>Ga0114971_10001623_pt1 | contig 15276 bp, 11 predicted proteins | sample M_140625_MF_Meta_FD_87320 | JGI IMG/M metagenome (GOLD analysis project Ga0114971, IMG submission 87320) | Freshwater microbial communities from Lake Montjoie, Canada to study carbon cycling - M_140625_MF_MetaG | ecosystem: Environmental > Aquatic > Freshwater > Lake | place: Lake Montjoie... | reverse complement strand
TTTAAAAATTTCAATTTTTTTTAAATAGTCATCGCTGTAAAATAAGACTTTCTCTACATCCAATATATGTTTATAATTGACGTTCATTATCGTATATTTATTCATATCAGTGGTTAAATTATTTTAATGTCTATAATAAAAAAATTGATTAAAAAAACTATTTAAAATGATAATATCTCTCTATATATAGATTATGACATCAGACTTTGATAATTATATGGAGATGACACCAGACATTGATAATTACTTGGACATGACTGATGTTCAAATTGATAATTTACTTTTGGGTGTAGATCTAAATAAAAAACCAGATATTAAAAAAAAATTATGCAAATCATGTAAAAGCGATAAATTAATTGTAGACAATATTAAAGGCTATCTGGTTTGTGAAGAATGTGCTGTAATTAATCAAGAATTTTTAGATGAAAATCCAGATTTTGTACATGGTGATGAAAATAATGGCAATGGATCATCAAGATATGGCTGTCCTTCTAATTTTTTTTTTCCTAGATCTGCATTAGGGACAAAAATAGCACCCAAAGGTTCAAAAGGATATAATAAAGTAATAGCACTTCAATGTCAAGGACAAATGCCATATCGCGAGAAAAGTTTATTAGAAGTATTGGAAAGAATTCAATCTAAATGTAAAAAATACGGTGTCACCCAAACAATCATAGATTCTGCAAAAATTTTATATAAAAAAGTCAATGATAGTAAACATATTCGTGGTAAAAGAAAAGGTAAAAATATGATTATGCGGTGTATTAATAGACGTTCAATGATTGCAGCTTGTGTATTTTATGCATGTAAAATGCAAAAAGAAGCGAGAAGTCCTAAGGAAATAGCAGATATTTATGATTTAGAAATAAAACACGTTCATCGAGGATGTAGAAAAATTTTAGATTTTATTGATTTGAATTCTACATTTTATCAAATAAGAAATTCTCAAGCCGCAGATTTTATTGAAAGATTATCAAAAAAAATGGATATTGATAAAAAATATATTGATATTGCAAAAGATGTGTGTAATAATATTCATAAATTAGATATTGCATCAACTCATGAACCACCTTCTGTTGCAGCAGGATGTATTCTTCTTGTTACAAATACATACAATGTAAATATTTCAAAAAAACAAATATCTGTAATTTTTGATATCTCTGATGTTACTATTTCAAAAACATATAGAAAAATTCATCCATATTATAAAATTATACTTAATAATAAAGTTACTGATTTAATTCTTCAAAAGAAAAATGCAATGATAAACCCAGATAAAAATGTAATTTCTGAAAATAATTTAGTTCTTAAGAAAGAATTGTTAGAAGATGGTTTTGAAATTTTAAAAAATGTATTTTCTGATAGTGATACAGAATCTAATATAGAATCTGATACAGAATCTGATACAGAATTCAATACAGAACATGATATAAAACTTAATACAACAACATATAATGAAATAAAAACAATAGAAAGTAAAATAAACAAAATATCTAAAAGAAAAACAACTAAAAATAAAACGTATAAAAACAAAACGACTGAAAGTGAAACAATCGAAAGTGAAACAATCGAAAGTGAAACAATTGAAAGTGAAACAATCGAAAGTGAAACAATCGAAAGTGAAAAAAAACTATTAAAAAAATCAAGAGGAAGGAAAAAAAAGACTTTAGAAATATAATTTTTTATTTATAAAAATCTTATGCTAAAATAATATCTATTATTTCATCTATATATTCAACTATTTTTATTTCAAAAGTATTATCAACTAATTTGGGCATCTTTTGTTTTATTTCTTGTAGGTCTTCTTCATTTTCTTTTGGAATGAAAACTAATTTTACACCAGCTTTTTTTGCGCCTATTAATTTAAAATTTAATCCTCCTATTTTTGTAATTCTACCAGTTAGTTCAATTTCACCTGTCATAGCTACATCATTTCTAATAGGTTTTTTTAATATTCTCGAAATAAATGCACAAGTAAAAGCACATCCTGCACTTGGTCCATCTTTAGGTGTAGATGTAGATGGAGCATGTACATGGAATCCATATTTAAAATTTTCAACTAAATACTCATCTAGATTTTTAATAAAAGTATATTTATTAACATTTGTTCTAATATAATCAACAGCAGTAGTAAAAGAACAATGAACCGATTCTTTCATAACATCGCCTTGTTTACCTGTTAATTTTATTTCAAACCCATTTAGCGTAGAGCAAAAATTATTAAATATTTGAATAGGAACAATTCCCCCGTCGCCGTTAGTAGTAGCATATAAACCATTTATAATACCAATATTTGGTTTATTATGAATTTTTGTTATTTCACTATTTGGTTTTTTTAATATTGTATTAATAATTTCTTTAGTTATTTCTTTTAATGGTTCTTTTTCAAATTCATTCCTATGATATATTTTATCTAAATTCAAAGTTAGAAAGATTTTTTCAATATATCGTTTAATATCTCTTACACCAGCTTCATTAGTGTAATTTTCTATAATATATTCTATAATTTCATCAGATAGTCTAGTCCACGAACAGTCTTCAAGACCTATTGAATTAATCATTTCTTGAATAATAAAATCTTTTGCTATTTTAATTTTTTCAATAGTCGTATATGGTTTAATTTGAATTTCTTTTAATCTATCTAATAAAATAGGATCAATTAACGATGAATCATTATATGAAAAAATCATTATTACTTTGTCTAATGGAAATTCAATACCTTGAAAGAATCTATCTTGAAAAGATTTATTCATATTAGGATCTGTTAAATGAATTAAAATACTAGTAATTTCATTAATATTTCCATGTTTTGATGTAGATTTATCTAATTCGTCAAAATATATTATACACCTAGATTTACCTGCTTCTACCATTTTTTTAATAATTAATCCAGGTTGAGAACCAGAATAAGTATATCCATGTCCATGTAATAATTCTCCATCATTTTGACCACCTAAAGTTATTTGCGCAAAAGGAATATCTAATGCTTTACTTACACTTTTTGCTAAAAGGGTTTTACCTACACCAGGAGGTCCTACTAAACCAAAACACGAACCTTGAGAAGACGGATTTGATATCCATTTACCAATAATTTGTAATAATGATTTTTTTGCTTCTTCATGTCCGTAAGAAGATTGTTTTAATTTTTCTTCAACATTTGTTAAATAATCAATAGATTTTTGAGTGTCGTATTTAAATGATTCGTAAAATAAATCATCATTTGACGAGGTCCAAGGATAATTCATGATATGCTTAACAAAAGTTAATTGTTTATAATATTCGTTGTTATATAATTTCATTTCTTGTATTTTTTCTAATGTTAAAATTTTTACATTGTTTGGTATACTTTTATTAGAAACTAACTGTTTTTTATAATCTATATCCTCTAACGATAATCCTTTTAATCTTTCCATCTCTTGTTTTATTGTGTTTTGTGATTTTTTTATTTTTATTTGAAGTGAAAATGTTAAATTATTATTTACTAAATTAAATATATTTGGTGAATTTGTTTTTTTTTCTTTTGTTAATCCAAGCAATAATCCTGCAATATCTATTGTTTCATCATTACCTAGTAAAAGTAAAAATACAATATCAAACATATTTTTCATGTTAGAACTTTCCGATAAAAAATCTTTCATAATTGTTAAAAAAGAAGTTGTTGATAATTCTATATATTTTTTATAATATTTTTTAACATGTATTAAATATTCTGATGTAGATAATGTATAATAATTTCCAATATAGTCATTTTTAATAAATTTTTTACTAAATTTTTTATTTATTTTATTTTTTTCTATTTCTTCTTCTATTTTATTTTTATAACTATATAAAATAGGATAATTCAATTGTGCAGTTTTAAATATAACACCAATAGAATCGTTTCTAAATATACCTGTGATTTTTATATATTTATTATTGTATTTTATCCATAATTCTCTAGTTAAATGAAGCAAATCATTTTTATCAAAAGTTTGTGGTGTTCTCCAATAATATAAATCGTCTTTATTTACTTCAAAAAAATTAATTGACAAAGGTATAAAAAATTCATTAACTTCATTTATTAACAAAGTTACAGAGATATCAATAATTTTTTTATAATTATTACCGATAAAAAACATAAGTAAACCATCTATAGATGTATATCCTAACGAGTTCATAATTTGTCCTATTTCAGATAATTGTTTAGATAAAGGTAATTTTTCGAGTTTTATAAATTTACTAAAATCAATAATGTCTTCAATATTATTATTAAATGCGGATAATTCAAATTGTTTAAACCATGTATCAATTTCCGTATTTTTATCTAAACTTTCCACAATAAAATTATTATAATATGTGTTAATATTTTTATTAATATCATTTAATTTATTTAATAGGTTTTGTTTGATTGTATATTCAATAAAATGTATATCATATAAAAATGATATATGATTATTTAAATTAAAAATATATAATGATAAATCCTTGTAAATTTTTTGTAAGAGATATAATTTTAGTTTTTTAATAGTTTCAGTCATTATTAATTAATAATAGATTTTAAATAAAAAATGTATTAAAAAGTTCGTTTATTTTATAGATCTTATAAAAATACTCGAGTCGCTTATTATAATACTTAAAGGAATATAAAACGCATTTAAAAAAAGTTTAAGTGTGTTTGATTTAAAAAAATATTATAAATATAAAGTATATAATGCCAGTTAACACCAAAAATTCTAACTCGAAAAATAATAAAAAAGCAAATAATAACTCAGTTGAAAAACTAGTTGGTGGTAATGATACGACTCACGTACTAGAAACACAACAAGAAACACACGTTCAAGAAACACACGTTCAAGAAACACACGTTCAAGAACCACACGTTCAAGAATCACATGAAGCAACCGTTCAAGAATCACATGAAGCAACCGTTCAAGACACAACTACTCAAGAAGCACAACTAGGAGGAACGACTAAAGGTAAAGGTAAAGGTAAAGGTAAACAAACTAAAGGTAAAACAACAGAATCCCTCGAAGTTACAGAAGTTACAGAATCATTAAATTCAGTCAAAGTAGATGACACACTTGCCGTTCAAACTGCAGGTGGAAATAAAAAAAAAGCGACTAAAAAGAAATCTAGTCAAAAAGCAGTTGAACTCAAAATAACTAATCTCATAGAAGAAACCAAAGAACCCAAAACACAAAAAGGCAAAAAATCTAAAGCAGTTGTAAAACAAACAAAAACTACAAAGAAATTACTAGAAACAGATGTTGATGAAGATGGTGTAGAAAAGAACGAAAGAGGTGTTCGTTCTTTTAAAGTTCAACTACCATCTGATGAATTATTTGTTGGTCGTTTTACCGGTCTAACACCTTATCAGGCAGCAAACAAAGCACTTAGTAAATATTTTCGTGAAAACAAAACTATTAAAACTGAAATTACATTTTCTATTAAAGAATCAACAAGAGGGAGTAAGAGAAGCACATATGTTTATAGCGGTAAACGCGAAAAACTAGGAACTCCTGTAAGATACTCTATTAATGGTCCAGATGGTGTTGCAAGAGAAATTGTAAAAGAATACAAAAACAAACTAACTAAGGTTAAGAAATCAGAGTCTAAAGAGATGTTGTTGTCTGTATAAATAAATAAATAAATAAATAAATAAATAAATAAATAAATATTATTAGTTTTAATTTATAAATTAAAACTAATAACAAAGTGTTTTACTATATTAATTTAGATATAATTCTTCACAAGATTTATTAAAATCTTTCATTTTTTGTTCCCAATTTATTTCATTATTATTTTCTATTAATTCAAATGTTTCTGTTAAAATAACAATCAATAGTTTTTTTTTATTATCATTTAATTCTATTTGTTCTTCTTCTATTTCTGTTTTTAAATAAATACACATGTTTTTTAATTCTTCTTTAAAATCTCGTTCATTACAGTTTTCATCATCTTGTAACTCTTTTAAAGCAGTTAATTTTTCTTGTAAATATTCCGTGGTTAAATTTGATAATTCTAGTTCTTCTAATAATGGTTTAATAAATTCTAACCATTCTGGATTTTGTGCTAATAATAAATTAGATCTTCTTAATATATCTGCTTTTAATTCATAAAGTAATACCTTTTCTAAATCCTCCATTTTTTTATCATGGTGATCATCATTATCTGACAAATTATTTGATGTAGTTAATCCCATATATTTTTTATCTATTTGATTAATAATTTCTAACAATTCTATATTTGTTTTATCTTCTAATTCATCTTCTATTTTATTTAATTCTATTTGAATATTTTTTTTAGTTTCTTCTGATAATAAATCATTAATACTTAAATTAATAATTGCATTTTCTATTTTAGTTTTAATTATATAAATTCTTTGTAATTTTGTGACCATTTCTTCGTCTATATCGTTGTTTAATTCTGCTTCTTCTAATATTTTATTAAGAGTATGTTCGTCATATTTAGGTATATCTTTTAATAATACATTTGATTCAGACCCCGATTTTTTATCTAAAATTATAATATTAATAATACCATTTAAATCAATTTTAAAAGTTATTTCAATAACAGGTATACCTGTTAAAGAAACTTTATTAAATTCAATTTCACCTATTAATGTATTTTTATTAGCTATTTTTCTTTCACCTTGAAATATTTTTATTTTTATATTTGAATCACCAGGTGTGTCAGTTGTATATCTTTGAACGCGTTTTGTTGGTAAAGGTGTGTTTTTTGGAATTATAATAGAAAAATTACCATCTACTGTTTCTATACCTAAAGATAAAGGTAAAACATCAACTAATAAAACATCTTCTTCTGATTTATAATAACCTTTAATAATACCTGCATATAATGACGCACCTTCTGAAACAACACTTTCTAAATTAGGATGATACCACGGTTTTTTTCTTGTTATATCATATATTTTTTCTTGTAATATTTTCATTTTACTTGAACCACCAACTAAAATAAAATATTCAACACCTTCGTAAGTTTTTAATATATTTGTTAATAAATCATCTACACGTTGTAATAATTTACTAGATAATTTATTAAATTCTATAGCTGATAATTCTAAATTATAATCTAATCCAATATTTTTAAGATTTGATATATAATGGTCTTGATAAGATAATTTCTCTTTAATTCTTTGTGCTGTATAAAATAAAGAATCTTTTGAAATGGTTTTATTTATTGTTTTATCAATATACCCCTTGTCTGATTTTTCTAAATTTAATTTATTAACAATATATTCAACAATAACATTTGTAAAATTATTACCTCCTAAATCATTTAATCCTTCGCTGTGAATAACCTCAAAAAAACAACCATCTCTTTCTAAAATAGTTATATCCATTGTTCCGCCACCTGTATCTATTACCATAATTTTACTATATCCTTCTTGATTTAACCCATAAGCTAATGCTGCTGCAGAAGGTTCATTAATAATTCGAATAACAGAAAATTTATTATTAATAAAAGCATCTCTTATTATTTCCCGTTGTATATCGGAAAAATTAGACGGAACAGTAATAACAGTTTCTATTTCATTTAATTTTGGAAATTTTTTTAATATTAATGATTTAATATGATTAATAAAAATATTTAAAATATTACTAATATTATATTGTTTATTATTTCGAATTATTTTATATTCTTTACCAATTTCTATTTTAAATGAATTAATTATATCTGTAGCACCAATAGGAATATAATTACCACAATAAATTTTATTATCAGATGATATATATATTTTAGTTGGAATTAGTTTAAATGATCCATCTGTTAATATTTTAGATTTATTATTTTCAAAATACGATATAACAGTATTAGTTGTTCCTAAATCTATACCAAAAACAGTCGATATTGTTTTTAAGTTTGACATTATTATACTATTCGTTAAAAAGATTAAACAAACGAAAAAAAATTGTAATAAAAATAAATTATCATATTTAATTAATATGTTAATGGAATCACAAATACATCAAATAAAATATTTAGATAAAAATATAGAGATAATACAATATCTTTGTGAATCTGACGAACAATTTTTATCAAAAATAAAATTAATTAAAAAATTAGAAGGAAAAAAAATAGATTATAAACAAGCTTTAAAACTGTCTAAAATTTATTATAATATTAAATTTAAAAATTGTAAATATACACATGATGTATACAATATGATACGAAATTATTTGTAAGAATAAATTAAAAATTGTATACAAATTAAGCAAAAAAAGGATGATTTAAACATTTACTTACATCAAATCTTTTATTTGGAGATATTTCTAACATTCCTTTAAGAAGATTCGTAATATTATCAATGTCGTCTACAACATTATATTGTTGTACTAAATATTTTAATGGTTCTATTTGATTATATTGTATTTTTACTAATTTATTTATTAATTTACCAGACTTATCAAAAAATTTTTTCCAATATTTTGTTTTCTTTAAAAAATCTATTGGAAAATCTCCACAATATGAATTAATCCAACATAAATGATATTCATCTCGTGAATGTTTTGAATCTTTTTCAGGATCAAATAATATACGTCCTGTTAATAATTCATAAAATACACATCCTAATGCCCATATATCAACATTATATGATGTTTCTCCCATTAATATAATTTCAGGGGCTCTATAATATCTAGTTCCAAAATCTGTTTCATAATGTTCGTATTCCGTACAATATGTTCCAAAATCAGATAATGTTATATTGCAATTAGTAATTAATTCTTTATTTATTTTATATTTTTCTAACTTATTTGGATATTCTAATTGTTCACAAATATTTTTATGAATATCTTCTCTAATTTTTTTTTTATCGTTTGGTTTTATTTTATTAATTGAATCTAAACTTTTATTTTTACTTAACCAAAATTTATTTTTTGATTCAATATACTTTTCTACAAAATTATGTGATGTATATTGCTCTATTATTTTTTTGTCAAAACTATTTTGACCTTTTAATAAAATATTATCTGTTTTAATATCGGCATGAAATACTTTTACTTTATGATGCAAATATTTAACCGCAGTTAATAATTGAAACATTATTTTTTTTACAACTTGAATTGGAAGACCGTCTACAATATCACTTTTGCGAATTAATGAATCCAAATTACCTGTTTGTAATTCAAAAACACCACAAGCATATTTATTATTACCTTTTTGTTCAATAAAACTTTCTTTTAAATGATTAAACACTTGTATTTTTTCTGGTATTTTTTTTAAAAATTTAAATTCTTCTAAACCTTTTTTATATTCGTTTGGTTCATTTACTTTTATAGCATAAAATTTAGAATCTTCTATATTATAACCTAACCATACAATTGCATCAGCACCTTTGCCAATTTCGTTAATTATATTATATTTATTTAATATTTTACCTTTTAAATCTAAGTTTTCTAAATGATGTGCTATATCATCAGATGATGTTGATACATAAGAACCTTCTGAATTACTATTATCTGATTTTGAACTAGAATCTGATTTTGAACTAGAATCTGATTTTGAACTAGAATCTGATTTTGAACTAGACATTATCATTAATATAATAAAAATTTATTTAAATCATTTTTTATTATAAATCTATAAAAACTATCTAATAATATATAATGAAAAAAAATAACGATAATGAAAAAATTACGGATAACACAAAAAAAAGTGATAATACAAAAAAAAGTGATAATACAAAAAATAGTGATAATACAAAAAATAGTGATAATAAAAAAATTAGTGATAATAAAAAAATTAAGTTTTTTGGAGATATAATAAAAAAAGACACAACAGGAATACTTTTTAATACTTTACGCATTGTTTCCCATCCATCTAATATTTATTCAACTCAATTTTTTATTAAAAACTCACAGATACAGGATTATGAACTTGCAGATAACATTCAATTAGTTAAATCTACTAAATCTGACTATCAATTAATGGAAATACCAGATTTATCTTTACCTTTAACTGATATTTTAAATATATACGATATTGATACTTATAACGAACTTCTAGAAATAATAAAAAAATTATTATTTAAGAATGCTCCACAATATACAATATTTAGATTAGTTAATATATATACTAGAATTTATTATAATGATTTAAAAAAAACAAATAAATCATTAATTAAAATATTTAAACTTATTTTTAATATAGAAGCTACAAATCATATAGAATTATCAAAATATAAAATTAATGAACATGAATTATCAACTTTTCTTAATAAATGGTTTCAAAAAAATAATGAAAATAACTTTTATTTAAATATTTGCGATGATGTAAAAAATTTTCTCAGTAAATAATATGAATATAAATAATATATTTCGTAGTTCTACACGTAAGCATAATTTTTTTCCTCACCCTAATCAACTAACAATTACAAATAGTGAAGGAAGACTTGAATCACTACCAATTAATAACCAACCATTGACTCCCGTTCAATATCAAGATGTTGGAGATAATCCAAATTTACAATCTGATGTGACTATTTTTTTTTATAAAAAAGTTTTAAAATGGATTAATAATTATGACGACTTTAGACATCTTAAAAAACATTATAATTATTTAAACGGACCTTCTGGAAACGAATATATTTATAACTTGTTAAGATTATTTGTTAAAAAAAGTAAAGCAAATTGGTACGATTTAAGAGACCAAAAAAATTATAAGATTATTAAAAAATATCTAAAATCTAAAATAGGTAATATTTAAAATAATAAGTTATCATCTTTTTTCTTTAATTAAAAGAATATTTCTTCTATTGATAATTATTTTTTTATTTATAGGTTCTGTATATTGTTGTAACGGTTTATTGTAATTTATAAAATTTTTATTTACATCATTAATTTTTATGTTGTTAATACAATTTGTTGATGATAATTTTTTTTTATTAAAGTTTTTTTCTTCATCAGAAGATAAATAATCAGAAGATATTTGATATATCAAATCAAAATTATTACTTTTACTTTGTAAAAAAATGTTAGTTAGTGATTTTTGTTCATTTATTATTTCCATTAAATATATATTAAATTAGATTTATTTTAATTTGTTTTTATTTATTTATTATTTAAAATAGATAAGGTGGATAAAATACCATTTAAGGAAATATTACATTAATAATTAATGTCCGAAAGACAATATACTAAAGAAATCTTTGTTAAAGATTATTTTGAAATTCATAATTTTTATGCAAATATTTACGGTAAAGACAGAACTATTATTTTAATGCAAGTTGGTTCTTTTCACGAATCATATTGTACGGATAAAAAAGGATTAGATTTATTAGATTTAGCACAAAAATTAGATGTAGTTTGTACTAAAAAGAATGGAAACAAAGAATTAAGTGATTCAAATCCAAGAATGGTGGGTTTTCCAATTCATGTAACTCATTCATTTATTGATAAATTAATTAATTTAAATTATACAATTGTTCTTATAGATCAAACAACAGAACCTCCTAATCCTAAACGAGAAATTACTGGTATTTATTCACCTGCAACATATATTGAAAAAAATAATACTAAAAATAATAATTTAGTATCAATTGTTATTGATAAAGTTAAAAACAAAATCAAAGAACAAATTTGTATAGGTATAGCGTCTTATGATTTAGCAACAGGGACAGGTTATTTTATGGAAACTTATTCAACAAATAATGATGAAATATTTGCATTAGATGAAGTATTAAGATTTTTAGGTTCAGTCCAACCAAGAGAAGTATTATTAGTAAATAAATTAAAAGAATCTATAGCTAATTTAACACCAGACGAAATACAAAATTATTTACAATTAGAAAACATTTATGAAATTAAATTAGAAAATCAAGAGAAAATTAAATATCAAGAAAGAATCTTTATGCAAATATTTCCACAAGATTCACAAATTTCTGTTTTTGAAAGTCTTGATTTAGTTCCATATAATTATGCTAGGTTAGCATTAGTTAATTTATTAGAATATTGTTTATTACATCAAAATAATTTATTAAATAATATAAAAAAACCACAAAATTACTCTAATGATAAATTTTTATATTTGGGTAATAGAGCATTAGAACAACTAGATGTATTTTCTAGGAATACTGGTGAAAAAGGTTTATCAAATATTATTGATTTTACTAAAACAAATTTAGGCAAACGGTTTTTACATAACGCATTATCTAAACCATTAATTAATTCAAATGAAATTCAAAAAAGATATCAATCAATTCAAAAATTATTAGATAATGAAAATTATAATTCTATTCTTACATTTTTAGAAGATGTATATGATATTGAAAGACTTTATCGAAGAATTAATATTGGTAATTTACATCCTTATGAATTAAATCAAATGTATTTATCTTTTTATCAAATTAATAGTTTACTAGCATTTTTAAAAGAAAATAAATTACACGTATTACATGATAATGAATTTAAAAAATTAAGCAAAAATATTAATATATTTTTAAATTATATTAATACAAGATTTGATGTAAAAGAATTAGATAGTACTAATTTTAGTAATTATCAAGAAGATACTAAAACTTTTTATAATAAAGATATTTATTCTAATATTGATGAATTAGTTGGTAAAATTGAAACAGGAACTAATTTTATAGATTTATTAAAATCTAAATTAGAAGATTTAATTAGTGATGAAAAAAGTTTAATTGGTAAATCTGAAAATTCATTAATAACAAGTAAATTTAACGAACGCGACGGTCATTATATGTTAATTACAAATAGAAGATGTAAAATTTTAAAAGAAAAATTACAAAAAAACCCAACTTTAACAATAGGTAGTTATATATTTAAAATATCTGAATTAGAATTTAACGAATTACCTAAAAGTTCAAGTACTAAAATTAATTGTAGTAAAATTAAAGAGCTTTCAAATGAAATGATAATAAACAAACAAAATTTAGCAAATTTAAATAAAAGTACTTTTAAAGAAGAATTAGTTAAATTAACTGAAAAATTTAACGATTTATTTACATGGGCAAGTAATGAAATTGGTTTTTTAGATTTTATAAATTCTGGTGCTATATGTGCTATTAAAAATAAGTATTCTAAACCAGTTATTGATGAAAAAGATAAATCATATTTTAATGCTATTGGTTTAAGACATCCAATTATTGAAGTTATAAATAAAGATTTTAGTTATGTTCCTCATAATATTTCATTAGGTATGATGTCAATTACATCAGAACTTGGAATAAAAAACACAAATCAAAATACAACATGTGAAGAAATAGACGGTATTCTTTTATATGGTATTAATAGTTCGGGAAAATCAACATTAATGAAATCTATTGGATTAAATATTATTTTAGCTCAAATAGGTTATTTTGTTGCATCTGAAAATTTTACATTTTCTCCATATACATCACTTTTTACAAGAATTGTTGGAAATGATAATATGTATAAAGGGTTAAGTTCGTTTATGGTTGAAATGATGGAATTGACATCTATATTAAAAAGAAATAATAAAAATACTTTAGTTATTGGTGATGAAATATGTAGAGGCACAGAAGAGAAATCAGCTAATATTATTGTGGCTTACATGTTGGAAACATTATCTAAATCAGGAAGTTCTTTTATTACAGCTACACATTTACATAAAGTTGCATCAATTAATTGTATTCAAAAACTAACAAGAGTTAAATCAAAACATTTAAAAATTACATATGATCCTGAAAACGAACAATTAATTTATGACCGTCATTTAAGCGACGGACAAGGTGATACATTCTATGGACTACAAGTAGCTAAATTTTTAATGAAAGATTCATTTTTTAATAATAGAACAACAGAAATATTAAAAGAATATGATGAAGTTAATATAAAAAAATCTAATTATAATGATGATTATATGGTTGAATGTCATATATGTAAAGGAACTAAAAATTTAGAATCACATCATATTGTCCCACAAAAAGATTTTGATGAAAATGAAACACATAAAACTAATAAACATATAAAAAAGAATCATTATTCGAATTTAGTGACATTATGTGCTAGTTGTCATGATAAAATAGATACTGATGAAGTTGTAATAAATGGATGGTTAGAAACTTCTAATGGAAGAAAATTAGATTATGAACTTAATAATAAAACAACAAAAAATAAACATTCGGATGAATTAATAAAATATATTACGGAATTAAAGGAATTAAAAGATCCAAAAATGGCTAGAATAAAAATTAAAGAAAAATTTAATAAAAAAGTATCTACTACAACTATTGAGAAATATTGGAATTAATGATATATTTAAAATCTAATAATAAATACAATTTTAATTAAAAATTGTATTTTATTTAATTAAAACCATATACTTTACTATAATAAAATGAGTATAATTATTACATTTGATGATACATCAATTAATATTAAATACATAGACGATGAAGAGTCGCATTATCAATTAAATATACCAAATAATGATATAAATAAAAAGTTAATTGAAAACACTGTTTTTAAGTTTGATAAATGCGGCGGTGTAATAATAATGCATGATGACGTACATGTGTTTCAACTTAGTAAAATGGAATGTAAATATTCGGATTATATAAAAATGCAAAATAAATTAGAAAATACAGAAAAAGAACTTTTATTATTAAAGAATAAAATAGATAATAATGACTGTATAATGACAGTATTACAACAACAAATTCTTAAAAAATTAATTAATAACGAGCATTTAATGCAACAACAAATGAAAATTTATTATGATAAAGAAACGGAACAAATGAAAGTTTGTGAAGATTTACCATATATTATAGTTAGAAATGTAAATAATATAATAGAAGAAAGATTATTATATGAAAAATCACAATTAATTTGGAGAAGAATGGACAGTGGTAAAATATTAGATTTTCTTAATAATAACAATGGTATAAAATTTGTAAATGCTAGATATCAAGATTATAAATTAATACATAATACACACCTTATTATTCCATCTAAAAAAATATTAAAAATATGGAAAATTCAAAATTCTGGCACTACTAAAGTAACATTTTTACCAGTAGAAATTTATACGTCAGGAATACATTTTGTAGATGATATAGGACTCATAAGAATATTTGCATATTGGTATGGCGACATAGAATATAAAGATGATGTACCTGATGATTATAATTTTAAATATATTTATGATAATATAAATAATTTTTAATGTATTATATATTTTTACCAATAATAACATAAGGTTTAATATGTACTTTATCTTTAGTATATGAATATAATCCTAATAGATACGAAATATCTTCATACATTTCTTCATTTTTTTTAGAAGAAACAT
>Ga0114971_10001622_pt1 | contig 15276 bp, 7 predicted proteins | sample M_140625_MF_Meta_FD_87320 | JGI IMG/M metagenome (GOLD analysis project Ga0114971, IMG submission 87320) | Freshwater microbial communities from Lake Montjoie, Canada to study carbon cycling - M_140625_MF_MetaG | ecosystem: Environmental > Aquatic > Freshwater > Lake | place: Lake Montjoie... | reverse complement strand
TTTTGCCCCGGAGCGGCTTCGCACATGGATCTTTGGGATCATAAGCCGATGTTGGAAAAGTACGATGGCACGCCGCTGCCGGGAGCCGAACAGGAGGTCACTTTCCAAGGCAAGAACGGGACATTGATGCGCTCGCCATGGCCGTTTTTACCAGCGGGTAGCAGTGGGAAAATGATTTCGTCCATGCTCCCTCACATGAGCCGTCACGTGGATGATATGGCGTTTATTCACTCCATGGTGTCGCGAAGTAACACGCACGGCCCCGGCTGTATCGGCATGAACACCTGCTTTACGAGGGAGGGCTTTCCCAGCGCAGGCGCTTGGGTGAATTACGCCTTGGGTTCCCTAAACGACAACCTTCCCACCTACGTCTCAATCCAAGATTTGCGCGGAGAGCCGCCCAATGGAAAGGCGAATTGGAGCAACGGGTTTTTGCCTGCGGAGTACCAAGCCGTTTCGATGTCCGCCCAGCAACCGCTGCGTAATCTGGCGCGGCCCGCAGGAATTAGTGAAACGGAAGATTCTGCGACACAGAATTTTCTGCAAACACTGAACGCCGGTTTTGCGGAGAGCCACCCGGGGCAGGACGAGCTTTCTGCACGGCTCGCGTCTTATGCTCTTGCTGCGCGAATGCAGATGAAGGCGCCCGAGGTCAGCGATCTCACGCGTGAGCCACAGCATATTCATGCGCTTTACGGCACGCAGGATGCCAACGCACTAAAGGCTGCGTACGCTCGCAATTGTTTGCTCGCCAGACGTTTTCTGGAACAGGGAGTACGCTACGTCAGCCTCTATTGCGCCTCCAGAGCGAGTGCCGTGGATGGCCTCCTCAACTGGGACGCGCACAAGACGCTCAAGGCGGACTACGAGCGACACTGCCCCATCTTTGACCAACCGACCGCTGCCCTGCTGAGCGACCTCAAGCAGCGGGGGATGTTAGACAATGTGTTAGTCCTTTGGTGTACGGAGTTTGGGCGGATGCCCACCCGTCAGGAAGGTACCTCCGGGCGCGATCACAACCCAGACGCCTTCACGACCTGGATGATGGGTGCCGGGGTTAAGGGCGGCATTAGCCATGGGGCCACCGATGAATTCGGGCGGCGCAGCGTGCAGGACGTGGCCACCGTTTACGACTTCTACGCCACAGTCTTACAGCTTCTCGGACTCAACCATGAGCAACTCACCTATTACCACAACGGCGCCAATCGGCGTCTTACCGACGTACATGGTCATGTGCTCAAGGCGCTGCTGGCTTGAGTCGCTTCCCAACCTGTGATGAAAGCGTATCTACCCGTCTTGCTGGCTGTAACCGCTTTTACCACAACGGCTTTCTCTGCGAGTCCGAGTCCGGAAGGCATCGCATTTTTCGAACAAAAAATTCGGCCCTTACTCGTAGAACACTGCTACGAATGTCACAGCACTGAAGCTAAAAAGTTGAAGGGCAACCTTTTCCTCGACTCAAAAGCTGGCTGGCAGAAAGGCGGCGATGGCGGCGAAGCGGTCATTATCCCGGGAAACATCGAAGCCAGCCAACTGCTTAAAAGCGTGCGGCACGAAGATGCTGACACCGCGATGCCGCCGAAGAAGCCCAAGCTGCCCGACGCGGCGATCGCGGATCTCATCGCTTGGGTCAAAATGGGTGCGCCGGATCCCAGAGACGGAGCGCAAGTGGAGGCGAAACGTGCCGACAAATCGTGGTGGTCGTTGCAACCGCTCGTGCGGGAATTTCGACACAAGGACATTGACGGTTTTCTCGAAGAGAAGCTTACGGAGAAAGGGTTACACTTCAACGCACCGGCCGATGCGAGAGCCCTGATTCGTCGGATGAGTTATGATTTGACCGGGTTGCCTCCGAGTATGGAAGAGGTGGAGGCCTTCGCAAAGGCGTATCAGACCGAGCCGCGCCCAGCGGTGGAAGCGCTGGTGGAACGGCTACTTGCTTCGCCCCAGTACGGCGAACATTGGGGCAGGCACTGGCTGGATGTAGTGCGTTTTGGCGAGAGTAATGGGTTCGAGCGGAATTTCATTATCAACGACCTTTGGCCGTTTCGCGATTACGTCATTCGTTCGTTTAACGAGGATAAGCCGTTTAATCGCTTCATTGCAGAACACCTAGCCGGAGACATTCTTGGAAAGGGAAATCCCGAGGAGGAAGTCGGCAGTGCCTTTCTTGTCGCTGGGCCGTATGACGATGTCGGCAATCAGGATGTAGTAGCGCAGAAGAACATACGCGCCGCCACTTTGGATGAAATCGTAACCTCCACCAGCAGCGCGTTTCTCGGGCTCACAGTGAATTGCGCTCGTTGTCACAACCACAAATTTGATCCCATCCCAACAGAGGATTATTACAGGTTAAAGTCTGCCTTTGAGGGCGTTAAACACGGGAGGCGTGTGCTCGCCTCGGCGCAGGAAAAGACCGCCTTTGACACGGCAAGTAAGCCGTTGAACGACGAAAAGAAACTTCTTACCGAGCAGCAGCAAGCTCTGGAGAAAGCGGTTGAAGCGCGCTGTAAGGCTGCGGCGGCGGCTCAGAAGACTGCCAAACCGAAGGTAGACCCCACCGCAACTGAAGATCGGTTTTCAGCAGAACAAGTTCGTTTTGTGAAGTTTGTCATGCACGCGAGCACGGCTAACCCAAAGTCAGCCATCGGCGCACGCCTGACGGAATTCGAGGTTTGGACCGCGGATGCAGTGTCCAGAAATGTAGCCCTTGCGGCAAATGGTGGGAGTGCAAGCGGCACGCAATCCATTAAAGCCGAGGACTATCCTGAAGCTTACGGGCCGCAACTATGTATTGATGGGAAACCTGGCGAGCAATGGGCAGTGGGCACTCCGGCGGAGTTGACCATCACTTTGGCAAAGTTGGAAACTGTGGATCGAATTGTATTTAGTAACGCCAAAGGCAAGGACGTGCAGGACAAGAGTCAGGGAGCGACTCCGTGCGAATACGAAGTGAGGGTTTCAGTCGATGGAACTAACTGGAAAACAGTGGCTTCTAGCCTGGATCGAGCATCATGGTCAGATGCCCACGGGATTGAGCGGGTGCGCCGGGAGGTGACCACCGAGGAGGAGCGAGTACAGTTAGCCGCTCTGACGAAGTCGATTGCGGAGCTACAGCATAAGATCGAGGCAGTCCCGAAATTGCGTGAGATTTGGGCAGGAAAGTATTCGCAACCTCCGGAGCAGACCTTTGTGCACAAGGGCGGGGATCCGTTGAAGCCGGGCGATTCCGTGGTGCCAGCTAGCCTCAGCGTGTTGGATCGTGTGGGTAAACCCTTTGCGTTACCGGCCGGTGCGCCTGAGGGCGAACGCCGCCTCGCGCTTGCGCAATGGCTCACGAGCGACGACAATTCTCTGCCCCCGAGAGTGCTAGCTAACCGACTCTGGCATTACCACTTCGGGACGGGATTAGTCGACACACCAGGCGACTTCGGCTTTCTTGGAAGCCGCCCCTCGCACCCAGAACTTCTCGACTTTCTCGCCACGCGCCTTCTTTTTCATGGCTGGCGTCTCAAGCCCCTACATCGTGAGATTATGCTCTCCCGTGCCTATCAACAAAGTGCAAATCCGAACGAGGCGGCCGCCCGTGTCGATAAGAGCGCTCGCTTGTTGTGGCGGTTTCCACCTCGGCGCCTGAACGCTGAGGAGATCCGAGACACAGTGCTTAGTGCGGCGGGGAAGCTGCAGTTAGTCCCAGCGGGTGGCCCAGGATTTCGGTTGTATAAGGTGCTCTCCAATAATGTTTCCACGTACGTGCCTTTGGAACAACATGGTCCCGAGACGTACCGCCGCGCTGTCTACCACCAAACCGCGCGGGCGAGCGTGGTCGATTTGTTGAGCGACTTTGATTTGCCAGATACCGCGTTCCCCGCTCCGAAACGGGCTAACACCAGCACTCCTTTACAGGCGCTCACGTTGCTGAATCACGGGTTCACGCTGGAAATGGCCTCAGCGCTGGCCTCGCGCTTGGGTTCAACCCACGCGGTCCAAACGGCCTACCGAATCGCCTTTCAGCGTGAACCTTCTCCCGCAGAAAAAGACGCCGCCGACCACTTTATCGCGGCGCACGGTCTGACTGCATTTTGCCGCGCGCTGTTAAACGCAAGTGAGCTTGTTTTCTTAAATTAGGTTGGCCTTCTCCATGGAGGGTGCGTGCGCACTGCCCGATTGAGAAAAGTAGTAAATTTGCATAACCCGCCGTTTACAGAGTGCTGCACTTAGTGCAAGAATCCTAGTGTCGAGGGCGTTTCGACATTCCGTCGGAGCCTTCGTAAATTCAGCCTCCCACCCACCAAATATTATGGGCGACAAATCCCCAAAGTCCGTGAACAAGGCGAAAGGCCAAAAGCAAAAACAGGCCGGCGCCGCTGACAAGAAAAAGAAAGACTCCGCGCCAAAGTCTGCTGCGCCTGTGAAAAAGAAGTAGGGCTAGAAGTAGGGCTGCAACAGCCTTACATTCAGATCGCTCGCTCTAAAGTTTGTAAAGATGGGAGCGGAGCCATTGGTTTTTTTGAGTCCCTAGGGCAGTCGCTTAAACGCCCTAAGAAAGGGCCGCGAGGCGGGTCTCATCTCTGTGGAGTGGACCGCCCCTAGAAAACTGTTAATCCGGACAACGATCAGCCTGCTTTTAGTCGTAGGCCTCGGTTGTTCTCGCGTAGCCTACCGCAAAAAAGCGGATCGGGACGTTTATGCGGCCCTTGCTGGCAAGGCGCAGTCTCTCCCGGTCGACGTTCCTTTTCGGGATGCCGGTATTGAACCAAATCCGGATTCACGTTTCTTTGACAACTCAGATCCAGATCAGCCCGCTATGCCCCCGGATGATCCGATGTCCCACGCGTTGATGCTTGAAGTTGATGGCCGGAAGGGGGCCGCATCTTGGAAGAGCATGGGAGATCCCAGCGCATTGCGAAACGATGCTTGGCGCAAGATTCTCCCGGGTGAGAAAGACGGCAAGGTGGCTTTGGATTTGAAGTCCGCCGTGCGTTTGGCGCTTATTAACTCTCGAGATTTCCAACACGAGAAAGAGGACCTTTATCTCTCCGCCCTGGACGTCAGCTATGAGCGTTACCAGCTTTCTCCAAAGTTTGCGCTGAGTGAAACTGCAAAAGCCGAGGCGGACGGCGCCAATAAAGGCGGGATCACAAATCCGCCTTCGGATCAAAAACATTTTGGAGCCTTAACCGATGGAAGCGTGCGTTGGATTACGTCCAGTGGGGGCGATCTTTTGGCAAGTTTCGCTAACCAGTTTCTCTGGGATTTTAAGAGCCACTCGCTGACAAGTTCCACTGGTTCGCTGTTAAACTTTACATTTTTGCAACCCCTCATGCGCTTGGGTGGCAAGGATCGAGCGCTCGAAGCACTTACTCAGACCGAGCGGACCCTTCTCGCTAACGTCCGTCAAATGCAGCAGTTCCAATTGGGATTCTATGTCAAAATTGCGACCGGCCGCAATTCTGGGGAGGGTCCTTCTCGCAACGACATCGTGGGCGCCTCGGGACTGGGAGTGATCGCCGGAACGCCCGGTGGCCGCACAGGTGCGCCGGCCGCCGGAGGTTATCTCGGACTGTTGTCGCAGACGCAGCAGATTGAAAACCTAGAGGCAAACGTCGCTCGATTGCGGCAGAGTTTGGATCAATTGGCTGCCGCATTTGACGCCGGTCGGATTGGAAGTCGGCTACAGGTCGATCAGGCGCGGCTCGCTTTGTTTAACAGTCAGAGCAATTTGCTTTCTGCAAAGGCCGCCTATCAGACGCAGTTGGACGCTTACAAAGTTGATATGGGTCTCCCTCCGGAGCTCGCCATGAGCATCCGCGATCCGTTGCTTAAACGCTTTAGCACCACGAATCCCGACGCCACGGCTCTGGACCGCACCTTGACCGTGCTTCAGACTCGTCTCCGAGACAGAACTCGCGTCAACGAATCGCCGCAGCTTCTGGAAATGCATTCCGAGTTGGCCAAACTGGAGCAGCCTTTCGCGCGGTTAGTGGAGGGCGCCCGTACGGATCTTGGCGGACTACGCAGAGCGCTGCCGGAGCGGAAGAAGCGCCTCGAAGCGGTCGCTCAAAGCGTTGTGGCAGCTGAACTTGGCGTGGAGCCGAGCGTGCTGAGCTCCGCTGAATTGGAGAACCGTGCCACGCGATACGCCAAGCAGCTGGATGGTAACGCGACCGAACTGCAACGCCTCTCCGGACGCATCCAAGGGTTTGCAGAGGTCTTAAACACCAAAGAATTCGAAACGGCACGGGCGGAATTGGTGGATTTGGTTGCGGACTTTTCGGGGCTGCTCTTGGCGGTTTCTTTGAACCAAACCGGTATCCGTTTGGATACGGCAGAACTTCCAGTTGTGGAAATTGATAGTCAACAAGCACTTGCAACGGCAAAGGAGCATCGACTCGATTGGATGAATGCGCGCGCGCGCCTCGTGGATTCTTGGCGCAAAGTCGGCTATTACGCCAATGCGCTCAAAAGTGGCTTGGACTTCACTGCCGCTGCAGGAATGGGAACCATAAACAACAGTGTGGCGCAATTTGATGGACGCACGGGATTTGTGCGCGCCGGGCTGCGCTTTGACACCCCTCTTTCCCGTCTCGCTGAGCGCAACAATTATCGGGAGGCACTGATTGAGTATCAGCGCGCCCGTCGGGATTACATGCTGTTCGAGGATCGTGTCGGGCAAAGTCTGCGGAACACGACCCGCCTTATCGAGTTGTGCCAGCTTAACTTCGAACTGCGGCGCTCGGCGGTGCAGGTGGCCATATCTCAGGTGGACATCGCGCGGTTGCGTCTCGAGGAGCCGCCTAGGCCCGGAGTGGTTGCGCAGATCGGGGCAACCACGGCGCGCGATTTGGTGACGGCTTTAAGCGACTTGTTGGACGCTCAAAACGATTTTCTCAGCATGCGCGTGGGCTACGACGTGTTGCGGTTGGAACTGGATTTTGAATCTGGCACCATGCACCTCGACAATGACGGGCTCTGGAGTGATCCAGGCCCCATCAATCCAGCGCGTCTTGCCAGCCGCCTCACCCCGTGGAGCACCGTTTCCAACACTCGCATAGCGAATCCAGCGAAAGCCGCCTTGCACGAAATTTTCCGCTAACTGTAGTCCTTAGGCCGATGAATCCCTCTTCTTCTCCAAAACGCACCAAGCGCTCTAAGCTTTTCTGGTTTAGCTTGATAGCCTCCCTCTGCGCGGGAGCCTTCTGGGCTGTTTCGTTTCAATCCGCAAAAAAATCCACTCTGCCGATCAATCCTCTAACCACGGCGGCTGCTGAGGGTCCGTTTTTGCAGGAGGTCGTTGAGCGCGGTGAAGTGGGGAGTTCCAGTAACGTAGAAATCCGCTGTCAAGTGCAGTCCAAAGCGCTGCTTGGGACGCCTATTATTCAAATCGTCGCAGAGGGAACCTATGTAAACGAGGGAGATTTTTTGGTGAAATTAGACGACTCCGGGTTACAAGCGGATCTCATTCAGCAGCAGATTGCCTGCAACACCAGCCGCGCCCTAGAGGTGGAAGGACGCACGGATTACGAGTCGGCCAAAATCGCACTTCTGGAGTATGAATACGGCACGTACCTCCAGGACAGGGGAACAGCGGAAAGTGATCAATTTGTAGCGCAGGAAAACCTCCGCCGTTCTGAGGAGTATTTACGTTACAGCCTTCGCTTGGCCGAGCGTGGTTATGTCACGGATGTGCAGCTGGAGGCTGATCGCTTTGCAGTGGGGAAGGCGCGAAAGGAGTTGGAAAACTCTTCCACCAAGCTGGAGGTGTTGGAGAAGTATACAAAGATCAAAAATCTAAACCGTCTTACGGCAAATGTGGAAACGGCCGAAGCGAGGATGCGCTCCCGTGAGAATAGTCGGGGTTTGGACGATGATAAACTCAAGAGTCTGGAAGATCAGCTGGCCAAATGTATCATCAACGCAGCTACCTCTGGACAAGTTGTTTATGCTAACCTGCCTTCCGGCGACCCTTTGATTGCAGAGGGAAAACTGGTTCGGGAGCGGCAGGTGATCATCCGGCTACCAGATCCTAAACGCATGGAGGTTTTGGCTCGCATCAACGAGTCGCGCATCGACAAGATCAAAGTCGGAATGCCCGCCAAGATCCGCTTGGACGCCTTCCCAAGAAATGTCCTCACCGGCGTCGTACGTTCAGTGACGGAATATCCGCTCCCAGCCGCAACGGCGTACAGCACCATTAAAGAATACGGCGCTGAGGTGACCATCGACGAAGCGCCGCCTGGGGTCCGCACGGGAATGACGGCACAGGTCGCCATCGAGGTCGAACGCTTGGAGGACGTGCTGCAAATTCCGGTGCAATCCGTTTTGGAACGGGGCAAACGCTTTTTTTGTATCGTGGAGAATACCGGCGAGATTGCTGCCCATGAGATTCAGGTGCGCTCCGCGAATGAAACCTCGGTGATTGTCACAGAGGGCTTGAATGTTGGAGATAAGGTGGTGCTTGCACCGCAAAGCGTGGAGTCTCTGGTGAAGTTACCCGAGGCGCTGGCCAAGGTGGATAAGAAGAAACGTAAGCCGATGAAATTTGCGGAGAATGTGGGAGCCCGATAAAAGGAACGGGATGTGTTGCCCACGATGAACTCGGCAATCCGACTGATTGGTTTATGCAAGAACTATGATCTTGCAGGAGAGTCTCTTGCGGTGCTCAAGGGAATAGACTTGGATGTTCCGGAAGGCGATTACATTGCCATCATGGGGCCATCGGGATCCGGTAAAAGTACGCTGCTCAACCTCTTGGGCTGTCTGGATAAACCCTCCTCTGGCGAATTTTACCTCGGCTCGGATAACGTGGCGCTTCTCAACGATGACCAGCTTGCCGCCATCCGCGCATTCCGTATCGGGTTCGTGTTTCAGTCTTATAATTTGATCCCGCAGTTGACGGTGGTGGAGAACATCGAGTCGCCTCTGGCCTACCAGGGCCCGATCACCGAGGAAGGCCGGGCGCGCTGCCTAGAACTCGCCGGACTCGTTGGTTTGGGGGATCGCCTTACTCACCGGCCGCAGCAGCTTTCCGGAGGCCAGCAGCAGCGTGCCGGCATCGCGCGCGGCCTTGCAAATTTGCCCCGCTACATTCTGGCCGATGAACCCACAGGCAACCTCGACTCCGTCACGTCCGGCGAAATTCTCGCGCTGTTAGAAAAGCTCAACGCTACGGGCAAGACCATCATTCTCGTTACCCACGAAGAGGAAGTCGCCGCGCACGCCCGCCGCATCGTGCGGCTGCGTGACGGTTTGATTCAGTCCGACACCCGGGTGCGGCCGGTAGAGGTCACCCCCGAGCCCTACGCGGACGAGGAGGTTCCAAGCAATTCCACCGGAATGTACGGAGCTTTGGTGCAATTGATGCGCACCGCTAATTTGGGTGTGAAAAACCTACTGCTGCATCCGCTGCGCTCTTTGCTGACGGTGCTGGGGATCTTCATCGGAGTGGCGAGCGTGATCTGGTTACTGGCCATCGGGGAGGGCATTAGCGCTAAGGCGCAGGAGCAGATCGCCGAGATGGGGGCGAACAACATCATTTTGAACACTGTAGCACCTCCGCCCCAGCAGGGAACCGCGAGGTATTTGCGCTATGGCGTGACCGAAAATGACTATCTTCAACTCGCAGCTTCGGTGCCGTGCATCGAAAAAATTACCCCGTTGCGCGAACAGTTAAAACGCTCGTTTAGCTACGGAACCCGCCAGCTATTCGGACGCCTCGTGGGGACTACGCCTGACTATCTTTCGCTCCATAAACTGGAAATAGAACGCGGCCATTTTCTTACGCCCACAGATCTCACGAACGGACATAAGGTTTGCGTGCTCTCCTCGGAGGTTGCCACGATGCTCTTGGGCTATGAGGATCCGCTGGGGCGGGCCATTCATATAGGTGCCGATTTTTATACGGTGGTGGGTATTTTAAAGGGCTCGGCTAACTCTGCTGCCACGGTTGCTGGGAAGTCCGGTAGCGGAGCGGCCATCAAACAGGAGACGGCTCGGGACGTCTATATCCCGCTGAGCACACTTTGGACGCACTTTTTTGAAATCTATTCTCATACCGAAAGTGGCGTGCCCATCGCCTCGCAGGTGACGCTCTCGCTCACGGATTCAAGCAAGGTGATGGAAGCCGCGGACGTGGTGCGGCGGATCATGACGCTCAACCATCCGGCAGATGATTATACCATCACCGTGCCGCTCGAGTTGTTGGAGCAGGCGCGAAACACGCGACTCATGTTCATCGCAATGATGGGATTGGTCGCGGCAATTTCGCTGGTGGTCGGTGGCATTGGGATCATGAACATCATGTTGGCCACGGTGACGGAACGCACCCGGGAGATCGGGATTCGGCGCGCCATCGGGGCGAGGCGGCGCGATATTACGCAGCAGTTTTTAGTGGAGACCATCGTCTTGTCCATTGGTGGCGGCTTGACTGGGGCGCTGGGCGGTCTCGCGTGTTCCCCCATCTTTGCCTTGGTTATGAAGTTCACCAACAAGATGTTCCCTGCAGCCATGGCCGCCTTGCCGGATGTCGTTCGTACGATGGTTCCCATCATCGTGCCGTGGTCCTTGCCTCTCGCCTTCGGTATTTCTGTCGCGATCGGGATCGTCTTCGGCCTCTACCCCGCAAAGCGCGCGGCCCTGATGAACCCCATCGAGGCCCTGCGCCACGTGACATAGGAGCGGACGGAAAAGCTGCCCCGCGCTGGGAGACAGGTTTTCAAACGGGCTGCAACTTCCTGCGGCAAGCTGACTCGCAAAAATGAGGCGGCGCCTACGATCCGTTACCCTCGTATCTTCACCAACAAATCGCCCGCCTCGACCGCGTCGCCGACCTCGCTCAAAAGCTCTTCGACAACTCCGGCGGAGTGCGCGTAAAGCGTGGTTTGCATCTTCATTGCTTCCAGAGTTGCCAGCTTGTCGCCGGCTGCCACCTTGCTGCCCAGTGTGACGTGGAGCGCGGTGAGCATTCCTGGGATAGGCGCGCCGATTTGCAGCGGATTCGCGGAGTCCGCTTTGACGCGCGCCTTGGTTTTTGGAGCGATGGTTTTATCCACTACAACAGCTTCGCGGGGCATTCCGTTGAGCTCAAAAGCCACCACGCAGCGCCCATCCTTGTCCGGACCGGTGACGTTCATCAGCTTGATGAACAGCAACTTGCCTTCTTCGATGGGCACTGAGATTTCCTCGCCAAGTTTCAGTCCGTAGAAGAACGCGGGTGTTGGTAGAACGCCGGGATCTGAAAAATCTTTTTGAAATTTCGCAAAATCGGCGAACACCTGCGGATACATTAGGTGCGAATAAAGGTCGTCATTTCCGGCGGGTCGGCCAGTTTTCGCTGCGACTTCCGAGGCGGTCGTTTTTAAATCTACTGGAGTGGGTTTAACGCGCTTGAGCTTTTCGTCGCCCAACACTGCGCGCACCACCGCTTTCGGCCAACCGCCCATCGGCGCACCCAACCCGCCACCGAGCATGTCGCGTACGGACTCCGGATATGGCGTGCCCGGTGGTAAGTTCACTACATCCGCAGGCTTAATCCCTCGCGTAAAAAGGAACAGGGCCATGTCGCCTACAACTTTCGAAGACGGCGTGACTTTTACGATGTCGCCAAAGAGCGCGTTTACCTCCGCATAAGTCCGCGCAATCTCCGGCCAGCGCGCTGAAAGGCCCATGGAGGCGGCTTGCTCTTTTAAGTTCGTGAACTGACCGCCGGGCATCTCGTGCAAGTAAACCTCGGCCGAACCCGTCTTGGGCGCGGTGTCGAAGGGGGCGTAGAACTCGCGTACTTTCTCCCAGTAATCGGAAAACTCGTTGAGCGCATCGAGGTCGAGGCCGGTGTCGCGTGGGGTGTGCTGTAAGGCGGCGACGACTGAGTTGAGATTCGGTTGGGAGGTGGAGCCGCTCATTGAGGCGAGCGCGAGGTCCACGACGTCTACGCCGGAATCGCTGGCGCGCAGGACGGACGCCGCGTTGATGCCCGAGGTGTCGTGGGTGTGGAAGTGGATCGGCAGACCGACCTCGCTGCGGAGCGCCTTCACCAGCGCCTGTGCCGCGTAGGGGCGACAGAGGCCGGCCATGTCCTTAATTGCCAGAAAATGAGCGCCCATACGCTCCAACTCCTTGGCTAGCTTGATGTAATAAGCCAACGCGTATTTCGTGCGCTTAGGGTCCAGAATGTCGCCTGTGTAGCAAAGCGTCCCTTCGCAAACCGCGTGGGTCTTCTGCACCGCCTCCATCGCCGCCTTCAAATTTGACAAGTCGTTGAGCGAATCAAACACCCGGAAGATGTCGATGCCGACCTCGGCGGAGTGCTTGATGAAGCCGGCCACTACGTTGGCGGGATAGCTCGTATAACCCACTGCATTAGCCCCGCGAAGGAGCATCTGGAAGCAGATGTTGGGCACCTTTTCGCGCAACACTCGGAGTCTCGCCCACGGATCTTCGTTGAGGAAACGCATCGCTGTGTCGAACGTCGCGCCTCCCCACATTTCCAGAGAAAATAACTCGCTCGCCCGGTGCGCCACTGCAGGCGCAATCGCAGCCATGTCGAAGGTGCGCACGCGTGTCGCCATCAACGACTGATGGGCATCGCGAAAAGTTGTATCCGTAATGAGGAGGCGCTTTTGTTTGCGTGTCCATTCTGCAAAGCCACGTGCACCAAGTTTTTGCAGGAGCTGTCGTGTGCCGGGCTGCAGCGGGGCGTTGTGCGTGTAATTTGGTAGGGGGGCCGCCTGAAATGCGAGGGCGGGCTTGTGGCCCTTTGCATGCGGATTGCCGTTGACGATCACGTTGCCCAAAAACGCCAGCAGCTTGCTCGCGCGATCCCGCTTCGGCTTAAAAGAGAAAAGCTCCGGCGAGGTATCGATCATCGTCGTCGTCGCTCCTCCTTCCTTAAATTGCGGCGAGTGAATCACGTTCTCCAAAAACGGAATATTTGTCTTCACCCCGCGGATCCGCATCTCTCGCAAACTGCGGTCCATCCGCTCCAGCGCCATGGCGAAAGTCGCGCCTGAGGCCGTGATTTTCACCAGCAAGGAATCGTAAAAAGGCGTGATCACCGCGCCAGTGTCGCCCATGCCCGCGTCGAGCCGGACCCCAAAGCCGCCCGCGCTGCGGTAAGTGATAATTTTGCCGTAATTCGGCGTGAACTTGTTTTCGGGATCCTCGGTGGTCACGCGGCACTGGACTGCGTAGCCTAATCGGGGCACGGCTTCTTGGGTGGGCAAGCTTAGCTCTGGTCCGTGAAGGGACGCACCTTGTGCGATTAAAATCTGGGAGCGAACCAAGTCAATGCCCGTAATCTGCTCGGTGACAGTGTGTTCTACTTGAATGCGCGGATTCATCTCGATGAAAAACCAAGCCTTCGTATCGAGGTCGTACAGGAACTCGACGGTTCCCGCGTTATCGTAACCGATCTCCTTTGAGATGCGCACGGCGGCCTCGCAAAGCTCACTGCGAACGCGGTCGTCTAGCCCCACGGAGGGCGCGATTTCAACGACCTTTTGGTGGCGCCGTTGCACCGAACAATCTCGTTCGTGGAGATGCAGTACATTCCCGTGGTTGTCGCCTAGTATCTGCACCTCAATGTGCTTCGCCCTTGGAATGTACTTTTCCAAAAACACTGCTGAGTTTCCGAACGCCCGTTCCGCCTCTCCTTGCGCTTCGTCTAGAAGTGAGGCCAAATCCTCGGGCTTGCGGACCACGCGCATTCCGCGTCCGCCACCTCCGAAAGCCGCCTTGATGATAAGCGGAAAACCAATCTTCTTGGCGATTTTAAGTGCCTCACTGCGATTGCTTACGGGGTCCTCGGTGCCCGGCAACGTGGGGACTTTGAGCTTTTGAGTCAGGGCACGCGCCGCGACTTTGTCCCCCATCAATTCTAAGAGCTCGGGTTTGGGGCCGACAAAGCCGATTCCAGCTTTGGCGCACGCCCGGGCAAAATGAGCGTTTTCGGAGAGGAATCCATATCCCGGATGAATGAGGTCCACCCCTTTTTCCTTCGCGAGAGCAACGATCCCATCGATGTCTAAATAAGCGCCGACTGGCCCCTTCCCTTCGCCCACGAGGTAGGCTTCATCCGCTTTGAAGCGGTGCATCGAAAAACGATCTTCCTGCGCGTAGATTGCCACGGTGCGCAAGCCCAGCTCGGTCGCCGCGCGCATGATGCGGATTGCAATCTCGGAGCGATTGGCGACAAGGAGTTTCTTGGGTGCAACAACTGCGGGCCTAGTTTGGGCCGTCGGGTGGGTGGGGGTCTTACGAGCCATAAAAGTGGGAGTCGAGTAAACTCCAGCCGCCGCCCTTTTGCCTAGCCTGATGATGCGCGTCGGGCGCAAAAAGCGCGGCTCACCCCGCTAATTCTACCGCCACTGGACAATGATCCGAGCCGCTCACTTCGGGCAGGATCCATCCGCGCTTCACCTGTTGCGTCAACGCCGCACTCACCAAAAAATAATCGATGCGCCAACCGACGTTTCGTTCCCGCGCTTTATTCATGGCGCTCCACCACGTGTAATGGCCTCCAGCGGCTTCGAATTGACGGAACGTGTCCACGAAGCCTGCCGCCATCAGCGCGCCAAAACCGCTGCGTTCCTCTACTGTAAAGCCATGGGTGCGAACGTTGTCCTTCGGACGAGCCAGATCCCGCTCCTGATGCGCCACGTTAAAATCACCGCAACACACTACCGGTTTGCGCCCCTCCAAGCCGCGCAAGTACCCCAGAAATGCGCGATCCCATTCCTGCCGATAGCCCAAACGCGCCAACTCCCGCTGCGCATTGGGCACGTACACGTTTACCAAAATAAACGCCTCGAATTCCAATGTCAGCACCCGCCCTTCCTGGTCGTGTTCCTCCAGACCAATTCCACGGCTGACATTCATTGGCGTTACCCGAGTGAGGACAGCCGTTCCCGAGTACCCCTTTTTCTGGGCACTATTGAAATACGCGGAGTATCCAGGCCACTGCGGTTCAACGTCGCTTTCCGTGCATTTGGTTTCCTGCAACGCCAACACGTCCGGCCTCTCGGCAGCGAGGAATTCGACAAAGTTTTTGCGAAGCACAGCGCGCAGCCCGTTTACGTTCCAGGAAATCAATTTCATGCGACGGATAGTATTCACGCCGACTCCCAGGGGAGCACGAGAAATTCAATACGCCTCGAAAGGTTTGAAGCGGGCAGGGCGCTATTCTCAGAATCTGGTATTGCTTGCGCGGGCTAAACCTCGCAGAACAATGAACCGCATGAGCACACCGGAAATTCCCACTCAGCCCTCCCAGCCCACGCG
>Ga0114971_10001618_pt1 | contig 15294 bp, 14 predicted proteins | sample M_140625_MF_Meta_FD_87320 | JGI IMG/M metagenome (GOLD analysis project Ga0114971, IMG submission 87320) | Freshwater microbial communities from Lake Montjoie, Canada to study carbon cycling - M_140625_MF_MetaG | ecosystem: Environmental > Aquatic > Freshwater > Lake | place: Lake Montjoie... | reverse complement strand
TGTACTTTGCGCTGAAAAATTTCATCACATCGCGGAGGTGACCAATTTCGTGGTCATGCCGATGCCGTTCCTGTCCGGCACATTCTACCTTGTCGACAAACTGCCCGAGCCGTTCCGCACGGCAAGCCGGTTCAACCCATTCTTCTATCTGATCGATGGCTTTCGCTACGGATTCATCGGCCATGCCGACAGTAACCTCATTGTCGGGGTCACACTGTCGGGTGTGGTGGCCGTTGTTCTGTTCGGTTTATGCTGGCACCTATTTAAGATTGGCTGGCGCTTGAAATCCTGAGTTGAACCTTCATTTGACAAGCTGGGGTTGAGGCTCGAAAACGCTCAGCCTTCCGGTTCCTCCGCCGCCTGCGGGGGATTTTGCTTTGGAGGGTTGCACCTTGTCCGCCCAGAACTACGCCTCAACCATGCCGCATGTTATGGCTGTGTACGGTCGTTCGCCGTTGGCGTTCGAGCGTGGAGAAGGCGCGCGCCTGCATTCCACGGACGGTGAAGTCTATCTCGATTGTGTGGCGGGCATCGCCACTAACGGGCTTGGCCACGCCAATCCGGTGCTGATCGAGGCCCTGACCAGACAGGCCCACAAGCTGTGGCACGTCTCCAACATCTACAAGATTCCCGAGCAGGAAGCGCTTGCCAAGCGGCTAACCGACGCCAGTTTCGCTGATGTGGTGTTCTTCGCCAATTCGGGGGCCGAGGCGGTGGAGTGCGCGCTGAAGACCGCCCGCAAATACCATTCCGCCAACGGATCGCCCGAGCGCTATGAGATCATTGGCTTTGAGGGTGCCTTCCACGGCCGGACCTACGCCACGATCAACGCGGCCGGCAATGAGAGCTACATTGAGGGGTTTGGTCCGCGGCTGCCCGGCTATGTCCAAGCCAAGTTCGGTGATTGGGATGATGTGCGTTCCAAGATCGGATCCAACACCGCCGGCGTGATCATCGAGCCTGTACAGGGCGAAGGCGGCGCGCGCGCTCTCTCGCCGGCGCAGATGCTTGACCTACGCGAGATCTGCACCCAGGCCGGTATCTTGCTGATCTACGACGAGATCCAATGTGGCATGGGCCGTTCTGGCAAGCTCTACGCCTATGAATGGGCACCGGGCGCTGAACCCGACATCATGACAATCGCCAAGGCGCTTGGCGGCGGCTTTCCGATTGGCGCCTGCTTGGCCACACAGGAAGCGGCCAGGGGCATGCTGGTGGGTGCGCACGGCTCGACGTTCGGCGGAAACCCGCTGGCCATGGCTGTCGGCATCGCGGCTTTCGACGAGCTTGCGAAGCCAGCCCTGCTCGCCCATGTCAACATGGTCAGCAACGCTATGCGCCAGCAGCTGGAGCGGCTGAAAGAGCAATATAGCGAAATCGTGCTGGATATCCGGGGCAAGGGGTTGCTGATCGGGATCAAGCTGGGGCCGAACAATCGCGATTTCATGGTAATGGCGCGCGACTATAAGCTCCTGATTGCCGGCGGCGGAGACAACTGCATCCGGATGCTGCCGCCGCTGAATATAACACTCGAAGAGGCTGAAGAAGCGGTCCAGCGGCTGGAAATGGCCTGCAAGGCGATGCGAAATGCGGCGCAGGCATGACCGCGCCGCGCCATTTCATCAATCTGTGGAGCCTGGACCCGATGGTCCTGCGCTTGATGCTCGACGACGCCGCTAGGCGCAAATCTGCCCGCAAGGGCTGGCCCAAGGCCAAGGTCGATGCCGACGCGCCGGCGCGTGACCGCAGCCTTGCCATGGTGTTCGAGAAGAACTCTACCCGCACGCGATTTTCGTTCGACGCTGCCATCCGCCAGCTTGGCGGCGCAAGCGTTATCGCCACGGCAGCCGACATGCAGTTGGGTCGCGGTGAGCCGGTCGAAGACACCGCGATGGTGCTGTCACGCATGGTCGACGCGGTGATGATCCGTGCAAACCGGCACGCGGATGTGGAGCGGTTCGCCGCCGCTGCGACTGTGCCGGTGATTAACGGCCTGACCGACGCGAGCCATCCCTGCCAGGTCATGGCCGACCTGCTGACCATCGAGGAACATCGCGGGCCTGTTGCCGGTAAGACCATTGCCTGGATCGGTGACGGCAATAACGTCTGCGCCAGTTTCATCCATGCCGCGCCGCTGTTGGGGTTTAAACTGAACATTGCCTGCCCACCGAGCTACGGCCCCGGCGTGGCGGACCTGTCCCGTGCACTCGAACACGGTGGCAAGGTTTCGCTGGGTGACGACCCGCGTGCGGCTGTGCGTGGCGCAGACGTGGTGGTGACCGACACCTGGGTTTCCATGGGCGACAAGGATAAGGACGTGCGTATGTCGGCCCTGGCGAATTTCCAGGTAGACGACGCCCTGATGGACCATGCAGCCAAGGACGCCGTGTTCCTGCACTGTCTGCCGGCGCACCGTGGCGAGGAGGTTACGGATGCGGTCATCGATGGCCCGCGGTCGCTGATCTGGGATGAGGCCGAGAACCGTATCCATACCCAGAAGTCGGTGTTGGCCTGGTGCTTCGGCGCCATTGGCTGACGCCGCTTCCCCAGGTTTCGTTTTCGGAGTTGCTTCCCATAGGCGCTGAATGAGTCCTGACCTGAACACGATCGCCGCCGCCGATGACCTGATCCTGCCTTTCGCGATCGAGGGGGCTCCTGTGCGTGGGCGTCTGGCGCGACTTGGCGCGGCTGTTGATGAGATATTGACCCGCCACGACTACCCCGAAGCCGTGGCCAACCTTTTGGGCGAGGCCTGCGCACTGGCGGCTCTGGTCGGTTCCAACCTCAAATTCGAAGGGCGGCTGATCGTCCAGGCCCAAGGCGACGGGCCGGTGGCCTATGTTGTGGCCGATTACGACAGCAACGGCGGCCTACGCGGCTATTGTCGCTATGACGCCGACCGCGTCGCAACCGTCAGCCAGGGCTTTGCACGACCGGGTGCCAAGACCTTGCTGGGTCAGGGGGTGTTTATCATGACCCTCGACCAGGGGCCTGCTACCGAGCGGCACCAGGGCGTGACCCCGATCGAGGGAGAAACCTTCGCACTCTGCGCCGAGCGCTACTTCGCCCAGTCGGAACAGACCCCAACCCGGGTGCGTTTGGCCGTGGGCCAGGCTGATCGCGGCGAGGGTGCCCGTTGGCGCGCTGGCGGTATGTTGATCCAGGCGGTGGCGTCCGACGATGCGCGTGGCGATACCGAGGAAGCCTGGACCCGGGCGCAGGCCTATTTCGAGACGATCGGCGAGGATGAATTGATCGATCCGCTGCTGAGCGGGGAGCAGCTGCTGTTCCGTCTTTTCCATGAAGACGGTGCACGTGTGTTCGATGCTAAGCCGCTGTCGGCCTTCTGTCGCTGTTCCGTCGACCGGATCAAAGGAATCTTGGCCCAGTTCCCGGCCGCGGAGCGGGCGGATATGGTCGAGGCGGACGGCAAGATCCGCGTCACCTGCGAATATTGCGCTCGCGTCTATGCGGTCGCGCCCCATGGGATCGACGTTGGCAGCGTTTAGACGCGCCGGCATCCAATGGTCTGTTATGTAATTTCAGCGAGGAATGAGGGATAAGCCCGCTTGCCGCGTAAACAGGGGCAAAGGGGAATTGTCCGGCCATGCAGATGCTTCGGGGGAAATCGCGCCGTTGGAAGTTGATCGCCGCCGGAATCTCGGCCGTTGTACTGTCTTTGGTCGGCCACTTCTCCTACTGGAGCAGCACGAATGCGGCCATGCTGCGCCTGCTGCCCGACAGCCTTCCCAGCAATCCCTCCCTGTATCGCTTCGCCGTGGCCGAGGGCCACTCTGTGTTCAATCAAAACTGTGCCAGCTGTCACGGACGCGATCTTCAGGGCAGCCAGACAAGTGGCGTACCCAAGCTTACCGACCGCGATTGGCTGTACGGCGAAGGCCGTTTGTCGGAGATTGAACAGATTGCCCTTTACGGCATCCGGTCTGCCAGTCACCGCACCAAGAACCTGGCCGATATGCCGGCGTTCGGACGCCAGAAGCCCTACGCCCGTTATGATCTAGCACCGCTGACTACGACGGAGATTTCGGACATCGTATCCTATATCGAGCTGGCCCAGGGCCGTTCGCCCGACATGGCGGCGGTCAAGCGCGGCATCGACCTGTTCGACCGCAAGGGCCAATGTTTCGACTGCCACGGCAATGATATGGGTGGTGACAACTACATCGGGGCACCGATGCTCTCCGACAAGATCTGGCTCTACGGTGACGGATCGCGCGAAGCTATCGCCCGCAGTATCGAGCAAGGCCGCATGGGCGTTTGCCCAATGTTCAAGGACAAGATCAGCCCCGCGAAAATTCGCGCGGTCGCGGCCTATGTCCACTCCAAAGCCCCAGTCCCGCCGCCGGCGGATTGATCGGAGACGGAAACTCAGCATGGCCAAGCCAAAGCCCAAATCCAAACTTTCCGAAAAGACCACCCCGCTCGATCACGGGCGCAAGGTGGCCAAGGATATGGTCGAATGGTCGACAAACCCGACGCGAACCCTGTGGATCGGCGCGATTGGTGCGATCTTCGGCCTAGTGCTTGCCGGGTTCGGCCTGCTTACGGCGAAGGGTACGCGCGTGCGGGCCGTGCCGCCTGAGGCCGTTGCCATGGTCAATGGCCGGCCGGTCCTGATGGCCGACTATGTGGCCCAACTCGAGTCTGAGACGGGCAAGCCGCTGGCGCAGGCTGATGCGGCAGAGCGCAAGAAAGTGCTCAACGAAATGGTGACCGAGGAACTGTTCGTGCAGCGCGGCATAGAAACCGATGAGCCGAGCGTTGATCCGGATGTCCGCAATGCCCTCGTCAATGCGGTTGAGACCCTGGTTTCCGTCGATGCGGTGACCAAACTCCCGACCGAAGATGAGCTGCGAGCGTACTATGAAATGAACCGGCTCAACTATTCCACACTGGGTGTTTTGGGTGTGAAAGACTTCGTGGTGCTGGCCGGATCAGACCCCGCCACCACCCTGCAGAACGCCCAGGCGGCGGCCGCTGCGATCAGAGCCGGTACTGACCTGACCATCGTGGCGGCAAAATACAACCTGCGCGACACAGGGCGCGTGATCGGCGGGGAGCTGTATTTCGCCGCCCAAATTCACCTTGGCAATGCGCTCTATAGCAAGGCAGTGGCGCTCAAAAAAGGCCAGGTTACCGATGCCTTTGTTCAACCAGACGGGCCGCATGTGGTGTTTGTGACCGAAAACACGCCACCGGTCGCGACACGCTTCGAGGATGCGCGGCTACAGGTGCTGACGGACTACAAGCAGGACCTGCAGAAGCGCATGCAGGCCAATGAGAATAAGTTCCTGCGAGACCGCGCCGACATTCTGGTCGCCAAGGCCTTCCAATGAGGAGCCTCTGGCTTTGCCTGCTCGCCCTGGCTGCCACACTGTCTGTGGCCGGGCCAAGCTTGGCGCATACACGCAGCGAGACCCATTCCAGCTGGCAGATTCAGGGACCGGCGGTGACGATGTCCTTCACCGTGCCCGACCTTGAGGCTCAACGGTTGGTGCCCAAAGACCAAACCTTCACGGTACAGACTGTCGCGGCCTACCTGACGAAGCATTTGTCGGTCACCGCCGAGGGAAAAGTATGCCCCTTGGCCCGTCCAGTCCGGCCCGCCTTGGCCGTGGGCAATGTCAGCCGCTACGACTTCGCCTGGAACTGCCCGAGTGCCAAGAAGATCGTTCTGACCGACACCGCCTTCTTCGAGCTGGTTTCGACCCATACCAACATGGTGCAGATTCAGACCGGCGACGAGTTTGTTGAACAGCTGTTCACCAAGGACGAAACAAGCCTGCAGGTTGGAGGCGAAGAGTCCGCCAACGCACTTAAGAACGCTAGTTTTTTCAAGTACATCCAGATGGGGATCATGCACATCTTCACCGGGGTGGATCACCAGTCGTTCCTCCTGGGCCTCGTGCTCCTGTCGCGGCGGTTGCGTGACCTAACCTTTGTGATCACCGGCTTCACCCTGGGGCACAGCTTGACGTTGGCCCTTGCCGTGACCGGAATTCTCCGGCCGCACTCGGAATATATCGACGCCCTGGTTGGACTGACGATCGCCCTGGTCGGGGCGGAGAGTCTGTCGATAAATTCGGGAAAGACCGCCACGGTCGCCCTTGCGACAGGCGGTCTGCTTTTGCTCATGGGTTTGGGCAAGCTCTTGGGCCTCGGCGGCTTGCCCGTGCTGCTACTGGTCGGCGGCGGTCTGTTCTCGGCCAATTATCTGATGGTGTCTGGACACTTGCGCGATGCCGCGCGGCTACGGCTGGTCGTGACCCTGGTGTTTGGGCTGATCCATGGCTTTGGATTTGCCGCCGGCCTGCTTGAAATGAAGCTGCCGAGGGAGCGGCTGGCCGAATTGCTGGTCGGCTTCAATCTCGGGGTCGAAATCGGTCAGCTCACCCTGGTGCTGACGGTACTTGGCCTCGTGGCCCTGCTGGTGAAGCTGGGCATGCGACTACCTCGCCGCCTGGTGACGGACTTCGCGGCCTCGTTCCTGGTGGGCCTTGGCCTATTCTGGTTCGTGATCCGCAGTTACGCGTGAGGTTGGCCGACGTCTTGTGCTGGACCCAAGTCGTTGTTTCCCGCCACACGCGCCCATCATTCTTCCACAGATTTCATGTTGCATCGCAGCAAATGCTTGCGAATCAGGCTCAGGAGTGCTACCAACAGATCCATAGGTAATATCTTCGACCTGTCGTGAATAAGTCGAATCTTCGTTTTGGTGACTGGCCGTTGCGTTTCTAAGCCGGTCTCGAAAGCGCCGATGTCGGGGGGCGTATCGCCCTCGCCGCATAGGACACGATAAGTTTGTTATTCCCCCTCACGACGCGTGCGAATGCGCGCGGGATCATTATCGCTATTGCCCTGGGCATAGCCACCGGAGCCGCTCTTGGCGGAGCCTATATGTCGGGCGGAATGGCCAAGGCTGTCGAGCAACATGCCCGCTATTCTCGCCTCGCTGATGCCGCTGCTGATGGGTTTTCCGAACTTGCCCTGACCAGGGCGACCGCTGACACCAGTAGTCTCGCCGTTGCCCGCCGGCTCGATCCGGACGCTGTGGCCGCCCCAGAATTGACGGATCAAAATCGCCAACTCGAAGCGCTGAACACGCGGCTGCAACGGCGTCTGTATGCTGAGGGCGGCGGCGTGCTGCTGCGAGCCAGCATTGGTGGTGCCTACAGTCCCTCTGCAGCCCCGTTCCATTTCCCCGGCGCCCTCGAAGGTTCGCGCGAACTCGATTGCCTTACCCAGGCCGTATATTATGAAGCCCGCGGCGAGATCCCCAGTGGCCAGGCTGCCGTAGCCCAGGTCGTGTTGAACCGCGCGCGCAACAGGGCATTTCCAAAGACCATTTGCGGCGTGGTTTTTCAGCGCGCCACCCTGCATGGCTGCCAGTTCAGCTTCGCCTGCGACGGCTCAACCCTGCGCGAGCGCGAGCCGAGGGCTTGGCGCCGAGCCCAGACGGTGGCTTCCCGCGCACTCGATGGCTTTGTGATGACGGAAGTTGGTGCTGCGACCCACTTCCACACCCTTGATGTCGCGCCGATGTGGGGTTCTCGCCTGCTGCGCGTCGCCCAGGTCGGGATGCATGTCTTCTACCGCTTCGGCGGTCACGCCGGTCAGCCTGACGCCTTGACGTCTGACGTTGAATTCGCGGCCAATGTGCCGGCGGATGGTGCCCCGGTCTCGCCTGTCACGTCTGCTCTGCAGGCCGCTCGTGCTCTGTCTATACCGGCACCTGTCCTGGTGGCTGGTGGCGTCGGCGGTCCGGTGACTGCGCCGGTGGAACCCGCCTCCGCTCCAGCCAAGCCGGAAAACACGCCGGTAAGGGACCATGCGGACAAGCCCGCTGCGGCGGTTTCCAGCCCAGCTTAGGCTGCGTCTGCCCCTCAATTAGGAATAGGCGGCCATGGCTTTTGGATCGGCCAGCACCCTGGCACCGTGCATGGCCTGATCGGCCAGGGCGCTGGCGTGGCTAAGCCGATGCGCCGCGAAGTGATTGGCAAGAACCCCGATGTCTGCCGGAGCGTCCTTCGCGCCGGCTTCTGCCGCCAGAGCCCCTTTGATCAGCAGCCCGCCGCCAAAGGTCACCGAAAACAGCGTCAGATAGGGATAGGCCGCCGCCAGCCGTTCCGGTTCGGACGCTTGCAGCAGCCAAGCTGTCGTAGTGGTCAGAGCTTCGATAGCCTTTGTCAGGGCCGGTGCCTCGGCCGCCGATGAGATTTCGCTGATCTCTGCGATCAGCGCCATTGCCGCAACCCCGCCATCCTTGACCACCTTGCGCATCACCAGGTCGATGGCCTGAATGCCATTGGTGCCCTCGTAGATCGGCACGATCCGGGCATCGCGCAGATGCTGGGCGGCACCGGTCTCCTCGACATAGCCCATACCGCCATGCACCTGCACACCGAGCGAGGCGGTCTCTACGCCGACATCCGCGCCGAACGCCTTGGCCATGGGAGTCAGCAGGGCTTCTCGCGCCGCGGCAGCCGCGCGCCGTGCTGGATCCGTCTCGCGCTTGGCACGATCGATGGCGACGCCGCAGCTAAAGGCGACGGCACGAGCGGCAAAAACCGCGGTGCGCATGTCTAGCAGCATCCGCTGAACATCCGGATGCTGGATTATTGGGGCCATGGCGTCGTCGCCTGCGCGGCCCTGCCGCCGGTCGCGAGCATAGGCATAGGCTCGCTGAGTGGCATGTTCGCCCACGCCTACGCCTTGCAGACCCGTGGCGAGACGGGCCCGGTTCATCATGGTGAACATGCAGGCGAGGCCCTCGTTCTCGCGCCCGATCAGCCAGCCGATCGCGCCTTTGCTGTCGCCATAGGATATCGAGCAGGTCGGGCTGGCGTGGATCCCCAGCTTGTGTTCGAGCCCGGTGCAGCGGAAGTCATTGCGCTGGCCGAGGCTTCCGTTGGCAGCAGGGATAAACTTCGGCACCAGGAACAGTGAAATACCGCGCGTGCCCGCTGGGGCATCAGAAAGTCGGGCCAACACGAGGTGAACGATATTTGGCGACATATCGTGGTCGCCATAGGTGATGTAAATCTTGTTGCCGAGGAGGCGGTAGGTGCCGTCGCCGACCGGTTCGGCGCGAGTGCGCATCTGCGAAAGGTCGGAGCCTGCTGATGGCTCCGTCAGAGCCATTGCAGCGGTCCATTCGCCACGGATCAGCCGAGGCAGGTAGAGGTTTTTGAGGTCCTCGCTGCCATGGGCCGCGATGGCCTCGGCCGCGCCCTGGGTCAGAACCGGGCAGAGCGAAAAGGCCATGTTGGCTGCATTCCACATTTCCATGATCGCCGCCCCGACGCTCGTGGGAAGGCCCATGCCGCCGTGTTCTGGGCTGGCGTCGACCCCGCTCCAACCGCCTTGGCACCAGGCCTCGTAAGCGGCGGTGAAGCCCGGCGCTGCGGTCACGCCAAGCTCGGTCAGTTTCGCGCCCGCGCGGTCGCCTGGAATGTTCAGCGGGGCCAGCAGGCCCTGCGCCGCCTTGCCGGCTTCTTCCAGCAGGGCGCTTAGCAGGTTATCATCCAGCTCGCCGGCCAAACCATCCGTGATCAGGTCCCCCAGACCCGCCATGGACTTGAGCACAAAACGAATGTCGGCGACCGGCGCGACATAGTCCATGATGTGTTGCCCTAAAGGTTTTCGCGACGATAGTGGACCGTCACCGATGCGCAAAGGCGGATCAACAGCCCGCGTACCAATCAAAGCCACGATCGCCACAAAATCCGCCGCGCCGTCGCCTGCCCTGATGGTCGACGTCCAAAATTGACGTAGCGGCCGGGCAAGACCATCGGGCCATCCAATGGAGATCCCGCCGTGACCAATTTCGTCTATGCGCCGCAGACTGTGATCCTGCCCAAACGGCGTGCTTTGGACGCCATCCGATATGGCGGGGTGCTCACCGTCTGGCTTGGGCTGACCGCCCTTTATCCTAGTCTGGGCCTAGATATTTATCAGCTACGGCGGGCGGATTCTCCGCTGCGGCGCCGAAGTGACCAAAGAATCTCCAGCCAAATCGCGGAATCACAGGCCTGATAAGCCTTTTTAGTGCGAAAGGCCCGTGACACGGGGCGTTTCGCTGGGCAGGGTTAGTGAGCGATTCTTTTTTCTTAGGGAGAACCCTCGATGAACACCACTGACCTGGCCGGCGTGATCGCCGATCAAGACTCCAAAATCACCAAGACCCATGCCAAGGCCCTGGTCGACGCCGTTTTTGCGACGATCACGGAAGCAGCCAAGAAGGGCGAGGAAGTCTCTCTGCCGGGCTTTGGCAAGTTCAAGGTTCAGGCCAAGCCGGCCCGTACTGGCCGTAACCCCTCGACCGGCGCGACGATCCAAATCGCAGCTTCCAAGAAGCTTGCGTTCCAGGCCGCCAAGGCCCTGAAGGACGCCCTCGCGAAATAAAACGTGACGGATACGCCTGCGCCGACTCTAGACGACGCGCGGGCGGTCCTCGCCACCATCTTCGGACATAAAGATTTCCGCGGCCTGCAAAGATCGGTCATTTGTGAAATCCTGGCGGGGCGCAATGCCTTAGCTGTCTTGCCGACGGGCGGTGGAAAAAGTCTTTGCTACCAGATCCCCAGCCTGCTTCGCCGCGGGCTGGGGATTGTCGTTTCCCCCCTGATCGCCTTGATGACCGACCAGGTAGAGGCCCTGCGCCAGGCTGGCGTGGCGGCCGCGCGGCTCGACAGTGCCATCGAGCCCTATGAGCGTGAGGAGGCCTGGCGTCTCATCAACGCTGGCGAACTTGATCTGCTCTATGTGAGCCCTGAGGGCCTGATGCAGGGTGCCATGTTGGAGCGACTCTCGTCCCTGCCCATCGCGCTCGTCGCGATCGACGAAGCCCATTGCGTCAGCCAATGGGGACATGATTTTCGCCCCGAATACCGCATGCTAGGCCGCTTGGCCGAGGTCTTCCCCACGGCGCCACGCTTGGCGGTGACCGCGACGGCCGACGCCCGCACCCGCGAAGACATTGCCAAGGCGCTTCGGCTCGAAAACGCGGCTCATTTTGTCGATAGCTTCGCCCGCCCCGAACTGAGCCTTACCGCAGAACGCAAGACCGGCCGGGGGGCAGCACGGGTGCTGGAACTGGTCCGTGAACGGCGGGGCCGCAGTGGCATCGTCTACGCCGGCTCACGCGACGGAACCGAGACCTTGGCCGCCAGCCTCGTCGCCGCCGGCATCCCCGCCGCAGCCTATCATGCCGGGCTGGATAAGGCGGTGCGGGCAGAGCGCCTGCGCAAGTTCTTGGCCGAAGACGAGGCGGTGATGGTGGCGACCATCGCCTTTGGCATGGGCATCGACAAACCCGACGTCCGCTTTGTGATCCACGCCGACGCCCCGGCCTCGATCGAGGCCTATTGGCAAGAGGTTGGCCGCGCTGGCCGTGACGGGGCCCCCGCCGAGGGTATCTCGCTCTACTCGTCGGCCGATATGGCCTTTGCCTCGCGCCGTATCGAGGGGCGCGAGGTCGACGACGCCGTCAAACAGACCCAGGGGCGCAAGCTGCGCCAGCTCTACGCCATGCTTGACGGTGCCGGCTGCCGCGCTGCGGCTGTGCGCCGCTATTTCGGTGAGGCCGATGTTGAGCCCTGCGGTGGGTGCGATATCTGCGTATCGCCCCCTGAGCGTCGTGACGCCACGACGGCGGCGCAAAAGGCGCTGTCGGCTGTCCAGCGCCTGGGCGGCCGTTTTGGCCGAGGGCGGCTGATCGATCACCTGCTCGGAAAAACCAAGGATGTGAGTGACAATGAGGCGGGCCTGACGACTTATGGGATCGGCCAGGAGCTTAGCGCCGTCCATTGGCGCGATCTCGTCGACCAGCTGCTTTTCGATGGCCTGCTACGCGAAGACCCGAATGACGGCCGCCCGTTGATCGGATTGGGTGATGCCTTGGCGGTTAAGGCGGTCTATCGCGGGGAGGTTACTGTCTATGTTCGGGACCGACCGACGGCGGTGGGCAAGCCCGCAAGGTCTCCAAAGGTGCGGGGCGCGGGGGTGGAAGTCTCACCATCAGATCGTGCCCTATTCGATGCCCTGCGTGCCTGGCGTCGCGCCGAGGCCGCCAGGCAGGGCGTGCCGCCGTATGTGATTTTCGCCGACCGCACGCTTGCGGCTATCGCCTCGACACGCCCCGGTTCGCTGCGTGCGCTGGAAGGGCTGACGGGCGTTGGCCAGGTCAAGCTCGCGCATTACGGCGCAGCGGTGCTTGAGGTGGTGTGCGGCTTCGCCCAGGCGGCGTGACATTCGGCGATGGGTTGCCCAACCTATGGCTTGGGTCTGGCGTTGAGCCACGGGGCGCGTAATGATGATCTTTCTGATCGGGAGGAGACCAGCAAATGGACCTAAACCAAAAAATGCCGCCAGAAGCGGTGGAGCTGTACACCCAGTTTATCCATGGCGAGATTAGCCGCCGGAAGTTCATGGACGGATTAAAAGCCTATGCCGTGCTCGGCATGACGGTCCCAGCCATGATGACAGCCCTAATGCCCAAATATGCCGAGGCGCAGCAAATCCGGAAGGATGATGAGCGCATCAAGGCCGGCTATGTGACTATCCCCTCGCCGGACGGCAACGGTACTATCCGCGGCTACTTTGCGCGCCCCAACAGCGCCGACACCCGCGACGCTATGCCGGCCAAGTTGCCGGGCGTTATTGTTATCCATGAGAATCGCGGCCTGAATCCGCATACCGAGGACGTGGCCCGCCGTTTCGCCCTGGAGAACTTCAACGCCTTTGCGCCCGACGCCGTGACCTCGCTCGGCGGCTATCCGGGCGACGATTACAAGGGCGGCTTGATGTTTGCCAAGATCGACAAGCCCAAGCTGACCAACGACTTCATCGCCGCGGCGAAGTGGCTGAAAAACCGTCCGGACAGTAACGGCAAGATCAACGCGACCGGCTTCTGTTTCGGCGGTGGCGCTTCCAACCAACTGGCCGTGCTGCTGGGTGCGGACCTGGCCGCCGCTGCGCCGTTTTATGGCGCCCCTGCCAAGCCGGAAGACGTGGCCAAGATCAAGGCCGCCATTCTGGTCAACCACGGCGCGCTGGATAAGGCTCTGGCCGGCGGCTGGCCGGCTCAGGAAGCCGAACTGAAGAAGAACAATATCCGCTACGAAGGGCACATCTGGCCCAACTCCGTGCACGGCTTCTTCAACGACGCCACGCCGGAGCGCTACAACAAGGTCACCGCCCCCCAAGCCTGGGCGCGTATGATTGAGTGGTTCAACATGTATTCACGGGACGTGGCCTAGCTTAGGCCGCCAAGGACCTGCTCTCCCTGGCCCGCGCCGGGGAGAGCCGATTGTCCGAAAGTCAATCAGTCCAGCGCGAACGATAACCGCGCGAGGCTTCCCTCGCGTCCGAACGTCAACAGGGTGCTGGCTAGGTCTGGGGCAGGCGAGCCCTTGCCCAAAACCCCGCGAAGGGCCGGGCCGAACTTGCCGATGCCCACCTGTTCGGTGGCGGCGAAGTCTCGGATCAGCTGTTCCAGCGTCGGGACGGTCCAGTCCTCAACGTCGCGCAATGTATCGCGCAGCCGTGCCAGACGCTCGGAAATCTCAGCCGTCAGCAGGCCCGCCGTTTTCGGATCGAGCGGGGCATCATCGGCCGTCAAGGCGAAGCCGACCAGATTGGCTAGCTCGATAAGGGTCGAAGCCCCTTCCTTGATCAGTGGGATCACGCTGATCAGGCGGTTGAGCAAGGCCCCATCGGATGGGATGCCGCGAGCCTGGAGTACCGGCGCAATCAGCCCCGCTAGGCGCAAGTCGCCTGCTTCGCGGATGTAGTGCCGGTTAATAAAGTTCAATTTGTCCCAGTCCAGGCGCGCCGGGCTGCTGACCACGTCCTTGATATCGAACCAGTCTGCCGCCTGCTGGTCGCTGAACAGCTCGTCGTCGCCGTGGCCCCAGCCTAGGCGGGCCAGGTAGTTGCGCATCGCCTCGGGCAGGTAGCCCATCTCGGCGAATTCCCCCACGGCCTGGGCTCCGTGGCGCTTAGAAAGCTTGGCACCGTCAGGCCCGTGGATCAGCGGAATGTGGGCAAACACCGGCAGGTCCCATCCCAGGGCCTGGTAGATCAGGCTCTGGCGCGCGCCGTTGCTGACGTGATCGTCACCGCGAATCACATGGGTCACGTGCATGTCGTGATCGTCAGCCACCACAGCCAGATTGTATGTCGGAGCGCCATCGGACCTCAGCAGGATCAGATCATCGAGCTGATTGTTCTCGAACACGATGTCGCCCTTGACCAAATCGCGCAGCACGGTCTGGCCTTCGCGCGGGGCCTTCAGCCGAACAACGAAGGGCTTGTCTGGCAAAGCACCGGGATGGTCGCGCCAGGGCGAACGCACAGAACGGCCTTCAGCGCGCGCCAGGGTGCGCTCGCCATCCAACTCCTCGGTTGTCATGTAGCAGCGGTAGGCACCGCCTCTGGCCAGCATGTCTTCCACCACCTCGCGGTGCCGGTCGGCGCGGGTGTGTTGGAAGATGGGTTCTTCGTCGGCTTCCAAACCCAGCCAGGCCATGCCCTCGAATATGGCGGCGACCGCACCTTCGGTGGAGCGTTCCCGGTCGGTATCCTCAATTCGGATGAGGAATTTACCGCCCAGCCGCTTGGCGAACAGATAATTGAACAGGGCCGTGCGAGCTGTGCCGATGTGCATGTAGCCCGTCGGCGAGGGGGCGATGCGGGTGACGACTGAAGGGCTGGACATGGGGTGGGCCTCTAGCATGTTGCGACACCTGATCGCCAGCAAAGCAGAACGCGTGACGGTTTTAAGATTCTGGTGACCGACGCAGTCTTTAACTCTCCCCATGAAAACGGCTCGAGCCCCTACATTCGATCATGGTGCCGCCCTACGGGTGCCGTCGCCACACGACCACAAGCACTGGACCCAGCTGTGCAGCTGGCTGGGCGAGGACGGCCAAATCGTCGAGCCCCTGGGCCATATACGGGTGTTTACCGCCTCTGGTTGGGCCATGGCGCGGCCCGGCGACTGGATCGTGCTTTCGGTAACCGGTGAATTTCATGTCACCCATGCCGGCATTCGCGGTCTGAACGCCTAGGCTGTTGCGGCCTTGCGGCCGTCCTTGATGGCCGCGTTGATTGTCGCCGCTGTTCAGATCATAGCATCCGCCCAGGCATAGACGGGAGCTGATCATGGGGCATGAACGGATAACGCTGCGCACGCAGGACGGCGATTGTCCGACGCATGTGTTCACGCCCTCGGAATCCCTGGCGAGCACGGGCCCCTGGCCCGCGGTTATC
>Ga0114971_10001617_pt1 | contig 15306 bp, 11 predicted proteins | sample M_140625_MF_Meta_FD_87320 | JGI IMG/M metagenome (GOLD analysis project Ga0114971, IMG submission 87320) | Freshwater microbial communities from Lake Montjoie, Canada to study carbon cycling - M_140625_MF_MetaG | ecosystem: Environmental > Aquatic > Freshwater > Lake | place: Lake Montjoie... | reverse complement strand
TCTTCGCAAAAAAAATACATCGTCCTCAAGAAGGAGGTGCCTGAAGACATCTATGTCGCCCTCGAAGCGGCCATGCAAAAGGCCAAGGTGCGCGGAGTCACATTTGAGCAGGATGCCATTCGAATTTATCCCAATGGCGAAACGCTCGGGCACGTCCTCGGATTCTTGAACGACGAAGGAAAAGGGGTTCAAGGAATCGAGTTGACGATGAACAGCCTCCTTGCAGGCAATGACGGCCATCGCTTCATTGAACGCGATCGAACAGGCAAGGAAATCATGCTTTACAGAGGCACCGAACAGGAACCTGTTCATGGCAAAAATATCCGCCTCTCGATCGACATGACCCTTCAATCCATCCTCGAAGAGGAGATTGATAAAACATTTGAAGAATTTAAACCGGAGACGGTGACCGGCATCATGCTGGACCCCAAAACAGGTGAAGTTTTGGCCATGGTCAATCGACCTTGCTTCAACCCCAACGAACCTGGCAAGGCCGAGCCCGAGCAAATGAAGAACCGAGCCATCACCGATATGGTGGAACCTGGATCCACATTTAAAATTGTCGTCGCTGCTGGAGCACTGAATGAAGGCACTGTGAATGAAAAGAGCAGTATTTTTTGTGAAAACGGTCGCTTTTCCTATGCTGGAAAAATCCTGAAAGATCACCACGGCTATGGGGATATGAATGTCCATGAGATTCTGGTCAAATCATCGAATATTGGCTCCGCTAAGTTGGCCCTCCTCATGGGCGGGGACAAATACTACGAATACGTGCGACGCTTTGGGTTCGGCGAACGCCATGGCATTGAGCTACCAGGAGAAATCGCAGGTCTCGTTCATCCGCCGGCACGCTGGGACAAACTCACGATCACACGCATGCCCATGGGGCATTCTGTCGCAGTAACCCCGCTCCAGATCACGATGGGCATGTCCGTCATTGCTAATGGGGGGCGCCTCATGGCTCCGCATATTATTAAATCAGTCGAAGACATTGATGGGACAAAAATCCTTAAAAAGACACCCAAGGTCGTCCGCAATGTGATTCCCGAAAAAACCGCCCGCTTCATTACCAACGCGCTCGTTGGAGTAACCCAAATCGGTGGAACAGCAACCTACGCACGAGTAAGTGGCTTTGAGGTCGCTGGAAAGACAGGTACAGCCCAAAAGGTCAGTTCCAAGGGCGGCTATGCAGCCGGAAAATATGTCGTCTCCTTTGTCGGATTCATGCCTGCGGAAGATCCACGTTTTGTTTGTTTGATCATGGTGGATGATGCCAAAACCGCTTCTAATTTGAATTACGGCGGACTCGTTGCCGCCCCCGTCTTTTCGCGCGTCGCCGAAAAGGCCGCCCGCCACCTCGACCTCACCCCGACACTTCCCCCAATCCCTTTGCAAGACACGCCTATGGCTAAAGTCGAAACATTGAACGAGGCCACCCACTAAAAAGCCAAATGCGACTCTCTGCCCTTCTCAAATCATCAGGAATCCCACAAGGGTTGGCCGACCCCGAAATCACTTCGCTTTGCTACGACTCGCGTAAAGCCGAAAAGGGATGCCTTTTCTTTGCCCTCCCTGGAAAAAACAGCGACGGAGCAGCATTCGCGTTACAGGCCACTGAAAGGGGCGCCGCTGCCATCGTCGCCGAAAAATCGATCCCTCAGAGCGATTGCCCGTTAGTGGTTGTAGCGAATGCCAGAAAAGCCATGGCCGATATCGCTGCCGAATTCCATAGCCAACCCTCGCTCAGCCTCAAAACGGTGGGCATCACAGGAACGAATGGCAAAACGACCACCGCTTTTCTTGTCAAGCATCTGCTGGATGCAGCCTACATGCGATGCGGTCTGATCGGAACAGTGAAATATATAGTTGGCGACACCGAGGTGCCAGCTCCCCATACCACTCCCGAATCGATCGACCTCCAGTTCCTCATGGAAGCCATGCTCGATAGTGGCAGCCGAGCCGTGGCGATGGAGGTATCCAGCCACGCTCTCGTTCAAGAAAGGGCTAGGGCCATTGAATTTGATGCAGCCGTTTTCACGAATCTCACACAGGATCATCTCGATTACCATGGGTCGATGGACGCCTACTTCGACGCAAAAGCACTTTTGTTCGAATCCCTAGCTCACCAAAAAAACAAAAAAGCGCGCGCCATTATTAATGCAGACGATCGCTTCGGTCAGAAGCTCGTCGACCAATTTTCGAAGAGGATCAAAATTCTCACTATCGGGCGTGGGGTTCAAGCCGACTACCGTGCCTCCTCCATTCGATACGACCTCAATGGCACAACATTCACCCTCGAAGCACGCGGAAAAAGCTATTTGGTTCGCTTGCCGCTGATCGGGCTTTTCAATGTTTACAACGCCATGGGAGCTATTGCTGCAGCCACGGCCTGCGGGGTGGAATTACGCAACTCCATTGCTGCCCTCGCCTCGGCGCCCCAAGTTCCAGGGCGCTTGGAACGGGTTCCAGCCAAGAGACATTTTCAGGTGTTTGTGGATTACGCCCACACTGATGACGCACTCAAGAATGTACTAAGCACTTTGCAGGAACTCAAACCCTCGCGATTGATCACCGTTTTCGGCTGCGGGGGAGACAGAGATCACAGCAAACGCCCACTCATGGCCGCCGCGGCAGAAGAACTTTCCGATTGGATCATCATGACTTCGGATAATCCCCGCAGCGAAAATCCAGATTTCATTTTGAAAGATATGAAGGCCGGCCTGCGGGGGAAAAGCTACGAAATCATTCCCGATCGCGCCTCCGCCATTCACCATTCCATTCAACTAGCGGAAGCAGGCGACATCGTACTCATTGCCGGTAAGGGCCACGAAAAATATCAGGAATTCAGTGACCGCAAAGTCGCCTTTGATGATGTCGCAATCGCCACGCGCGCAATCAGCGAAAAAAAAGGAGGGGATACAAGAAATGGATAGGATTCCCCTTTCTCAAATCGCCGAAATGGCGGGAGCAAAAATTCTCCAAGGCTCACCGGAGGTGTTGGTGTCGTCCCTCAGCAAGGACTCCCGTACGATCCAACTTGGCGATCTTTATATTGCCCTTCGTGGTGAAAATTTTGATGGCAACGCCTACGCTGCAGATGCCCTAGCAGGTGGAGCTGCGGGCGTTTTAATGGACTCTGCGGAAGCAGCCCATTCGATTCCTTCTCCGCACCCGGTTCTACTTGTAGAAAACGGTCTCGCCGCCCTCACAAGAATGGCTGTCGCGTGGCGCTCGAAGCTGAAGCTCAAAGTCGTCGGAATCACTGGTAGCAGCGGAAAAACCAGCACAAAAGATTTCACAGCGGCCGTTATTGGAAGCCGGCTCAAAGTCGTTAAAACGGCGGGCAATCTCAATAATCACATCGGTGTTCCGCTTTCTATCCTGAGCGCCACCAGCGAGGATGATGTCGCTGTATGGGAGGTAGGAATGAACCATCCCGGTGAAATAGCACCACTGGCAGAGCTGATCAAACCCGATTGCGTCATCATTACGAATATTGGCGTCGCTCATATCGAGCACATGAAATCCCGCGATGCGATCGCACTCGAAAAGGGGATGCTCGCAGAAAGTGTGAATCCAAATGGGGCAGTGATCCTTGTTAGCGAGGATGACAAAACCGAATCCATCGCGAGACGAAGTCCCGCCAAAGTCATTCGAGTGGGCTTCAACAAAGGCGATCTCGTCGCAGAGTCACTCGAAAGCGACGAAAAAGGGACTAAATTTACAATCACCCATCAAGGAAAGAAATACGAAGTCTCCATTCCCGTTCATGGGTCCCACATGGTTCAGAACGCCCTCCTAGCCATTGCTGCGGGGTTGGAGTTAGGCATCCCCCTCCCCTCAGCGATCAAGGCGCTCTCACGGGCCAAGCTGACAGACGGAAGATTGGAACAAAAAAACCTGCGCGGCGTTCTCTACCTCGACGATACATACAATGCGAACCCCGATTCCATGGAAGCCGCTCTTCAAACACTCCGGCAAATCAAAGGCCAAGGTCGCCGCATCGCCGTTCTAGGAAAAATGGTGGAACTTGGTAGCTACGCCGCTGAAGGATACCAAAGAACCGGAACCGCCGCTGGAAAATGGGCCGACATTCTCATCACGGTCGGCAAGGAAGCCTCCGCCATCGCTACATCAGCAAGAAAAGCAGGGCTTGGCCGGATCCATGAAGTCGAGGAGACCTCCGCTGCAGCCCGCATGCTTGAACAACTAGCAAGACCCGGCGACATCGTTCTCGTCAAAGGCAGTCGCTCAGCTCGAATGGAAACCCTCTTTCAACATATCCCAAACTGATGCTTTACTACCTATCAGAGATTTCTACATGGGCCGCGGGCAAAGGGATCGACACCGATATCCTCAAAGCGCTGAATGTGTTTTCCTATATCACATTTCGCGCCATCTGCGCGGGCATCACCGCTTTTGTTTTGAGCTTGGCCTTCGGCAATCTCGTCATCCGCAAATTGATTTCTTTGAAGTTCGGTCAACCCATCCGCTCCGCCGCCGAAGTCCATAAATTACATGAACTCCACGGAGCGAAAAAAGGCACTCCCACCATGGGTGGAGTTTTGCTGATCGGGACCGTGGTGGTATCCACACTTCTTTGGGCTAAGCCGGAAAATCCTTTTGTCTGGCTCGTTCTCTTCAGCACCGTTTTCATGGGGGGTATCGGCCTATACGATGACTGGCTGAAAGTGAGCAAAAAAAGTTCTGCTGGCATCAGTAGTCGAATGAAGTTTGGGCTTCAATGTCTTCTCGCCGGCATATTCACCCTATTTCTTTTACTGAACCCAAAAGTTTCCGCGATAGCACAACAACTCTACTTCCCTTTCATCAAGGATCCCGTACTCGCGAGCATGGGGTGGTTTAGCTTTATCTTTTTTTTATTGGTTATCGTGGGCACGTCGAATGCAGTCAATCTGACCGACGGACTCGACGGATTGGCAACGGGATGCACCGCGACTGTTGCCGCAACCTATGCCGTGCTCGTCTATGTAGCAGGCAACATCAAGGCGGCCTCTTATCTCCAAATCCCCTACGTGGCTTACTCCGGCGAACTGGCCGTGCTTTGCGTCGCCCTCTTGGGATCCTGCCTAGGTTTCCTTTGGTGGAATGCGCATCCAGCGCGCGTGTTCATGGGGGACACCGGATCACTCGCAATCGGGGGTATGCTCGGATCGGTCGCCATTTGCTGCAAACAGGAATTTCTACTCGTTATCGTCGGAGGGATATTTGTCATCGAGGCGATGTCGGTCATCCTGCAAGTCGCGAGCTTTAAACTCACAGGCCGACGGATTTTCAAAATGTCGCCCATCCATCACCACTTTGAATTGAGCGGATGGAAAGAAAACACCGTGATCGTCCGTTTCTGGATTCTCTCGGTCCTCTTTGCCCTTCTTGGTCTAGCAACACTGAAATTACGTTAACAAAAAATGATTCATAGTGGAAAAAAAGCGGTAGTTCTGGGTCTCGGCCATAGTGGCGAGGCAGCGGCTACGCTTTTGATCGAAGAGGGTGCCCAAGTCACCGTTAGTGAATCAGTCGACTCGCCGGCCATTCGGGCCAAAGGCGAAGATCTACAAAAGCGGGGCGCAAATGTACTCATCGGCCCGGAAGCCGATATCGATCCAGCAAACTACGATGTCGCCATTTTGAGTCCAGGAATCGAACCCACCGCTCCCCTAGTTCGAAATGTCGTGGCTAAAGGAATCCCTATCATTGGAGAACTCGAGTTGGCTTTTCAGGAATGCACTTGCCCGGTCGTCGCCATTACAGGGACAAACGGAAAAACAACCACCACCGAACTCTGCACTCATATTCTCCTGCAATGTGGAATCCGAACCATGGCAAGTGGAAATATTGGTCTCCCCTTCGCCAAGGCCGTTAGACAAAGCCAGAACCTTGATGTGATGGTTCTTGAAGTGAGTTCTTTCCAACTCGAAACGGTAAAGTCATTCCATCCGAAAGTGGCGGCTTGGCTCAACTTCAGCCCCAATCATCTCGATCGCTACGCGAGCGCGGATGAATACCGTGATGCAAAACTCCGTATTCTCGAAAACCTCACCGCCGAGGATACCTTGGTCATTAATGCCCAGTCCGTACCGCTATCCACCCCTGCCAAAATAATTACCTTCAGTGCCGTAAATGATGAAGCTGATTTCACTTTAAAGAACACGACAATCTATTTTCATGGCAACCCAGTCATTGATCAGGAAACTACGCACCTGCACGGCATTCACAACGCCGAAAACATCATGGCGGCACTAGGCATCGGTATAGCCCTGCATATGGATCTCGGAAGCATGGCCTCGGCCGTCGCTAACTACACTCCACCCGTGCACCGATGTGAATTTATCCGCGAGATGGACGGAGTGAAGTGGATCAATGACTCCAAGGCCACCAATCTCGACGCCATGCAAATGGCAATCCGATCGCAAACCCGTCCGCTCATCCTCATCGCGGGAGGAAAAGACAAGGGATTTGGGTTCGAGGAAAACAGCGACCTTGTTCATGATAAATCGCGAGCAGTAATTCTAATCGGAGAAATGAGGCACCGCATAGCCGCATCCTGGCAGCAAACCCAATGCCATCCTGTGGACACACTCGAGGAAGCCGTTTCGCTCGCCTCAAAATTGGCAAAACCTGGCGATGCAGTTCTCTTTTCTCCAGGCACTTCATCCTTCGACATGTTCCGCAACTATGGGGAACGCGGGAATATTTTCAAATCACTCGTTAAAAAACTAAAACCAAAAAACAACCAATAAAAAAATATGCAAATCTGGAAATCCCAACCTGCACCCAAACGCACGACCGGTCGTATTGTACAACGCAAGAAACTCCATGCTCGGGCAGCATCGAAAACCAGTGAAATCGAAGACTACGAGACCGAGAGCGAACCAGGAATGAAGCTTTCAACAGCCTTCTTTGTTGTCCTTGTTCTCCACGTCATTGCCGTGGGCGGCATTTATGGCTTCAGCCAATTCAAAGAACATTCGAAAGCTAAAAGCACAGCCAAAGCAGAAGCTCTCGCCGCTACCCAAAAAGTCGAAGCAGATACCCTCGCCGCAAAAAATCCACCGGTCGTTGCCGAAAAGCCAGCAACGATCCCGAAGACCTATACAGTGGTCGCCGGCGACACATTGAAACGCATCGCATCGAAATCGAATACGGGTATTGCTAACATTGAAAAACTCAACGAACTCGCACCTGGAGCGGTTCTTCATGTGGGTCAGGTATTGACAGTGGGAAGTATGCCCAAGACGGCCGAAGCAGAAAAAAAACCAACCGCAGATAAAACCATTGCCCCCTTGATCGTCGCAAAGGCTCCACCAGCCAAAGTCACCGAGATCGTTTCAGCCAAACCCCAAGCCAAAACAGAGGCGGCTCCCGAAAAGGATACCCCATCAAAATCCAGCTACGTTGTGGCAAAGGGTGACACACCGATTTCAATAGCCAAAAAACTCAAGGTCTCCCAAGAGACGCTCATGAAGGCGAATAACATTGATGATCCCCGCAAACTCAAGATCGGACAAACAATCAAAGTACCTTAATTAGCCGCTTCTCTCTAAGAAATGCAAAGAAACGCGATATATCTCCTGCTATTATCGGTGGCGGGTCTCATTGCATTAGGATTGGTGATGCTTTTCAGCACCAGTGCCTTCGCACGTGACAGCCATGGAGACATGTACTTTTTTGTAAAGCGGCAATGCATGTGGTTATGCATCGCATCCGCAGTAGCTATAGCCTTCGCCTACCTCGATTATCATCTTTGGCAGAAATTCTGGTGGGCATGTTTTGGTTTGGCAGCCTTTCTTCTTATCCTTTGTTTCATCCCTCCGATCGGCATGCGAATCAATGGATCTTCCCGCTGGATCAATATCGGCATGACATTCCAGCCCAGCGAACTCGCCAAGGTGGCATCGCTTTTCTTTCTGGCCTGGTGGTATTCACGAACCGACATCTCTTTTAAAGAATTCAGATCAGGACTCCTCTACCCGATGGGAATTCTGGCATCGCTTATGACTCTCATTCTTCTTGAGATCGACATTGGCAACACCGCGCTCATCGGCGGCACGGCCGTTACCGTTATGTTTGTTGCCGGAGCCTCGTTGCGATGGATGGGAACACTCATTGCCGTAGGCCTAGCTGGCATGGCTTTTCTGGCTTTAAATATATCGGAACGCTACGGGCGCGTGCTGGCATTTATGGAGCCTGAAAAATACGCCCTCGGCGAAGGTCTTCAACAATGGCAAGCCCTCATCGCCTTTGGTTCCGGCGGATTCGATGGCTTGGGCCTCGGAGAAGGCCGCCAAAAAATGCTCTACCTTCCCTACGCGCACACCGACTTTATTTTTCCGATGGTGGGCGAGGAACTGGGCCTGATATTTACCACTCTTACCGTTGCTGCCTACCTTTGCATCTGTCTGTGTGGAGCACTCGTGGCCATCAATGCAAAAGACCGCTTCGGCATGCTTCTGGGATTCGGATCGGTTGTGATGATCACCCTTCAAGCGGCGGTCAACATTGGTGTCACCACTTCCCTTTTACCCAATAAAGGAATGCCTCTCCCGTTTATTAGCTACGGGGGCTCGAATCTTTGCATCTGCATGCTTCTCATCGGACTGATCGTGAATATCCACCTTCAGGGCAAACCGTTCGAATCCCTCTCTGCCCCGACACTACTTCGGCCCCACATTGAACCCCGAGCATGAGCCAACAAAACCCATTTAGAGCAGTCATCGCATGCGGCGGCACTGGCGGGCATTTATTCCCAGGCTTGGCGGTTGCAGAGACTTTGCATGAACGAGGTCATGAGGTTTTACTTTTCGTTTCGGAAAAGGAAATCGATACAACCGCTCTACGTGACCATCCCGAGTTTCGAGCGGAAAAATTGCCTTCGGTAGGATTGCCCAGCAATATCCTATCTCCTGCATTTGTGGGATTTATCCGACGCTTCTGGGAAAGCTACAGCCAGTGCAAAAAGATTTATCGTAAATTCCGACCTTCCGTGGTGCTGGGCATGGGAGGCTTCACTTCGACCGCACCAATCCTGGCTGCGCGATTAAAGGGCCTGCCTTGCTTTGTTCACGAGTCGAATGCTATCCCCGGCCGAGCAAACCGTCTCGCAGCCAAATTCGCCACCTCGGTGCTGATAGGGTTTGAAGAAAGTCGTCAGCGGTTCCCTTCTGCTCACTGCATCAATACGGGTACTCCTGTTCGACGAAACCTTGGCCACCCACTCGAAAGGGCAGAGGCAATGAAGGTGTTTGGTCTCGATCCCACACGTCAGACACTTTTAGTCACAGGCGGTAGTCAGGGTGCAAGCGGCATCAACCAACTCCTCTTTAAAAGCGCGCCGCTTCTCTCTGGGTCTGGCATCCAAATCATCCATCTAACAGGAAAAAATGATGACCGCCTTGCTGCGGCGAATTACCAACGGGACAACATTTCCCATTATGTAGCGCCGTTTCATCATCGCATGGAAGAGGCCTATTCAGCCTCGGATCTTGTTATATCACGAGCAGGAGCATCCAGTTTAAGTGAGATTTCTCAGTTCGGACTTCCTTCAATTCTCATCCCCTACCCATTTGCAACGGACGACCATCAGAAAGCCAATGCTGAGATTTACTCCCAAGCCGGAGCCGCAGAATTGGTCGCTGAAAAAGAAGCCAACCCCGAATCCTTCGCCGAGATGGTTACCAATCTCCTGAATGACAGCGCACGCCGGGAAAAAATGTCCGTAACAGCCCGAAAGATCGCCCCCAGCACCGCCGCGTCGAATGTCGCCGACGTGATGGAAAAAGCCGTAAGGGGGGCCACCAAGTGAAAGCGGAAGACCTTCGCGCTGCACTCACTTCAGGCACCCCTCTCCACATCCACCTGATCGGCGTGGCTGGCTCGGGCATGAGCGGTATTGCAGCGCTCCTTCTCGGACTCGGACATCATGTGAGCGGCTCCGACAAAGTAGACACGATTGAAATCGATCGCCTTCAGAAAAAAGGGCTTAGATTCCACTCTCCTCACTCCGCCGAGTGCGTGAGCGATGCTGAGATTGTCTTGTATTCATCGGCCATCAAAGCTGGCAACCCAGCATTCGACGAAGCTGTCCGTCTCGGAATTCCAATGGCCCGGAGGGCGGATTCTCTCGCTGCCATGATGGCGTCCCGCAAGGGGATCGTTGTTTGCGGCATGCATGGAAAAACCACCACTTCTGCGATGGCCGCACATGTCTTGCGCGGAGGTGGTCTTAAGCCATCCCACTACGTTGGCGCGGAAATTCCCATTCTTGGAACCAATGCCAGATGGGATTCCGAGGGGGAATACTTTGTTGCCGAAGGTGACGAGAGTGATGGCACCTTGATTAATTACCATCCCCACCACGCTATCGTTCTCAATATTGAGCCCGAGCACCTTGATTTTTACAAGGATCTCACCGCAATTGACGCTGTTTATTCCAAATTGACGTCACAGACGAGCGGGAACATTTTTTATTGTGCGGATGATGAAGGTGCGCGCCGAGTTTGCAGTAGCAATCCCCAAGCCATCTCATATGGCCAATCAGAATCCGCCTTTTACAGAATCACTGATTTAACGACGGCCCACTTCAAGTCCGAGTTCAATGTGCAGCGTCAGGGCGTCACTCTTGGAAGAATCATCCTCAATATCCCGGGCGTTCACAATGCCGTCAATGCCCTCTCCGTCATTGCGCTGGGATCAGAAATCGGCGTTCCCTTCGAAAAGATGGCCGCTTCCCTTGCCACATTTCGTGGAGCCAAACGCAGATTTGAGGTCATTTATGAATCCGAGAAAAACCTCATTATCGATGATTACGGACACCATCCCACGGAGATCGCCGCGACTCTGGCCACGGCCCGAACCGGCAGACACAAGCGCGTCGTGGCCATATTTCAACCCCATCGCTACACCCGCACACAGGGACTCAAAGAGGAATTTGGACGCGCCTTCGACTTAGCTGACCATGTTTTTGTAGCCGACATTTATCCGGCAAGCGAAAAGCCGATTCCAGGCATCTCCGGTCAGACCGTTGTGGACGCGATGATCGCACATGGTCACCCCTCAGCCGTCCATGTTGCAGATTTAAATAAGATCCATCAAGCGGCGGCCAGTGTGCTTGAGGATGGCGACCTAATCATCACTTTGGGTGCAGGCAATATCCATGAGGCCGCGAAACGCATTGCGAAGGATTTACAAATCAAGTCCCGATTACAGGGGATCATGCGCGAGGGGACGATTCGCCTCTATGAACCCCTATCGAAGCACACAACGATGCGGATAGGCGGACCCGCGCAATACTGGGTGGAGCCCGAGACTGAAGAAGGATTTGCCGATCTTGTTAGTCACTGCTTCGATGAGGACATCCCCTTTATGGTCATGGGGCGCGGATCGAACCTGCTGGTCAGAGATGGAGGCATACCTGGTGTGGTCGCCTATCTTTCACGCGGGGAATTCCAGCACCATGAAGTGAATGGGGTGGAAATCTCGGCAGGCGTCGGAGTCAAGTTCAAGCAACTCAGCGCACTTGCCCGCAATGCCGATATCGCGGGCTTTGAGTGGATGGAGGGCATTCCAGGAAATCTTGGTGGCGGACTTCGCATGAATGCCGGCGCGATGGGTGTCCAAACGTTCGACCAGATCGTCCGCGTCCGCTACTGCGATCAAGACGGTAATATTTTTGTGAAAACCCCGAAGGAAATGGACGTCCACTATCGCAACGTGCCAACACTTCGTCAGAATTATGCGCTCTCGGCAGTGATGCGCGGACATGCCGGATCGAAATCCGCGATCGATACGGTGATCGCTCAATCAATGGCGAAGCGCCGGCAAAGCCAACCTGTCGCTGCGAGTGCCGGTTGCATCTTTAAGAACCCAGAAAATATTCCTGCTGGAAAATTAATCGAGGAACTGGGATTGAAAAGTTTTGCTGTCGGATCGGCAAGGGTATCTGACATCCATGGTAACTTCATCGTAAACGATGGAGGCGCTACAGCAAAGGATGTGCTGACTCTCATCCACGAAATCCAGATAGCAGCGGAGCGAGATAGAGGTATCTCTCTCGAAACCGAGGTTCAAATCGTGGGAGTGGATTTATGAGACAAATGTATTCCGGAATTTTGAAAGGAAAGTCGGTTGCCCTGCTCAAAGGGGGACCAGGAAAAGAACGCGAAGTGTCGCTGCGTTCTGGGACTGCTGTCGCGAAGGCCCTCCAGATCTGCGGCGCAAAAGTACACGAAATCGATGTCACTGGCCCAGATTTCGATCTGCCAGATGACACCGAACTCGCATTCAATATCATCCATGGCACTTTCGGTGAAGACGGACAGATTCAGGAAATCCTGAGTCAACGCGGCATCGCCTACACCGGTGAAGGCATCAAGGGGAGTCGCACGGCCTTCGATAAAATCCGAACCAAGGAATGCTTCGACCGTGCCGGCGTCCCCACATCGACTTGGCATTCGATTCGTGTAGGGCAAAGCCCGCGAATGGAACTCCCCTATGTCGTTAAGGCCCCTCAACAGGGATCCAGTGTCGGAGTCCATATCGTACGTAAGCCTAAGTTTTTAGCTGCGGCGTTGGAGGATTGCTTCAAATATGGAGATGAAGTTCTGGTGGAGGCATTTTTTTCAGGGCGAGAATTAACCGTGGGCATTTTGGGCAACGCCGCGCTGCCAGTGGTCGAAATTGTACCAAAAGATGGCTTTTACGATTACGACAACAAATACACCAGCGGAGCCTCGGAGTATTTTGTGCCAGCTCCGATAAGCTCGGAACTTGCGCTACGCATTCAAGAAACCGCTCTGGCTGCGCACCATGCCCTTGACCTAGAAGTTTATTCTCGCGTGGACATCCTCCTCGCGCCAGATGGATCAATGAGTGTTTTGGAAATCAACACCATTCCCGGAATGACAGAGTTGAGCCTCCTTCCCAAAGCGGCAGCCGTGGCTGGACTCGACTACCCTTCCCTCTGCGAGGAAATCGCAGGTCTCTCAATGGCAAAGAAACAAAGATAATGAATATCGGACCGAGAGATGAAGGTGTGAGGAGATCCAGCAGGGGGCGGCAGTTGCTCAATGTCAGGATTCGCGCGACCACCGCACGGCGCAAGCGGCAGGAAATTGCGGCGAAACTATCTCTCTTGGGAATCGTAGTGGCTCTACTCTGTGGAGTGGCTTGGTATGGCACGAACAAGGCCTTGGACAAATTCTTTTACTGTAACCCCGCCTACAACCTTCGCGAACTCAACCTCAAACTGGATGACGTGATCACCGGAGAGGATCTCATAGCCAGAACTGGCATTGAAGTCGGTGAAAATATTTTTAGTATCGATCTGGCAGGTACGGAAAAGTCACTCCGGTCGATTCCCATGGTGGCTGACGTCTTAATCGAGCGCATTCTCCCTTCGACAGTCAAGATCACCCTCACCTCACGAGTTCCGGTGGCTTGGGTTTCCTCGGCCTCGGATCCCTCGACGCCCTACAATCCAACGAGCATGGAATTAGTCGATGCGAGCGGTTTTCTCATGAAACCCCTTTTGATCACCGCATCGCACCATCAGTTACCAGTGATATATGGCGTCAACTCTGCCGAGATCGGAGACCGCGAATCCCTGCATAACGACGATCTCAAGAAGGCTCTCACCCTTCTATCCATCGCTCGCACTTCTGTAGATTCGCTACTCGTGATTCGATCGCTCAATATCAGCAAGGGCTACTGTATCGGCGCTATCACCGATCAAAATACACATATCAAATTCGCCTCCGATGATTTTCCCACTCAAATCGAAAAACTCCGACGACTCCTCGAGCATTGCCGCGATACCGGAAGGCAACTCGAATCCGTCAACTTGATGGCAAAGAAAAACACAGCCGTTAAATTTGTAATGGCTTCACTGCCCACCACCCCAAAACGCCAGCAGATTTCCGAAAAACCCAAATTCACACAGCAAAAAACGAGAGGAAAGAAAAACTGATGGCACGCGAAAAGATCCATGTCGGCCTAGAAATCGGAACGACGAAAGTTTGTGCTATCGTGGCAGAGTGCCGCAGAGATGGCGAAGTACGGCTACTTGGTGTTGGCGAAAGCCCATCCAGAGGGGTCCGCAAAGGTGAGATCGTGGATTTTCAGAATGCTTCAAATTGTGTCCACGACGCCCTTTCCGATGCCGAGGAAAGGAGCGATCACGAGATCAAAAGCGTCTGGCTCGCAGTCACAGGTAGCCACATCGAAAGTTCAAACCACCGCCGCTCGGTCACCATTGAGGGCGGGGGCGAGATTACGGAAAAGGAAATCGAAGACATCGCCTCGAAGGACAAGGAGGTCATTCTCCCAAAGGAAAACGATATCCTTCACTCGATCTTACAGCAATATTACGTCGATGGGCGTGATGGAGTCATAGATCCAATAGGCATCGGGGGATCGAAACTGGAGGCCGATTACCACATCATTCATGGTGTCGTCAATCGCATCCAAAGCACCATCCGCTGCGTGCGTAAGATCGGTATCGACGTTGAAGACGTGGTGGTGAACTCCGTGGCGTCCGCCCAGATTATTTTGGATGACCAAAAAAAGGCATCCGGTGTTGTTGTTATTGATATCGGGGGCGGAGTGACGGACTACATCGTTTATCACAACGGCGTTGTTAGACAAAGCGGAGTGATTGCTATCGGGGGTGACCATATTACGAACGATCTCTGCATCGGTCTACGAATTCCGATCACCCGCGCCGAGAAACTCAAAATTGAAGAGGGATCGGCCAGTTTGGAAAACTTTGCAGGCGCTGAAAAGATCACGCTGAAAAACGACACCGGCTTTTCAGGCAAAGAAATCGATCGCAGCATGCTCAACCACATCATCCACTCTCGACTGCACGAACTTTTTGGAATTCTCCGCAACCGGATTCAAGATGTCGTTCCCATCCGACTTTTAGGATCAGGGATCATCCTCACCGGAGGTTGCAGCCTCATTAAGGGAGTCCGAGAGGTGGCGGAAAGCGTATTCGAAGTGCCGGTTCACTTTGCCCATGCCCAATCCGTCACAGGACCGACATCGGCATTTGATAACCCTCAACTTTCAACCTGCATCGGACTGGTGAAATACGCGCACGCCGTCGATACCGATTATCCTCAGGAATCCTTTTTGAATCGATTCATTAGTTCCATAAGCAGAAAACTCCATTTGATATGATCACCTTCCCGCGATACCTGGCTGGCCAAAGTGAAACGCAATCACTCTTCATTGCCCTAGGAAATGCAGGCATAAACATCATGGATCGCCTAATCGCGCAGGCCAGCT
>Ga0114971_10001616_pt1 | contig 15309 bp, 17 predicted proteins | sample M_140625_MF_Meta_FD_87320 | JGI IMG/M metagenome (GOLD analysis project Ga0114971, IMG submission 87320) | Freshwater microbial communities from Lake Montjoie, Canada to study carbon cycling - M_140625_MF_MetaG | ecosystem: Environmental > Aquatic > Freshwater > Lake | place: Lake Montjoie... | reverse complement strand
CGATGTTTCCCAGGCGGACTGGGACGACTGGCGCTGGCAGCTCAAGCACCGCATCACCAGCGCCGACCAGCTCCAGCGGCTGATGCCCACCCTCACGCCGGAGGAGTTCGCCGGGGCCAAGCTCGCGAACACCAAACTCGCCCTTGCCATCACCCCCTATTTTTTTAACCTGATCGACCCCGCGGATGAATATTGTCCCATCCGGCAGCAGGTCATTCCCCGCATCGAGGAAACCCAGACTGCCGCGTGGGAGATGTCTGATCCGTGCGGCGAGGATTCCCATTCCCCCGTGCCCGGGCTGGTGCATCGTTATCCCGACCGGGTGCTGTTTCTCGTCACCGACCGCTGCGCGGCGTATTGCCGTTACTGCACCCGTTCCCGGCTGGTCAGCAACGCGACGGGCTACGACTTCCACCCGGAGTTCGACAAGCAAATCGCCTACATTGCGGCTCACCCGGAAATCCGCGACGTGCTGTTGAGCGGCGGCGACCCGCTGCTGCTGGGCGACGAGAAGCTGGAGGCTCTGTTGAGCCGTCTGCGCGCGATTCCCCACATCGAGTTTCTTCGCATCGGCTCGCGCATCCCCACCTTTTTGCCGCAGCGCATCACCCCGGAACTGTGCGCGATCCTTAAAAAATTCCCTCCCCTCTTCCTGAGCATTCACTCGAATCATCCCCGCGAACTGACCACCGAAGTGCGCGACGCCCTCGGCCGTCTGGCCGACGCTGGCATTCCGCTCGGCAACCAAAGTGTCCTGCTCAAGCACGTCAATGACAGCGCTGCCGTGATGAAGGCGCATGTCCAGAAATTGCTCATGTGCCGCGTGAAGCCGTATTACATCTACCAGTGCGATTTAATCTCCGGCTCCGCGCATCTGCGGGTCAGCGTCCGTCAGGGCCTGGAAATCATGCAGCAGCTGCGCGGGCACACCTCCGGTTATGCGGTGCCGCAATACGTCATCGACGCGCCCGGCGGCGGCGGCAAGGTTCCGGTCAATCCTGAATATGTGCTGAGCCACAACGCCGACCGGGTGGTCATCCGCAATTTCGAGGGCAGGGTTTTCGAGTATCCCGAGGCCACCGATGGAACCCCGCGTATCCAGCCGCTGAAGAGGATCGAGGAACCGCACCGGGTTTAACCCCGGGCCTTTTCCCGCGAAGAGCGGGTTGAACCTGAATTGCGAAGTGGGGTAGGGATGGAAGCGCTGCGCCGTCCCGGTCGCCGAGCGCAGCGCCAGGCGACGAAGCGAGTGTTTGGGCGCGTGAAACGTGGCACGGTTTGTTCCGCCCGCTCCGCGCGGGGGGGGGGACAGCGCAGCGCGCTGTCCCTCCCATTTTCTGCAAAGGCTCACTTCGGAGTTCGGGTTGAATCCACTTCAGAATTTCCGGCCCGCGGTTCTACCCGGGGGATAGCCGGGGTTTTTCCCTGTGCCAGCCGGTGCTCTGTTCGTAGGCGTGCGCGATTTTCAAGAGCGTTTCTTCACCGAACGGTTTGCCCAGCAATTGCAGGCCGATGGGCAGCCGGGGCGACTGGGTGAACCCGCACGGAAGACTCATTCCGCAAATGCCCGCCAGATTGCAGGAGATGGTGAAGATGTCCGATAAATACATCTGCAGCGGATCGTCGGATTTCTCGCCAATCTTGAAGGCCGCCGTCGGCGTGGTTGGCGTAAGGATCGCGTCCACGGTCTCAAACGCCTTGAGAAAATCCTTGCGGATGAGGGTTCGGACCTTTTGGGCGCGCAAATAATAGGCATCGTGATAACCGCTGCTCAACACATAGGTGCCGAGGATGATCCGCCGCTTCACTTCCGCGCCAAACCCCGCCCCGCGGGTCCGACGGTAAAGTTCCGTGGGATCGCTCCCCTCCATCCGCAGGCCGTATCGGATACCGTCAAAGCGCGCCAAATTGGCCGATGCCTCCGCGGTGGCAATGATGTAATAGGTGGCGATGGCGTAATCCGTGTGGGGCAGGGAAATCTCTACGATTTCCGCGCCGAGTTGGGCGTAGTGCTTCACGGCGGCATCCACGGCCGCCTTCACTTCTGGGTCAAGCCCGCCGATGAGGTACTCCTTGGGAAGGCCCAGCTTTAATCCCCGGATGTCCCCGGTCAATCCCGATGTGTAATCGGGCACTGGCTGCGGCACGCTCGTGGAATCGCGCGGGTCCACGCCGCTCATCACCCCCAGCAGGGTTGCCGCATCGCGTACGTCCTTGGTGAACGGCCCGATCTGGTCAAGAGAGCTGGCGAAGGCGACCAGGCCATAACGGGAAACCCGCCCGTAGGTGGGCTTCAAGCCGACACATCCGCAAAGGGCCGCCGGCTGGCGGATGGAGCCGCCCGTGTCGGTTCCCAGGCTGGCCAAACATTCATCGGCCGCAACGGCCGCCGCCGAACCGCCGGAGGAGCCGCCCGGAATCCGGGAGAGATCCCACGGGTTCCGGGTGACGCCGAACGCGGAGTTTTCCGTCGAGCTGCCCATGGCAAACTCGTCCATGTTCAATCGCCCGAATACGATTGCCCCTGCCGCCTTGAGCTTTTCGATCACCGTCGCATCGTAGGGCGAAATGAATTCGCCGAGAATCTTGGAGCCGCATTGGAGCGGCTGGCCTTGGACGGCCAGCACGTCCTTGATAGCGATCGGGATGCCCAGCAACGGTTTTTGTGCGTGCGTGGCGCCCGCAGCCAGCGCCTGGTCCGCCGCATCCGCCTGCGCCAGGGCGTCCGCCCCGTCGTGCCGGATGAAGGCGTGAATCTGCCCGTCCACGCGGGCGATCTGGTCCAGGCAGGCTTGCGTGGCTTCGCGCGCGGAGACGTCGCGCCGGGCAAGGCTGGCCGCGAGGCCGGAAAGGGTCAGGTGATTGGGCATGGGGAATCTTTACTCGACGATTTTAGGGACGAGGAACAGGCCGCCGGCCTGCCGGGGCGCATTGCGCAGAGCGTCTTCGTGCGACAGCGAGGGGCGGACTTCATCCGCGCGGGTGACATTGACGAGAGGGACCGCGTGCGCGGTCGGCTCCACGCCGGTCACATCGAGTTCCCTCAGTTTTTCGATGTAGCCTAGAATCCCCCCGAGTTGTGCGGAGAGCTTTTTTTCCTCGTCGGGCGTGAGCGCGAGGCGCGCCAGATGCGCGACGTATTGGACATTTATTTCAGCGGCAGCCATGCCGGAAATTAAAGTCCGCCAGCCGAAGTGGAAAGCCCAAAGTCGCGGCGGCGGGGCTATTCCTCGTCAAACTTGCGCTTGAGGAGGGCTTCAATCTCGGCGATGGCCTGGGTGGCATCTTCGCCGTTGGCGTGGATGGTGAGTTTGCTGCCGGGACCGGCGGCGAGCATCATCAGGCCCATGATGCTTTTACCGTTGATTTTTTCGCCGTCTTTTTCCACGAAGATGTCGCAGGCGAACCGGTTGGCGGTCTTGACGAACAGGGCCGCCGGCCGGGCGTGGATGCCGAGTTTGTTCACCACGGTGAGTTCCTTGGTGAAAAAAGCCGTGTCGGCCAGTTTTTTAGCGCTCATGGGTTGGATCTTGCAAGGTTAAGTGATGTCAGTCCGTCACGCCATCGAATTTTAAACAGGGGGCGGGGCGGCTGGATTCATCTGAGCGATCAGGCGTTCGTTCAGTTCCTGCGCGGCGTTGTAGCCGGAATTTTTAAGCTTGGTCTGATAGGCTGCCACTTCAATCAGCCGCGCCAGGTCGCGGCCGGGCCGGACTGGAATGATGATGTGCGGAATGTCCACCCCCAGCACCTTGACGAATTGCTGCTCCATGCCCAGCCGGTCCACATCGGGAACCTCGTTCCACAGCTTGAGCGTGACGATGAGATTGAGCGCTTTCTCGCGGCGGACGCTTTTGATCCCGAACATGGCGGCGACGTTGATGATGCCGATGCCCCGGATTTCCATGTGGTTGCGGGTCAGCTCGCTGCTGGTGCCGATGACCTCATGGCCGCCGACCAGCGTCATCTTGGTCACATCGTCGGACACCAGGCTGTAGCCGAGTTCAATGAGGGCGAGAACGGCCTCGCTCTTGCCGATCCCGCTTTCGCCCTTGATGATGACGCCCACGCCGAGGATGTCCACCATGCTGCCAATCTCAGTGCCGCGCGGGGCGAACATCATCTCCAGCTCGAGCGTCGTGCTGTTGATCAAATTCATCGTCACCAGCGGGCTTTGGAAGATGGGCACGCCTGCTTTCCGGGCGGCGGCCAGCAGCTCCCGGTCCGGTTTTAGACCGCGGCTGAAAATGATGCAGGGAATCTTGAAGGTGAACAGCTGCGCATAGCGCACCTGGCGCTGCTCCTGGGTCAGGGACCGCAGGTAATACACCTCCGCATTGCCGAAGACCTGCACCCGTTTGTAGGCGAAATAGTGAGCGAACCCGCTCAGCGCCAGCCCGGGACGGTTGACGGTCGGCTCGCGAATGATCCGCTTCAGATTCGCCCCCTCCGAGAGCAGGCGCAGGTGCAGCGCCGTGCCGTGATCCTTGAAAAATTGTTCGACCGTGATGGTTGGGTGCCCCATAAATGTCACAGATTAAATTCCGGTCCCAGATAGATCTCCCGCGCCTTCGGATCATTCGCCAGAAATTCCGCCGATCCCTCCACCAGCACCTGGCCTTTGTGGATGATGTAGCCGCGGTCGATCAGCTTCAAGGTTTCCCGCACATTGTGGTCGGTGATCAAAATGCCCAGCCCGCGCTCTTTTAGCCGGCGGACGATTTTTTGCACCTCGTAGACCGCAATCGGGTCAATGCCGCTGAACGGCTCGTCCAGCAGTAGCAGCTGGGGACTCGTCACCAGCGCGCGGGTGATCTCGAGCCGCCGCTTTTCCCCGCCGCTCAACTGATACGCCCGGCTTTTGGCAATCGGCGTCAAATCCAGCTCCGCCAGCAGGTATTTCAGCCGCACCGCCCGCTCCGCGCCTGACAGCGGACACGTCTCCAGAATCGCCAGGATGTTCTCCTCCACCGTCAGCTTACGGAAAACCGACGGCTCCTGCGTCAGATAGCCAATCCCCAGCCGCGCTCGCTGATGCAGCGCCAGCGTTGTGATGTCGCGCCCGGAATAATGCACCGCCCCCTCATCGGGCTTCACCACGCCCACCACCATGTTGAAGGTCGTGGTCTTGCCTGCCCCGTTCGGACCCAGCAATCCCACGATTTCCCCGGCTCCGACGGTCACAGAGACGCCGTTGACCACGCGTCGGCCGCGATATTCCTTCACCAGTTTATCGGTGGTGAGCAGGCGACCAGTTAATGGGGAAGCGGGCGTTTCCATTGCAAATCAGGGAGGGGTGACGGAATTAGAATCTATTTCTGTCCCGGTTCGGACGGGGGACGCAGGCGCCGGGTCCGGCGCAGAATTCGTGTGGATCGCCGCGGGGCTGACGTTCTGACGGAACACCATTTTCTGGTCGGTCGCGGTCAGCCGGTTCCGGGTGCGGTCCCAAAAGATGGGCTCGCCGGTCAGCGTGCCTTGCGCGCTTTCCATCATCGCGTGGCCGGTCAGCGTGACGGTCTCATTGGTCGCCCCCGCCTCCACGCGGTAGTCATAAATCGCCCGGTCGCACGTCGCGTGGTTGGTCTGGCCCTTTTCGTCCACGGCGTAAATCACCACATTGGTCTCGGCTACGATGTGCCTCTCCTGAGCCTCTGACTGGGGGAGATCTGCCGTCAGCCGATCACAGGTCAGCGTCATCCGGGGATCTTCCACGCGCACATGGTCGTAGTAAATCGCCCGGCGCGACGACAGGTCAAATTCCCCGTGATCGGAATTAATTCGCGTCGGCGGGCGGGACGTCGGGGGCGTGGCCGGGACGTTCGTCTGGGCGGGCAGACCGCCTCCCAGAAACCCCAGCAAAGCGATGAGATATATTTTTTTCACAAGCCCGTTTTTATTTCTGCCGGGGTTTTAATCACCGTCCGGACGTTGTTTGAAATGGTGAGCAACGAACTGTCCTGCCGCCATAAAAAACCGTCGCCCTCAATATGGGAGGTGCCGTCCCCCGTCTCCAGTCGCAGATGCCCCGCCGACCGGGCCACGCCGGCTTGCGTGTCATAAATACAATCCGGCGCCGTCACAATGACTTCCACCAGGCCGTTGGTGTTGAATGTTTCCAGCTTCAGCTCTTGGATCACCAGTAGACCCCCCGACACGGGCCGGGCCTCCGCGCCCGACAGCCGCGACTTCATCTGCAGCGGGTGCGGGGGGGCGAAATATTCCGCCGAAGAAAAATTTCCCGCCCGTCCCGTCACTCCGTTCTGCGCCGGTCCTGCCCCGGCTAAAAACCCCGCCGCCAGCAGGGTGCCCGCAATCGGGAGGAGGCTGTTCCTGGGGCGTTTCATTCTGAATAATGCGCCACAAACGGCTCCCACATTCCCTGCGCCCGCAAAATCATCTCGAGGACCTCGCGCACCGCTCCGCGCCCGCCGTCCGCCCTCGTCACAAAATCGGCTTCTGCCTTGGCTTCTGCCACCCCATCCGCCACCGCCGCGGAAAATCCGGCGCGCCTCAGGGGACCCAAGTCCACGATGTCGTCCCCGACAAAACAAACCGCGTCCCAGCCTAGCTTTTCCTGCGCTAGGAGTTTTTCAATCGCGCCGGTCTTGCTCAGCCGGTCGCCCTGCTCCACCAGAAAATCAATTTTTAGTTCCGTCGCGCGCAACCGTGTCGCCAGCGAGGGGCGCGCCGACACCCAGCCGACCTTCAGCCCCGCCCGCCGCGCCAGCACCATCCCCAGGCCGTCGCGGATATTGAACCGCTTGAATTCGCGCGGCCCGCCAATAAAAATCGAGCCATCGGTCAGGACCCCGTCCACATCGCAGAGAAACAGCTGGATGCGGGCCAGCTTCTTTTGGAGGGTCGATGAAAGGGGCTTGGGCATGGTCATTGAACGGCTCGGAAGACCGCCCGCAGGCTTTTGAGCGTGGCTTTCATTTCTCCGAGCGGAATCATGTTCGGCCCGTCGCTCAAGGCCCGGTCCGGCTGCGGATGCGTCTCCATGAACAGCCCGTTGGCGCCAGCGGCCAAGGCGCACCGCGCCAGCACTGGCGCAAATTCCCGCTGGCCGGACGACTTGTCCCCGCCGCCTCCGGGCAGCTGGACGGAATGGGTCGCGTCGAACACGACCGGAAACCCGAAGGATTTCATGATCGGAATGGAGCGCATGTCGGCCACCAGATTGTTGTAGCCAAACGTTGTTCCCCGCTCGGTCAGGAGGATTTTCCGGGCGCCCGCCTGCCGGGCTTTTTCCGCCACCCGCCCCATCTCCGGGGGGGATAGGAACTGGCCTTTTTTCAGATTCACGATTTTGCCGGTCGCCACCGCCGCCTCAATCAAGTCGGTCTGGCGGCACAGAAACGCGGGAATCTGCAGGATGTCCACGACGTTGCCGGCGGCGACGGCCTGCGCTTCGGTGTGGACATCCGTCAGCACCGGCACCCTGAATTCTGCCCGGATGCGCGCGAGCGTTTCCAGTCCCGCCTCAATGCCCGGCCCGCGAAACGCCTTGCCCGAGGTGCGGTTGGCCTTGTCGAAGCTGGCCTTGAAGATGTAGAAAATCCCGAGTTCCCGGCAGGTCTTGATCAGGGAGGCGGCGATCTGCCGGCAGAGCTTTTCGTTTTCAATCACGCACGGCCCGGCGATGAGAAACAGGCGGTCCGGCGAATTAAGCTTTTTCCAGATAGCAGCGGAATTGAGCACGCCGCATTTTTAACAGCGTCCTACCGGAAAGTAAATGGCGGTAAACCGTGGGCGATGAAAACCGCCCCCCGCCGATTTCTCCGGGTCAGGAATCCTGGCCGGGTTTCAAATGACGGTGCCGTGCGGGATGACGCCGTTTTTGGGGATGACCACGATTCCATCGCGGATGAAGTAGAGTTCGTGGTCGACATTCTCCGGCTTGCCGGCGGGCGAAATCGTCACGTTATTCCCGATGCGCGCGTTCTTGTCGATGATCGCGTTTTCAATCCGGCAGTTGGACCCCACGCCCACCCGGGGCTTCCCCTGGCGCTCATGCAGGGCCACGGATTCATCCGATTCGTAGTAGTCGCTCCCCAGCACGATGGCGCGGTGCAATTCCGTCCCCGCCCCGACCACCGTGCGCAGCCCGATGATGCTGTGGACGATCTTCGCGCCATTGATGATGCAGCCGTCCGTGACTAGGGCGTGGTCGATCTGCGCCCCGTTGATCTTGGAACCGGGCAGATAGCGCGGGCGCGAAAAAATCGGCGCGCTCATGTCGAAAAAATTGAAGCGGGGCAGTTCCGTAACCAGATCCAGGTTCGCCTCAAAGAAGGAGCGGATGGTGCCGATGTCTTCCCAGTAGCCCTGGTAGACGTAGGAATAAACCGGATGCTTGTTGATGGCGTTCGGGATAATGTGCTTGCCGAAATCCGGGAGCGGGTTGTCGAGCAGCTCGCGGATGAGGTCGCGGTTAAAAATATAGATGCCCATGGAGGCCAGATAGGCTTCGCCCTCGGCTTTCACCTCATGCTTGTGCTTCAGTTCCGGGCTGAGTTTCAGCGTCTCCAGCACCGCATCCTCCTTCGGCTTCTCAACAAAACGAGTGATGCGGTGGGTGGCGTCCGTTTGTAGGATGCCCAGCGATTTCGCCTCCTCCCGTCCCACCGGAATGGTGGCGATGGTGATGCCGGCCTGGGTCTCGATGTGCTGGGCGATGATGGGGCGGAAATCCATGCGGTACAACTGGTCGCCGCTCAGGATGACGAGGTAGTCGAAATCGTGGTTTAGGAAATGAATCAGGTTCTTGCGCACCGCATCCGCCGTGCCCTCATACCACGATGTGTTTTCGAACGTCTGCTGCGCTGCGAGAATCTCCACAAAGCCGCTGGTGAAATGGTCAAATTTGTACGTGCGCGAGATGTGCCCGTGCAGCGAGGTGGAGTTGAACTGCGTCAGGACATAGATCCGCCGGTAGCCGGAGTTGATGCAGTTGGAGATGGGGATGTCCACCAGCCGGTACTTGCCCGCCAGCGGCACCGCCGGCTTGGCCCGGTCCTTGGTCAGCGGAAACAGGCGCGTGCCCTGTCCGCCGCCCATGATGACGCAGAGAACCTTGCTGGTGTTGTGAGTCTGGCGGCCGGTGCTTGACATAAAAATCCTTGTTTGGGTTCAACCAAAAAAGATTAAACGCCCATTGCCGCCGCAACGCAAGCCGGAGATTTTACGCACTCCCCCCCACCCGGGCCAGCCTCATTGGGTTCGGGGCCGATCGCATCACGCCCTGTCGCGGCGGGTCGGGCAGGCTTGACCGCCGGCCCAGATGCCGCACACTTCCCGGATGCCAACCAATGTGCTGGGCGGAGAATTGCAGGGCTGCTGCCAAAACCCGATGACGGGATTTTATCGGGATGGATATTGCCGCACGGGCCCCGGGGACCACGGATTGCACACGGTGTGCGCCCAGGTGACCGGGGAGTTTCTGGATTTCTCGGTCCGGCAGGGGAATGATCTTGTCACGCCCCGGCCGGAGTATGATTTTCCGGGCTTGAGGGCGGGCGACCGCTGGTGTGTGTGCGTGCAGCGGTGGCACGAGGCTTTGGTCGCCGGCTGCGCGCCCCCCGTGGTGCTTGAGGCCTGTCATATCTCGGCGCTGGAGTTCGTGGACCTGGAGGCGCTCCAGGCCCATGCTATCCCCCGTTAAATTGGCTTTTTAACGAGTCCCACTGGGTGGCCAATGGTTTTCCTCGATGGGTGCAGGGCGCGAGGAGGGTTTGACCTTCTTGAATCTGTCCTTAAAAGCAAAGCAGCATCCGGGGGGGGAATCTTAAAAACGGGAGAAGAAAATGGAGCGAGCGAAGGGATTCGAACCCTCGACACTCACGTTGGCAACGTGATGCTCTACCAGGCTGAGCTACGCTCGCTTCCAGAGACGGCAAGGAATCTAACCGAACGAGGGGGATTTGCAAGCCTGATTTAAATCCCAGACTTTAATAGCCTATAGTCGACCGGATCATTTTCAAAAGATCGTCATGGTCCAAGGGCTTGTGGAAGAAGGCCACCGCTCCCCCGGAAATAGCCCGCGCTCGATCTTGCACATCCTCTCCCCCGGTGATGACGATGATCGGCATCTTTTTCTCGCTTCCGATCCGCCGGAACCATTCCATGATGCGGAAACCGTCCCATTGAACCCCGCCCACATCGGGGGGAAAACTGATGTCCAGCAGGACGAGGTCCGGAGCCTCCTTCCGTGCCGCCGCCACCGCCTCCGCCCCGTCCCGCGCGGTGATCACGTCGTAACCCGCCCCTTGCAGGCGCAGGGAAATGGTTTTGAGGATGACGTCGTTGTCATCCACCACCAGAATCTTTTTATTCATTGCCGGTGTCGGTTCAGCGCTCATGGGAAATTATGTTGCTGCCTTTGCTAGTTCGAGCCTTGTTCGACCCTAGCAAAGGGGCCCCGGCAAAAAAAGGATAATTTCTCCGGCTTTGACTTTTCCTCCCGTCGCCATGCTAGACTGCCGGGGTGAGCAACACGTTCTACGATCCCGGCACCCAGCGCGCCACCAAGGTCAGCGATCTTTTCGCCGCCATCGCCCGGCGCTATGACCTGATCAATGATCTCCAAAGCTTCGGCCTTCACCGGCTTTGGAAACGCCGCGTGATCCGGCTTGCCCGAGTCCGGGACGGCGACCGCGCCCTGGATTTGTGCTGCGGCACCGGCGACCTGGCGCTTGCCCTTGCGCGCCGCGGCGCGGAGACCACCGGTCTGGATTTCAGCGAACCCATGCTGGCCAAGGCCGCGGTCCGCAGCCGGAATCAAAAACGGGCCCCCGGCCAGCAGGGACCGGCGTTTCTCCAGGGGGACGCCCAGAAAATTCCGTTTCCTGAAAACTCCTTTGACATCGTGACGGTGGGCTACGGCTTGCGGAATCTGACGCTTTGGGAGCGGGGGCTGGAGGAAATGCACCGGGTGGCCCGGCCCGGCGCCCGGATCATCGTGCTGGATTTCGGCAAGCCTGCCAATGCCCTGTGGCGCGCGCTTTATTTTGCCCATCTGAAATGCTCCGTCCCACTGATCGGCCTGCTCTTCTGCGGCAACGCGGCCGCCTACTCTTACATTTTGGAATCGCTGAAACATTATCCGGCGCAATTGGCCGTGGCGGATAAGATGCGCGGGCTGAAGCTGGAGAAGGTGCGGGTGATCCAGCTGCTGGGGGGCGCCATGGCGATCAATTACGGCGAGAAATCTAAGACCGTGCCGGGCTGAATGCCCCGCCTGTGGCTCAGCGTTTTTTAATCCCCCGGGAGATGTGCATGGGGCGCAGCGGCATTAGCCGGGCGTACCCCGGCGGGACGGCGATGTTCCGGTGCCCCACCGGCTCCGTGCGCAAGGGTGCGGCCATCTGGTAGTCGCCGTCGGACTGCAGCGGCATGACCCATAATTCACAGTTCCCCGGATTGGCGATCTGCTCGAACTGTTCCGGGGACCAGCGCATCCAGCGGGTGACCAGCAGCCGGTTGGTGAGGCTGTGGCCGATGAACGCACAGTTCGGGGGGAACGCCGCCTGGCTGAAGTCGCGGTAAACCGACTCCAAGAGGCTGGCGCAGCGGTCGTACACATCCGCCCCGCTCTCCCCGTCGTCAAAACGGTAATAAAAAGTCCCGTACGCCTCGCGTTCCTGCTCGATGATATCGGTGGCTTCCGTGCTCCGCAGATGACCCCATTCCTGCTCGCGCAGGCGGGGATCCTCGGTGGCCGTCCACTGTTTCCGGTCCAGCTCGCTGACGATGCCCATGAGGGTTTCGCGGGTGCGGCGCCAGGGGGAGACATAGAAATGAATCGGTTCTTTGCCGATGAGCTTCCGGATTTCACGGCCCAGTTGGCGGGACTGCCGGCGCCCCCGGGGCGTCAGCGGCAAGGCGTAATCCGGAATCCGCGCGTAGGCGGTTTTATCGACGTTGCCGATGGATTCGCTGTGCCGCGCCAGAAGAATGCGTTTAGGTTTCATGCGTCCCTGCCTGAGTAGCCTGACTGTCCGAATTACTTTTTTCGGGACTCCAGAGATTTCTGGTAGGAGTCCAGGTCGCGATGGTAGCGGTCCATCTGCCGGTCGTAATCCCGCTGTGCCGAATCCAGCTCGTTTTCGGCATACTTCAAATTAGAGTTGGCGTTGTTCAACGCCCGTTCAGCGGATTTGCGGTCGCTCTCTGTTTTAGCCTTCAGTGCCGCCGACTCGGCGTCGCGATAGCGCTGGCTGGCCTGGCGGACGGCGGCTTCCCGGCTCCGCAGGTAGGAGTTATTGGGCATGGAGGGACGGGTTTGTGCTGAGGCGGCAACCAGCGAGAGCATCAGGAGCGCAAGCCCGGTAAAGCGGTGGAGGGAAAAAAATCTCATGGGGAAAGACTTGTTGAACCTTCGGGACATGTCAATGCCGGGTTAAAATCAGGGATGCCGCGCTCAGCTATTGAGACGGCGCAACACCGTGTCGCGTTGCGCCCAGGCGGGATTCGCCCCGGGAAAATCCAGATTATAATTCAGGCCCCGGCTTTCATGGCGCTGAAGCGCGCACGCCACAATCAGCTCCGCCACGGTCGCGATGTTGCGCAACTCGAGCAGATCCCCCGTCACGATAAAATTCCAGTAGTACTCGTGGATTTCTTCCTGCAGGTTGGCGATGCGTTTCTGCGCCCGCTGCAGACGCTTGTTGGTCCGCACAATGCCCACGTAATCCCACATCAGCCGCCGGATCTCGTCCCAATTGTGCGAGACCACCACGAGTTCGTCGGCATTGGTTGCCTGGCCGGATTGCCACGCGGGAATGGTCCAGTCCCCCGGCGGCAAGGGATGGGAGAGGAGTTGATCCGCTGCCCGGTGGGCGCAGACCAGCGCCTCCAGAAGTGAGTTGCTAGCTAATCGATTGGCACCGTGCAGCCCGGTGCAGGCGACTTCGCCCACCGCAAACAGCCCGGGAATGTCCGTCTCGCCATCCACGGTGGTCACCACGCCGCCGCATTGGTAGTGCGCCGCCGGCACCACGGGAATCGGCTCCCGGGTGATGTCGATGCCGTACCGCAGACACGTCTCGTAGATGTTCGGAAACCGTTCGATGAGGAAGGCAGCCGGCTTGTGCGTGATGTCCAGCAGCACGCAATCGGCGCCGGTCTTTTTCATCTCGCTATCGATTGCACGGGCCACGACGTCCCGCGGGGCGAGCGATTTCATCGCGTGCGCGCCATCCATGAATTCGCGGCCGGCCAGCGATTTCAAAATGCCGCCTTCCCCCCGCACCGCCTCGCTGATGAGAAAGGATTTGGCCTTCGGATGATACAGGCAGGTGGGATGGAACTGGACAAATTCCATGTTGGCGATGCTGGCGCCCGCGCGATACGCCATGGCCACGCCGTCGCCGGTCGCAATGTCGGGGTTCGTCGTGTAGAGGTAAACCTTGCCGCAGCCGCCGGTCGCCAAAACCGTCGCCGGCGCGGAAAAAATCTCCACGCGGCCGGTTTTTTTTTCGAACACATACGCGCCGAGGCAGCGGTTGGTGCCCACGTAGCCCAGCTTCTGGCAGGTGATCAAATCGATGGCGAGGTGATCTTCAAAAATCTCGATGTTCGGCTGCGCCGCCACCGCCGCCAGCAGCGCGCTCTCGATTTCCCGCCCCGTGACATCCTTGGCATGGAGAATCCGGCGCTCGGAATGCCCGCCTTCGCGGCCCAGATCGAGCTGCCGGAGCCCATCGGCGCCGGGCGCTTCGCTCTCGGAAAACTTCATGCCCCGCGCGATCAGCTCCGCGATCCGAGCCGGGCCCTCCTCCACAATCGTGCGGACGACGCTTTCCCGGCACAGGCCGCCGCCCGCCGCCAGCGTGTCGCGCACATGCGATTCGAACGAATCCGCCTGGCTCGTCACCGAAGCGATCCCCCCCTGGGCGTAGTTGGTGTTGGACTCCGCGCGGTCCTTCTTGGTGACAATCGCCACCCGCCCGCGCGGCGCCACCTTCAGCGCAAAGGTCAGCCCCGCGATGCCGCTGCCCAGCACGAGATAATCAAAGTTTTTCATGGGGCGCACCGTATCACACTTTCATCCTGCCGCCCGGCCGGTCTTGTACCAGCCGGGATTTTTTGGTTCTACAGGGTTGCATTGTCAATCAGCCGGGTCTTGCCGAAGAAAACCGCTAGAGCCATCTGGGTGCCGGGGCGCACCGGCGTCACCGGCTGCAGCGTGGCCGGATCAAAGAACGCTATGTAATCCAGTCGCGCGAGCGGCGCAGCGGTGATGAATTTTTTCAAATCGGCTTTCAGGCGCGCGGACGGCTGGGGCTTTTTCTTCACCGCCGCCGCCGCCGCCCGCAGGGCATGGAACAGGATCACTGCCTGCGCCCGCTGTTCGGCATCCAAAAATGTGTTGCGCGAACTCATCGCCAGCCCGTCGCGCTCCCGCCGCGTCGGCGCCACTATCAGCCGCACCGGAAAATTCAAATCGCGCACCATGCGCGCAAGGACGGCCGCCTGCTGAAAATCCTTCTGGCCGAACACCGCCACGTCCGGCTGAACGATATGGAACAGCTTGGCCACGACCGTTGTCACGCCCCGGAAATGCGCGGGGCGCGCCGCGCCCTCCATGACCTGCGACAATTGTTCTTCAACGACGTAGGTGCTGAAGGCGGCCCCAGCCTTGTCCGGGTACATGGTCCGGTTGTCCGGGGTGAAGACGGCGTCCGCGCCCGCTCCGCGCAGCAGGCTCAGGTCCCGCTTCAAATCGCGGGGGTATCGGGATAAATCTTCGGAGGGGGCGAATTGGGTGGGGTTGACATAAATGCTGACCACCACTTTGCCGCGGCTTCCCGCCGCCTGGCGCGCGCGCTTTACCAAACTTAAATGTCCTTCATGGAGATACCCCATCGTCGGCACGAATCCGAGGCGACGGCGTTCCTGCCGCCACTGGCCCGCCAGCCGCTGCATGGTCGCGATGGAGGAAACGATTTGCATGGGGGGAAGTCTGCCGTGAACCCCCCTCCATCTCAAACCATTTATCCCGAACTCCCCAGCGGGCGCAGCGGGCTAGAGGATCGGGGCGGGGTAGATCGGGTGTCATCCGATTGACAAGGGCGTGGCGGGCGATAATATAGGTCGCACCGTGGCGGGTGTAGTTCAATGGTAGAACGGCAGTTTTCCAAACTGCTCACGAGGGTTCGATTCCCTCCACCCGCTCCAACTTCTTTAAAGTTATTATCGGTATGGCATCAGATATATTTCAGCTTTCTCAATTTGGTCAGTGCTAAACTTCCATCTATTTAAATGGTTTTCTAGGAAGCTGCTTACCTATTTCCGTTGGTGATT
>Ga0114971_10001615_pt1 | contig 15313 bp, 15 predicted proteins | sample M_140625_MF_Meta_FD_87320 | JGI IMG/M metagenome (GOLD analysis project Ga0114971, IMG submission 87320) | Freshwater microbial communities from Lake Montjoie, Canada to study carbon cycling - M_140625_MF_MetaG | ecosystem: Environmental > Aquatic > Freshwater > Lake | place: Lake Montjoie... | reverse complement strand
TTTTAATAAGATTATTGAATTACAAGATTATATTTTAGCAAATTTTAATCTCAAAGGATTAGAGGGTATTAGTAATATTGAAGTAACAAATGTATCACAATTAATTACATTACCGGATGGTAGCCTTGAAAGCAAAGAAGAATATATATTACAAACAGAAGGAATTAATATGGCAGGTATTCGTGGAATTATGGGTATTGATCATGTTAAAACAATTACAAATGATATGTATTCTATTTATGCAAACTTTGGTATTGAAGCAGTAAGAAATAGATTAATTAATGAAGTAACAGAATTGATTGATGTAAATTATCATCACATCGCATTATTAATAGATGTAATTACTCACAGTGGTGCATTAATATCAATTGATCGTCATGGTATTAACAGACAAGATACTGATCCATTATCAAGAGCATCATTTGAGAAAACAATGGAACAATTTATTAATGCCGCGGCATTTAATGAAACAGATAAATTAAAGAGTGTATCTTCAAGAATTATTATTGGTCGCATGATTAATGGTGGTACCGGATATTGTAAATTAATGATGGATAATGATATATTAGAAAATACAGAATTAAATGTATCCAGTATGGAACAAGGATTGAACCAAGATGCGGTAATTAAATTGGATGATAATTTGGTGATTGATGATTTGATCATGAAAGATTCAGAGAATATGTTTATTGTTTAGAACTTTAGAACTTATCGATCTTTAGATCTGATAAGTTCGTATAGTCGAAGACTGATAAGTTCTAAAGTTTCTAGTCTTCGACTCTACAAAACTATCAGATCTAAAGATCGTACGAACTTATCGTCGAAGACTGATAAGTTCTAAAGTTTCTAGTCTTCGACTCTACAAAACTATCAGATCTAAAGATCGATAGTTTCTAAAAAAAATTGAAACAATCTCTATTTATTTACATATATCAATACATATATATAAATAACTATAATGGATATCATTAATATTATTGAAGAGCCAGAAAAAAATATTATTCCAGATGACATGGATGAAAATTTAACTGAAAATATTGTTAATCAAGAAATTACTTTTGATCGATATACAAAATTAATTAAATTGATGGGATTAAATGAGAATATTAATTATCCAATTAATATTATTATTGCAGGTATTATTGAACTATATACAAATGGTAATTCAATTGTAAATAAATATCATAAAAATATTAAATTTAGAAATGACCCAGTTAGTACACAAATATTTACATGTATAACTGGTCATGGAACTCCATATACAGTTTCACAAAAAGACATTTCACGTAGCATAAGAAGGTTACAAAGAAACTATTTATATAGTAATATTATGAAAACAGATACTAGTAAAATAATGAATAAAAATGATAATTTATTGGGATTTAATTATGAAAATTTAAGGTGGAATCCATTAGAATCATATGTACTATAGTTTAAGGTTATTTTATTGAAAAAATTGCTTACTATAAAAATTGCTAACTTAAAAAGTTGCTAATTTTTATTAGCATAAAAATTGATAATTTTTATTAGCATAAAAATTGATAAGTTAATAGTTTAAGGATATAGATATATATATAAAATAAATAAATCCAAAATGTCCAAATTAAGCATTGAAATCAAAGATGTTGACTTTTCTCGTTTAACTATCAAAGAATCATCTAAAAATCCCAATATTTTTACTATGAATTATAAATTTGATGATGGTACCGTAAAACCATTACTTATTAAGACTCCATTTATTGATTGCAACTTTTCTGGTCTGTTCTTTTCAACTGACAAGGATGGCAAGGCAATCGAGGACAAGGATCGCATGCAATGGCGTGCGTACCTTTCTGATGAAACTACCATTAGTAAATTCAAGGAACTTGAAGAGGTTCTGGAGAAGAATAAAAGTGTATTTACGGGTCCTGTGAATCCCAAAGAGAAAAAAGTAAAAGAGTTTGATGTGCAAAATATCATTGGTGAATATACTGACAAGAATGGAACTGTGCAACAATATGCACGTTTCAAATTCCGTACTCAGAAAACTGATCCTTCTACATTTGAAACGCCGTTTTTTAACTTGAAGGGAGAGAACATGAATATTAACAAATTGAAAGAATTCGAAACCCAGTGCATTCCTCGTGAATTCCGTTACCGTTGCGTGCTTTCATTGTACGGATGGAAAATGAAGTCAACTCATTTGTTTGGCGTAACATTTTCTATTGAGCAGATGCAGATTGAAATTACTAAATCATCTACCAATATCAAACAGCTCTTGAAGAACGTCAGCCTCTTTGATGCGACAACGAGTACTGCAATTGAAGGAGTTGATCTGTCTAAACACATTGAAAATGATGATGATGAAGATGATGCTCTTGTACAAGAGGAGGAAAATATCCACGTCCAAGAGGATAAAGGAGATGATGCTGAAGATGAAGAGGAGGATGAGGAAGAAGAGGAGATTAAGCCTACCAAGAAATCTTCCACTGTCAAGGTTGCAGCAGTAACCAAGCAAGTGCGCAAGAAGGCATCTTCTAATGCTTAAATTAATTAATTCTTTTATTTAAAATAATATTAATAATCATATTAATATTATTTAATGCAGGATCATTATTTACCACATCAATATGATTTATCAAATATAATTTATGATACACCAGAAATATCAGATGATTATACTAAAAAAATAATAAAAATTTTTGATACAATAAAAGATAAACCATTGTATATTCAAACACCTGAATTAATAAATTTATTTGGTGTAATTAAGAAAAAAAACTATTCTGAAATCATATTACCATTAGGTGGTGTTCAATGTTTAGTATTTAAAAATTTTATTAATAATTTAGAAAATAAAATACTGAGGGATGCAAATACATATAAACATAGTTGGTTTAGTCAAAAAAATTCAGATTCATCTAGTACTAGCAGTAGTAAAAAAAACAGTATAAATTCAAAATCAATTAAATTTGTACCAATAATTAAAGAAATCAATAGGGAAGTTACTACAACAATGGAAGATATAGATAATATAGAAAAATGCAATGATGGTTTAATTAAGATAAAAATATTAGATAGTACAATAATAAAAAAAGAATCCAAGCAAATAACAGTTGAAGAATTGACAAAAAATAATAAGGTAAGAATGATATTGCAAATATATGCAGTATCTGTTGTACTAAAACCATTAGATGATGATAATACAAATTTTATATCTATCTTTAGTATTTATTTAAAACCAGAAATTATAGAAGAGAAGATAATATATAATTTAAATTTCATAGAAGAAAATAAGATTATATTTGAATCAGATGATGAGGAAGAAGAAAGTGAAGAATCAGAAAATGAAAATTCAGATTAAATAATAATTTAGTTAGATGTGTTAATATTAATATTTGTGGTAGGTTCAGGTTCACTTGACGTATTTAATGTCACCGATATTCCATCATCATATTTTTGCATCATTTTACCAGAGGTAGATGTAAAGATGCGTCTTTTGTTAGAAGATGGTGTATTAGAAAGTGTATCTGTCATATCTTTTACGATCAAAGAATAATTTTTATTTATATAATCGACTACATTATATTGTACAGCCCATCTAAAAAAATTTAATTGACTTAAATTTGTTAATACACATTGAGATTCAGAAACATTAAATAAAATACGATCTTTCCCTCTGCAAAAAGGATCAATATATTTTTTACCATATGCATTTAATTGACTTTTATAGTGATTATGAATATTTATATAACATTCTTCATCATTTTCTTTTATTTTATAAATTACCTGATTTTTTTTAGAATAATTTGTAACAAACCAATCAATTACTCTTAATGATATTTTAGATGTTCCTATAATTATCGGTAAAACAATTTTAAATCGTTCTTCGGTAAAGAATTTTTTCAATGAATTTAATAATAAGTCATTTCTGGAGTGTATTTTAAATTCAACCTTGTTAATTTCTTGACGTAATAATTGATCACTATCTGTTTCAGTATTAATGATTTTATCCATATATGATTGATTGTATATTATAATTTTAAGTAGTTTTTTTAATTATTATTAAATATTGAAAAAAATAAAAATTGATACAAAAAGTTCTTAGTGAGAAACAACTTAAAGACAACAAACAATAATATATTATATAACATAGCAAAGATGTCCACAAAAGTATCTCGTAGCTCAAAGAAAACTGAAGTTCCTGAAGTAAAACCTGAACCCGTACCTGCTCCCGTTGTAGAAGAGAAACAAGAAGCAGTAGACGGTGATGACGGTGACAATGAATCTAAAAAATCATCTGTAGAAGATCTCCTCATGGAACAAGCCGCGCTCATTAAACAAGGCATGGAAAAACTTCAAGAAGCTAAAGCTATGAATAATCAAATCCGCAGTGCACACAAATTTGCACTTCGCCAGAAAAAAGATAAAAAACCCCGTAAAAATACTGTACAAAGTGGTATCTTGAAACTTGTTTCTCTTCCTGCCGAAGCTGAGACTTTTCTTAAAGATGTAGGTGCTGCAATTCCCAGTAATCATGAAATGCGCCGCACTGAATTCTCTGGTGCTCTCTACAACTATATTAAATCTAACAACTTGTACAAACCTGATCCTTCCAAAGAATCTGGCTATGACCGCAAAGTAATTATCCCTGATGCTAAAATCCGCAAACTCTTTTCTCTTGCAGCAGATGTAACTCTTGACTTCAGCTCTATCAACGTAAATCTTGCCAAGATCTACCGCGGAGCCAAAGATGCAGTAGAATCATCTGCATCTGTCAAGGTAGCTGCCCCTGCTGCAGCAGCTCCCGCTGCCGCGGCCCCTGCCAAAAAGGGAAAAGCTGCAACTTCTAGTGCGTGAATAATATAATTTTTTTATTAACAATTAATTAATAAATATTTTAAGTAATATTTATTAAATTAATTTTTGTCATATTAGTTAGTTTTCAACTACTACCGCTTACTAATTTCATCAGTAAGCTAGCTCATACAAACTCATCCTCATAGATATTGCGTCATTCATAACCGGCTCCACTTTAAATTTCAATATATAATCTTTCATATTTGAAATTAACATATTAATCTTATCAACATTACGTGATAGTATAATAGGCAATGAATTCTGTGTAAACAAATAATTTTTTAGTAAAAAATAAGACATAACACTTGTTTTTTGTTTAAAATTATTATTTCTATTTAATAAATCAGTTGGTTCCAAACCAAAGTAATTTAAAATCTTAGATATTTGATAATGTTGCCATCCAAGATCGTTACTTAATAAATCTATAAAATGGTCACTAGGATCAGATAATCCATATGATTGATTAGTAATACTTGCAACATACCAATAATAATGGATTATTGCTAAATATTCAGTAATACCTTCATTTGAAATATCATCATCTTTTAATGATACTGGTAAATCAACCAAATAATTACCATTAAAATCAAATTTACATGCATGTATTAATTCATGTATTAATACTTTTAATGATTCTTCTCTTCTAAATATATGAATATCGCATGGTGATTCTACAAAAGTAAAACCAGAATTCATATATTCTTCAGTCAATACTTTAGGTTTATTATCAGGTGGCAATCTTTTTTTAATATTGGTTAAATAAAATGTTACATTATAGTCTTGAGGTTTTATTTTTGCCCACCAAGTAATAATAGATGCAACATGAGATATATATACTCTACTAATATTATTACCATAAATTGTTATAACATGAGGATCCAAATTAATAATACATTTAGTTTTTAACATTTTTACACTATTTAAAATAGAATCAAATCTAGCAAATCTAGATTCAATTAATGCTTTTAAAGGAACATTTTCTATTGTTTTTGTGTATGTTGGTTCTATCTTGACTACTGGTGGTAATTTTTGTAAATAATTTAATAGTACATCACTATATAATACATTACGTTTAGTTATAACTGATAAACGTTTATATGTATTTTCGTTAAATATATTCATTTTTATTCTTAACTTAAGATAAGAATAAATAATATAATAATGAGTAAATTAGAAAAATATAATCCGGATGTTTTAAAGAAATATGAAACAGTTACAAGAGAACGTGAATCTACTGCATATACATTTTCTAAACAAGTATATAAAGGCATTACTAATGATTTTCCTAACCAAATAAATGGCCCTGATGATTTAAAAATAAAATCCAGTGAACCAGATTATGATTTAATTAAAATTAAGATGGATGCATCATTAAAAGAAAGAGAAAGAGAAAAAATAGAACAAGAAAGATTATTAAAACAGTTAAGTGAACAAAAATCACAAAAAAAATTAGTTATGAATTTAAATAAAACAAGTGAAATTCAAGAATCACATCAAGATATGAAGACATCACATCAAAAATATAATATAGAAAAGAATGATGTGTTAATAAAAGAAAAATCAGTATTAAATGATGTATTAGATTTTTTAAAAAAAATTTGATATAAATATAGTATAATATATTTATATTAATAATGAATATTTATTATTTAACAATTAGTTTAATTTCTATTTTTGTTATATTTTACCTGTATGCTCAAGTATTAAAATATGCAAATCCAATTGAAACATTTAAAACAAATAATATAATTAATAATAAAAAAATCATATTTACAATTACTACATTTTTAGATTTTGAAAAGGAAGATAAGTGGTTAGCACTTTGTAATGGTATAGATAGTATTATAAAATATAATCCAGGTGTAGAATCATTTGTTGATTTTTATGTTATTAATGAATATAGTCAAAATCAAAAAGAAGATTGGGTAAGTAAAATCAAGCAAAAATATCCATTTATTAATTTCATCCAAAAAAATAATAAATTAAGAGGTCAAGGTGAATCACTAAATTTAATATTAGACATGATAAAAACATATATATATTGGATTCACTGGGAAGAAGCATGGTATTGTGATAGAACATTTATATTTGATGCAATTCAAATTATGGACAATACTAAGATAACTCAATTACAATTTACAAAAGAATCTAACATAACTCATTGGCAAGATAAAATAGATATGAAATATTGTCACAGAATGCCGAATAATAATAATTATTGTATTATACCTTATAATATTGAGGATTATCCAAAAATTAATATTGATAGAGAATTTACTCATAATGATTGGATGAATGTGAAATGGCCGTTATATTCTATTAGACCTAGCATAAATAGAGTCAGTGATTATAATTTTGGTAAATTTAATGTAAAACCAGAGTATTGGCCATTAAAATTCGAAATAGAATTTGGTGAAAGATGGATGGGAAAGAAGTATATTAAAGCTATTTTTGCTGAAGGATGTGTAACAAGAAAATCAACACATGTAAGTACTTACCGGTAAGTGCTAAATTTAAGTTATTAAATAAGTTTTATTTTTAGTATAAAATAAAATCTATATATGTATTAATAGATAATATATATATGGATAAATTGGATAAAGAATTAATTATTATATTTGATGAATCAGAAAAAACACCAAAGTTAGATAATTTAAAAGATAATTTAAAACATCATAAATTATTTAAGAAATTAATAAGATTGTGTATTCAATTTAAAATTAAATTATATGAATTAATGGAAGATAGATATGTTGTTAGAAATTTAGAAAAAATAATTAAAAATTGTTACCAAAAAAGAAGTGATATTATAGAAAAATTATCAAAATCGATTAATAATTATAATCAATTAGAAAAGGTTGTATTATCAAGAAAAGTTAAGATGTTAATAAAACAAGATTCTGAAAAGAAAACAGATTCATCATCACCAGAAGAAACCTTTGATATTAAAGCAGGTATAGATAAATTATATTTAGAATTTAAGAATGAATCAAAGATATTAGAATCATTAATTGATTTAATAATTAATCATTTTCCAACAGATGTGATTCAAGCATTTTATGTATCAAAAATAAATAGTAATAAATATGTAGAGGAATATATCAGCTAAAGCTAATGACAGGTTCACCTAAAGGTTCACGAATATATCAGCTAAAGCTAATGACAGGTTCACCTAAAGGTTTACGAATACATCCGCCAATAAATTAAATATTTTTAATCAACTCTTTTAGGAGTTGATGTCCTGAACCACTATAAGTATCAATATTTCCATAATGAGAATAAACTAGATTAAATGATGTATTCAAATTATCAATTGTATTATAAAATTCTAGAAATTCAATAATTTTCTTTTTAGCTTGATATACAATATCTTTATAAGATACAAATGTGAGCAAATTGTCTTTTAGTTTAAGATCAGTATATTCATCTGTAACATCAATATCATAATATGGTGATTGCAAATTTGTTAACTTACGTTCAGGAAGATAAAATCCTAGACGAATATGAGGTTCATTCAAATAGAATGTAATTCTATTTGTTGTTAGATAGCTACTGTTACTATTAGCATTATTATTGCATAGTTCCTGATTGGTAATGAAAGCCATTTATACGTAATTATTGATTTATATCAAATGTGTAATAAATAAAATTTTCAATTTTTATAATATATTTAGTAATTTAGCTATTTATAATAATAATATATATTTTATAATATTATATATGGCAAACCAAATAAATTTACAAGGGACAATTGCAATGATAAATGCTAGAATTACTAATGTTTTAGTAAGAGTTGACCTATGGCAATTAATAAATGAATTAACTTTTCATTAAATTATGGGTGGTGTTAATCAAAATCAATATATTGATAATGTAGAAGTTCCAGGTGGTATTCAAAGAGTAGTTAGTGTTAATAGAACTCTAGCAGATACTGGAGTATATTATAATACTAATATTGGTATGAATGATTTATTTCCAGAAAGACAATATCTAGCAATACCAGCCAATAATATACATATATCTTTTCATAATCAAAATGGACCAGCTGACATTGCTGGAATCGCACAACTTAGATGTGGTGCATTTGATGATAAGGTACTAATTAATGTTCAACGACTTGCTGCGGCAGATGGATATTTTGATATTAATTTAGTTCCAGGAGTAGCTGCACCAATTAGGGGTAATATTAATAGATTTGCGGGTTTAGGTGCTGATCCAGCATTGACAATTATAAATAACTTTTTTAATGTAGTAGTAAATCATATTCGTACTGTTGATAGAATCATTGCCAGTTATAACTATTTACAACAATTAGGACATTATCTAGAATTACCTGCACCTGCGAATCCTCCAATAAATCATCCACAATTACAGTTTATTGGTTTTAATAGAGTTGGAGACTATACACATTATTTATATAGAGCATTACCTGCATATGCACGTCCTGCTGGATTTATGCAATTTACATTTCCAGAATTTCCTGGAGCTCCTCCATTATATAGAGGATTATTTTCAAGAGTTAGAAATCATCCACAGCAAGATTTTGTATATTATTATGATATAAATTCTAATTATATGTTACCTGTTATACAATATAGATTTCCAATACCTCAATTTAATAATGTATTTATTCCAAATCCAGCGTTTGTACCTGCACCAGCACCAGTGCCAATGGTAGTAGAACCACAAGAATATTATCCAGGACAAGCAGTGCCAATGGAAGTAGAACCTGTAGAACCTGTAGAACCTGTAGAATATTATCCAGGACAAGCAATGAATGAAATAGGTGGTAATATTAATAAATATGAAAATAAAGCAATTAAATATCAAAATAAATTAAAATATTTATTAAATTAATATAAACATTAACATCATACAAATATTATGATGTTAATTGGTATAGATTTAGGTACTAATAATACAGTATTATCGTATTATGAAAATGGGCACTTACATGTAATTGATAAAGCAATTCCAAGTATTGTTTACGTTAAAGACAACATTATTAAAATAGGAGAGGATGCACTATTATTTGATCATCATAAAAATCTTAAACGTAAATTAACCAATAATCCAAAGGTATTATATTTGTATCAGGCATTTTTAAGTAAGATTAAAGAAATAATAGATGCTTTTTTAAATATGAAATATGAAGGAAATATGAAATATGAAGGAAATATGAAATATGAAGGAAATATGAAATATGAAGGAAATATGAAATATGAGGGAAATAATAAGAATATTACTGAATACCAAGTCATAGTAACTGTCCCCGCATATTTTTCAGAGACCGATAAGGATATTACAAAAAGAGCAGTATTGGGTGCAGGATTACCTTTACTACGATTATTAGCTGAACCCACAGCAGCTGGGATAGCCTATGGGCATTTTCATCATACATTAGAAGAAGTTATTTTAGTATTTGATATGGGTGCTGGAACAACTGATTTAACTCTAATGAGAAAATCATTAGACAATCTAAATAATTTCTACGAAGTTATATCTTTAATGGGGGATGTGAAGTTTGGTGGTATGGACATTACGAATTTATTGAGTAATATTTTGTCACCAGAAATAGATGCTGAAAAAGCAAAAATAAATTTATCTGTCACCGATATTCCAGAATTAACACAAAAAAAGTATTTTGATATATTAGAGCAAAATTATTTAGAAAAAATAAATAGTTTATTTGATTCTATATTGAAAGATGGTAATATGAATAAAAAAGATGTTGACCAAGTTATTTTAATTGGGGGATCAACAAAAAATCCATTTATTAGAAAAACAGTTTCAAATTATTTTCAAAAAGATTTGGATCATATTATAGATCCTGATACTGCAGTTTCATTTGGTGCAACGATATATGGTAATTCATTATTAGCAAAAGATAATACCGTTGTATTAGTAGATAGATTACCAATGTCAATTGGTATAGAAGCGGATGATGGAAAATTTGCTATTTTAATAGAAAAAAATACAATTGTACCAACAAAAAAAGAATCATATTTTACAACGCAAGAAGATAATCAAGATTTTATAAACATAAATATTTATCAAGGTGAACACAAGTATGTTAAAGACAATTGTTTCATGGGATTATTTAAAGTAGAATTAACTGAATTAAGACCAAAAGCAACATTAAAAATATGTGTAACAGCTGAAATAAATCCAGATGGTATATTAATTGTAACAGCAAAAGATTCATATAATAATAAAAATTCACTTAATATTAAAACAGTTAGAGATGATAACATTGAAAAATACATTACAATATTACCACATGAAATATATGAAGAAGAATATGATATTTTAAATAATGTATATTCAAGTATAAAACAACAAGTATTATTTCAACTAGAAGAAAATATATATTCCAAGTTAGACTCAGTAACAAAAGAAAATCAAATAACATTATTTAATAATCATAGTAACAAGTTAGAAGTATTATTAAATACATATAGAGAAACCAAAAATATTGACATTTTAGAAGAAAATATAATCCTAATAAAAAAAGAGTTGGGTCTACTTCAAAATATTTTTAGTGAGTATCTTAATAATTATGTAATTGAAAACACTGATAATCTTATAACAAAATTAGAAAAATTGGTAGAAAATATAAATAAATATAATTTATCTGAAAATCAAGAAAATAAAATATTAGAATTAATAGAAGAAATTATTAATCTTGATAATAATGATGATAATAAAATAAAAAAGGAAGAATTATATGTTCAAATTTGCGAAATATTAGGGTTTAATTTATAAATTAATTTCAAATTTGTTTTTATGAGAATAAGAGATTTAAAAATATATATATTAAAAAATGATTATGACAAATATATAAAAATATTACATTATTTTAGAGAACATATTAATAAATTATATAATTATCATATACTATCATCATATGATAAATCATTATATCTAAATGAATTAACGGATATTCATAAATTATTAAATGAATTTTATAATGATAAAATTATAAATTTTTGTGAAGTTAATAATGATTTAGATCATGAAATATTAAGATCAGAAATACATCACATAATATCATATATTAGTAAAATGAGACTAGTACCAGAAATAAAAGCATCACATGAAATATTTTATGATAGTTTTTATAATCCATTAGGAATGATAAAAAGTAATATAAAAAAGTTAGCAACAAATACAGGATTTCCAAATATAAAAATAGCGATTGAATTACTAGTTAATGAAACATATTCATTTGACACACAAACAAAATTATTAATAGATAATTATAGTTACATTTATATACCAATTAAATTTTTTGAAAAAGATATGGTAAATAATACTTTTAATAATTATGATCTATTTACAGAACAAATATTTATAAAAGAATCAATTCCAGATAGTAATATATTTGTACCTTATTTTGAATTATATATTAAAAATGAAAATAATTACATTGGGTTAAAAGGAATATTTATCCCAGATGAAATATCATTATTTATGCGTAGTAGCATAATTACATTTAACCAATTATTTCTAAAGAGAAAATATTTGGAAACATTAATAGAAAATGAATTATCACGAAATATTTTGAGATCATTATCAATAGGAGAAATTATAACATATACAACAGATAAAATATTAAATATTATTACAAGTAACATAACAAAATATACAAGTATCAAGAATAAGAATCCCCATGCTATATATAAAGATTATATAGGAAAAAACAACATTATTGAATTTTATTCAATAATTAAAATATTATTATCAGGAGAAGAAGAAAATTACCAACTAGCTGGTTTTTTATGTTCATTAGCAAAAGAAAAAAAATTTAATGATGTAAGTTTATTTGATGCAATCAACACTTTTTTAAGTTATATTTCTCAATGCAAATTAAAAAAATTTATGATTTTAATTAAAGATATTAAAGAAGATGATACCGATTATAAAAAACAAATATTAGTACATCCATATATGCCAGATAAAATAAAACAATTTGGTTTAGAAAAAGTATCTGAAATGAAAAGTAATAATAATGACTATCATAAACAATTATTATTTGTAAAAACATTAATAAAATATCCTTGGATTTCGATTGAAGAAACAAATCAATTTAAACAAAAATTATTAGAAAAAGAACCATTATTATTATTTAATGAAATAGAAGAAAATTTTGATAAAAAAGTATTTGGTCATAAGAAAGCAAAAGAACAATTTATTTTACAAATTGCAAGATGGTTATCTAATCCGAATGGAAGAGGATATACAATTGGATTAGGTGGACCACCTGGTGTTGGAAAAACATTATTAGCTAAGAGTGTAGGAGAAATATTAGATTTACCATTTATTCAAATTACTTTAGGTGGGCAAAATGATGGTGAATTATTACATGGACATGGATATACATATAGCGGTGCACAACCTGGTATGATAGTGAGAAAAATGGCAGAATATGGAAAAAGTAAATGTATTATATATTTTGATGAATTAGACAAATGTAGTTCTAAACATGGTGTTAATGAAATATCAAGTATATTAATTCATTTAACTGACCCAAATATGAATCAATCATTTCAAGATAGATTTTTTCAAGGTATTGATTTTCCATTACAAAATTGTATATTTATTGCATCATATAATGATTCTTCACTAATAGATCCAATTTTATTAGATCGATTTGTTGAAATAAATGTAACGCCATATACGTTACAAGATAAAATAAAAATAATAAAAGATTTTATTCTACCAGAAATAATAAAAGAAATTGGATTAAATAAAACGATAATAATATCTGATGAAGTTATTAAAAAGGGTATTTTAGAATATACAAATGAAGCGGGTGTAAGAGATATTCGTCATAAATTGGAATTAGTATTAATGAAAATTAATAAAGAAGTATTAATTAATGTGATCAAAGATGAAACAATAGATATTACATGGGAAAATTTTAAGAAATATATAGATGAAAAATCCCATAAATCAGAAAAAATTCATGATAATTCTATAGTAGGAATGATAAATGGTCTTTATGCAACTACATCTGGGAGAGGTGGTATAGTACCAATTCAAATAATGCCTTTATACGGTGAAAAGAATTTTACATTAAAATTAACTGGATCATTAGGAGAAGTAATGAAAGAAAGTATTCAATGTGCTTATACAACAGCATTAAGTTACATTAAAAATCAAGGTCATGATATAAATAAACTATTGGAAAAATTTGAATCAGGATTTCACATACATGCTCCATGTGGAGCAACACCTAAAGATGGTCCTAGTGCTGGCGCTGCATTTACATTAGCATTTATAAGTATTATATTAGATAAAAAGATAGATAATCAAACAGGAATTACAGGAGAAATAGAATTGACAGGTAAGATAACTAAAATCGGTGGATTAATTAGTAAATTACAAGGTGCAAAATTAGCAGGAATTAAAAGAATATTAATATCAATTGAAAACGAAGATGATGTTAATGAGATAAAACAAAAATATACAGAGATAATAGAAAATATAGAAATTATATTGGTGACTGAAATAAAAGATTGTGAAATAATTTTTATATAAATATAAAATATGGATAAGAACATATTTTATAAGATTTTATTATTATTTATTATAATTCTATATATTCAATACAAACGCAACTATATTGTAGTATGTGGAATATGTGGTGTAGGAAATAAAGTTAGAGTATTATTAAGTTATCTGTATAAAGCAAGAAAAGAAAATAAAAAATTAATATTTTATTGGCAATATGAAAAAGATGCGTGTCCAGAATATTACAGTAATTTATTTCAAAATATACCAGATTTAATAATTAGGAATGATTGTATATATATTGATTGTAATTATATTGGATATGATGAAGAAAATAAAGATTATATCGATGCTAAATATTATTCACTATTGAAACCAATACCTATATTACAAAATAAAATAAATGAGTATAAACAAAATTTAAATAATTATTATATTGCATGTCATATCAGAAGAACCGATTCAATTGGTGGTAGTTCGTTTAAACATAGTACAGATGAAGATTATATGAATTATATTGATAGTTATGATAGTAATTTAAAAATATATATTGCAACAGATAATCGTGATACTCAAGATATATTCATAAAAAAATACGGAGATAGATTATTTATTAAACCAATTATACCTTCTACTAATGTTAGACAAACATCAGTGCAAGATGCAATAATTGATATATATACGTGTGCAGGTGCAAATTATTTTATGGGTACAGAAGGTAGTTCTTTTAGTGATATGATTAAGTATATTAGATTGTAAACTTGAGAAGTTTATCTATTTCTCCCGTTTCAAGAATTACATGTGTAATTCTTATATTTAAAAATCTTATTTTTAAATTCTGGTGATCAGGAAAAAATAAATAAACTTGAGAAGTTTATCTATTTCTCCCGTTTCTGGTGATCAGGAAAAAATAAATAAACTTGAGAAGTTTATCTATTTCTCCCGTTTCTGGTGATCA
>Ga0114971_10001614_pt1 | contig 15323 bp, 14 predicted proteins | sample M_140625_MF_Meta_FD_87320 | JGI IMG/M metagenome (GOLD analysis project Ga0114971, IMG submission 87320) | Freshwater microbial communities from Lake Montjoie, Canada to study carbon cycling - M_140625_MF_MetaG | ecosystem: Environmental > Aquatic > Freshwater > Lake | place: Lake Montjoie... | reverse complement strand
CGCCCGCCAGCTCCGCTCAGCCGCTGCCGCAGCTGCGTCCCCACACCGCCGCCGCCCCACCGCTCACCTGGGAGGACTTGCTTGGCCATCGCTGAAGCTTGCGTCCGTTGAAGCTTGCGTCGCGCTGACCCAATCCACCCTCAGAGAGGGCCCGTCGATCGTTAACGGCTGCTCTGCCCTGATCCCTTGGTGAGCTCCGTCGCCGTGTGCAGGGAGAGGACCCTCCCCTGGCCGGCTTGATCGGCCACAAGGGAGGCCAGGTATCGGCGCCGCTGGGGGGAGGCCAGGGACTCATCCTGGCTGCCGCCGTCGGTCGCTGGGCTGGGGAAGGGGGTGGGATCCATCGCCCGACCCTATCGAGATCAGGTTAAGAACCCAGGATCGGCCTAACCGGTGCTGGCAGAGGTCGCCGCCTATCCCCGAATCTAATGTTGAGGCCTTGGCTGAAAGCGCGGCCCGAGGATCCCAACGATGGTGGTGGAGGTGGCCCTGGCCATGTTGTCCCGAGAGGGGCGCTGGCTGCTCCAGTTGCGCGATGACATCGTCGGCATTGCCGCACCGGGCACCTGGGGGCTGTTTGGCGGCCATCTGGATCCGGGCGAAACCGCCGAGCAGGCCCTGCGCCGGGAATTGGTCGAGGAGGTTGCCTGGCAAGCGGGCGAGCTCGAGTTCTGGTTTACGGACATCAATCCCCAGCGGATCGCCCACTTTTTCCTGGCTCCGCTCACGGTGCCACTCAGGGAATTGCGGCTGCTGGAGGGCCAGGACATGGCCCTGGCCAGCCTTCAGGAGCTGGGTGCGGGTCGGGTTTGGAGTCCCCAGTTGGGGGAGCATCGCCCCTTGGCCCCTTCCCTGCAGTGTGCTGTCCAGCGGTTGTTGGCCCCAGAATGAGCCCAACGGTTCCAGGGGGTCACACCCTGGAGGTAAGGAGGAAAGTCCGGCGCAAGTCCGGCGCTGTCCCGCAACTGTGATGGGCCCTCACTGACCGGGGCCCTCAGTCAGAACGCTCGCCGTGCCCATCCCCCTTTGCTCCGGCGCGGACCGGCCCGTTTCATGACTTTCCCCCGTTCCAATCGATTCCTGATCCTGCTGGCGGCGGCCTCGGCCCTGGCCCTGGTGCTGGCCCAGCCGGTGCAGGCCCATGGCCTGGCCCAGGGCGGGCTGGCCGCCGGCGTGCTGCATCCGCTCACCGGCGTCGATCATCTCTTGCTGCTGATCACCGTCGGGGCCGCCGCCGCCGGCCTCTCGCTCCACCTGCTGCTCTGGGCCGTGGCGGGGGCCATCGGCGGTGGGGTGATGGGGGCGATGGGCGGCACGCTGGCGGCGCCGGAACTCCTCGCCGCCCTGGCGATTCCGGCGGTGGCGCTGCTGGTGGTGCACAGCCTGCGCTCCCCCCAAGCTCCCCGCGCTGCCGGGGCCAGTGCAGGTGCCGGTGCTTTGGTGGCCCTCGCCGTGGCGATCCACGCCCTGCTCCATGGCCAGGCTGCGGCCGTTGCCGCCGCTGCCGGTTCCTGGTGGCTGGGGGCGGCGGCGGCTTCGGCGCTTGTGGTCGGAGCCACGGTGTGGCTGGTGCGGCGCCTGTCCCTGGCCTGGATGCGGGGGCTGGCCCTGCTGCTGGCCCTGGCCGGTGGCGTGCTGTCCCTGGGGGTGATCGGCATGGTGGCGCGTTGACCGCCTGACCTTGGGGGCAGCCCATTGCGAGAGGTTGTAGCTAATCAGATCCGGATGGCATAGATCTCCAACGAACCTCAAGTGTGCTGCCTGCGCGATGAGAAGGGGCGTTGATCTGCCTTAGGTCCTGGGTCCCGTGGCCATCGTCGAGCGCGCGACGTACGGGAGCGGCGTCCGTCCATCATGAAGGGCGGACGTTGCTTCGGCTTCATTGTTGCTAGACGATGTTTGTCAAGCAACAGCGCCACGGGTGGCCGGTTCAACGAGGGTGACGGACCGGTTTGGAGAAAAGGATCAGATCTGTAATAATGAAGCGGATTGCTCCGGACTGCACCATTGGCTGCTATAGACCTGATTCGGGAAGAATTTAGTCGCTTCAGAGTGCAGGAGGCTGACCGAGACAGGGATGAGGTCGATTTGGGGGGTACCTTCACCGCCCAAGATGAGTCGGTCATCCAGACTTGGAACAGCACCAACGACCCGGCGGCGCTGCTGGCCCATCCCTGCACGTTTTTGCAAGGTGATTGGCTGCATCTTGACACCTATCACCTGACATTGTTTCTCGATGCTCTGAGAGATCACACCAACCTCAGCTCGGTGGGTTTCAGGCTCAGGGGCTGCGGACGCTTTCGGGTCGTCATCAAAGCCTTGTCAAGGCATGGTGAGCAAGTGCTCCGAGAAGCGTTCGTCGAAGGGGGAAGAGATCTGAATCCTTTTGCAGGAGACAATCTCGATGTGGCGTCACTCAGTGTCGATGAATGGGAGCGGCAGGGAAATCTGACGGATCTCCAAGGCCCCTGGATCGGAGTGAAGGTGATGAAGCCGGGCTTCCGGCTCACCGCATCTATTGAGTGCCTCTCCAAGGTGGGTGTTTTGGCCGGGTTCCGCTGGCTGGGTAGGCCCGGTAACCGTCAGCAGAATCTGGGACAGCGTATCTATCTGTTCAGAACCTTCGGGAACCCGGATCTTGTTGCCAAGACTCTCAACCTTCTGCAGCAGCGGGTTGCTAATGATCGGCAGTGGAAACGTTTCATCCAGCGAAGCGTTTTTATCGTGTACGACGCGACTGGTAAGGATCAGTCAGCCCTATTTAGCCCCGCAGCGTCCACCCTCAGAGTGATGTACACCCAGGGTGGAAACTACGGCGGTGGAGGCAATGCATCTTTTCTCGCAGAAATGATCCGCCGGGCAGGGGATGGACTCAACACCATCGATGAGGTCATCATCATTGACGATGACGCAGGCATTGATCCAGAGACCATCCTCAGGCATGACGCCTACGTTACACTGCGTCGCCCTGATGTCTTTGCTTCCAGCATTGTCTTTGCCCGCGAGAATCCACTTTGTATCCAGGAGTGGGGGGGGTACTGGGGACAGTTCTTTAATGAACTCTCAGACAGGCCAACTCAGCCATCCATCCAACGCAACCAACATAAATTATATCCCTATCTTGTTCGTCACGGACAAAACATCAAAGAACCTGCTCACCTCAATAATCTTAGTCAAGCGCTCGCCGTCGACTTCTCCACCTTCATCTTCATTTCCTTTCCCTTTGAGGCGCTTAACAAGATCGGTGGTGTTTTGCCAGTTTTTCTTCGCAATGACGACGTTGATCTCTCACTTCGCTTAAAGAAACATGGGTACAAACTGGTCATCAACAGCAACCTCTTTGCGTATCATGATAGTGGACACACTCTCTCCGGAGAATTCTTTGCCACACTGCACGGACTGATTGTCAACTCAGCCTATTTTGGCCTCTCTCTCGAGAGCGTTCAGAGATACTTTGGACGTCGTCTCGCAGCGGCTCTCGCGACCCGTAACATTCTCCTTCTGACGGTGTACGAGAATGTTTTAAGCGCCTTCCGCACGGGGCCCCAGTTCATGAATCCCTCCGATATCTACGGACATTACAAGCGGGTCATGGCTTCGTTGGGAAGTCTCCAAAAACAACTGCTTCGTTCGGTTCCGGACGAAATTGTTGAAGAATTGCGTGCCAAAGATCTCGTTGATGTTCGGACACTTCTTGATCCATTGGCACCACCTCCGACCAGCCAGCGTGGAGACGTCATCTTTGCTGACAAGACTCGCAATGGTTATTTTGCCATTGACCCTGACTATACAAATCGCGAGATCACTTCAATAACGACATCAGCTCTGGAGTCACTTGCCGCCATTGGCAATGACTTCTCAACTCTTTCTGAATCCTGGAAGACCTGGGTTGAATCCTTTGATGCTTATTCTTTTTGGAATCAGGAGAGCGAAGGTTTCCGAATCGTCAATGAGACCTTCCAACCGCGACAACACTTAGAGAATCCGGCCTCGATGCCCGGAGTCTTAGATGTCCAGTGGCCTCACGCGGAGGAGTCGTACAATTTGAGGCGCCTGCACCGAGAAAGGGTCCTTGGTCAAGTGCTCGCACCAATGTCAAGCGGATCGGATCAACCTAATCAGTCTGTTGAACAGGTGAATACGCCCTCTCCTCCTTTGGTAATTCCTGCACCTCAACCAGAAAGGAAGCGAGATCATCTTCTTCGTATGCTGTCTGGCGCCAGCAAAAAACAGCAGAACTCAGTTGCCAATGGCTCACAAGAGCCCGTGATGATTAACACAGAAGCTCTTCCCTATGGTTTTGACCCTGATCGCTACCTTCGCATGAATCCTGACGTGAAGGCGGCTGGTCAAGACCCAGTGACCCATTATCTTCGGTATGGTCGGCATGAACATCGTCAATATTAGGTTGTTTTGACATTATGAGTTTCGCCATCAGGGTGCGCGTGGTCAATGCCTTGACGTTCCGCGAACTCAGGACCCGTATCAGCCACAACTATGTAGGCTTTATGGGCTTGATCGCTGGCCCCTTGCTGTCGATTCTTAGCTTCAGTGTCATTTTTACATTTCTGCATCCGCTTCACGACGACTCCATCGATCCGATTATTTTTTTTACGACCGGGATAGTTGTCTTCACTGTTTTTTCGGAAACATCTGTAAGGTGTGTCCATGCGTACCAAGCGAATGAGGCACTCTTCTTTTATCGACAAGTCCGTCCAATCGACACCGTCGTGTCGAGGGCATTGGTCGAACTAGGGTTGCTCTGTTTGTTGACCATCATCATTCTTGGCCCTTATTTAATCATTTCGCCTGAGCCTAGAATCGACGATCTCCCGCAGTTGTTCGCGGCTGTGTTGCTCACATCAGTCTTTTCTTTTGGCTGCGGTGTGTTCTTCATGATTGCAGGCCGCCTCTTCCCTGTTGTTGTCGTGTTTATCCCCATGGTCATGAGGCCACTGTGGTATATTTCGGGGGCAATTTTTTCGTTGTCACACATTCCAGAGCCTTATAGGCATTGGCTTGCTTATAATCCAATTATTCAAGGTGTTGAGCTTTCTCGCAATGCATTTAACTCTAATTATACCCTTGAAGGTACGGGAGTGAGCATGTTTTATTTGTTTAATACCGCGCTAATTACGGTTGTCCTTTCTTTGTGGGTTTACACGCTAGTCGAGAAAAAGCTGAGGAAGTCTCAATGATACAACTTCACAGCATCACTAAGTCGTACGTCCATAAGGGTGTTAAAAATTACATTTTTAGGGATCTTTCTTTGGCTTTGCCGAAGGGGCAGTCTGTCGCGTTACTAGGTAGAAATGGGGCGGGCAAGTCAACATTGATCAACTTAATCGGTGGCATTGACGAACCTGACCATGGTTCGATAACATCAGATTGCACAGTTAGTTGGCCTGTTGGTCTTGTGGGTGGGTTTCAGGGTAGTTTATCGGCAAGAGAAAACGCGAGATTTGTTGCAATGATCTACTGTGATGACGAAGATGAGATTGTCGAAAAAATAAATTTTGTTCAGGATTTTGCCGATATTGGAATGTATTTCGAACGCCCATTTAAAACTTATTCTAGTGGCATGAAGGCCAGAGTTACCTTTGGCTTGTCTATGGCGTTTGACTTTCAAGTCTATCTAATAGATGAAATTACGTCCGTGGGTGACGAAGCGTTCAGGATGAAGTGTAGGGAGCATTTAATGCGAAAGCGAATGCAGTCTGATTTCATCATGGTCGATCACAACCTTCTGGGTCTTGAGGCCGATTGTGATTACGCGTTAGTGCTCGTTGATGGACGTTTTTACCGTTATGATGACGTGCTGGAGGGCGTAGAGATCCACAAACGAATCTTAGTCGAGCCTGGATTTAAGGAACACTTTCTTGCACAACAATGAGCATTTACGACGATTTCCTGGGAGTTGATCATGCGCTTGAGTCTCTTCTTACCCGCAAAGAGAAAGAAGAGACTGTCTCCAATCAAGAGCCTGCTAGTGATAGTAATAACAAGGTATCAGATCCCAACTTGCCAGAACAGCCCAAGCTGAGTCCAAAACGACGACAATTTAAGATCAGATGGGGATTGGTAGCGCTTGCCTCTGTAGCAATACCGTCAGGAATCTTTTTTCTGGGAATGGCGGCACCACGATATGAGACGCGTTCTAAGTTTGTGATTAAGTCGGCTGATAGTGCTGACAATGCAGCCTCTGGATTCGCTGCAATGTTTACCAAAAATTATGCGTCTTCACAGCAAGATGCTAAGTACTTAAAGCTTTTTTTGCGTTCTCCTGGTGTCATCAAGCAACTGGACAAAGATCTTAGGCTGACCGATCAGTTTACCAGACCTGAAATCGACCCAATCTCTCGCTTTAATGGCAATCCCACACGGGAAGCCTTATCAGAGTATCTTGCCCCTAAAATACGTGTTGAGACTGATGATACCAGCGGTTCGATTGAGCTGTCGACAATTGCATTTAATCCTGGACTCAGTCTAGAGATCAATAAGCGTCTGCTGATCTATTCTAATCAGTTTATTGATAAGTTTAATGATCGTATTCTTGCTCAAGAACTTGCCAGCAGCAAGAAGCAGATGGATACAGCTGAGGGGGATGTGGATGCGGCATCAAAAGCACTCCAAGCATTTCGCGTCAAAACACGCACAGTTGACTCTGATTCGGAGCGGAAATTAAATACAACTTATCTCAAAGAGCTGAAGACTGAATATTCAAAAGTAGCCGTGGAATATGCTGTTGCATTGCCTAAATATGCTGATCGTAATGATCCAGACTTGACGCCTCTGCGTGACCGTATGACTTCCTTGCAAGGATTGATCAAGGCTGAGCAGGCTAGTCAACTGGATACTAAAGGAGGGGATTCTGCACGACGACCTGTAATTGAGTCTCAGTTGGCCACGAAACTGCAACTCTCAGTTGATATCTACAAAGCATCGGTTGCCAGTTTTCAGAAAGCACGTGTTGACGCAAGCAAGCGACAGAAGTTTTTGCTCTACATTGATAAGCCTATTTCGCCTGAGCGACAGCTGAAGAATTGGCGATGGAAAACCTATGGCACTGTTCTTCTTGTTGCCGTTGGTGTCTATAGCTTTTACGTGATGCTGCTTACGATTACCAAAGATCGTGCCTAATCTTTGTTTGCTCTTGATGGCCATATTGGGATTGAGATGTGCTGACTTAATGTGTGTTTGTACAAAAAAGTGCCCATTGACGAATCAATAAGCACTTTGCGGGAAGGTTAGGCCGTGGCGCAGCGATCGTATTCCTAGATATTTGATAGAGTGCTAGGAACCAGCGATTGGGAGCGGAAATCAGTAGTCACAGTGATTAAAACCAATCAAGGCTGATGGACGTTGGCCTTGCCGAACAGGGTGGTCAAAGATGTGTGCAAAGGCAAAGCAATAGTGCCAAAGCATCGGCTGATGATTAGGACGCACTTTCTTGGGATCAATTTTTCGCAGATGATTACGATGATTATACTCAGCGATGGCGAGAGCTTCTCCGCAGAAGTTATTCTGCATTACGTTGACGTAAGAATCGTCAATCCATATGCCAACTGCGGGCAAAAGAGTTTCGGGATGACCTTCCAGTAATTTAAGTGCATCAACGCTTGATGTATAGAGATCTACGTCAAGTGCGAAGAATCCAATCGGTCTTGATTTGAGATTTGATTGCTGAAGATAGCGAGGAACAGTCTCCGCGACATCTCCAATTTCAAGAGTGCAGAATGAAGGTAGTTGACTACGAAGAAGATTGAGGTCAGGCATGACCATCTCGCCCTCTTGCCATAGTTCGGGATGATCTCTCCAATCAGTACACTTGGGCAGGCCTGCGCCAGTGTCAAAGCCTGAGACTTGAACATCCAAATCAAAGGTATGGCGAAGGACGCTCGCCCATTCACAGAGATTTCGCAGGCCACGGCCGGTCCATACCCCTGTTTCAACAAGAGTGACGCCAGCGAGATCGAGCCGGCGAGCTTGCTCAACAGCTAGGATTGCCCCATAGGCATAGTTGAGACGTTCGAAGACGTCATTGAAAATGATGGCTTGGGCGAGGTCTCGATTTGACTTATAGGGAAACCCAAATAGTCTCTCAAGCGTGAGGAGTGTCTGATGGGGCTGAAAGATAGAGGTGACCTTCTCTCGTGGAAAACCACGCGAAGCGAGTTCGCTGTGAATATCAGGATATTCCTGAAAGACGTCAAAGCTGGAGATCAGTACATGCTCAACTGACTTAAAGTCAATCGAGGTTGGCGAAAGTAAGGTGCGACGACCAAGGGTGCGGCCAGCGGCGCCTTGTTCAAAAGAGGTATAGACAATCCGATCATCGTCATAGATATTTAAGAGCCTAAGGAGCTTCTCGCTCCGCTCTTCAGGAGCGACAACTACGACGGTCGGCTTGGTCACGCTGGAAGTGCGCACTGGACTTGTTCAATTTAGCACTGATCGAGCGAGAATCAGACGCTTTGAGTGCGTAGGCCACTGATCAGATACATGGCCAACTCCCATGGGCCCATAACCACTTTATCGCAACTTTATTCAGTTAATAAGACCAGTTGGAGTGGCAACGCTCAGCTCGATGACATAGGCCTTGAAGTGCGGCACGGAACCCTCCCCTTGATCCGCTCCATTAAGGCTGCAACACGGGCGATGACGGCCGAGGCGTCCTCCAGCAACGCAGACCAATCAAGGCTGGAACTAAACGGAGTCCGAAGTTTTCTTCTCGACGACTGAAGTGCGGGTTGTACCAGGGGTCGTCCTCAATCCAAGGCTTCCATCGGGAAAGCATTGTCGCTCGTTCCTGCTGCCACTGGATGTAGGCGGCACCGACGGGGGCACCGCGACTTCTGGACTCATGATGGTAAAGACGTACATCAGGGCAACACAGAGTTCTCCATCCTTGTAGGGTTAAACGCAGACAGATGTCGACATCATTGTAATTCACTCCAAGATGGGTCTCGTCAAGCCCTCCGACAGCATCAAACTTACGGCGCTCAACGGCAAGCACAGCGCCGGTGACGGCCGCAAATTCTCTGCGTAGACGCAGGGTCAGACATTCACCATCGTCTGCACCATTGCGGTATTTGTGAGCATGGCCAGCAACACCACCAATGCCAAGAAGAACGCCGCCATGCTGGACACTGCCATCTTCAAATAACAGGCAGGCACCCACGGCCCCCACATCGGGTCGTTCAGCTTGGGCAACTAATCTCTGCAACCAATGACTTGAGATTACCTCGGTGTCATTGTTCAAAAAGACCAACACGTCCCCTTGGGACTGCTCCACGGCCCGATTGTTTAGACGAGAGTAATTGAAAGGGCCGTCGTCACGTAGAATGGTGACATTATCTTGGCCCTTAATCTCTTCAAGGTAGCGAAGGGTTTTGGGCTCACGGGAGCCATTGTCGACCACAATGATTTCCCACTTGCCAAGATCAAGGGGCTGCGTTAATGATTGTATCGAAGACAGGCATTGTTCCAGTAGGTCACAGCGGTCCCGGGTGGGAATGATGATCGAGACTCGGATGAAGTCAGGACGGGGAAAACATGCTTTCGGTGTTGGGTCAAAGCGTAAACCAAGATCTCCTTCACGAGTGACCTGTAGCTCCGGACAGCGTCGTCGAAACCACAGGCGGGCTGAAGACTCCCAGCGATCCAGATCAGCGCCATCGAACGCACGCCGCCGCGTGGCCAGCACTTGGGGGAGATGACCAATCCGTTCGCGTTGGAGCTGATGCAACAATTCAAGACGGAGCATGGCGCCATCAACGGGAAGTTCCGCCTCGCGGAGCGCAGTGCGACATCCTTCCAGCACCGTCCGGCGCACAGTCCAGAGGCCAATGCAGCGTGGATTGCCTCTGAAGAGCTCGGGGTCCCAGAGCGGTAGCAACAGGACCTTGGCCGGCCGGCCGTACGCGTCCAGTTCGAGGACGTCGGTGTGCAAGAGATCGAGTGAGCGGCTGGCAGTGCACGCAACCGCAAGGAGGGCTTCAGCCTCAGGCGCTGGTGTGAGGTTGGGTTCCGTCAGCACGGTCCATTCCTCAGTCCAGCTGGAGGGGATCGCCAAGGATGGCGGCCTCCAGAGTCGCGCCAGGTGCCGCAGCCATTGATCCAGCCGAATGCGTGTGCCGCCTGAACGCGCCAGAATTCGCCCGTACAGTCGCCAGCGGCGCCAGCGCGGCGAGCGCCCTTGCTCCAGCATCTGAAAACGCCGCAGTTTGCGGTTGATCAGCCCCCAGGCACGCAGGGCTGGAACCCGACGCAGGTCAAGGCGGTCGAACTGATCGGTCAGCAAGGGAGCGGCAGGCGTCAGTCGCACCACCCTTCGATGGCGGAGGCGCAATACTCGCCTCCTCAGCTGGCCACGGCCCAGGGAACAAGCCTGCCCGGGCAGGATGGACTGGACCTGGTTGTCAGCTTGCTGACAACGGAGACTGATCACATACCACCCAGCAGGGAGGGCCACCGGGCTCTGGAGCTGGTTGTCAACGCAGATCCAGTCCGAACGGCGCAGACGCAGGATCAGAGGCCATTCACGCCAGCGGAACAGCCAGAAGCCTGCCATCAGGGCCGGTGGTCCACGCTCAGGCCCAGGGACTGGCAGCGTAGTAGTGCAGAGCCGATCACAGCATGCATGTCGTAGTACTTATACTCCGCCAGACGGCCACCCAGGATGTAACGATCTAGGGATGCCGCCTGATCGGCATACCCCTTGTAAATCGCCATATTGGCCTCATTGTTAACCGGGTAATAGGGCGTCTCATTGCGTGACCATGTCATTGGTGTCTCCCGAGTCACCACTGAGCACTCGGGATCGTCCGCCGGAGGACTGAAATGCTTGTGTTCAATCATCCTGGTCCAGGGAACATCGGCGTCGCAGTAGTTGATGACCGCATTTCCCTGCACATTGCGCTGTTGGTGCCAGGTGTCTTCGAACTTCAAAGCCCGGTACTCAAGCTCGCCACCACTGAAGCCAAAGAGCTCATCAATCTTGCCGGTGTAGACAATCTGAGTCGCCTGCGACTCCCAGTAGGAGCGTGATTCGTGGAAATCGACACCCACTTGCACATCAACGCCCTCCAGTAGCTTCTCAAATACTTGGGTGTATCCGTTGACGGGAATACCCTGGTAACGATCGTTAAAATAGTTGCAATCGTAAGTGAATCGAACAGGCAGTCTCCGGATGATTTCGGCGGGCAAGTCTCGTGGATGTTTCTGCCATTGTTTTTGGGTGTAGCCCAGGATCAGCCGTTCGTAGATGTCCTGGCCCACCAGGGTCAGGGCCTGTTCCTCCAGGTTGGCGGGGGGGCGGTCTAGATGCAGTCGCTGCTCGTCGATCTTCGCCCTGGCTTCCTGCGGTGTGCGGGTCCGCCAAAGCTGATAGAACGTGTGCATATTGAACGGCAGACTCAGCAGCTGCCCTTGGGATAAGGCGAGTGGCGAATTGATAAAGTTATTAAAAGTCGCAAAACGATTGATGAATGTCCAAACGGCTTCATTCGAGGTGTGAAAGATATGTGGCCCATAACGATGGATGTGAATCCGTTCCTTCTGCTCCGTAAAGCAGTTGCCCCCGATGTGGGGGCGACGGTCAATGACCTTGACCCGAAGGCCGTTATCGGTGGCGATACGAGCGAAACAGCTTCCGAACAGACCTGCGCCCACGATTAGGTAGTCGTAAGGATTGGAGGCGGCGGCACTCATGGATGCGAGGCAATCGGGCACCGTTCTAGGACGGGACCCTTGCGCAGCCGTTCCGGCCTCTGACCGGGGCGCGGACTGGGCCAAGGGGGCACTGATCTCACTTGGGCTGCAATTAAAGCCCTGTTTCAAACGCCCCCTGCTGGATTCGAACCAGCGACCGGCTGCTTAGAAGACTTGCGGTCGTTGGCTTGCAAGCCCCTGCCCTGACTGGGTTTATCGCCTCCGAAGTCGCCAGGTGTGAGCAGAAGTGTGAGCAGTTCGCCGGATTTCGCCCCCTGCCGTGCCTTGGTCTTAGGGGCTGAGTGGCCTGGGGATCGAGGTCGGCACGAGCGCCAAGGAGCCGCGCGGCGGTGGTTTCCCGGACCCCTGAAACCCGTCGATTGCTTGGGGCATGGGACCGTGCTCAGCGGAGCTCAGGCCGGTCAGGCCCTGCTCATGGCGTGAGCGCTGCGCCGCAGCCTGGCTGCGCTCTCCTGGACATTCGTCGCCCGGGCGGCCCTTTGGCGGCCGGGCTTCACAGCGGCGAGCGAGGCTCTAAGGTATTCCGTGGAGGGAATACTGGATGTGGGATGTCTGCCAGACCGCTGTCTTCGAAGACTGGTGGCTCGAACTGAGCGAGCAGGAGCAGAACGATGTGACAGCCATGGTGGAGCTGCTGCAAGAGATGGGACCCCAGCTGCCCTTCCCCTACTCCTCAGGTGTGGAGGGCTCCAGGCACAGCCACATGCGCGAGCTGCGCATTCAGTCCCATGGTGAGCCCCTGCGTGTGTTCTATGCCTTTGATCCAAACCGCAGCGCCCTTCTGTTGATCGGTGGCAACAAGACCGGCAAGGACAAGCGCTTCTACAAAACAATGATTCCCAAAGCAGACGCGCTCTACGACGAACACCTCAAGAACCTCAACACCCAGCCAAAGTCATGACCCGCTCCTTCTCTGAACTCACCAAGGACTTCAGCCCGGAGCGCCGGGAGCGCATTGAGCAGCGCAAAGAGCAGCTGCGGCAGGACATGACCCTGGCGGAACTGCGCAAGGCTTTTTCCCTCACCCAGGACACCCTGGCCAAGAACCTCAATGTCAAACAGGCTGAGATCTCCAAGATCGAGAACCGGGCCGACATGCTGATGAGCACTCTGCGCAACTTCATCCAGGCCATGGGTGGTGAGCTGGAGGTCAGGGCTGTGTTTCCCGACCGAGCCATTGCGATCAGCACCTTTTCGTCGCTATCCGGCAAGCCCGCCAAGTCGCGCACTGGCAAGAAGAAACAGCCGTTGGTCGAGGCATAGCCCCTTATCTTGTTAGATCTGACAGATCAAAAGGGCTCAAACGACAATCGTCAGAGTCGTGATCATCTCGTAGAGACGACACGGCCTCGATCTCTATGGCCTTGTCACGCTTGGCAATCAGTTCGTTGATCCGCTTGAGATCCTTCTCTGAGAAACGCTTGCGGAAATGAACCATCATCGACGGGGCGAATGGGCCTTGCTCGAGTGACCTGCAAAACCCAGAAAAAACTGCATATAGGAGTTCCCTCGGATCTGCTCAACGGTTTCCTCATCATTCGAGGCAAGCTGCTGCTTGATTAATAGCGTACCAAAAGGCGAGTCTCTCAGCTTTCGCTGGGGCGCAAGTCGTGGGGCTGAACTGAGGCGGGTATGTTTCATCAAGCTCCTACCATGGCATCAGTGAGGAGAGCACTCAGCGATTGTCCGGATCCAACGTGCCACCAAAGAGCACATGGAACTTCTCAATTGAGAGCTGACCGTTATGGTGTTTCCGGTACATCTGTGGCGTTCAGCAGTTGCAACAATCCTTGATTGCCCCGTACGACGCCAGTTTACCGGGCTTCAGTCGCTGATACCAGTTGCGGCGCAATCGATCTGGCTTTTTCAGGAGTCCCCTTTTAGCGTCGGCAGCAGCTGTCGACGGCGAGGCAGAGATGAGAGAGATTCCCTAGTACTGGGAGACACCAGAAACTTGCCAATCAGTCATTACCCGTACCAATACAGTCGCTTGCGCTCAAGGCGTCAATGCCACCAGCAATAAGATACATAAAGGCACCAAAGAAAGTAATTAGTCGGGCGGCAAAGTCCCCCGGGGCAGGCCCTCGCGCCAGCTGATAGAGAGTGTATGCTCTTGATAGGGACATAGCAGCGGCGCCTCCAGCAATAAGGGAATAATGTGGCACATTGCACTTTTGAAGCTCAAGCAGAGGCAGATATGCTTCAAGAAAGAATCCTTCTGCGACGGATATAACACCGCCCATGATAAATTCAGCGACCTTATTCTCGTGAAACTGATTAAGCGCGTATTCGATAAAAATGTGGCCAGATGGGTCATTGTATATTGTTGGTGCGGCAGCGGCGTACATGTAATCATTAAGGGTGGCAACGGCATGCTTGAAACCTTCAAACGGATCAACCGAAACAAACCGCCCCGTCCCCATGTCGTAGTGGCGGGCCCGCAGGTAGGTGAGATCCACTGACTGATCCAACTGCTCCCCGGCGAAAAGATAGCTGTTAGAGCCGTTGCCGCTCAGGTTCAATAGCTCGCCAAAGGCCTGGTAGTCGTAGGCCAGTTGCACGTTGGCGTTAGTGTCGGTGATCAGACGGGTGCTGCCGAGGCCGTCCACCTGGTAGTAGGTGCGGGCGGATCCGTCGTCCTGGGAGAGGAGATCCCAGCCGTGGGTGTAGCTCTTGAGCAGGCCGCCATTGGCCAGGTATTCCTCGATCACCTGTGCGTAGGTCTGCTGGGTGGTGTCGAGCAGGAAGCGGGTCTCCTGGCCGTTCACGGTGGCGGCCACTCGCATGCCCTTGTGGTCGTACTCGAAGTTCACCACGTTGGTGCTGCCGTTGTCGCGCACCGTGGCGCCGCTCATTTCGCCCTTCGCATTCCAGCGGTACTCAGCCTTGATCTGGCCGTTGACGGCCTTGGCCGTGAGGCTGCCGTTGGTGTCGTAGCTGTAGGTGATCGTCTGGCCGGCCAGCAATTCGGCCAGCAGTCGGTCGTTCTTGTCGTAGCTGTAGGTGGTGGTGCCGGCGAGCGAATCGATCCGTTTCAGGCGGTTGCCCACCGGGTCGTATTCGAAACTCACCGTGCGGTTGCCGTTGCTGGGATCAACGATCTGTTCCTTGGTGAGGCGGTAGAGCTTGTCGTAGCTGTAGCTCACCGTGCGGCCATCCTGTTCCTCCACCTTCAGGCGGTTGCCCATCGCATCGAGGCTGTAGCGGTAGCTGGAAAGCACCCCGGCAACAGCGCGATTCTCCAGATAGAGCAGCCGGTTCAGCGGGTCGTAGTCGCGGCTTTCCACCACCCCATTGGCAAAGGTGGTGGTCTTGAGATTGCCCACGGCGTCGTAGTCGTAGTCGGTGACGCCCCCATCGGGATCGGTCACCGTGTCGAGGCGGTTGAGGGCGTCGTAGCTGTAGGTGGTGGTGCCGGAGGGCACGCTGAGCGTGCGGATGTTGCCGGCCTTGTCGTAGCTGTAGCTGATCTTGCGGCCATCGGGTTCGGTGCGGCTCAGCAAGCGGTCGCGTTCGTCGTAGGCATACACAGTGGTGCCGCGGTTGTCGGTGGCGGTCTTGAGCTGGCCGGTGGCGGTGTAGGTGAACGT
>Ga0114971_10001613_pt1 | contig 15327 bp, 13 predicted proteins | sample M_140625_MF_Meta_FD_87320 | JGI IMG/M metagenome (GOLD analysis project Ga0114971, IMG submission 87320) | Freshwater microbial communities from Lake Montjoie, Canada to study carbon cycling - M_140625_MF_MetaG | ecosystem: Environmental > Aquatic > Freshwater > Lake | place: Lake Montjoie... | reverse complement strand
ATAAGCCCCCGCACATGGAAGTCCGGGCCGTCGCAATTTGCCCGCACATTGGTCGCGTTAGTCGCCCGTTGCAAGTAGGCGGACCACAGATGAGACCCCTGTTGCGCCAATGCAACACATTGAAATCACGGAACCTTGGCACCATCTGGCAGGCGATGCGATTTTCGTCGCGGCGGCGCATTGCCCCGGCCCCGCAACTTGACTAGAAAGCGCCTCGACCCGGGGGCGGACGGCCCCTACCTGAAGGAAACGAATCAATGTTCGGATTGCGCGGCATCGCCGCTAGGATTTTCGGCTCCAGCAACGACCGCCGCATCGCCAAGTACCGCGGCCGGGTGGAGGCGATCAACGCGCTCGAGCCCGAACTCGAGGCCCTGTCGGACGACGAACTGCGCGCCCGGACCGCAATGTTCAGGGAACAGCTGGCGGGAGGCAAGGACCTCGACGACATCCTGGTGCCCGCCTTCGCCACCGTCCGCGAGGCCTCCAAGCGCACGCTCGGCCAGCGCCACTTCGACGTCCAGCTGATCGGCGGCATGGTGCTGCACGAGGGCCAGATCGCCGAAATGAAGACCGGCGAAGGCAAGACCCTTGTCGCCACGCTTCCCGTCTACCTCAACGCGCTCACCGGCAAGGGCGTGCATGTCGTTACCGTCAACGACTACCTCGCCAAGCGTGACGCCAGCTGGATGAGCCAGGTCTATGGCTTTCTCGGACTGACCACGGGCACCATCGTGCACGGCCTTTCCGACGAGGAGCGCCGCCAAGCTTACGCGTCCGACGTCACCTACGCCACGAACAACGAGCTGGGCTTTGACTACCTGCGCGACAACATGAAGTACCACCTCGAGGAGATGGTTCAGCGCGGGCACAATTTCGCGATTGTCGACGAGGTCGACTCGATCCTCGTCGACGAGGCGCGCACGCCGCTCATCATCTCTGGCCCCGTCGACGACAAGTCGGACCTCTATAATGCGGTGAACCAGTACATCCCGGCGCTGACGCCTGAGGACTATGACCTCGACGAGAAGCAGCGCTCGGTGACGCTCACCGAGCAGGGCAACGAACATCTCGAGCAGGTGCTGGGCGGTGCGGGGCTGCTGCGCGGCACCAACCTCTATGACGCCGAGAACGTCACCATCGTGCACCACGTGCAGCAGGCGCTGCGCGCCCACAAGCTGTTCCAGCGCGACAAGGACTATATCGTCAAGGATGATGGTGTTGTCATCATCGACGAATTCACCGGCCGCATGATGCCGGGCCGCCGCTATTCGGAAGGCCTGCACCAGGCGCTGGAAGCCAAGGAACACGTGGCGATCCAGCCGGAGAACGTGACGCTCGCTTCCATCACTTTCCAGAACTACTTCCGCCTCTATGCCAAGCTCGCCGGCATGACAGGCACGGCGCTGACCGAGGCCGAGGAATTCATGGACATCTACAGCCTTGAAGTTCTCGACATTCCGACCAACGTGCCGGTTGCCCGCCTCGACGAGGACGACCAGGTGTTCCGCACCGCCAAGGAAAAATACGATGCAATCATCGAGACCATCGATGAGGCACGCGTCCGCGGCCAGCCGGTTCTCGTCGGCACCACCTCGATCGAGAAGTCCGAACTTCTGTCCGAGATGCTGAAGGCCAAGAACGTGCCGCACAATGTGCTGAACGCGCGCTACCACGAGCAGGAAGCAGCGATCGTGGCGCAGGCGGGCGTTCCCGGCGCTGTGACCATCGCCACCAACATGGCCGGCCGCGGCACCGACATCAAGCTGGGCGGCAACCTTGACATGCGGGTCGACATCGAACTCGCCGATCTGCCCAAGGGGCCTGAGCGCGATGCCCGCATCGCCGCGATCAAGCAGGAGATCGAGGTCAACAAGAAGACGGTTCTGGACGCCGGCGGACTGTTCGTCATCGGCACCGAGCGCCACGAGAGCCGCCGCATCGACAACCAGCTGCGCGGCCGCTCCGGCCGCCAGGGCGACCCCGGCCGCTCGCTGTTCTACCTCTCGCTCGAGGACGACCTGATGCGCATCTTCGGCTCCGAGCGGCTGAACGCGATGCTGACCATGAGCGGCCTCAAGGAGGGCGAGGCGATCGTCCACCCGTGGATCAACAAGGCACTGGAAAAGGCACAGCAGAAGGTCGAGGCGCGCAACTTCGACATCCGCAAGAACCTGCTGAAGTTCGACAACGTGATGAATGACCAGCGCAAGGTCATCTTCGACCAGCGCATCGGCATCATGAAGGGCGAAGAGGTCGCTGAGACCATCGACGACATGCGCCACCACTCCATCGAGGAACTCGTCCACAAGCACATTCCGCCCAACACCTACGCCGAGCAGTGGGATGCCGCGGGCCTGCGCGAAAGGCTGCGCGAGGTGGTTGGCATCGACTTCCCCGTCGACGACTGGGCGAAGGAAGAGGGCATCGCCGAAGAAGAGATCATGGAGCGCGTCGCCAGCGCGGGTGACAAGCACTATGCCGAGAAACGTGAGCGCTATGGCCAGGACATCATGGGCCAGGTCGAGAAGACCTTCCTGCTCCGCACGCTGGACCAGCTTTGGCGCGACCACATCATCACGGTGGAGCAGCTGCGCCAGGTCATCCATCTCCGCGGATACGGCCAGCGCGACCCGCTCAACGAATACAAGACCGAAGGCTACAACCTGTTCGAAAACATGGTCGACCGCCTGCGCGAGAACGTGACGGCCCAGGTGATGCGCGTTGAAGTGCAGATGCGCGACCCCTCCGAACTGACGCAGCTGCCCGACGAGGACGAGCTGCCGATGATGCAGGCCCACCACATCGACCCGATCACCGGCGAGGACGAAATCTCCCAGTCCGGCCCGCTTCTGGCCCAGCAGTCGCAGCAGCGCGACCCAAAGGACCCCAAGAGCTGGGGCAAGGTTGCCCGCAACGACCCCTGCCCCTGCGGCTCCGGCAAGCGCTACAAGCACTGCCATGGGGCGTTTGCCTAACGGCAGGAGCAGATCGAGACGACAATGGGCAGCAACACGCTGCCCATTGTCTTATCAAGGTTGCCTCAGTGACCAGCTGTTGGCACACGATGCGAGAAGCTTGCTCGGTCAGGTATTGTTCACCCGTCTCAACCGCGCACCTTGTACGCGATCCTGATCGAAGAACTCCCAGGAATCGCTGTTCTGCAGGGTGAGCGCCGCTGCCCTGCGAACAGCATCCTGTATCTTTCGAATGCTACCCATCACGAGATACAAGACGCACCACACTCCAAGGACTGCCGTCACGTAGAGCAAAAGTATGACCAGCATGCCAGTGACATAGTTCAGCTCGCTCGCAACGCCGAGAATCAATGGGACCGTCCACGACACGAATGAAACGCTTCCGACGAAAGTCAAGAAGGCCAAGTTCCTCCGTGTGATGCCTGTGAACAGCGGCCTGCCGACACTCGCCTTGAGGAATGGCATGATTTTACGGTGAACTACTATGCCGTTTATTGTCAGTATAAGGACGATAGCTATCTTCGCCCAGAGCTTTTGGTTCGTCAGATACTCTTGCTTGCTCATGTAGTTGATCCAAATCAACCCAATGCCACTGGCCCATAACAGCACCAAGCCAGCAGAAACAAAGCGTGAGAGGACTTCGGCCTGGTGAATTGTGAACTGGCTCACAGGCCGAATGACACCACGCATGAGTATTGTTATGTCGAGAAGGACTGCGCCCCCCAATCCCATCACAAGCGCGACCAGGTGTATAACCTTGATGATAGTCAAGATGTGCATTTCAGTCTCCTCACTTCCAACAATGATGCGATGTAATGTTGCGCTATCGAATTGACCCACCTCAAGGTGGGTCAACGCTAGAAAGAAGGTCCGATTGCGCAGAAGTGTTGTGGCGATAACAATACGGCAGAAAGATACAAAATGCGCCTGACAGTTGACTGACATTGCACACCCATGGTGGAACGCACTTCAACCATCGACCGCGCCACACATGATTTGTGCATTTGCCTCTTGATAAAAAAGGGACGCGAAAAGCATATCTACTGCCTGCGCAATCAAGTTGTTATCGTATAAAATTATAATAACTTAAATATAAAAAATATACTTTTTTAGATTCGGCATGAACACTGCCACGGAGCGTTCGCCCAATCTTTCCCGGGCTTGGCGATGACCCGCGTACCGCCTTTCCGGGTCGGTTAGCCTTTCGAGAGCTTCAGCCGGCACCCAGCGCCGCCAGGAAGCGCTGTTTGATTGCCGCGGTGGCCGTCGTGTCAGTGAGCTTGACGGTGTCCTGTGAGGCCTTCAACGGGCCGAGATCCCCGATGTCCAGGTAGACCGCAAGCTTCGACAGTTCTGCATCGGGCGCGGCGGTCAGGTCCTCATAGGCAATCTCGTGCGCAGTGATGGCACAGTCCTGAAGCAGGCTGCGCCAGGCATATTCCTCCGACATCTGGCGGCTCATGATCTGGGCCAGGAGAGGCAGGTCGGTATCGGAAAATTCCACGCTGGCGCGCCCTGCGGCCTTTCGGTCGCTGGTATTCCACAGGTCGGTCTTGGTGGCGATCAGTTCAGAAACCGCCTGCAGGACCTTGTCGCGGCGATAGACGAGAACATGCCTGTCGAAGCTCTTGAGGAAGCTCACGCCGCTGCCCATGCCGATGCGCTTGCCGCCGAAGACATGATGGAATTGGTTGAAATGCAGCTTCATGCCGAACACGCCATTGCCGGAAGTGTTGGCAGAGACCACATCGGCGTAATAGGCGAGCATGCTTTGCTTGGCCAGCTCCGGGTCGCCGCGCTCAGCGAGCGTGCGGAGGTGGAAATACTCCTTCACCCTGCCCGCGTTCCCGGTGGCGTTGAGAGCTGCGGCAAGCATTGTGCTTCCCGTGCGGGGGCTGGACAGGATCAGGTATTTCATGGCTCGGGCGGTTTCCGGGTTCGCTTGCGCTGCGCGAATTTATGGGCGCGCCCTGCAAAAATCCACCAGGGTTTTTGCAGGGCACGCCATGCCGCCTCACGCAGCGCTGGTATAGCCCACGGAACCCATCATGCCGGAGTTCATGTGATAGGCATGGTGGCAGTGGAAGGGCCAGGAGCCCGGATTGTCGGCATCGAAGACGATGGTTACCGATTCCATGGGCGGCACCAGCACCACGTCGCGCAAGGCGCCGTCGATCACGTTGCCGCCGAGCGCCACCACCTTGAAGTAATGGCCATGCAGGTGCATCGGATGCGCCATGCCGGTCATGTTGTGCATCATCACCGCGATGCGCTCGCCCTGGCGCATGGTGAACAGAGGCTGCATGGGGTTTGCCTCGCCGTTGAGGCCCCAGACATAGCCCTTCTCGCCGCCCGTCAGCGCCAGCATCTCGGTCCGGTTGACGGGTTCTTGCGGCAGCTTGGCGACCGGCCGGTAGAGCAGTTCCTGCGACAGGTCGAGTGCTGGCGTCATGTCACCCTCGCCGGCCAGCTTCGGGATGGCGGCACCCTTGGTGGCGATGACGATGCCGGTGCGCGCCGTAACGCCCTCTGGACGGAAGAGGACGGGAAAGGCGCCACCCTCCGCAGGGACCTTGAGCCGGATGTCGGCGCGCTGGGCCATGGCGATCGGGAAGAGGCTACCCTTCATCGGATAGATGGCATTGCCATCGACCGCGATGAGTTCGCCCTCGATGGCGCCGAGGTCAATCCACATGTTGGATGCCGCGGCACCGTTGATGATGCGCAGCCGAAGTGTGCTGTTCTTCTCGACCGACACGACCTCGGGGTCATCCAGCGTATGGTCATTGGCGAGATAGGCGTCAAACACGATGTCGTTCAGCATTGCGCCGCCCATCATGCCCGCCATGCCTGTCATACCGGTCATGCCCTGCATCGTGCCGCCGCCCACATCAGAACCAGAATGGTTCATCTGCGAGTGGTCCATGCCCTGCATCATGTGGCCAGCATGGGCGCCACCGTCTGCTTGCAACTCGGCAAGGATTTCCTTCGGATTGCGGAAGGTGAAGTCATGCAGCATCACCACATGCTCCTGGTCGTCGAACACCGGCTGTTTCACCTCGTTGATGATCAGCGGTGCCGCGAGCAACTGCTGCTCCTGAAGGCCCATGTGCGAGTGCATCCAGTGCGTGCCCACCCGCGTGTTGGCGAAGTCATAGTCCTTGGTGCCGCCGGGCGGGATCGCCGGCTCACCATACATGGCGACGCCATCTTGCCCGAAGGGCGGCGTGAGGCCGTGCCAGTGGACGATGGTGTCCGTGTCGATGTCGTTCTTGACGCGTACCCGGAAGTGCTCCCCGAACATCATCGAGAGGCCGGGCTTCCCGTCAGGACCGGTGATGCCATAAACGGTGGCAGCCTTGCCCTTCACCTCGAGCACCCGCTTCGACACGGTGAGGAGCTTCGGTTCTGCCTCGGCCAGTGCGAAGCGCGGCAGGCCGACGAGGGAAGTGCCGGCAAGGCCGGCAAGAAGAAGATCGCGGCGGTTCATGTCCGTCCCAATTCGTTTGTCATCCCCCTATGTGGGGGTGATTTGCGGCAAGAAGCAGGCAGACGTCGAATTGCTAGAGGTTGCGACCGATCGCGAGGAACTTCTCGCGCCGTTGGGTGCGCAACACTTCGGGCGAGAGGCCATTGAGGTTCTTGAGTGCGCGGCTGATGGCCTCGCCCGTCACATTGATCGCATCAGCGGAGGCGCGGTGGGCACCACCCTTGGGTTCAGGGATGATCTCGTCGATGACGCCGAGCTTCTTCAGGTCCTGCGCGGTGATCTTCATGGCTGCAGCAGCATCCTTGGCGCGCGCGGCGTCACGCCACAGGATGGAGGCCGCACCTTCAGGCGAGATGACGCTGTAGATGGCGTGCTCCAGCATCATCACAACGTTCGCCGTGGCAATGGCAATGGCGCCGCCCGAGCCGCCCTCGCCGATCACCACTGAGACGGTGGGAACGCCAAGCGACAGGCAGCAGTCGGTGGAGCGCGCAATGGCCTCGGCCTGGCCACGCTCCTCTGCATCGATGCCGGGGTAGGCACCTGCGGTGTCGACGAAGGAGATGACGGGAAGGCCGAAGCGCTCGGCCATTTCCATGAGGCGCACGGCCTTCCGATAGCCTTCGGGGCGGGCCATGCCGAAGTTGCGCTTGAGGCGGGATGCCGTGTCATTGCCCTTTTCCTGGCCCAGCACCATCACGGGCTCGCCCTGGAAGCGGCCAAGGCCGCCAACCACTGCGAAATCCTCGGCGAACTTTCGGTCGCCTGCCATCGGCGTAAATTCGGTGATGAGCTGGCCAATATAGTCGACGGCGTGCGGGCGCTCAGGGTGACGGGCCACCTGGGCCTTCTGCCAGGGTTCGAGATTGGCATAGAGATCATTCAGCTGCTTCGCCGCCTTCTTCTCAAGGCCCTTCACCTCATCGGAAATCGACACGGACTTGTCGCCGGTGGCCAGAGCGCGGAGTTCCGCGATCTTACCTTCCAGTTCAGCGAGCGGGGCTTCGAAATCGAGATAAGTCGGCATTGGGCCTCGAAACGGGTCAGGGTTGACGCGGAAACTGGCCGCGTGGCGTCCGGAAGTCAACTTTTCTTGGCAAGCGGATGGTGGGTCTCCACCACCTCCCGTAGGCGTTCGGCCTGCACGTGGGTATAGATCTGGGTCGTGGAAATGTCAGCGTGGCCAAGCATTTGCTGGACGGCGCGGAGGTCAGCCCCCCCTTCCAGCAAGTGGCTGGCAAAGCCATGGCGCAGCACGTGGGGCGAGAGCTTTCCAGCATCGAGCCCCGCCTCACGGCCCAGCACCTTGAGCTCCAGCGCAAAATGCTGCCTGGTCAGGTGACCGGCGGCCGCGGTTGATGGAAACAGCCACTTAGACCCGGCCTGACCGGATTTCCGCAGGCCACCAAGGTACGCGGCGAGTGCTGCACGGGCCGTCTGGGACACCGGCACCAGCCGCTCCCGCCCGCCCTTGCCCTTGACGAGGATGAAGTCCTTCTCGGCACTGGCCGCCTGGGCGGTGAGACCGACGAGTTCCGAGACGCGCAGCCCCGTCGCATAGAGAAGCTCGATCAGGCAGAGCAGCCGCAGGGCCTTGAGCAGTTGCCTGTCCTTCGCCGCCTTCACCCGCGCCCGCGCAGCTTCGGCGAGCGCGTTGACATCCTGCTGCGAGATCATCTTGGGCAGCGGCCGTGCGGCGCGCGGGCTATCGATGGCGGTGGCAGGATTATCCTTGGCAAGGCCATCGCCATGCAGGAAGCGGTGGAACTGGCGGATGGCGGAGAGCTTGCGCGCCGCCGAGGAGCGGGCGAGGCCTTGCGCCTCAAGCACTTCGAGATGCCTGCGGATATCGTCGGGCCCCGCACCTTTCAGGTCGGCAACGCCTTGCGAATAGGATTCGAGGTCACGGCGGTAGGCGGAGAGCGTGTTCTGGGACGCGCCGCGCTCGGCTGCCATCATTTCGAGGAAGCGGTCGATCAGGCGCTGGGAGACACTATTTGGCACGCAGCTTCTCGCTTGGCAGCGGCTTGACGATTTCAGTCTGCTCCGGCGGGAAATGCGACAGGGCCCAGACGCTGCCATAGACTGCACCGACCAAAACCCCCACCACCAGTACGAACTTGACCGTATCGGGCATTCACCACCACCAAAATCGCCTCAAGTGTAGCGGGTAAGTCCTGCTTCGGAAAGGCTTTGCGGTCGATTGCCATGCACGGTAGAACCGAGCGCAAGTTGAGGAAGATGGATGGCGCGCCGTTCTATTGCAAAAGAGGCCGAAATGGTCCGGCAGCGGATGGGGCAACGCCCCATCGTGCTCGTCGGTCTCATGGGTGCAGGCAAGACGAGCGTTGGGCGCAGGCTGGCCGAGAAACTCTCCATTCCCTTTGTCGATGCCGACCATGAGATTGAGGCGGCGGCGGGAAAATCCATCAAGGAAATCTTCGCCGACCATGGCGAGCCCTATTTCCGCGAGGGCGAGCGCCGCGTCATCCAGCGCCTGATCGGCAATGGCGCGCAGGTGCTGGCCACCGGCGGCGGCGCCTACATGAACGACGAGACCCGCCAGCGGTTTCAGGAGAGCGGCATTTCGGTGTGGTTGCGCGCCGCGCTGCCGATCCTGATGAAGCGGGTGATGAAGCGGCAGGACCGGCCGCTGTTGCAGAACGAGAACCCCGAGGCTGTGATGCGCGGTCTGATCGAGACGCGCTACCCGGTCTATGCGCTGGCCGACGTGACGGTGGACAGCCGCGACGTGCAGCATGGCCAGATGGTGAATGACGTGATCCGTGCCCTCGCTCAGTGGGACGGCTGGGACGAGAAGAAGACCGAACATGAGTGACCTGAACGCCGCCGAACGGCGCGAGAACGTGCCTGTGGCACTGGGCGACCGCAGCTACGACATCCACATCGGCGAGGGACTGCTGACGAAGGCTGGCGATGTGGTGGCACCCTTCCTCAAGCGTCCGCTCACCGCCATCGTGACGGACGAGAACGTGGCGAAAGCCCATCTTGCAACGCTTGAGCGCGCGCTGGCGGCAAAGGGCATCCGCTCCACCGCCATCATCATGCCGCCGGGCGAGAAGACCAAGAGCTACCAGCACCTGGCCGAGCTCTGCGACAAGCTGCTGGGTGCCGGCATCGAGCGGCGCGACCGCATCATCGCCTTCGGCGGCGGCGTGATCGGCGACCTCGCGGGATTTGCCGCAGCCATCCTCAGGCGCGGCGTGGACTTCATCCAGATCCCGACGACTCTCTTGTCGCAAGTCGACTCTTCGGTCGGCGGCAAGACCGGCATCAATTCGCCCCACGGCAAGAACCTGATCGGTGCCTTCCACCAGCCACTCGCGGTGATCACCGACATTTCACTGCTCGACACATTGCCGAGGCGCGAGCTGGCTGCGGGCTATGCCGAAGTCGCGAAATACGGGTTGCTCGGCGATGCCGGCTTCTTCGAATGGCTGGAGGGGTCCGCCACCGCCATCATGCGCGGTGATTCACAGGCGCGCATCCACGCGATCCGCAAGTCCTGCGAGGCCAAGGCCGCAATCGTCGCCGAGGACGAGCACGAGACGGGCGTGCGGGCTCTGCTGAACCTTGGCCACACCTTCGGCCACGCGCTCGAATCTGCCACGGGCTATTCGCAGCGCCTGTTGCACGGTGAAGGCGTGTCGATCGGCATGGTGCAGGCCTTCCGGTTTTCCGAACGCCAGAAGCTCTGCGCTCCCGGCGCGGCGGAGCGCGTGGCCAACCACCTGAAGAGCGTGGGGCTGCCCATCCATGCCTCGCAAATTCCGGGTGAACTTCCGCCGCCCGCGACACTTCTTGAGATCATGCGGCAGGACAAGAAGGCACAGGGCGGCAAGCTCACCTTCATCCTGGCGCGGGACATCGGCGAGGCCTTCATCGCCAGGGATGTGCCCGAGCACGACGTGCTCAACTTCCTGACGGAGGACCTCCGCCAGCGATGAGTTCCGGTTCCGGACTGATCGGCGGCATAATCGTCGCCCTGCTCCTCCTTTCCGCCCTTGCGGCCGCCGTGCGCGCAAGTCTGTGGAATGCCTCGCGCACCAGGCTTGGCGAGCTGCAGAAGCGCGGCATCCGTGGTGCCGGGAGCGCCTTGCGCCTTCTGGCCGACGAAGATCGCACCATGGGCGCGCTGGCGCTCGCCAAGATGCTGGCGGTGGCACTGGCCGGCGGATTGGCAGCCTTCCTGCTGTTCCACCAGTTGCCCCCGTTGCAGGCAAGCCTCGCCGCCATTGCTCTGATCGTCGTCTTCGCGCTTTTCGGCCTCGTGCTGCCCGATGCCTATGCCGCACGCCGCGCCGATCGGGTGGCCGTGATCCTGTCCGGGCCAGCGCAGCTGATGGTCGCCATTCTGGGTCCGCCAGCCGTCGCGCTTGAGGCACTGGCGCGGGGCATCCTCACGCTCACCGGCAGCAATGGCGCGGATGAAACCCACACAATGCATGAGGAACTGCGCGAGGCCATCGACCTTCATGCGAAGGACGGCACGGTGATCAAGAATGACCGCGACATGCTGTCAGGCATCCTTGCCATGCAGGACCTCGAAGTCTCCGACATCATGGTCCACCGCACCAAGATGACGATGCTCGACATCGAAGAAGACGCCAAGGAAATCGTCAACACGGTCCTGAAGAGTGGCCACACGCGCTTGCCCGTGTGGAAGGATAATCCGGACAACATCATCGGCGTGCTGCACGCAAAGAACCTCTTTGCAGCATTGCAGAAACACAATGGCGATGCCACGAAGGTTGACATCGAGGACATTCTTTTGCCGCCGTGGTTCGTGCCGGACACCCGCGCCATCCCCGACCAGCTCAACGCCTTCCTCAAGCGCAAGAGCCACTTTGCGATCGTGGTCGATGAATATGGCGAGGTGCAAGGGCTGGTGACGCTCGAAGACATCATCGAAGAGATCGTCGGCGACATCAAGGACGAGCACGACGCTGTGGCCACTGGCGTCAGGCCCAAGCCCGATGGTTCATACCTCGTCGACGGCGGCGTGGCGATCCGTGACCTCAACCGCGCCTTCGACTGGACGCTGCCAGACGAAGAAGCCAACACCATCGCTGGCCTCGTCATCCATGAAGCGCGGATGATCCCCGCAGTGGGCCAGGCCTTCGTCTTTCATTGCTTCCGCTTTGAAATCCTCAAAAAGCGCCATCATCAGATCACGGCATTGCGCATGACACCCGTAAAGCGGGAGAGCGAGGCTGCTCAGGGGGCCGAGGACTGAATTGCCAGTGCGTGCACGCGCTCCTTCAATTCGTCAGCCAGCGCGGCATTGATCATCCTGTGCTGCTCGACGCGGGACTTGCCCCGGAAGGCCTCCGCCACAATGACCACGCGGAAATGGCTCTCGCCATCGTCCCGTGAGCCGGAATGGCCGGCGTGGTGGTGGGATTCGTCGATTACCTGAAGCGCCGCCGGCTCGAAATCTTGCGTGAGCTTCATGGTGATTCTTTGGCCAACGGGGCCCAGTTTCGGGTCAGCTGTCATTCTGTCACTCCTGGGCAGGCAAAGCTTGCTTGGCCGGGCCTCTATCACCATAATCAGCCGCGATGAAGCTTGATTCAAAATACTTCGACAAGATCCGCGTGAAGCCTTCGACTGACAAGAAGAAGGCGGCCGAGGCCGTGCCCCAGTGCGACTGGCCGGATTGCCCGCGGCCAGGCCCGCACAAGGCCCCCATGGGTCGTGGCCACGAGGGCAAGTTCTACAACTACTGCACCGCGCATGTGCAGGAGTACAACAAGTCCTACAACTACTTCTCCGGCATGAAGGACGACGACGTGCAGGAGTTCCAGAGGAACGCCCGCCTCGGCGAGCGCCCGACCTGGAAACTGGGCCAGAATGCCACGCCCAATGCGTCCAACGTGCGTCGCAGGGGCGCCCAGCTGCGTGACGACCCCTTTGGCCTTGCCGCCAAGGCGGCGGCAAAGGCGCCGGGCCGCCACCCCTCCGGCCGGGCTTTGCGGTCAACCGAGCTCAAGGCCCTGCAAGCGCTGGGCCTGGACGACACGGCCACGCCAGATCAGGTGAAGAGCCAGTACAAGACCCTGGTGAAGCGGCTTCACCCGGATGCCAACAATGGCAGCCGGGCCAACGAAGATACGCTGAAAGCGGTGATCCAGGCCTATGACCATCTGCGTTCAAGTGGGTTCTGCTAAGCGGCGCAAAGCCTTGCCCGGCAGGGCCCGACCGTCTAAAACCCGCCCGCGTAACCCCGGAACATGAAGATCCCTTGACATGAATGCGAAGGCCACTGCAGAGGCGAATGGCATGCCCGACACCAAGGCGTTGGTGAAGCAGCTTTTCGGCTTCGACACCAACATGGAAGTTCCCGCCTATTCCAAGACCTCGGAACATGTGCCGGACCTCGACCCCGACTACCTCTTCAACCGCGAGACCACGCTCGCCATCCTCGCGGGTTTTGCCTTCAACCGCCGCGTCATGGTGACGGGCTATCACGGCACCGGCAAGTCGACCCACATCGAGCAGGTCGCCGCCCGCCTCAACTGGCCCTGCATCCGCATCAACCTCGACAGCCACATCTCGCGCATCGACCTCATCGGCAAGGATGCGATCGTGCTGCAGGAGGGCAAGCAGGTCACCGAGTTCCGCGAAGGCATCCTGCCCTGGGCCTACCAGCACAACGTGGCCCTGGTGTTCGACGAATATGACGCCGGCCGTCCGGACGTGATGTTCGTGATCCAGCGCATCCTCGAAAGCTCGGGCAAGCTGACGCTTCTCGACCAGTCGCGTGTCATCCGCCCGCATGCCGCATTCCGGCTGTTTGCCACGGCCAACACCATCGGCCTCGGCGACACCACCGGCCTCTATCACGGCACGCAGCAGATCAACCAGGCGCAGATGGACCGCTGGTCGATCATCAGCGCGCTCAACTACCTGCCGCATGCGCAGGAAGTGGGCATCGTGGCGGCCAAGTCGAAGCATTTCGACAACGAGAAGGGCCGCAAGACCATTTCCAACATGGTCCGCGTGGCAGACCTCACCCGCAACGCCTTCATGCAGGGTGACCTTTCCACCGTCATGTCGCCGCGTACCGTCATCACCTGGGCGCAGAACGCCGAGATCTTCGGCGACGTTGGCTTTGCCTTCCGCCTCACCTTCCTCAACAAGTGCGACGAGCTGGAACGCAGCGTGGTGGCCGAGTTCTACCAGCGCTGCTTCGGCGAGGAACTGCCGGAATCCTCTGCCCACATCGCCATCGCCTGAGTGATGTAAGGTGGCGAAGGAGAAGGACACACCTTCGAACGAGTTCAAGCGCGTCCTCACCGTCGCGATGAAGACCATTGCCGAAGACCCGGAGCTTTCCGTGGCCTTCGGCAACGAAGCCCCTTCGCTGGCGGGTAACCGGGCGAAGCTGCCGCAGGTGGCAAATGAGATGAAGCCCGCCGACATCGCCATCGTGCGCGGCCTGTCCGACAGCTTCGCGCTCAGGATCGCCAATCACAACGACAAGGTCCACGCCCGCTACCAGCCGCAGGGCAAGAATGCCCGCGCCGTGTTCGAAGCCGTGGAGCAGGCCCGTATCGAGGCGCTCGGTGCCAATGCCATGCAGGGCATGAAGACCAACCTCGCGGCCATGTTGGATGACCGCTATCGCAAGAAGGACGTCGCCCGCTACACCGACCGCAAGGACGCCCCGCTCGACGAGGCCGTGGCGCTGCTGGTGCGCGAGAAGCTGACGGGCGAGCTGCCGCCGGAAGGCGCCCGCAACATGGTGGACCTGTGGCGGCCGTGGATCGAGGACAAGGCGCACGACCAGCTTTCGCATTTGATGGACAACATCCACGACCAGGCGGCCTTCGCCCGCATGTCGCGCGACATCATCGCCGCCCTCGATATGGGCGAAGAGCTGGGCGAGGACCCAGACCAGTCGGACGAGAACGACGAGTCGAACGAACCGGAGGAGGATTCGGGCGAGCGCCAGGAGACGCCTGACAGCGAGGAGCAGGAGAGCTCCCAGCAGTCGATGGAGGAGATGCAGGACGCCGAAGGCGAATCCGAAGCAGCCGAAATGGACGCCCGGCAGATGGACGTCGAGGAGCAGGCCGAGGACCAGGACGGCGAGGAAGAGCAGGACGGCGAAGAGCCGTGGAAGCCGCAACTGCCCTTCTCGTCGCTTTCCAACGAGGATTTCTACAAGGTCTTCACCAACCAGTTCGACGAGGTGATCTCGGCCGAGGACCTGTGCGACGCCGAGGAGCTGACCAGGCTTCGCAACTATCTCGACAAGCAGCTCTCGAGCCTGCAGGGCGTCGTCGCCCGCCTTGCCAACCGCCTGCAGCGCCGCCTGATGGCGCAGCAGAACCGCTCCTGGGACTTCGACCTCGAGGAAGGCGTGCTCGATGCCGCACGCCTGATGCGCGTGGTGATTGACCCAATGCATCCGCTGTCCTTCAAGGAAGAGCAGGATACCGAATTCCGCGACACGGTGGTGAGCCTGCTGCTCGACAATTCAGGCTCGATGCGCGGACGCCCCATCACGGTGGCCGCCACCTGCGCCGACATCCTCGCCCGCACGCTGGAGCGCTGCGGCGTGAAGGTGGAGATCCTCGGTTTCACTACGCGTGCGTGGAAGGGTGGCCAGGCCCGCGAGAAGTGGCTGGCGTCCAACAAGCCGTCCAACCCCGGCCGCCTCAACGACCTGCGCCACATCATCTACAAGTCGGCTGACACGCCCTGGCGCCGGGCGCGCAAGAACCTCGGGCTGATGATGCGCGAGGGGCTGCTGAAGGAAAACATCGACGGCGAGGCGCTGATCTGGGCGCACAACCGTCTGCTCGCCCGCCGCGAGCAGCGCCGCATCCT
>Ga0114971_10001612_pt1 | contig 15327 bp, 15 predicted proteins | sample M_140625_MF_Meta_FD_87320 | JGI IMG/M metagenome (GOLD analysis project Ga0114971, IMG submission 87320) | Freshwater microbial communities from Lake Montjoie, Canada to study carbon cycling - M_140625_MF_MetaG | ecosystem: Environmental > Aquatic > Freshwater > Lake | place: Lake Montjoie... | reverse complement strand
CGATGAATTAACAAACTACGAGCGCATGAAATCCAAAGTCGGAGATGAACTCAAGACGCACTTCCGTCCAGAGTTCCTCAACCGCATCGATGACATTATTGTCTTCCATCAATTAACTAAACTTGAAATCATCCAGATCGTTGATTTGATGATCGCAAATCTTGATGATCGCCTAAAGGCTAAAGACATGGGGATCGAACTCACTGTCGCAGCTAAGGAATTGTTAGCGGCTCGCGGATACGACCCACTAATGGGTGCGCGTCCGTTGCGTCGCACAATTCAACGAGAAATTGAAGATGCTCTTTCAGAGAAGATTCTTTTTGGCGAACTCAAAGCAGGCGAAATTATTGTCGTCGATGTTGAGGGCGAAGGAACAGAAGCTAAATTCACTTTTGCTGGCGCTCCAAAAGCTCTCATGCCAGATACCCCAGGGGATTTAGCACCGACTGTTTAGGTTTGATTTTCGATTCTTAAGAATTGGAACGTGGCTGGAAAATCGATAATTCCAGAAAATGTATGGGTGAAGCTCCTAGAGTTTTTGATCTCCTTTCGCCACGCTATTAACTAAAGTGCATAAACCATTGACCCTGGGTTCCTCCGAAGATTATAATTTATATACAATCCTTAACTTTTCCTGAAAGGAAATTCTCATATGTCTAATCAAATCTTTCGTGGGGTTTTAACTTCCCGCGCACGGCTAATTGCAGTATTGGGCATATCTGCTCTACTGCTTTCTGCTTGCAGTTCAGGTTCGACCGATGAAAATGCAGCTTCAACTGAAGAGGCTACGACATTTACACCGGTTCTTAAGGGCGGAGTTGCCGGAGCACTTCTTCCTGAAGAGCTTAATCTCTGGAAGTATGATTTTAAAACAGGTAAGTACTCACCTGAAGAGGGCGATGCCAAATCCTATGTAGTCAATCTGGTTAAGCCGGATAAGACATTTACCCTTGCCCACATGGATGGTTGGGCCACAAATCCATTTGCTATACCCATCACTAAGGGAATTGCGAAGCTCGCTAAAGATCTTGGATTGAAACTTATCTATTGCGATGCAGAATTCAAGCCTGAGAAGGCTGTCTCGTGTGCAGAGATTCTTGCAAGTCAGAAGCCTGATTTTGTAATTGCTGGAAATTGGCAAGGTTCTGTAGCTACAGCGATTATGGCTATTTTTGACAAAGCCAAGATTCCAGCAGTCTCCATTGATGTTTCGCATCCAAATGCAGTTTTCTTCGGTGCTAATAACTATTCCTCCGGAGTAGTCGGAGGAAAAGCAGCAGGAGAATATGCAAAGGCAGAGTGGGGCTGTAAGGATGTTTGGGTATTTATGGGCGAGAATCTGGAAGAGGGCGAAGCTGCAGATTTCCGATTAACTGGCTTTGCTGATGGAATACAAGAGGTATGCGGTGCGTTGCCTTCTGATCGAATAAACCGTATGCGTCTGGCTGCTGGAACTGCAGATCAAGCGATCACCGTAACAACAGATTGGCTGACCGCGCACCCGGAAGCTACACATATTCTCTCAGTCACCATAGACGATGAACGAGCAAGCGGTATGGCTAAGGCATTTGTCGCCTCCAAAAGAGACGGAATGGCTATTGGTCAAGGATGCGATACCGTCGGTATCGCAAACGTGAAGCTTGCTCCTGCAGCAGAAAACAGGTTCTTAGGTTGCGTGGCTTATTTTCCTGAGAAATATGGTGACTACTTAGTCAGCGTTGCTCTAGATGTAATGGCTGGGAAGGCTGTTCCAAATGAGATACATATGGAGCACGTATTCTTAGATCATGAAACAATTGGTACTTATTATAAGTGACAGAAAATCCAATACTTAGGACCGCTAACCTCTCAAAAAATTTTGGGAGTGTTAGCGTCTTAAATTCAATCGACTTCCACGTTGACCCCAATGAATCCTTAGGATTGATTGGGGACAACGGGGCAGGTAAATCCACACTTGTTAAAATTCTTGCTGGAGTATATGCACCCTCAGGCGGAGAAATCTTTTTTAATGGCGCTCCGGTGACATTTAGAAATCCACAAGATGCCCGTGCGGCTGGAATAGAAATTATTTATCAAGATCTTGCCTTATGCAATGACCTTGATGCGGCTTCTAATATTTTCCTCGGTAGAGAAACTTCAAGAAAAATTGGCATTGGTCGGTGGCTGGATCGCAATGGCATGATGCAAGAGGCTAGAGCTGCTCTGGCAGAACTAGGAGCCGATATCGCCCCTGATCAACTGGTGGGTTCAATGTCGGGTGGACAGAGGCAACTTGTTTCGGTAGCAAGGGCTCTTCAGTTTTCTCCAAAACTCTTGCTTATGGATGAACCAACAGCAGCACTATCAAATACAAAAATTCACCTCTTGTTGGATCTAGTTAAAAACTTGAAGAAAAAAGGTATATCAGTAATCTTTATTAGCCACAGATTTACAGATTTGATAGCAGTATGTGATCGCATAATTGCGATGAGAGAGGGAGAGATTAGAGCTGAAATTAGGCCTGCAGATTCTAAGATTTCTGATTTGATGTCAATTATGCAAAGGGCTTTGAGCGGTGAGGAAATATTGTGAAGACAAATTTCTCAATAGTGAAAAAATTCAGTAGAACAAGTGATGGTACGAGGACGATTAAGAAATTTTTAGGTCCAACAGGCCTCGGTCTTTTAGGTGCCTTAATTATAGAGCTGATTATCTTTTCGAATGTATCTCCATATTTTTTGAATGCTACTAATTTTTCCAATATTGGTCGGGCAATGGTCATAATTGGTATCGGGTCTGTCGGCGCAACAATTGTAATTATTTCTGGTGGTTTTGACCTTTCAGTTGGTTCAGTGATGGCAGCTTCTGGAATGTTGGCCGCATTTCTAGTCAATCAAGGACAGTCGACAGTGATTGGCGCAATGCTAGCCCTTACTCTTGGATGCATTATTGGGTTGCTTAATGGCTTTGTTATCGGTTATCTCCGAATTAACCCTTTAATAGCAACTCTAGCGATGCTTTCCATTGTTAGAGGCTTGGCATATATCATCAGTGGCGGAAATGCTGAGGTTATTTCAAATCCTGCTTTTTTATCTATTGGTACTGATTCCTTGTTCGGTATCCCTCTGACAGTTTTGGTCTTTGTTATTTTGTTTTTAAGTGTGGGATTTATAATGCCTCGAACACACTTTGGGAGATATGTTTATGCTATTGGATCAAACTCGAGAGCCGCTCGATTAGCTGGAATTCTTGTGAATCGATGGACTCTGATTTTTTACACATTCTCTGGTACCACCGCCGCATTAGCCGGATTTATCACGGTAACTCGTACCGGCCAAGCTGAGCCAAGCGCAAATATCGGAGCAGAGCTTGACATGATAACCGCTGTAATACTTGGGGGAACAAGTCTTAGTGGTGGCAAAGGAAGACTCTTTGGAACCTTCTTAGCGATAGTTGTTCTTGCGATTTTAGCTAATGGATTAGTCTTAATCGGAGTACCTTCTTATTGGCAACTGCCTGTGAAAGGTTGCGTCCTTATGGGCGCAATCATCTGGGGAGAACTTCATAACGCATCTCGCGATAGAACTTAGTTGATGGAAAGACTATGTTTTCTTATTCATTTGATTAAAGATACTGGAGCAGAGTACGACCAAAGACACGATGATATTTGGCCAGAAATGGAGACAGCTGTTGCAGCTGCTGGCTTTAGAAATTACTCACTATTTAGGTTGGGAGAGCTCGCTGTGGGCTATGCAGAATGCGAACCAGATGTAGAGACGGTTTTAAAAAAAATGGCTACTTTCGATGTTGAGCATAGGTGGAATGCATCCTTTGTACATGTCATTAAGAATGCTGCTGGTGAAAACGGAGGCTTGATAAATGTCCCCGAGGTTTGGCATCTTAAAATGAAGAATTCAATAGAATGAGGAAGATTCGAGCAGGTGTTATAGGTGCTGGCTCTTGGGCGACAGTTGCACATTTACCCACACTTAAAAAACGAAATGAAGTTGAATTAGTCGCAATTTGCAGAAAAGGGGATCATTTACTTAGCAAACTGAAAGAGGAATTTGATGTAAGTATTGCTTCTGAGGATTATTTAGATGTAGTTAACCAAGAGTTGGATGTAATCATCGTCGCTTCACCGCCCAACCTTCATCATGAGCATGCATCTGCAGCCTTGCGATCAGGCGCACATGTATTATGCGAAAAACCAATGACAATTTCCTCGGTACAGAGTTGGGATCTAGTGCAAATCGCAAATCAAGTGGACCGAGAACTTCTTATAGGGTTTAGCTGGAATTACATGCCAATGGTTCAGCAAGCCTATGAACAGCTCCAACGTAAGGGCATCGGCGAACTCGAACAAATGAGTATTCAAATGTCCACACAAACCCGTGAATTATTGGCCAACCTCGGCCCTTATCCAGGGGCTTCTACCGAGCAAATTCCGGAGCAAAATACATGGACGAATCCAGTTAATTCTGGAGGCGGCTATGGACAGGCTCAGTTGTCACATGCTCTTGGATTAGCTTTTCGGCTTCAACCGCAACGAGTCTCTGAAGCTTTTGCATTTATGAGTTCGCCACTGAATGCGCCTGTAGAACTCCATGACGCAATTTCCTATAAGTTTTCTAATGGCGCCATCGGCACACTCTCGGGTGGATCTAGCCACATGGGTGCATGGCAGAACAAGGACGAATTACAGGTAAGAGCCATTGGAGATCAAGGACAATTCTTAATTGATCTCCATCGTGAGTGTGTGTATTTTTGGTATGTCGATGGAACAGAGATAAATTTGAAACTGGCTCCTAGCGCTGGAGCAGTAGATAATTTCGCCGCTGCGAACGCGTTAGTTGATGTCGCGCTAGGTAATCTGCAAGCTAATCGTGCGCCCGGTGAGCTTGGTGCATTGACAGTGGAAGCCTTAGAACTTGCTTACCAAAGTGCAACACTCGGGAAAATTGCCGTCGCTCAAGAAAAGTAATGATGAAAATTACTGAGATCAAAAGTGCCATTTATGAGATGGAACCATCCCATTTGGCTGATTATCGTTACACACGCATTCGCGTCACCCAGATACTTACTGACGAAGGAGTTACTGGGTATGGATTTTGTGATGTTAACAATGAAGCGCTCATCAAAGAAATAGGACCAGCTTTAATTGGTAAAGATCCTCGAAACATTGTTGAAATTCTTGATGCGGGCCTTCTTAAAGGATCTGCTAGTTTAGAAAATGCATTGTGGGATATCTCTGGCAAAGTAGCGGGAGTGCCCGTTCGCAATCTTCTAGGCTCAACAAAAGAATCGATGGATTATTACCTTACCTGCGTGTGGCCAGGTAAAGATGATCAGTCGCACCTATCACCCGATCAACAGGCAGAGCAAATTGCCCTCTATTACTCAATGGGGCATCAAAAGTTTAAGTTCCGTAGCTGGCGACAGAATCCATTAGATGACATCGAAGTAGTAAGAAAAATTCGTGAATTAGTGGGTGGTCGCGACAAAATAGAGTTGATGATTGACCGTACTGCTCATTACCCCGGATGGGTTTGGACTTATAAAGAAGCACATGATGTTGCCATGAGATTCCAAGAATTAGATGTAACTTGGTTGGAGGAGCCATTTGCACAAGATGATCTAGAGTCCTATCGGCGCCTGACAAAGGAGGTCGATTTACCTATCACCGGTGGTGAGTGGACATCTGATTTATCAATTTTTCTCGAATATATCTCCACTAGAGCAGTTGACATCATTCAGCCTGATGTTTGTATTGCTGGAGGCATCTGGCCAACTCGGTTGGTTGGAGCGCTGGCACAGGCTTTCAATATTGACTGCATTCTACATGGCACCAATGGCCCAGATTTAGCTGCATCCTTACAAGTTGCTGCAACTATTCCAAGTTGTCGGATGATGGAAGTTGCCCTTATTTTCCCCCCTCTAACGCCAGAAGAAATGTACTCACCCCTGCAGCGGATTTTACATAGCGATTATTTGTTTAAGTTTGATAAGGGTAAAATAATCTTGCCAACTGCACCTGGTCTCGGTGTTGAGATTAACGAGGATGCGCTCGCAAAATGCACAATTGTTGGTTAAATTACTAGACTGTCAAATTATTTCGCAAGTCTTGACACTGGTTCACCTAGATTTCTAAAGATGATGCAGTCTGTATTATTTCGTAGCCACTGCTGGCATGTAACCTAAATGAGCCCCACCGTCTACATCTAATGCACACCCAGTAAGAAATGCTGCTTCATCTGAGATAAAAAAAGCAATAGTCTTTGTGACATCTGCTTCAGTGGGATTGCGGCCCAATGGAAAGGCAAGTGCTGCCGTGGATTTAACTTGGTCTACAGTTAAATTTCCAGCTTGAGATTTCCAATTTGCTACTTGTTGGCCCATTCCTGTGGTTGGAACTCCCACGGGACAGACGCAATTGACCGTGACTTGAGAGGATGCCAATTCCATTGCGCATGATTCGATCAAACCTATAAGTCCAAATTTTGAAGCACAGTACGCTTGAATTTGAGAATAGCCTCGTTTTCCAGCATCTGAAGAAATTGCAACTATTCGCCCTCGACCACTATCAACGAGGTATTTTGATGCGGCTTGAATCGCAAAAAACGCGCCTTTTAGATTGACATCAAGGGTTAGATCCCAATCCGCCTCACTCACTTCATTCATTGGCTTGATATGTATAACACCAGCGGAAATCACCAGCGTATCCAGACCCTTGAACTCCTTATTTGCATGCTCAACTGCAGAGACGAGTTCTGCCTGATTTCTCACATCAGCAGTAATCGAGAGTGCGTTTGAACCTAGCTCCTTTGTTGCAAGAGCTAGGTTTTGAGCAGATTTATCAACGAGTGCAACTTTGGCACCTGCCGAAATCATTTCACGAGCGATATCAAGCCCAAAGCCAGAAGCGCCCCCAGTAATGAGAACTTTTCGGTTTGTTGCAATTGTCATGTGTAATCCCTTCCGTGCAATTAGCCCTGGTAGAGATACTTCTTTATTGCTTTCTCGTTGATAGTTATACCTAAACCAGGAGTGTCAGGTACTGCAATCCACCCATCCTTTTGCTCGATGGGATTTTCAACTAATTCATTTTGCATTGGAGATGGTGCTGGTTTAATCTCAAAAACTTGCCCATTGGTAGACGCTGCATATACATGAAGCGAAGCTGCAGTATTAATCGCGCTAGACCAAGAGTGAGGCACAAAGCGCACTCGTTGCGTTAGTGCATCATCAACAATAGCTTTCATGCCACTGATGCCCTCAATTCGACCTGGATCAACCAAAATAATATCAATGGCATTACTGCGAACTAATCGTTGGTAGTCATGCAAAGTCCAGCAACGCTCTCCAGTAGCAAGTGCTGTCGGAACTCTAGATTTCATTTGACGATAACCTTCGTGATCATCGTGATGCAGCGCATCTTCAAACCAGGTGAGATCTACTTCTAGTAATTCCTCGGCCATTGATGCGGCATGACTCGCACTCCATTTTGCCAGTGCCGAAACATCTAAAGCCATCCCCATGTCTGGTCCGATTGCTTCGCGTACAGTGCGCGCAACTTTCATATCTCGAACACGGTTTGTACCAAATCCTGCTTCAGGAACTTGACCCCAACCACCTTTAACGGCGGAGAAACCCCGCTCGCGATAGCTAGTGAATTCCTCTTTCAGTGCGCCTAAATCAAGAGTATTAAGAATGACTGATGCGCAAGAGGGAACTCTGTCCATTAACTTTCCACCCAGCATTGCTGAAACCGGAAGTCCGGCAGCTTTGCCAGCAATATCCCATAGAGCAGTATCTAGCGCTGAAATTGCAAAGGAGACGATGCCGCCAAACCCGTGCCAGTATGCGTGATTTCGCATTTTTTGCCAAAGTCGTCCTGCTTGAGTTCCATCTTCTCCAATAAGGAGTTTTGCAAACCCTGCATCGATAATTGTTTTTACAGCAAGTGAGGCTTCAGGCCACTGCGAAATACATTCTCCCCATCCGACAATTCCGTCAGAGGTTTCGATGCGAGCAAGTGTGACGTATCTAATTTTGTTGTCATTGTTTGGTTCGGGATATTGCAATGGAAACGCTTCAACGCGGACTATTTTATTCACCAGCGAACCTCCGACTATTTAGCTCTTATGTACATTCAAAACTCATTGCAAGTCTACCTAGATCTACATACCTTAATCTGTATGCGAAAGTACTGAAGACAAGAATGATTTCGTCCGATTGTTTTGAGGATTATCGAAGAATTCTGCTGGATTATTCTCTTCAACAATTCGCCCTTCATCCATAAAGATAACGCGATCTGCAACTTGGCGAACGAAGCCCATTTCATGGGTCACGATAAGCATTGTCATTCCTGCTTCAGCGAGCTTTCGGAGTACGCCCAAAACTTCTCCTACCAATTCAGGATCAAGGGCGCTTGTCACTTCGTCGAACAAGATTACATCGGGCTTCATTGCTAGAGCACGAGCAATGCCAACTCGTTGTTGTTGGCCACCGGATAATTGCTCAGGATATTGATCTCGTTTTTCTGCAAGGCCAACAGATTCTAGAATTGCAAGTGCTTCACTTCGATACTCTTTCTCATCTAGACCCAGTACAAATTTTGGACCGGCATAGACATTTTCCAAAACCGTCATATGTGGAAAAAGATTGAAATGCTGAAAAACCATTCCAACCTTAGTTCGCGTAATAGAAATTTCTGTTTCTGAAAAAACTTTCCCTGATTCATCTTGGTACGCCAATTTTCCGTTGATATGGATCGTGCCTTTAGTAGGCAATTCCAAATTATTGATGCACCGCAACAGAGTTGACTTTCCGCTACCCGATGGGCCAATTATGCCTAAAACTTGGCCTTTCTTAACGGTTAAGCAGATATCCTTGAGAACTTCATCCCCACCAAAACTCTTGTAGAGGTTTTTAATCTCAATCATGATTTGCCTCCTTTAGTGGTGGTGACTTTTATGCTTTCGTCTTTAATTACACTCCTGGATGCGTATCCTTTTTTCATTCTCTTCTCCAAGTAATCAACCAATTTGATTCCAGGAAAACCTACTGCAAAATAGATTAAGAAAACTATTGAATAAACTGTAAAATAGTCATAAGTCTCTGCTGCAAAAATCTGACCTCTAAACATCATTTCTTGAACCGTTACAACAGAGAGTAGTGATGTATCTTTGAGTAATTGGACCATGTAATTACATAAGGCTGGGATAATTGTCCGAACTGCCTGAGGCATAATCACTCTCGCCATCACAACCCGATTGCGCATACCTATGGCTCTCGCGGCATCTCTTTGCCCCTTAGGGACTGCCTCAATAGCTCCCCGATAAACCTCGCATAAATATGCCGTGTAATGGAGAGTTAAACCCAAGATGCCGGCAGGCAAAGGCGGGACATGAATCCCGGCAAATGGAAGTGCGAAGTAAATATAAATTAATTGAAGAATTAGAGGAGTTGATCTGAAAACTTGAACATACGCGCCTAGCGAGAGTCTAAGGATTCTACTTTTAGATTGTCTACCAAGGGCTACGAGCATTCCAAGAGTTAAGCTTAAAACTCCGCAGATGAGACAGATGAAAAGTGTAAGAAGTAAGCCTTTGAAGATGGTTGGAAGAGCATCCAAGGCTACATCTGGATGAATCAAATTAAAAAAACTCACGATTTCTCCACTCTAAAAAATTTTTGGCTTGACAAAAAGTTAAAGATATCCAGCCACAGGCTTGCACCTGTGGCTGGATATTATCTTTAGAGTGCTGGGTTGTGCTCTGGTTCGAATAGATTTTCTGTTCTTGACATACCATATTTGTCAAGAATTCCACCAATCACACCGTGCATAATCAATTCACCAAGTGCTCTTGAATATGCCATATTGAGGGTGCAATCTTGGAAACGGATACCGTAACGAGCGTAGTTTGCCCACACATCGCCAGGAACATCTTTAAGTCCCTTAACGATTGCTACACCTGCGTTTGGGTTAGTCTTGATATATACCGCGCTTGTTGGGTCATCTTCGATAAGTACATCAACACGGCCCGCGCTAAGTGCGGCGAATTCCAATGCTGCATTTGTGAAGAGACTTACATCAGCAACCTTGGTATCCTTGAGCCATGCAGCTGCTTGTGATCCAGCAATGGCACCCGTTTTCAAGCCAGGCTTCTGTATATCTGCCCAAGCTTTAATTCCCTTTGGGTTTCCTTTAGCTGCAACAATAACAGTTGCATACCACCATGCTGGGGCGGTAAATGCAAAGTTCTTGTATCGGCCTGGGTTACCATGGATATTTCCGCCAATAACATCGATTTTCTTTGAAAGAAGACTTGGAACCATTTCTGGCCACTGTAGCGTTACAGTCTTTACTGTTTTCACTCCAATGTACTTCATAACTGCCATATGTATATCCCAGTCAAGTCCAGTAATTTCTTTTTGTGTAATGTCAAAGAATGGAAGTGATTGATAAACTCCAATTGTTAATCCGCTTTTTATAGCTTTACTCAAGGAACTATCCTGGCAGGCCATGTCTGGGCTTGAATTGGCTTCAACATCCCATCCAAGTTTTGCAAAGTACTCTTTATCTGGCTGAATTGGGGCTTGAGCATTTGTAGCAGCTTGGGCGATCATAGGTGATAGCCCAATTACCAAACTCATAGTCGCCAATCCGACGACAGTCCCTCTAGTGAACTTATTTCGAGCAAGAAACTTCTTTTTCATTTTTCCCTTTCCTTACTTTGAAGGTGATAAATAAACGAAACCAACACATGCGACATCGAGCCGAACCAAGATCGATGCCACCACTCCTATTCAAGAGGGGACTTGAACCGATGAGTTGCCAGAGATTCGCAGATTATCTATAATCTGTCAAGAGGATTTGGCGGGTTTCCCCCACATAATTTTGGAGAGAAGTTGTGAGAATAACCGAAGTAAGGATCGCAGGTCTGCGCGGAGCAACCCATAAAGGTGGTTGGACTGCCGAGCTCGAACCTGAGAGCGCTGTCCATACTTTGGTTGCAATCAAAACAGATGCAGGTGTGGTTGGAGTTGGAAGTGTATTTACTAGCGACTTATTAGTTGGGGCGGCCCTTGAAGTTTTGAAACCGCTATTAATCGGAGAAAGCGCGTTAGAGCCAGAGCGGGTGAGTGAAAAATTACACCAAAATACTTTCTGGTTGGGCCGCGGGGGATCAGTCACTCATGCAATTAGCGGAATAGATATCGCACTCTGGGATATTTTTGGAAAAGTAACCGGGCAACCCATTGGCCGATTCTTTGGTGGCCGTCTTCGCGAAAAAGTTATGCCATATGCCTCTCTTTTGATGGATGAACCAAAAATCATGACTGCCAATTTAAAGAATTTACGATCACAAGGCTTTAGAGCTTTTAAAATTGGCTGGGGATCATTTGGCAGGATCGATACAAAAAATGATGAGCTTCTAGTAAAGAGTGCACGCGAAGCTATTGGTGAGGATTCATTCCTTGCAGTCGATGCAGGCGGTAGCGATGCGTATTGGCGAGGTAACTTGCGGTGGGCAATTAACGCATCTCGAATGCTGGCAGATTACAACGTGGGTTGGTTTGAGGAAGCACTTCGCCCAGATGATTTAGAAGGATTTAAGGAATTGCGCAAACAATCTAGTGTTCCAATTTCAGGGGGAGAAGTTTTAACTCGTCGCCAAAGTTTCACGCCTTTTCTCACATCAGGTGCCTTTGACATTATTCAGCCTGATGTAACTAAAGTTGGTGGAATCAGTGAATTCATCAAGATTGCAACAATTGCTGAAGAATTTGGTGTGCGCGTAATTCCACATGGTTGGAACACCGCAATCGGCTTAGCTGCAGATCTACAACTTTCATCTGCCATTTTTACTGCAGATAAAGTGGAGTACTGCACTGGTTCGGCGTATGTAGATGATCTGAGCGCTAAGCCTTGGGAATTGGATGCCGATGGTTATTTACAGATTCCAACTCTTCCTGGTATCGGGTTTGAGTTAGATGCCAAAAAAGTTGAAAAATACAGCGCAATAAGTGATTTCCTTAGTTAACCTGATAGAGTAAAAAAATGCCATCCGATTTCTTCAAATCACCTAGTGGCAAAACTGTATCTCAGCGCACTCATGTCGCTCATATGTTGCGTGAGGCAATTATTTCAGGAAAACTAAAGTCTGGTACACAACTAAAGCAAAATGAAGTAAGTAAGAAGTTTCAATGTAGCCCTGGCCCAGTTCGCGAGGCGATGCGTGATCTTGAGAGCGAAGGACTTATTGAGCATTTTCCGAATCGTGGAGTATTTGTCACTCAAATTACCAATGAAGAATTTCTTGAGATGTTATTGCCAGCCCGAGTTATTTTGGAAAACTTTGCCTTTAAAAATGCTGCGAAGAAATTCACCCCAAAAGTCATTGAAATGTTAAATGAGCAAATTGAGATTATGCGTCAAGGCGCTAAAGACAAGGATATTGAATTAGTAAATGAGGCTGATATTAAATTTCATATGATAACGATGGAAACTGCAGCGACGCAGCAAACTTTTCATTTATGGAAGAGTGTTATGTCACGAATTCGTTTAGAGTTTTATCGAGTTGGCCCACATCCAACCCTTGCCGAACAAGCTCCCAATCACGCTCAGTTATTGGAGGCGATACTTAGTGGTGATGTTAAAAAGTTATATAAAGAAATTGAGTGGCATTGTGTAGGATCTGTTTCTGATCGTTTAAAGAGAGATTTTTAAGTTGAAGGCAATGAATAAGCTTTCAAATTCTGCTCAATTAGTCCATCTTTGAGAAGTGTTTCGATCGCTTTTTCCACTTGTGAATCTTGATCCCACAACAATTTAATTTGTTCTTCTGTGAGGAAGTTATTTTCCCGTAGGGCTTGAACAATTTTGCCTCGACATTGACGATCAGTGCCATGCCAACTTTGCCCTTTGCGAACTTGTTCGGATTTGGGGTAGCCACTATTTCTCCATGTGCATTGGCTCTTGATTGGGCAGATTTCACATTTAGGGCTGCGGGAAGTGCAGATCAGCGCGCCTAATTCCATTGTCCCTGCTGCCCAAATGTGTGCGTCTTTATTTGGGATGAGCTCTTGCCTTGCGTCGCGCTCTTTCTTAGTTGGGGCCGAGGTTGGATATTCAACGCCATCTATTACTCGTGCAAAGAGCCTTCGGATATTGATATCCATAACAAGTGCTTCTTGATTAAATGCAAAAGATGCAATTGCTGCCGCGGTGTATTCGCCAACACCTGGCAGTGAACGCAATTTCTCTTGGTCAGAGGGGATATCTCCATTGAAATCTCGAACGATTACTTTGGACGCCTCATGCAATCGAAGCGCGCGACGTGGGTATCCCAAACGGCCCCACGCTGTAATAACTTCAGCAGTGGATGCTTTTGAAAGGTCAGTAGGGGTTGGCCAACGTTGTAACCATTCATTCCATTTGGGTAAAACGCGAACAACTGGAGTTTGTTGCAACATGAATTCGCTGACCATAACCCCCCAAGGAGTTGAGGAGCGCCAAGGTAAATCTCTTTTATTTTTTTCAAACCAGGAGAGAACTTCTTTTTCTAGAGCGCTCATTCTCCGGAAATCTTTACCCTGCCCAGAGCTTGATCAAGTCGAGAAACTTCTACTATTTCCATTCCATCAATTTTAACGTCGCTACCCAATGGAACGAGCGCTCGTTTAAATCCCAAACGATGAGCCTCTGCTAATCGTCGTTCGACGCCGCTTACTTTACGAATTTCACCAGCTAAACCAACTTCTCCAATTGCGACTAAATCACTCGGCAAAGCAAGCCCTTTTGCAGCAGATGCCACAGCCAGTGCCAGCGCTAAATCTGCAGCGGGCTCAGTCATTTTCATTCCACCAACTGTTGCTGCATAAACATCGCGACCTGCAATGCGAATATTTGCACGAAGTTCAAGGACTGCAAGGGTCATAGATGTTCTTGCCGAATCAAGTCCGCTAGTAACTCTGCGAGCGTTACCGAAATCATTATCGCGACCGGTGCCAACAAGTGCCTGAATTTCAGCCAGGAGTGGGCGTCGGCCCTCCAAAGTTACGGTGACGCACGTTCCGGGGACCGGTTCAGTGTGACGAGTAGTAAACAGCCCTGTGGGATCGGCAACGCTTTCGATTCCGCCGTCATGTAAATCAAAACATCCAACTTCATCACTAGCACCGAAACGATTTTTAGTAGCGCGAATTAATCGGAGTCGCGAATGGCGCTCACCTTCAAACTGCAAAACGACATCAACAATGTGCTCGAGCAATCGAGGTCCAGCAATTGAGCCATCTTTTGTTACATGTCCGACTAAGAGCAAAGTGATATCACGATCTTTTGCTAAACGAATAAGTGCACCTGCTACTTCACGAACTTGCGTAACACCACCGGCAGATCCATCGGCGGCGCTACTACTCATTGTCTGAATACTGTCGATAATTAATAGATTTGGTTTTACTGAGTCAATGTGAGAGATAACTGCCCCTAAATCATTTTCAGCAGCTAGCCATAACAAAGGATCAACTGCGCCAATTCGCTCGGCGCGTAAACGCACTTGGGAGGCGGATTCCTCCCCGCTTATAAATAGCGAACGAATTCCTCGGGATGCGCTCTGTGCTCCAACACTTAACAACAAAGTGGATTTACCAACTCCGGGTTCGCCAGCTAACAAAATTGCAGCACCTGGCACAAGGCCACCACCAAGAACGCGATCTAATTCGCTGACACCTGTTGATCGTGCTGTTGCACTTGTAAGGTCTACATCCCCAATGGGCGTTGCAACATGGCTGACCGCACCAGGTACAAGTGAGAGTCTTTTCGGTGCAGATATTTCTTCTACGCTTCCCCACACTTGGCATTCGCCACAACGACCTACCCATTTATTTGTAGTCCAACCGCATTCAACACAGCGGAACGGATCTTTCTCGGGCTTAGCCATGGGTACAGCCTAGAGCGAAGGACTGACTACTTCTTGTTAGCCAATGTGGCTGGGTGCTGGATGACAAATAAAGGCAGCTTGCGTGCATCAACTTCTTTTATTGCCCGAACCCGGTCATCGCAATGCTTGGCCAAGATGTTGTAAGCGTCCTGTCCCATGAGCGCTATGAGTTCAGTTCGGTTAGATATGTAAACCGGCTCGCTCCCAACATGGGCATCGGTATTGCTTGTGCAGTACCAATCGAAGTCATCTCCGCCATCGCCCCACGCAAGTCTTTCGTATTCACCAATGACCGTTACAGAATATTCGCGCTCGCCAACTTCGCGAACTTCAAAACTTCTACGAAGTGGCAATTGCCAACAGACATCAGGCTTTGTATCAACGAAGTGACGATTTTCTT
>Ga0114971_10001610_pt1 | contig 15336 bp, 13 predicted proteins | sample M_140625_MF_Meta_FD_87320 | JGI IMG/M metagenome (GOLD analysis project Ga0114971, IMG submission 87320) | Freshwater microbial communities from Lake Montjoie, Canada to study carbon cycling - M_140625_MF_MetaG | ecosystem: Environmental > Aquatic > Freshwater > Lake | place: Lake Montjoie... | reverse complement strand
TTAAAATGATTCAGGATCAATTAAATAATCGACCGCGAAAACGATTAGGGTTTAAAACGCCCAACGAAGTATTTATGCAGTCCATAAAACGTGTTGCACTTCGTAAATGAATCCACCAATAAATAATAAATACTAAACGGCTCAACGCTTAAATCACCAATCGATTCAGTCGATTAAATACAGTGAATCAAAAATGAGCCTACGTCGGTTTATCACCTTTACGCACACCGCGCTCTATGGTGCCAACATGGAATTGGTATTGACCTGCTTTGCGATCGGCATAATAGTGTTGCAAGGTATTACGCACGGTGGCAAATGCCAAATGATCCCAAGGAATATCGGCTTCGTGACAGAGTTTGACTTCAGAGGATTCACTAGTGGGTCCAAAGTTGAGATCTAGCAGTTGCGCGCGATACAACACATAGACTTGATTGATGTGCGGAACGTTATAGAGCGCATAGATTTCACCAATTTCTACAACAGCGTTTGCTTCCTCAAGGGTTTCGCGTGCGGCACCTTGGGCCGTAGTCTCACCATTTTCCATGTAACCTGCTGGCAATGTCCAGAGACCATGACGAGGTTCAATTGATCGTTTGCACATGAGCACGCGGTCTTCCCACTCAACAATGCAACCAACAATCACTTTTGGATTCTGGTAATGTATGGTGTGACAGTGGTCGCAGACGTGACGATACAGCGCATCACCATCAGGAATTTTAAGGGTAACCCCAGCACCGCATTCGCTACAAAATTTCATAGGCTTCTATTGTTTTGTGACAGAGATGGATAAAACATAGTCAATGGCTTTGCTTGTATTCAGGGGTGCTAGTCTATGCGGCATAATGGGTGTTTAGGTCGGATTTGAATGCGCTAAGTTGTAATTGCAAGCGTTTCGAATCCTCAGCTAGATGAGTAGTTTAATGGAATAACCGATAAATGACGATATTTTCAGTGTGTTATGCCGAGTTATACTTGGGTGTTGGATAATTGACTGCCATCCCAGCGGTGTATCTGCTTTAAATCCTGATAAATCACGTTTTATTTAGATTTTTGTGGCTTCTGCGATAGTTTTTAGTCAATCATATAACTTTTTAATTGTTTTTGTGTTTTCTGATTGCTTGAATGCTCGGTCTAGGCATTTTGCAACTGGTATCAGTTGTAATAATGATTGGGTATCGGTACGCTTGAATTGCTGTAGAGTAGGGGGTGAGTGGGTTGATTTTTAGCGGGAGGGCATATGTATAGTCAACGATTAGCCTTTGGGCGTGGTATCGCAGTATTCTTGGTAATAATCAGTGTATGCGCTCCAGTCTTGAGCCCGCAGGCGATGGCGCAACGTCATGGTGGTCATGTGCGCTTTGGTGTGTATGTGGGTGTGCCCGCATACTATCCGTTTTATACGGCACCGCGCTATTACGCGCCGAGATACTACACCCCTAGTTACTATGCACCTAGTTATTACACCCCCAGTTATTCCGCCCCTAGCTATTATTATCCGTCGACTTATTCGCAGACTGTGATTGTGCCATCTCAGACGGTTTATTCGGGTTCGTCGTCCCTGGCTTCACCAGTGACCACGATGAGCCCGCCACTACCGCCTAGTTATAACCAGACTGCACAGACACAATCGGCTACGCAGTCGGGCGCTACTGATGGATGGTGGTATTTCTGTCCAGCTTCGAAAGCGTTCTATCCGTATGTCAACGAATGTGCGATCCCGTGGCAGCGTTATTCACCGCATCAGGCCCCTCCCAATTAGCGTTGCGCTAGCATCAATATGTTGGAGTCTTATCGCTTGGCTTAGTGAGGTGACGCTAAGTCGATACTTAGGGTGTCTCTTGTTTAAAGGGGTTGCGTGCTGCTAATTCGATTTCGTGTTCGCTCATGAGAGTCGTCTCGCGATCTAGGTATTTAGCAATAGCGCTAGAGAATTCTGGGTGAGCTAACCAATGCGCAGATTGTGTGGTCACCGGTAGCAGACCGCGCGCCATTTTATGTTCGCCTTGTGCGCCACCTTCGAATATACTCAGCCTGTGTGCAATTGCATATTCTATGCTTTGGTAATAACAAGTCTCAAAGTGCAACATGGGTATGTGCTCTAGCGCGCCCCAGTGCCTGCCATAGAGTCTATGTTGATTGCGAATGAGTAGAGAGGCAGCAATGCGACGACCATCGCGGATGGCGCAAATCAACACAATATTGTGCGGGGATTGGGCACCATAACGCTCGAAAAAATCTAAATTTAAATAGGGGCTTGAGCGATGCTCATAATAAGTTTGCTGATAGCATTGCACAAAGAAGGCCCAGTCTGGAGCTGTAATTTGTGCGCCCTCTAGCCATTGAAACGTAATGCCAGCCGACTGCACTTTGCGTCGTTCTTGACGAATTTTTTTACGTTTGTCATGACTAAGTTTAAATAAAAAATCTTCAAAATTCAGGTAATTAGCGTTGCGCCAATGAAACTGGCAACCTTGACGCACCAGTAAGCCACGCTCGCGCATGCAGTCTAAGTCGCTACGCGTTGGAAATAAAATATGTAGCGAACTCACTGAATTGCGTACAGCTAGTGCTATTGCACCATCGAGTAACTGTTGCTTAAGTGCTGGGGTGTTGGCCAAAAGACGCGGTCCTACTACGGGTGTAAACGGAACTGCACTCAATAATTTAGGGTAATAGGCTAAGCCATGTCGTTGATAAGCATCAGCCCATGACCAATCAAACACATACTCGCCGTATGAATGGGTTTTGAGATACAGCGGCATTGCAGCGACCAGCTGATCTTGGTCCTCGATCAGGAGATATTGGGGTTGCCAACCTGTGTCTGCACTAGCGCAATCGCTCTCATGCAGCGCATGCAGAAATGCATGTTGCAGAAAAGGGTTGTCACCAGCGAGCGCATTCCAAGCAGTGGCATCGACTGTGGATAATGTCTCAGTTACGCGTAATTTCAATAGGGATCACCAAAAAAATGCAGGAATTGCGCCCAAGGGTCTGTCTAACTCAATGCTTCCGATGATATATTACTCATATGAAAATAGCGATTGCACAAATTAATCTCACCGTTGGCGATCTGGCCGGTAACGCAGATCGTATTTGTTCAGCTGCACGTAATGCCATGGCGCAGGGAGCTAGTCTGTTGTTGACGACTGAGCTTTCGTTGTGTGGATACCCACCCGAAGATTTGTTGCTACGTGACGATTTTTATACCGCGTGTGCTCAGACCATGCAACGTATAGCTGATGAAGTACAGGGCATTACCTTAGTGCTGGGCCATCCCTTGGCAGAAGGGGGGCGGCGCTTCAATGCCGCCTCAGTGATTCGTGATGGTGGGGTGATTGCTACCTATCGCAAACAAGTGCTACCCAATGATGCAGTGTTTGACGAAGAGCGTTATTTTCATACTGGTCATGACTCTTGCGTGTTTAGTCATGAGCGTTTGCGCTTCGGCATTAATATCTGCGAAGATATTTGGGATGGTCGTCCTGCAAAGGCTGCAGGGCTTGCTGGGGCGCAAGTGTTGTTGGTCTTAAATGCCTCACCCTATCACTTAGATAAGCAAGAGACGCGCTATGCAATTGCTCGTCAGCATATGGTGCAGCGAGGCATGCCAGTGGTTTATGCCAATCAAGTCGGTGGGCAGGATGAATTGGTGTTTGATGGTGCCTCCTTTGTTATGGATGGTGAAGGCCAACTCACACATCAACTCCCCTCATTTGAAGAAGCCTTATGCATTGTCGAAATTGGTGGGGTTGGTAAGATTGGTGTGATCGGCGAGCCAACTATTGTGCCCGGCACGATTACACCAGCGACTAGCCTAGAGGCTGATGTATATCGTGCGCTCACTTTAGGTGTGCAAGATTACGTCAATAAGAATGGATTTCCGGGTGCACTACTCGGCTTGTCTGGTGGTATTGATTCCGCACTCACGTTGGCAGTTGCAGTCGATGCGTTGGGTCCGGATCGTGTACATGCAGTGATGATGCCTTCGCAGTATACCGCTGGCATGAGTAGTGAGGATGCGCGCGCTCAGGCTGAAACGATGAAGGCACGCTATTCAGAGATTGCCATCAAGCCGATTTTTGATCAATTTAATACGGCATTGGCGGAACAGTTTGCTGGGCTGCCAGCTGATGTTACTGAAGAGAATTTGCAAGCGCGGATTCGTGGTACATTGTTGATGGCAATGTCGAATAAGACAGGGGCAATTGTACTGACCACCGGTAACAAAAGTGAAATGGGTACTGGCTATGCCACACTCTATGGTGATATGGCGGGTGGTTTTGCTGTACTTAAAGATTTGCGCAAGACCCTAGTCTATCGCTTAGCGGAGTACCGCAATACGCTCTCGCCAGTGATTCCGCGCCGTGTAATTGAGCGACCACCGTCCGCAGAGTTGCGCCCCGATCAAAAAGATCAAGATAGTTTGCCGCCTTACGACGTGCTAGACGCCATCATGAGTGCTTATGTTGAAGATAATCGCAGTCCCAGCGATATTGTGGCCATGGGTTATAGCCGTGCAGATGTCGATCGGGTTGTGCGTTTGATTCGTATTAGTGAGTACAAGCGACGCCAGTCGCCAGTCGGTATTCGGATTACCCACCGCGGGTTTGGAAAGGATTGGCGATATCCGATTACCAATAAGTTTCGTCATTCCGTGTGAAATCCTGTGCTATTCTTGCGAAGATTTGTAGTTTGTAATCCCTTATTTCTAATTCTTAAACTGTAGATATTTACTGTATGGCTTGCATTGTAGAGCTACAGTTGACTGAGGAGAGTGTCCGTGAAAAAAATTGAAGCCATATTTAAACCATTTAAGCTCGATGAAGTGCGCGAGGCCTTGTCAGAAATTGGTGTTACTGGCCTGACTGTGATTGAGGTCAAAGGCTTCGGTCGCCAAAAAGGTCACACCGAATTGTATCGTGGCGCTGAGTATGTAGTGGATTTCTTGCCTAAAATTAAAATAGAAGTAGTGGTGCCGGATAGTTTGGTTGAGACTGCGATTGATGCTTTGGTGAAATCGGCACGCACTGGAAAAATCGGTGATGGTAAGATTTTTGTTAGTGATGTGTCGCAAGTGATTCGTATCCGCACAGGTGAGACCGATGAGGCTGCGGTTTAGTATTTAGATTTTTATAGCGTGGCCAGTTATAGTAGATGTGAGTAGTGGAGTGATTGAGTAGTTGTATTGAGTATTTCATGAGTAACAATAAACAATAAACAATAAACAATAAACAAGTAACAAGTAAAAAATAACAAGCAACAAGCAACAAGTAAAAAGTAAAAAGTAATAACCAGTAAATAAAAAGTAATTAAAAATTAGACTCGTCTAAACTGCGCAGTGCATTGCTGACATCACTCGGAGCAGACCAGTCAGTAGTATAAACAGCGCTGTTAGCGCTGCCGTCGTTTGGTGCTGCGCAGAAGCACTAACACGGCGCCACTGCCGCCTTCTGACAATGGGGCTTGGCAATAAGCTAAGATCTCATCGCGTTGTGCTAACCACCCAGCTACTTTTTTCTTGAGCACCGGCTCGCCATTGCGTGAGCCCAAACCTTTGCCATGCACAATGCGCACGCACCGCAGGCCATGATGCACGCAAAATTTTAAAAACTGACTGGTCGCAGGTCGTGCTTCTTCTACCGTAAGGCCATGTAAGTCTAGGTGCTGTTGAATGCTCCACACCCCACGGCGGAGTTTTTTGAGATAGACCGATGAGACGCCATCGCGCAGAAAATACAACTCGTCGCCAGACTCAAGCCCAAGCTCCCATGCGGGGGCATCACTTAAGGTGTCTTGTAGTGCAGCTGCCTCATCAAGCTGATATTGGCGGGCGATGGGATAGGGAGGTGCAGGTTTTAATTCAACCCGATTTTGCGCAGGTAGCGGTGTCACATCAGCCAAGGCCGCTTGTAAGAGAGCCTGATCTTCAGGCGGGATAACGAGCGTAGGCTTGCTTGCGGATTTTGCAGATTTAGGCGGTTTGCTTGGTTTGTGGGGACGCACGCCTAGTCTCCGTGGGCACTGGGGTCGGCGCGGGTGGGCTGGTGCGCCACCCACGCCTATGAATGAAACGTCTGGATTAAATTAAATCTTTGCTCTCGAGATAGCGTTGTGCATCCAATGCGGCCATACAACCGGTGCCGGCACTGGTAACTGCTTGACGATAGACGTGATCTTGCACATCACCGGCCGCAAATACCCCAGGGATATTGGTGGCTGTAGCATTACCGTTGAGACCGCCTTGGGTAATGATGTAGCCGTTCTTCATCTCGACTTGGCCTTCGAAGATATCGGTATTGGGTTTGTGGCCAATGGCGATAAACACCCCTTGCAGCTGGTGATCGGTAGTCACACCGGTTTGGGTATGTTTGGTGCGCATGCCAGTTACACCAGTGTTATCGCCCAGCACTTCGTCCAGGGTTTGGTGCCATAAAATGGTCGCTTTGCCAGCCGCAACGCGCTCGTTGAGCTTGTCGATCAAGATCGCTTCAGCGCGGAATTTGTCGCGGCGATGCACGATGGTGACGTGACGCGCGATATTGGTGAGATAGAGCGCTTCTTCAACAGCGGTATTGCCTCCGCCAACGACTGCAACATCTTGATTTTTATAGAAAAATCCGTCGCAAGTGGCGCAGCCTGAAACGCCTTTACCCATGAATGCTTCTTCTGAGGGCAGGCCGAGATACATTGCCGAGGCGCCAGTGGCGATAATCAGTGCATCACAGGTGTACTGACCCTGATCACCAATCAAGGTGATGGGTGATTGCTTGAGCTGCACGGTATGAATATGGTCGAAGATCATTTCGGTGTTAAAGCGCTCAGCGTGCTTCTGAAAACGTGCCATCAGCTCGGGGCCTTGTACGCCATCGGCATCTGCTGGCCAGTTATCGACATCGGTAGTGGTCATCAATTGACCACCTTGAGCCATACCCGTAATCAGCACAGGCTTGAGATTGGCACGGGCGGCATAGACGGCCGCAGAGTATCCGGCAGGACCGGAACCGAGGATCAGCACTCGGCAGTGTTTGGTTTGGCTTGACATGATTCTGATGTACTCTCGCTAAGATAATGAAAATAAATGATTTTTTAGATCACTGAGTGACAGGTGTGAATAATCGCCACTTGCCGCAGGCAGGGTGGCGCCCCCTGCCATTATAGGCAGTTCTGGGCAACTTGCCGACTGCGCCATGTCAATCTTTGTGCATAATGGCGCCTCGGCTGTAGTGAATCGGCAGGTGATAGCTACCCATCCACCACTCAAGCACAGATATCCAGAAGCAGGCCCTAGCCGATGAATCCTGCGGCAATGGATGCCTTTTCACTTATAATCAGAGACTTAAATTTAATCTCGGGTTTGCTTGCATGTCGTCACGCACTAAATCTAAATCAGCACCAGTGTCTACTGCGCGTAATCCGCTACCTCCGCAGTTAGCAGCTTTATTGCGCGAGGCCTGGTGGTTGGTGTTTGCGTCCTCGGCGTTTTTGTTATTTTTGGTGCTGTTTACTTATCAGAAGGGTGACCCTGGTTGGTCGCATAGCACGACTACTGAGCAAATCAGCAATGCTGGCGGTATGGCGGGTGCGCACCTCGCTGATCTGTTGTTATTTTTGTTTGGGATATCAGCGTATTGGTGGGTGGTATTGTGTGTGCTATTGGTGTGGCGTAGTTTTCATCGTATGGATGGCGCTTTGGCTACGGACGCACACCACCAAGGCCAGGGTTCAAACCTAGTGATGACCCTAGGCTTTATTGCCGTGTTAATTTCGGCGTGTGGTTTAGAATTTTTACGCTTCCATACGATTAGTCACTGGGTGGGTTTGCCCGGAGTTGCTGGTGGTGTGGTGGGCTCGATGTTAGGTTTTCATTTGGCCGAGTTATTTGGATTTACTGGAAGCACTTTGATTTTATTGGTGGTGTTTGCTTCGGGTTTGAGTTTATTTACTAGCACGTCGTGGTTTGTGGTGCTTGAATGGATTGGCACCCATGCCGAGCAGGTCTATATGTATCTGCATACCAAGTGGCAAGAGCGCGAAGACCGCCGTGTGGGATCGGTAGCGATTGAAGCGCGCACCGATGCCCTGGCTGACTCTAAAAAGAAAATTGCTACACACGAGCCCCTGCGTATAGAGGTACCGCCACCTGTGATTGTGAAATCAACGCGCGCCGAGCGTGAGAAGCAAGCGCCGTTATTTGAAGACATGCCCGACTCTTTGTTGCCGCCCTTGAGTTTATTAGATGAGCCGCGCCGCACTGTAGAAACAGTATCTGCTGAGACCTTAGAATTCACCTCGCGCTTGATTGAGAAAAAGCTGCTCGATTTTGGTGTTGAAGTCACCGTCATTGCAGCATATCCCGGGCCAGTGGTGACGCGCTTTGAGATCGAGCCTGCAGTCGGTGTCAAAGGCAGTCAGATTATTAACTTGGTGCGCGATCTAGCGCGCGCCTTGTCGGTAATGAGTATTCGCGTCGTAGAGACCATCCCCGGTAAAAGTTGTATGGGCTTGGAGATCCCTAATCCGCAACGGCAGATGGTGTGCTTGTCAGAGATTTTAAGCTCTCAAGTGTACGCTGATATGGCCTCGCCGTTGACCTTGGCTTTGGGTAAAGATATTGCAGGCGTGCCGATTGTGGCTGATCTGGCGCGCATGCCGCATTTGTTGGTGGCTGGCACTACCGGTTCGGGTAAGTCGGTGGCAATTAATGCCATGATCTTATCGCTGCTCTATAAAGCACCGCCCTCGCAAGTGCGCTTGATTTTAGTCGACCCTAAAATGCTTGAGCTCTCGGTCTACGAGGGGATTCCGCATCTATTAGCCCCAGTTGTCACGGACATGCGGCACGCTGCCAATGCGCTCAATTGGTGTGTGGGCGAGATGGAGCGCCGCTACAAACTGATGTCATCCTTGGGGGTGCGTAACTTGGCGGGCTTTAATCAGAAAGTGCGCGACGCTGAAAAAGCTAAAAAGCCGCTAGAACATCCATTTGCCTCTACCCCCGAGGAGCCATTGTATTTGCACGAGATGGCATTGATTGTGGTGGTGATTGATGAGTTGGCCGATTTGATGATGGTGGTGGGCAAGAAGGTTGAAGAGTTAATTGCCCGCTTAGCGCAAAAGGCGCGGGCAGCGGGTATTCATTTAATTTTGGCTACCCAACGACCCTCGGTGGATGTGATTACCGGCTTGATCAAAGCTAATATCCCGTCGCGCATTGCGTTTCAAGTCTCGGCCAAAGTCGACTCGCGCACTATTCTCGATCAAATGGGTGCAGAGGCCTTGTTGGGGCAGGGCGATATGTTGTATTTAGCCCCTGGTCATGGTTACACCCAGCGGGTACATGGCGCATTTGTCGACGACCAAGAAGTGCATAAGGTCGTGAACCACTTAAAGAGCTTGGCTGAGCCGCAATACATTGATGAGATTCTGGACGGCCCCGATTTATCCGCCGAAGGTGTGGGCGTGGTCGACGGCCCCAACGCGGAGTCTGACCCTTTGTACGACCAAGCCGTAGAAATTGTGCTCAAAACGCGTCGTCCCTCTATTTCGTTAGTGCAGCGTAATTTGCGCATTGGTTACAACCGCGCCGCCCGTCTGCTCGAGCAGATGGAAGTGTCTGGCTTGGTGTCGTCTATGCAGTCCAATGGTAATCGGGAAGTGCTGGCACCTGCTCGGGATGGGGACGATTAGTGTTAGTTCAAATCACAACGGCCATGAACATGGCTGCGACGATAACTATGGCTAGCAACATGAATAGCGGTAAGGTCCGCTCTTTGAGGGGTCGCTGGCTAGCCATATGTGTCTTAATCCTGCTCTCCGTCACAGCGCCTCTGGGCAACGCCCAAGCTAATCCACAGGGACAAGCACAGGGACGTGGTATGGGATTGGATGTATTTGTGCAGCTACAAACAGGTATGAGCGAGGGCGAGTTAATTATGCGGGCGGGCAGACCTGACCATCAATCCATAGATAATGCGCGCGATGCGCAAAAATCCTATTACTACTTCCCAACGGTTGATCATCCGTTTTTGACTACGGTCAGCATGCGCGGCGGGCGTATCGTCAACTTAGAACGTATTCGTAAAAACTTGTAGTGTCCCGATAAATTGATAATCTCCCGTCTTGGTGACGCTTAAAACCCAACCCAATTTAATTCAACCAAACCAAACCAAACCAAACCAAACCAAACCAAACCAAACCAAACCAAACCAAACCAAACTAAACCAAACCAAACCAAACCTTAGATATGTCACGTAACGACCTGAATATAAATAATCATATTTTTAAAGCGGATGCTTTGTTACGTGTTGTAGTGCAGACCCTGCGCCGCCCCTTAGCAAGTATTGGCTTAGCGCTAACACTCAGCTTGACGTGCACGGCGCCTGCGATGGCCGCAGCCACAGATGCCTTGCACCAATTCTTGGAGCAAACCCAAACCCTAAAGGCGCGCTTTAGCCAGCGCGTGCTCGACAAAAACATGAAGGTCTTACAGCAAGTCCATGGGCAGATGCAACTATCTCGCCCCGGCAAGTTTCGCTGGGACTACGCCAAACCCTACGAACAGAGCTTAATTGGCGATGGTCTAAAGCTGTGGATTTACGACAAAGATCTCAATCAAGTGACTATGCGTAAGCTCGATCGGGCGCTGGGTGCGAGTCCAGCGGCTTTGCTGGCAGGTCGCAATGATCTAGAGCGCGAGTTTCTGTTCACTAATACCGGTATGAAAGACGGCCTCGAATGGCTGGACGCTAGCCCCCGTGGGCGCGATCAGGCATTTGACAAAATACGCTTGGGATTTAATAAATTAAGCTTAGAAATCATGGAATTAAGAGACGCATTTGGACAAACGACTGTGATTCAGTTTAGCGAGATCGAGCGCAATCCAGCGCTTAACCCAGGGGTATTCCGGTTTGTACCGCCGGCTGGTGCCGATGTTATCTCTGAGTAGCGGCTTGGACGCCCAGCGATGAGCGACTTGTTTGCCGCGCGCCAACCCGAGGCCCCTTTGGCCGAACAAATGCGGCCGCAGCGGCTAGACGAGGTGATCGGCCAAACCCATTTACTCGGATCTGGTAAGCCTTTGCAGCTGGCTTTCGCCGCTGGCAAGCCCCACTCGATGATTCTTTGGGGCCCGCCGGGCGTGGGCAAAACCACCTTGGCGCGCTTGATGGCCTCGGCGATTGATGCAGAATTTATCGCGCTCTCGGCGGTATTGGCCGGCGTGAAAGACATTCGTGACGCGGTGCAGCAAGCGCAGCACGTGCTCCAGCAATCAGGCCGGCGTACTATCTTGTTTGTCGACGAAGTGCATCGGTTTAATAAATCCCAGCAAGATGCGTTTCTGCCCTTTGTGGAGCAGGGGCTATTCACCTTTATTGGCGCCACTACAGAAAACCCCTCGTTTGAAGTGAATTCAGCGCTGCTCTCGCGTGCTGCCGTCTACGTGTTGCAACCTTTAGCCGCTGCTGATTTAGCGGCCTTGGTTCGCAAAGCGATCGCAAGAGTAAACGATAAATTACTGAATAAATTGACTATTTCTGACGAACCTCGAGACGCCTTGGTGGCCTATGCCGATGGGGATGCCCGTCGTCTGCTCAACCTGGTCGAGCAAGTCTGCCACGCCGCAGTTCAAAGTGAGCAATACCAGATTGAGCTGACCTTGATCGAGAGCACAGTGACACAAAGCCTGCGTCGCTTCGACAAAGGGGGCGACGCCTTCTATGATCAAATCTCGGCTTTGCATAAATCGGTGCGCGGTTCTGCCCCCGACGCCGCCCTATACTGGCTTACCCGCATGCTCGATGGCGGCGCAGACCCTTTATATTTAGGCCGCCGCTTGGTGCGAATGGCGATAGAAGATATAGGTTTAGCGGACGCCCGTGCTTTGCGCATGGCCTTGGATGCCTGTGAAACCTACGAACGCCTGGGCTCGCCCGAGGGCGAATTGGCGCTGGCTCAAGCCACCTTATACCTAGCGGTAGCCGCCAAAAGTAACGCCGCTTATGTCGCCTACAATGCGGCACGCGCCCACGTCAAAGCCGAACCCTCGCGCCCGGTGCCGCTGCATTTACGCAACGCGCCTACTCAACTCATGAAAACGCTGGGCCACGGCGAACGTTACCGATACGCTCACGATGAACCAGAAGCCTATGCCGCCGGTGAGCGTTACTGGCCGGACGGCATGGCAGCCCCCCAGTTTTATCAACCCACAGACCGCGGCTTAGAAGCCAAGATCAGCGAAAAACTGGCGTATCTGGTGAGCTTGGATCGCCAGAAAGCACCGCACAAGACTTAATAATCCAGATTAAGTCTAATTAAAAATTGTCAATATACTCAAATATTTATTGAAGTTACCTATCCTTGAGTTGATGTGCTGACCGGTTATTCACATTAAATACGTATCGGTAAATCTCGATTGTTTGCTATGGGCACCAGTCAGTTGAGTGCTTGGTGTTAACGAGCGGATGTTGCACGATAAGCAGCCTCTGCTGCGCGCAGACGAGTCGCGTGCAATGTCCCGAGTTTAAGCGGGTTTCTACGAAGCTTAAAAATTTAATTTAAATTTAAATTTAAATATAAATTAATTTAATAAAATCAATTTTTTATTTAATTTATTGAATGTATAGTATTAATTTAAACCCCTCATTTAAAACCCATACAAGCGGGCGGGGTTGTCCACCAAAACGCGGCGCCGTTGATCGACATCGGGAATCCACTCAGCAATCAGGTCGGCGAGCACCGGATCTTCAGGCATATCAGCGCGTGCGCCCGGATGCGGCCAGTCGCTACCCCAAACCACACGGTCGGGGGCAGCGGCGACCAAAGCGCGGGCTAGTGGCGTCACATCCGGATACAGCGGCACTTGTTTCGACAAAAAATAAGGCCCCATGGCTTTGGCCCAAACATGCTCGTGGCGCACCAATGCTAACAACGCCTGAAACGCGGGGGCGGCCACGCCAGCAGCCGCCGGACAGCGTGCAAAGTGGTCGATCACGATAGGCAGCTTTAGCTGCGCCAGTTTGGCCGCTGCTTCGGGCATTTTCGGTAAATCCATATAAAACTGTAAATGCCAGCCCATGGCTTTGAGTCGGGGTGCTAGACGCTCGCCGTCAGCCAAGGTGAGACCCTCAGTCTCGGAGGCCAGATTAATCCGCACGCCGCGTACACCGGCGTCATGTAATTGAGTGAGTTCGCGGTCAGACACATCAGCGGCCACCACTGCAATACCCCGCAAATTATGTAGCCCTGAGCGCAAGGCCTCGACCATGCAGGCGTTATCGGTGCCATAGACACTGGGTTGCACCAACACGCCTCGGTCGCAGCCATTGTTCTTTAACATCGACACGTAATCCGTGGTGAGCGCATCGGGCGCGATATACGCGGCATTGGGCAAGTAGGGGAAGCGGCTTTGTGGCCCGAACACATGGGCGTGACAATCGGTAGCGCCCGCAGGGAACACGGTATTGGGTTTACGGGTGAAGGGGATACAAGCGGGAATATTCGGTGCGCGTACAGGAGCAGACATAGAGGCCTCGGGTCAAAAAAAGGGTTTTAAAAAAATTAAAAATTTAAAAACATAGCAAAAAGGATTAAAAGCACCTGTAAATCATGCGCCGACTCTAGAAGGCAGGTAGCCGTCTGTCAAGAAACCTTCAGATTGAAATGATAACTGTGCGATCAAACACCATGGCCTGCCATAGCCCTGACGCCGCCCCCATAGGCAGGGTTGCGGTAATGCGTTAAAATAATGTTTATTTTCAGAATGTTACGTAGCTGACTGGGAGCTCGGTAGTCAGCCCCTCTCAGCCTCTCTCAGCATCTTTGTTACTCATCATGTCATTTAGCATCGCATTCAACATGTCATCCACCAAGCATTTGGAGTCAGTATGTTAGATCTACACCTTTTACGCAGTGATATCGATGCCGTGGCCAAGCGCCTAGCAGACCGCGGCTATACCCTGAACGTGAGCGCGTTTGCCGATATCGAGCAACAACGCAAAGCCATTCAAACTGAGACCCAAGAACTACAAGCGCGCCGCAATGCGCTGTCTAAGCAAGTGGGGCAAGCCAAAGCGCAAGGGCTGGACGCCAGCGACCTCATGGCACAAGTGAGTGCCGATGCTGAACGGCTCAAAGCGCTAGAGACCCAACTCGAAGCCGTGCAAACCCGCCTGAATGATTTTTTGATGCAAGTGCCCAACCTGCCGCACGTCAGCGTGCCCACGGGCGCGGACGCAGACGCCAATGTAGAAGTGCGCCGAGTAGGCACCCCAACCGCGTTTGACTTTACGGCACGCGACCACGTGGATATTGGCGAAGGCTTAGGTCTGTTTGATTTTGAAACCGCCACCAAAATTGCCCAAGCCCGATTTGTGATTATGAAGGGCGCACTAGCCAGATTACACCGCGGGCTTGCGCAGTTTATGCTTGATGTACACACCCAAGAACATGGCTATACAGAAATCTATGCGCCGTATTTGGTGAATGCCGACTCCATGCGCGGCACGGGGCAATTTCCTAAATTTGAAGACGACCAATTTGCAGTCACCGCCGACCAATTGTTTTTAATTCCCACCGCTGAAGTGCCAGTAACCAACATGGTGCGCGGCGAAATTTTGGCGGCAGCCCAACTACCGCTGCAATGGGTGTGTCATACACCGTGCTTTAGGCGCGAGGCCGGCTCTTACGGCAAAGACACGCGCGGACTGATTCGCCAACACCAATTTGACAAAGTCGAGCTGGTGCAAATTATCCACCCCGATCATTCCTACGCCGGACTAGAGGCACTAACAGGCCACGCCGAGACCATCCTCAAGAAGCTAGGCCTGCCCTATCGGGTGATGGCCTTGTGCACTGGAGATATGGGCTTTTCTGCGGCTAAAACCTACGACTTAGAAGTATGGCTGCCGGGGCAGCAAGCGTATCGGGAAATCTCCTCGTGCAGTAATTTTGAAAGCTTTCAAGCGCGCCGCATGCAAGCGCGCTACCGCAACGACAAAAATAAACCCGAGCTTGTGCATACCCTCAACGGCTCGGGTTTGGCCGTAGGCCGCACCTTGGTGGCGGTGCTAGAGAACTACCAACGCGCCGATGGTGGGGTAGACATCCCTGAAGCCCTGCAACCGTATATGGGCGGCCTGAAAGCGCTGATGCCAGTGCGCTAGTGCGCATACACTGGTAGAATGCGCCCCGAATCACCGCGTTAGACGCACACCGGAGAGGTGGCAGAGTGGTTGAATGTACCGGTCTCGAAAACCGGAATACGTGCAAACGTATCGAGGGTTCGAATCCCTCCCTCTCCGCCAAGAAGTTATATAAGTGATTGATTTATATAAGAAT
>Ga0114971_10001606_pt1 | contig 15374 bp, 9 predicted proteins | sample M_140625_MF_Meta_FD_87320 | JGI IMG/M metagenome (GOLD analysis project Ga0114971, IMG submission 87320) | Freshwater microbial communities from Lake Montjoie, Canada to study carbon cycling - M_140625_MF_MetaG | ecosystem: Environmental > Aquatic > Freshwater > Lake | place: Lake Montjoie... | reverse complement strand
TATCGAATGCCGGACCTGGAAGATATAATTTGAAGTGTTTATTTATGGGATATGGAGATCTTCAAATTCCTAACGTTATTGTTACCTCAGGAAAGGAGGTTGTCCTAGATTTTGAAATGATAGAAGTATATAATCCAATTGGAGAAGTTGTTATTCAGTCGAGCAATAAGAGCGGTACGCTCAACAATTTAGCTTCAGTAAGTGCACGAACATTTTCGATGGAGGAAGTTAATCGTTTTGCAGGTGGACGAAGCGATGTTGCGCGTTTGGTGGCGAATCTTGCCGGTGTTAGTGCGCCAGATGATAGTCGGAACGATATCGTTATTAGAGGGAATTCGCCAGTAGGAGTGCTTTGGCGTATAGATGGAATGAGCGTTACGAATCCGAATCATTTCGCTTCTGTTGGAACAACAGGGGGTGCGGTGAGCGCGCTGAATACGAATCTCTTGAAGAATTCAGATTTTTTCACTTCAGTATTTCCTGCTGAATACGGAAACGCTACTTCTGGAGTATTTGATATCGGGTTTCGAAATGGAAACAATAAAACGAGGGAAACGACTTTTCAAGTTGGTGTGGTAACTGGAATTGAGGCTACCACCGAAGGTCCTTTCAGTAAGAAAAGCAATGCTTCTTATCTTATCGGATATCGTTATTCGCTGGCGGGAATGGCGCAAAACCTAGGAGTTAATATTGGCACTTCAGCAACTCCGACGTATCAAGATTTGTCTTTTAAAATTAACGGGGGAACAACCAAGATGGGTAAGTTTTCGTTATTCGGAATTCTAGCCAAGAGCACCATTAATATCGGCGGAGGAAGTCAAAATACATTGTACGGAAATGGCAATAAAGTCGATTTTGGAAGTGAGATTGGTATAGTTGGAATGAATCATTTCAAACAAATAAATAAGAAGTCTTTTGTGTCATCAGTTATTGGATTGAACTACTCAAGTGCCGATCAAACAGGATATGATTTCGACTTCCCGACGAATCAGAGTTTTATCAAGGAAGTCAATAATGTAGTGAAGCAATCTCTGAATTTCAGTTCTGCATATCATTTGAAAGTGAACTCAAAAGTTTTTTTGAAGGTTGGAATTCAAGAAGAACAAATCGGACTAAATCTTTTTTACAAAGCGAAAAACCGAATTGATGAGAGCTACACTCAAATTTGGGATTATGAAAGCAGCACCCAAATAGCTCAGGCTTTCGTACATCTGAAATTCAATCCAACAGAAAAGATCACGATAAATTCCGGAGTTCACACTCAGATGTTTTTTCTAAACAATTCAAAATCTGTTGAACCAAGACTGGGCATGGTGTTTTATATTTCGAAGAACAGCACCTTGAATTTTGGCTATGGATTGCATGCACAGATGCAGCCGATAAACGTTTATTTTCTTCAGTCGACGGATGCCGCAGGGAATGTCACCTATTCGAATAAAGATTTAGATTTCACGAAGAGTCATCACTTTGTAGTTGGTTACAATATTCAGCCCTTTACGAATTGGCGTGTGAAGGCGGAAGCCTATTACCAGTCGATTTTCAATGTTCCAGTGAATACCTACAGCAGCAGTTATTCTATGTTGAATACAGGTTCGACTTTCAAAGCAGATTTGCAAGACAGTCTATTCAATAAAGGAACGGGCGAAAATTACGGCGTTGAATTAACCATAGAGAGATTTTTTAGTAAAGGGATTTACGCTATGTGCACTTCTTCGATTTATAAATCTCTCTATGTTGGAAGCGACGGAGTTGAGAGAAACACAGCATTTAACGGACGTTATGTGTTTAATTGTTTAGCAGGAAAAGAATGGGCAGTAGGCGCCAATGGGCAAAATAAGTTCTCGGTAGATTGCAAATTCACTAATGCGGGTGGACGGGCATTCACATCTATAGATTTAACTGCCTCTAATCTCATGAACAGAGAGGTGCTCTCAAGTAATGCTTACAATAGTTATTATTCAAATTACTATCGACTCGATTTTAAGTTGGGATATACAGTCAATAGCAATTCAAAAAAAGTGTCGCAATCCATATCTTTGGATTTGCAGAATGTCACGAATCACAAGAACGTCTTTTCTCAGAGTTACGACAATCGAATGCAAGCGGTTAGTTCAACCTATCAACTTGGATTTTTCCCAAACGTGGTTTACAAAATTCAGTTCTAATTAAGGGAAGCTCAAGCCTTGTTATTTGTTGTGTTTTTTTTCAGTAGGAATTTGCGAGCAGAATCTCTGCGAATTCCGTAAATTCGTTCAATGCGCAAAATTTTACTCATTGGATGCTTTGCTATGCTCGTTCAATTCGGAATGGCGCAGGTGGTGCATTTCATTGAAAACAAAGGTCAGTGGCCTTCACAAGTGAAGTTCAGCGCTGCAACAGAAAACGGCAGAACTTTTTTCGAGAACAATGCCTTCACACATCATTTTTTCGATTTATCTGAAATAGCGAAAGCACATGCTGGAAAGGAGTTCGAGCCGATTATGCGCGGACATGTTTTTCGTCAAGTGTTTCTTAATGCCCATCCGGAAAGAGTGGTTGCCGATGCCTTTCAACAAACACGTTACAACTATTTTTTAGGAAACGACCCTGCCAAATGGGGAAGAGATTGCCGCGAGGCGAAAGGATTCCGCTATCAAAATTTTTATTCAGGAATTCATCTTCACGTTTATCAGAACGATTTCTTCATGAAGTACGACTGGGAAGTGCAACGTGGTGCTTCACCAACGCAAATTCAATGGTCGTATGAAGGAACCGATGATGTTCGCATTGAAGACGGAAGGCTGATCGTACGAACGGCCTTGGGAGAAATCGTTGAGCAAATCCCCATCGCATATCAATTGATTCCCATGGAAGGCGAAGCTGCCGGAAACAATCCGCCGATGAAAATTCGTGTCGATTGCTCCTTCGAGAAAAACGGGAATGTAATTTCTTTCCGATTGGGAAAATACGATTCGAGGCACGCGTTAATCATTGATCCAGAGCTAATCTTCTCTTCCTACAGCGGAAGCTTCGACGATAACTTCGGATATACCGCTACCTATGATAGTCAAGGAAATTTAATTTCCGGAAGCAGTGCATTCGGTCAAGGTTACCCCACAACACTTGGCGCTTATCAGACCACTTGGGGTGGTGGAGACGGACAAGGTACATTGGCAGGAACCGATATGGCTATTTCGAAATACGATGTGTCAGGAACCTTCTTGCAATGGAGCACATTTCTAGGCGGCGCGCACGACGATCTTCCGCACAGTCTTATCTGCAACAGCAACGACGAGCTGATTGTCTTGGGAACAACGTCAAGCGGAAACTTTCCCGTTACTTCGAATGCTTTTGATAATTCATTCAATGGCGGAGCGAGCTTCGCTCCGTTTGGCGTGGGAGTTCAATACAACAATGGAAGTGATATCGTTGTAGCGAAGTTAAATGTAAATGGAAACACACTCGTGGCTTCTACCTTCGTTGGAGGGACAGGCAATGACGGTGTGAACACCGCAGCCGGACTGAAGTTCAACTATGCCGATGAATTTCGTGGAGAAGTGGATTTAGATGCGAACGATAATGTCTACGTGGTGAGTTCAACTTTCTCGATGAACTTTCCAACAGTAAATGCTTTTCAATCAAGTATCGGCGGATTGCAAGATGCTTGTGTTTTCCAATTGTCAAATGATTTGTCGCAATTGAATTGGAGTACCTATTTGGGTGGAAGCGATGATGATAGCGGATTCAGTTTGGCGGAGGATAACGCAGGAAATTTATTCGTGTGCGGAGGAACGCAGTCGGTGAATTTTCCAATTGCAGGCAACGGATACGGACAAGTTTTTAATGGGGGGAATAGCGACGGTTGGATAGCGAAGTTGAGTCCAGACGGGACAAGTTTGCTTTCTTCGACATACTTCGGAAGTAACGTTTACGATCAACTTTATTTTATTGAAACAGACAACCTCGATGAGGTGTTTGTATACGGACAAACGCGCGCTGCGAATTCAACCTTTGTTGTGAATGCCGCATTCAGTCAGCCGAACAGCGGGATGTTGGTAACGAAATTCCCCAATGATTTATCGTCTATTGTTTGGAGCACCGTATTTGGTGTCGGCGATGGAAGGCCGAGTCTTTCTCCGACAGCATTCTTGGTAGATGTATGCGGAAAGATTTACCTCAGTGGTTGGGGAGGAGCCGTGAACTTATACTCAACGAATGAAGCAGGCAATACCAGTGGATTGCTCACTACGTCAGATGCGTTTCAAACAACGACAGATGGCAGCGATTTTTATTTGCTCGTTTTGGAAGCAGACGCAAGTGCTGTTACGTATGCCTCGTTTTTCGGAGGAAACATAAGCTCAGAACACGTAGATGGAGGTACGAGTCGTTTCGATCGAAAGGGAATTATTTATCAGAGTGTATGCGCCGGTTGTGGCGGAAATAGCGACTTTCCAATTTTTCCAGCGAATGCAGTTTCAGCAATCAACAACAACAGTTGCAACAACGGCGTATTCAAATACGATTTCCAACTACCTCTTACTGTTGCCAATTTCAATGTGCCGCCTTTGCTTTGCGAAGGATCTACCATTCAGTTGGTAAGCACTTCGTCTTTGGCCGCCTCGGTACAATGGAATTTCAGCGACGATAATTCTACCGTATTTGGAAACAGTGTCGTTCACACCTTCAATGCACCAGGAACGTACACGATAACCTTAACCGCACAGAACCCAGCGACGTGCAATGCAGTGGATACCATCTCGCGCACGGTAACCGTTATTGCGCCAATTGTTGAAACGCTTGGCGATGTGACAGTTTGTGCCGGAGTGCCCATTCAATTGGGACAGGTGAGTGCTGATCCGAATGCTGTTTATACCTGGACTCCGAATGATGGTAATCTAAGTGATGTGAATGGCCCGCTTCCCATTTTTACAGGAAGTTCGAATGGTTCGTATCAATTGTTGGTTCAGCATGATATATGCACAGACACGCTCACGCAAAATGTGATCGTTCCTCAATTGGAATTAATTCTTTCAAACGATACTTCTCTTTGTGTGCCATCGAATGTAGACCTTAGTGCTGCGATTAACCCTTCAACAGGAAGCTTGATTTGGAGCGCTTCACCTGATTTTTCCTCACCACTAAATAGCAATACACAGGATCTATCAATAAACGTTTTTGTGAACGGAATGCAAACGTATTTCGCGCAGCTTACCAATCAAGGTTGCACGGTTGAAGACAGCGTTTCTGTTTATATGGTTGGTGACCAAGCGACTATTCAAGGAGACTTTACAGCGTGCTATGGAGATACAATTTCCTTGTCTGTGTTGAATCCGAATCCAACGTTCAATTACCAGTGGCAATCGAGCGCGCAATTACTAAGCGGACAAGGCACTTCTTCTGTGGAATTAATACTTACAGCAGGAACGGAAGTTTCTGTTTCTGCAGCCACGCCAAGCGGATGCTTTGCGCAAGATACTGTTCAGGTGGCAGTGAGTGCCTTGAATGAATCGACTATTAACGCTAGTGTAAATCCAGCGGTTGTCATTGCTGGAACCAACGTTCAGCTTACTGCCAGTCCTTTGAATAACGCCTATTCTTATCAGTGGACACCATCGCTTGGATTGAATAATCCGAATATTTATAATCCAATAGCTTTCGTTGAAATGACTTCAACATACAACGTAACAGTTTCTGATGGCGATTGCATTCAACAAGACAGTGTCACTGTGCGAGTGGTAGATTTTATATGTGGAAGGCCAACCGTGTACGTTCCAAACGCATTCACTCCGAATCTCGATCAAGCGAACGAATGGCTTTATGTAAGAGGAAATTTCATTACGCAATTGGATTTTAAGTTGTTCGACCGTTGGGGTGAATTGGTCTTCGAGACCCAAGATCAAAGCATGGGTTGGAATGGCTATTTCAAAGGGAAGAAAGTAGATCCCGCTGTTTTTGTTTACTACATGCGCGTGGTCTGTGAAGGTGGTGAAATTTATTTCGAAGAAGGAAATATTACTGTTCTTGAATGAGGATAAGAATATGCATAGCAGTTGTTTGTCTTGCGCTCTCCGCAATGCATGGTCATGCTCAGGATATTCATTTTAGTCAGTTCGATCAGGCTATGCTCTGGCAGAACAGCGCTCAAGTGGGAGCCTTCAACGGGCAGTTTCGTTTTGCAGCCAATCAGCGAAATCAATGGCGAAGTGTTACGACACCTTATCAGACATTCGGTTTTTCCGCTGAAGCGAAAGAGTTTAATGCGAAGCAATGGTCTTTCGGATTGAATGCAGGAAGTGATGTTGCAGGGGATTCTCGTTTTAGAACATCGCAAGTTCAGCTTCATGCTGCGCATACCCTTTACGAGCCGAACGATAGTTTAGAGGTGAGAGGTGGAGGTTCATTCGGAATTACTTCACGCGGATTTGATCCCAGTGCATTGATTTACGATTCACAATGGAACGGAATGAGTTTCGATCCTACCCTTTCAACAAATGAGATTTATGCAACCACAGCGCGTGTTTATCCTTCAGCAGGTTTATCCGTTTTCATTCAGAAACAACAAAATAAATTCCGATGGAATGCGGGTTATTCGTTGAGCAACATTACACGACCCAAGCAGAGTTTCAAAGACAACAATGCCGTTGTGCTCGATATGCGTCATGCCATTCAAGCGAGCGCAAGAATTCCTTTGAATTCGCAATATGAGGTTGAAGCGCTTTCGTTGTTTCAACTTCAAGGAAAAATGAAGGAATTGGTTTTAGGATCCAGAGCTTACTACAAACTGCCATCTGAAAAGTGGGAGAATCAGCGCGTGTTTGCAGGCGTTCACGGAAGGTTTCGAGACGCTGCTTGGATTGAATTAGGAGCAGAATACAACGAATGGCGAGTGGGAATGTCGTATGATTTGAACACATCAACGCTTCGTCCAGCGAGCACGGGAAGAGGAGGTTTAGAATTTTCCATCGTCTACATTGTTCCTCCAAAACCGAAACCCGGAAACTTGAAAAAGATCTGTATTCCTTATTACTAAAAACAATTGTAGCTTTGTAGGTATAGATTTTACCTATGAACTTCCAATAGTGAGAATACATTGTATCTGCATAAAAGCATAAGAACTGCGTGAAACCTTCTGTCGCATGAAACTGAACTACGGACAATTACCGGAAGAACTTTATGCGAATGTTTTTCCTGAAATATTTGAAAAGTCATATGTTGTTTTTTGGAATGAAAAATTGACAAACACTTTTCCAGATGCATGCAAGTCAAAGGAATTCGAGCAATTGATTAAAGGAAATAATCAGTGGTCGAAACAGCCTTTGGCCATGGCCTATGCGGGACATCAGTTTGGACACTTCAATATACTTGGCGACGGAAGGGCTTGTTTGGTTGACGAATTGAAATCTTCGGAAGGATTTCTTCATGACGTTCATTTGAAGGGAAGTGGAGCCACTCCATATTCACGAAGAGGTGACGGACGTGCCACGTTGAAGGCCATGTTGCGCGAAGCCATCATGAGTGAAGCGATTCATGCACTTCAAATTCCAACAACACGAACGCTTGCTGTTTTAAATACGGGAGATCAGATTCATCGAAACGGAATGGAGAAGGCCGGACTTTTAGCTCGCACGGCTTCTAGTCATCTGCGTGTCGGTACGTTTGAGTATGCAAGCATGCATGAGAACGAGGGTGTTTTGAAAGCACTTGCCGATTATGCCATTGCGCGACATTATCCGCAATGCGCGAGTGCAGAAAATTTGTATTTATCCTTGTTGAAGGATGTCGTTCATGTGCAGATAGATTTAATAGTGAATTGGATGCGCGTAGGGTTTATTCATGGCGTTATGAATACCGATAATTTGAGCATTTCTGGAGAGACGATAGATTACGGTCCGTGTGCATTTATGAATGTGTATGATCCAAAGACATGTTTTAGTTCTATAGATACTGCAAAGCGATATGCGTTCGCGAGTCAACCAGGAATTGCGCAATGGAATCTGTGGGTTTTTGCGAATAGCTTAATGACGCTCATTCATGAGAATCAGAGAGTCGCTAAAGAAATGGCTGTGGAAGTCATTGAAGAATTTCCTGCACAATTTGGAGCAGCTTATTACAAAATGATGGGCGAGAAATTGGGTGTGGAGATTAACACGCAAGAAGGAAGGGAGTGGGTGGAAGAGCTGCTTTCCATCATGGAAGAAACACATTCAGATTATACAAACTCATTTTTGTTTTTGGAAGGAAAGGAAGTGAGTGAAGTTTATTTAACCACCAGCCCTCGCTTTGAATTGTGGTCAGCTCAAAGAAATGATTTCAATAAAATTGAAAAAGAGAATGTCAATCCAGTTGTCATTCCTCGCAACGAATGGGTTGAAAGGGTATTAGCAGAAGCAGTGGACAACGACAATTGGGAATTGTTTCAATCCTATACCGACCGACTTAAAAATCCATACGAATCAAAGTCAGAAGATGTTTTTTCAACCTTCAATCCGAAAAATGATTTGAGTTTTAAAACTTTTTGTGGGACGTAGACTATCCTCCAAAAACCTTCTTCAACAATTCCGAAGTTCTTGCAATTGGATCTTTACGAATCAGTAATTCTTCCTCAGCAACCTTTACAAAAAGTCCGTCAATGGCGCGTTCGGTGGCGAACTGAACCAAGTCAGGATTCACCTTTTCAATCAAAGGAATTTTATTGTAGCGTGTAATAACAAACTCCCAATTCTTTGTAGCGCCTACTTTATCGAGGGATGTTTTTATAATGGGTTTGAATGCTTCAACCAAGGCAGCGCGTGTTTTCGATTTCAAATATTCTGTCCCTGCGTTTTCTCCACCTTTTACAATGTTTATCGCATCGGTAATGGTCATTTCTGAAATGGCACGGACGAAGATGTCTTTCGCTGCGCTTCCTGCATCTTCCGCTGCACGATTAAGAGATAGAATTACATCGTCACATTCTTTGTTCAATCCGAGGCTGCGCAATTTGTCTTCAACCTTCTTTGCATCTGGAGGAAAAGGAATTTTGATTTTCGGATTCCCGAAATAGCCATCGGCTTTCGAAACAATCTCGGTTCCTTTCGTCGCTCCTTTGCTCAATGCTTCCTTCAAGGCTTTACCAGCCTCCTCTTCGGTGAATCCAGAAGATTTAGCAGTTTGTTGAAGCTTCTGCTCGGCCTGTTTCTTCAGGTCTTTCAAACTCTGAGCACAAGAGCTCATGCTCAAGAATAGCCCCACCACAAAAATCGAAAATACTTTTTTCATATGTTTTTTTTAAAAATGATTATTTCTTAACCTAGGTCGAAAAATATTTCGACCCTATATCTTACCTAAAACCTTGCCACGTAATTCCGCATCTTTCGCATCGGTTAATTTCTCTAGCTCCGCTGCTTCGTTCATTAATTTTTCTGTGAACACTTTATCTGTTATTCCTCCTGCATTGACACGCACATTGTAACAAGCGCCAATCACCGCAGTGCGAATAGCCAAGGCGCCAACACCAGCGTCGGTAACCGAGTTCGGATTGCCTATTTCAATCATGGCTTCACAAACTTCAAAGGCTTTGAATGCAACGCGAGCAGTGCGCATAGGAATCTCCATCGCATATTTTGAAGACGATTGAATGGCTTCGGTGCGAGTGGCTTTTTCTTCGTCGCTGTTTTTCGGTAATCCGAAGGCTTCCATGATTTTATTGAAAGACTGCGTGTCTTCATCTACTAACCAATTCAATTCGTCTTGAATTTCTTTGGCTTTTACCGCCCAATTGGAAAACTCTTCCCAACGAGCATCCCATCCGCGCTTGTGAGCGCTAAGGTTTGCTACCATTCCCGCTAATGCAGCTCCCATAGCGCCGCAATAGGCGCTCACAGACCCGCCACCGGGAGCAGGAGATTCACTGAGTATTTCATTAGCGAATGCAGTTAAACTCATGTCGACCAATTTCTTTCCACTTCCTAAATTCTTCTCGATAATGTATTCAATAATTTTTTCTTCTGGGTTGAAAGGAGCAAGGTCATCTAATCCCAAAGATTTCACGGCAATCTTAATTTTTTCACTGTCGGAAATTCCCAGTGAACGTTCTTGTTTCTTCAAGAAATAATCTGCCGCTTCCAATAAACTTTTCTTCGGAATTAATCCAACCAATTCGCTTCCCGTTACACGAACACCCCGCTCGTCGGCCTTCTTACAAGACTCCTCAAATGCAACATGCACTGGAGTGATGTTTATGTTGGTGAGGTTCAACGACAATTGAGCCACGCCGTATTCTTCAATAAACCATCCGATACCTTTAACAGACTTCAATGTTCCCGGAATGCGCTTCGGCTCTCCGTTTTCATCGAGCACAGGTTTTCCACCTTCATTCAAAACACGGCCAGCTTCTCGAATATCGAACGCAATTGCGTTAGCGCGACGCGCAGAAGTCGTATTCAAATTCACATTGTATGCCACCAAGAAATCACGCGCGCCAATGGTGGTGATTCCAGATTTGCGAACGCTTTCGGTTACTTCATTCGGACCGAAATCGGGTGTCCACTCAGCAGTAGATATTTTCTCAATCGCTTCGTATTCTCCTTTTCTACAATTCGCCAAATTCGCTCGAACTTCTTGCTTCGCAGCAGACTCGTAGAAATAAACAGGTATTCCTAATTCTCTTCCCACACGTTCTCCCAATTGATGGGCAAACGCAGCACATTCCTCAAGGGTAACTCCAGCAATAGGAACGAGAGGACAAACATCGGTCGCACCCTGACGTGGATGCTCGCCTTTGTGATTAAGCATGTCTATTAACTCTTGCGCTTTCTTCATCAATTGAAATGCTCCTTCTAAAACAGCCGATGGTTCTCCGGCGATGGTAATCACTGTTCTGTTGGTTGAAGCTCCTGGATCAACGTCGAGCAGCATTACACCCGGCACAGCAGCAGCGGCTTGCGCAATGGTGTTGATTTTGTCTTTGTCTCTTCCCTCCGAAATATTCGGAACGCATTCAATGATTTGTTTCATGTGTGTTGAAGTAAGGGTACAAAGGTAGCTAAGACAAGTAATTTTATCGGTCGGAAAATGTACGTGTATTATTTTCAAAAAATGTACGTACATTTGTTTTATGAAGAAGTTGAAAAGTAAATCAGAATATCGTCCGAAGCTCACGCTCAGTGTGAGTGAAGAGGTTATTGAAAAGGCGAAGAAGTATGCCGCTGAGCACAATCAGTCTATTTCGTCTTTGGTGGAAAATTATTTAGCGTCTTTGGTGAACGAGGATGCTGGAAATTACGTGCCTGTTAACACAGAGTTGCAAGCTCTTCATTCGCTCTTGAAAAAATCGAATGCTAAGCGAAAGCTCAATTTGGAAGAAGAGCGGTTGAATTATTTGTTGAACAAAAATGAATAAGCCTCGATTGTTCATTGATTCAGATGTTATTTTGGATTTGGTCTTACAAAGAGAAGAACACTATGAATGTGCACAGAAATTATTTGATCAATTTCAGCAAGGAAAAAACATCCTCTACACCTCATCTATAGTTATAGCCAATATGCATTTTATTATTCGGAAACTGCATGATGTGAAATTTGCGAATAGTTCAGTTTCGTTTGTGAGCAAGCATTTCAAGATTATAGATGCGAGCAATGAAGATATAGAATCGTCCATTCAATCGAAGTTTTCTGACTTCGAAGATGGAGTTCAATATTTTTCTGCGTTGCGTTCGAAAAAGATTGACGCATTAATAACAAGAAATGTAAAAGATTACAAACACTCACAGTTACCCGTTTTCACTCCGAAGCAATGGTGCAAGCGATAGTTGATTCCAATTCACATAGCGTTGTATCTTCACACCGAAAATTTTATTGAATGCTAAGGACGATTCTGAATCTTTTTATTTTTGTTGTTTGCGTCTTAACAGGCGGAATGCTGAATGGAATAATTGTGCAATACAGCGGCACTATTATTCCTCCTCCAGCCGGTTTTGATTTAACAACCGAAGAAGGATTGAAAGGTGCGTTGGCTGTGATGGAGCCGAAGCATTTTATTATGCCATTTCTAGCACATGCGATTGGAACCTTGGCTGGTGCATTTTTAGTAACGCTGTTCATTAAAGAACGGAAATTATTCCGCGCATTACTCGTTGGGTTTCTCTTTTTTCTCGCGGGGACTTATATGGTGTTTATTTTACCTTCACCCTTGTGGTTCGATGCCGTAGATTTGGGATTAGCGTATATTCCAATGGCTTGGATCGGATATAAACTCGCGCTGCGTATTTCAAAATAAATGAAAAGATTTTCACTCATATTATTTTTAGTTGGAAGCATAATTGTTTTCTCATTCGAGTCGTGCGTCCGTTCGGTTGAAAAGGTACATTCTGTTGAATTGAGAAAATTCGATCCTGAGCTTCAAGGAGTGAGGAAGTCCTTTAGCAACAGGCAGATTAATGATGTCTCAACTTGGGAAAATGTGCGCAAGCCTGAGCTCATTGATTATTACGAAAACTATGTATTCGGAAAGCGCCCGTCTTTCAAGCCAACTGTCGCGTATTCTATTTTAAGTGTCGACACCATTTCTATTGGTGGAGTGAAAATGGAGCACACAGAGATTCAAGCTGATTTCAAATACAGAGGAAGAAAAATGAAATCGTACTACGCGAAGTTTCTTCCATTAAATATCAAAGATCCTATTGTTTTTGTCGGGTTGAATTTTTTTGGAAATAGCACCCTTGACACACTTTCCACATTAACCAAGTCGAATAATTTTGTCATGAAGAATGCCGGAGTGAAAACGAAGGGTCATCGTGTAACGGCCGATTCACGGGGAACGAAAGCTTATCGTTGGCCTCTGGATTTAATAGTTGGAAGTGAATGTGGATTAATTACTGCGCACTATGCCGATTTCGATCCCGATGTGTACAACGGCTTCATCGATGGTGTTCATGGTTTGGCGGAAGGAAGAGTTCATATTCGGAAAAGAGATGAATGGGGAAGTATTTCCGCATGGGCATGGGGGTTATCCGAGCTTCAATCGTATTTAGAACTTCAACCCGAAACAAAAAATTCAAGAACCGCCGTAATAGGACATTCACGATTAGGGAAGGCTGCGCTTTGGGCTGGAATAACAGACGAGCGATTCGATATGGTAGTTTCGAACAATTCAGGATGCGCAGGAGCGGCGCAATTCAGAACCATGTGTGGAGAAGACATTGAAAAAATCACGAATCGTTTTCCTTATTGGTTCGCCCGAAACTTTCAAAGTTTTCGAGGAAACGATTCGTTGTTATTGGTAGATCAGGAAATGCTTCTTTCATTGGTTGCGCCTCGTGCACTTTATGTGGCTAGCGCGAGCAAAGATTCTTGGGCCGATGCTGAAGGGGAGTACCTTTCATTTTATAAATCACAAGCGATTTATGCCTTGTACGATTCCACTTTGGAAATCCCATACAAATACCCATCTGCGAACGAGTCCATTCAATACGGAAATATGGCCTATCACCTTCGAGCAGGAGAACATGAGATTTTGCGGTGGGATTGGGAGAGGTACATTCTTTTTGCTTTGGATCAATTTAAATAATTTTTACAAACGGTCTTATCTTTATCTGATGAAGAAGTGTTTTCTAATTTTTATTGTATTATTTTCTTTCGTTGAATCAAATGCACAATGCTGTAATTACACGCTTTTAACTTTCGACAGTTATGGCGATGGTTGGAATGGTGGATATTTGACAATTACAGTGAATGGAATAGATGCAGGAGTGTTCTTCGCAGCTGGATATGGAAGTCAAGATACTCTGGCAATCTGCGACGGTGATTCCATTGAATTGAGTTATGCCGCAGCTGATTATGAAGATGAGAATTCATACAGCTTGTATGATGCCTCGTGGAATTTAGTTTTTACAAATGGTCCATATCCTACTGTAGGAAACGTTTTTTCTGGAATAGGAAATTGCAGTTCGCTAGCGCCTCCTGGTAATCAACCGTGCAATCCCATACCAATGGAATTAGGGGCGTGTGTTACAGGCAGCAATGTGAATGCAGGTAACTCAGGACTTAATCCGGGATGTGCGAGTTTTTCAGGAGCTGATCAATGGTACTCGGTTGTTGTGCCTCCCTCTGGAAATATAAATTTCAATACGGCCAGTGGTAGTTTAAACGATACCGGATTGGCTGTTTGGAGAGGTGTAGATTGCATCAGTGTTTGGGCTGTGGCATGTGACGATGACAGTGGTGATGGGTACTATTCGATTGCAACCCTGTTCGATATGGTACCGGGTGAAACATTGTATGTTCAGGTGTTCGGATATGGAGGTGCGACAGGAACTTTTGATTTGTGCGCAACCGATTTGGGAGTCGTTAATTTCGAGAGTTCAGAAATTCCGATTGTGTTAATCAATACGCAAGGACAAACTATTGTGCAAGACACTAAGGTCAATTGCACCATGGAGATTAAGTACAATGGTTACGGCAATCTAACTTATGTTAACGACAGCGCGAATGTCTACAATGGACACATTGGAATTGAAATACGTGGTGCCTCCTCTGCTGGATATCCGCAAACACCATATGGATTTGAAACGAGGTTAGCTGATGGCACAAATAACAATGTTTCAATATTGGGCATGCCGGTTGAGAACGATTGGGTGTTGATTTCCAATTACAATGACCGTTCCATGCTAAGGAATGCACTTGCATTTCAAATGTTCGGAGGAATGGGTAACTATAGCGTTAGATCGAGATTGGTGGAGGTGAGAATTGACAGTTCGTACAAAGGAATTTATTTATTGGCGGAAAAGATAAAACGCGATTCGACGCGTGTTGACATTGCAAATTTGACACTGCTCGATTTAGGCGGAGATTCAATTACAGGAGGCTATATTCTTCAGCAGAATTTATGGGATTGGAGTAATAGTTTTCAGTCTAATTATTCTCCTATTGATCATCCCGGTTTTGACATTCATTTCATTTATCAATCTCCGAACGAACTTGAATTGCTTCAACCACAGAAAGACTACATAGCCTCTTTCATAGATTCTTTGGAGACGGCATTATACAGCCCAGATTTTGCTGATCCTGAATTGGGCTATCGAAAATACTTAGATACAAAATCGTTCATCGATTATTTGTTGGTGAACGAAGTTTCAAGAAATGCAGATGGCTTTAAGAAGAGTGTTTTCTTCAACAAGGATAAAAATTCGAATGGTGGAAAATTGAAAGCCGGACCGGTTTGGGATTTCGATTGGGCTTGGAAGAATTTATACGGATGTTCGTTGTATGAGAATTTGGATGGTTCGGGATGGGCACATTTGAATAACGATTGCGGAACCGATAACTATGGCACGGGTTATTACGTACGCTTGTTACAAGACACAACTTTTCAAAATGAATTGCGCTGCGATTACGAATATTATAGAACGAATGTTTTA
>Ga0114971_10001604_pt1 | contig 15379 bp, 11 predicted proteins | sample M_140625_MF_Meta_FD_87320 | JGI IMG/M metagenome (GOLD analysis project Ga0114971, IMG submission 87320) | Freshwater microbial communities from Lake Montjoie, Canada to study carbon cycling - M_140625_MF_MetaG | ecosystem: Environmental > Aquatic > Freshwater > Lake | place: Lake Montjoie... | reverse complement strand
CCGGGCCGCGATCGGCCGCTATATCCTGTTCTTCAACAGCAGGCGCCCGCACACATCGCTTGACGGTCAGACCCCCGATCAGGCTTACTTCAACCAGCTGCCCACCTTGACGGTGGCGGCATAACAGAAGCGGATGTCAACTTAGGAAACCCCCGCTGACTGTTCAAACAAACTGAGCCACTTCTCCACTCCCAAGCCTTGCGTTCGAGGTTGCAGTAGATGACGGCCTTGGTCACAGGTCTCACATGCAGCTTGGGAAGCTGCCGTCCTACCGCCGGTTTACGCTCGTGTCGGGTTGGGGAGAAATGGAGGTGAGGCAGGGCGGCAAAGGGTGCACCCAGGGCAATGCCACAGCAACCAGTTGATTGATCCAAAGTGATCAGTTCACCTTCAAACTGGCCTTTGAAGGCACGACCCAATAGCGACAAATACTTAGCATAGATCGCATCTGGGCGATCTTTGGTGGAGTTCGGAGCATGTCCCGCCAATGAATGGTGGCTCAATTTTCGTGGACATGATCAAGTTCGCTTGAACCGCGCCCTATCTGCAAGCGTCTATTCGGGGGCGCGATAGCAACAGATCGGATTGCGATGAGACGTTTAATTGTTTCCATCCTTTGGGCCCTCATGCTCAGCAGCCCGGCAATGGCTGATGGACCCTGGTCAGGCGACTGGACAGTCAGATGGGCCAACGGTGCTGCCGTGTTGACACTCACACAGGATGGATCGACGGTTTCAGGTTCCTACCGCACCGGGCATGGTCACGTCGAGGCGACTGCTCACGGGACACAACTTGATGGAATTCTGATCGAACTAAACGAGCGAGAGGGCTTTACAGCAAACCTGGCTATGGACGCGGAAAGCTTTTCCGGGCACACGAATGCCGGTGATTGGTTATTCGGCGTTCGCGTTGATCAGAACGACGCCCTCGAGATGCGGACCCGCCTCGATTTGAGCAATCCGCGAGCAACCTTCAGGTCTTTTCTCAATGCTTCAAATCGCGCCCGTGATGGCGAAAATAGCGCCGCTGTTCTTGCGGTGGACGCTGTCGATTTCAGCAAACAGTCGGACTGGACCACGCGTGATGAGCAGTCCACCGCAGTCAGCAAACTCTTCAAGCTGATAGATCGCACCACGGTTCGTCTCTCTGACATATCAGAGGAGACACAGGCCTCCGAAGTCACTGTTACCATGGAGTCGGTCGAGGCCGATGCCGATATCCACATCGAGATCAAGCGCTCCGCAAATGGTAACTGGCTCATTGTTATGCCGAGCAAAAATGATCTCACTTCAATGGAAGCTGCACTGCGTATGGGTGCAGGCACGCAGCCCATCGCAGAAGACAGCTTTCGGCAACTCAGCAGCCCGCGCGACACAATGCGAAGCTTCCTTGAAGGAATGTCCCGTTGGAGGACCGGCGGAGACGAACAGGCGGTTGGGACACTCGACTTGTCTAACATTCCCGATCTGATGAAGATCGAACAGGGCGAATTGCTATCTCAATATCTTGTTCGCGTGATGGATCGGATTGGCTACATACCCCTGCAGAGCATCCCGAACGATGGTGCAAGCCGCGAACCCTTCGTGTATTTCGAACATCCGTCCGGCAGCATCGTCATCAGTCCGGTCGGAACCGGAGCAGACACGAAGTGGAAATTCACAAGCGAAACCGTTGATGGCCTGCGGCATCTCTTCCAGTCTGTGCAGGAACTTCCGCCGGCGCATACTCTGAGCAGTGGGCTGATACCACATTCCGCCACCTTTGCAATTAGAGACCTCGTTCAAAAGTATGTGCCGTTTCTGCTGACCGAAGGACACGGGGCAATGCATCTGGAGTACTGGCAGGTTGTGGGTGGGATCCTCAACTTGGTTCTGATCGCCATCATGTCTTTTATGCTCCGCCCGCTGATAAGATGGCTGTTCACTAAGCTCGACTTTATTCGGCATCTGAACTCGCCTGGACGCGTCGTAAATCTGGCGTCCATCGTCATTGCATTCATTCTATGCGGTAAGTTGGTTCCACTCTGGGGCCTTCCCGTCACGTGGCGGCAATACTCCACTCCATTCATTGGAACGCTCATTGTTGCAGTCCTGGTCTATTTGGGCTGGCAATTGATCACGTTGGTGTCGTCGATCGCAGAGGAATACATGTTGAAGGTATCGAGAAGCCCGGATGGTGCACAGGTTGATCCCATCATTGTGACCTTCACATCGGGCCTTCTTCGAGTGGCGCTGATCATCGGGACCGGATTGCTTGTCAGTTACCTTTGGTCATTCTCTACAACGGGCTTGCTCGCGAGTTTTGGCATTGGTGGCCTCGCCCTGGCGTTTGCGTCGAAGGAGACTCTCGAAAATGTCTTCGGTGCCGGAATCCTCATGGGAGACAGACCGTTCAAGAAAGGGGACCGCATTGTTTCAGAGGGCGTCAGCGGATTGGTTGAAGCAGTCGGCCTTCGTTCAACACGGATTCAAACACCTGATGGCAGTCTGCTTGTGGTCCCAAATGGAAAGCTGGCGGACACGGCAATCGAGAATCTTGGTGGCCGTCGTCATATCAATTTTTCCACGTCATTTTGCCTGACGTCAGACAGCGCCCGGGAGCACTTTTCTTCATTTTCCGATGCAATTCTCAAGAGACTTGAGTCGAGCGTGACCTTCAAGGTCAAAGACTCTGAGTTGAACATCGTCGGAATCTCGACAGGAGGTGTCCAGGTTGAACTCGCTGCCAATCTTCAGGCCTTGAATGGTGGCAGCAAGCGCGATGCAATTAACGTCCTGTACCTTGATGTTCTTCAGGTGGCCGCCTCTGAAGGAATTGAATTCGGATATGATGTATCAGCGACCAGCTAGGGATTGTCGGTGCAACGTGGTGCTGGTTCAAGATAAATTCCTTACCTGTGGAGGCATGGATGTGAAAATCTGAAGCCTCTCCAAGCAACGGCCTACTCCGGATCCATTGTGCGACGGCGGCACATAGGAAGTTGAGACAGCGCTTGGCTGCCTCTTCTGGCAACTCAAGTCATGGCCTTTGTTCCGAATGGTATTATTTTGGCGCATCATGCGGAATAAGGATGCGAACGTTTGTGGTATGGAAATTATTCTCTAGAAAATGAACCAGTAGAGTGGTCTGAGATCTTTGGCACCCTCACGGTTTCGTCACGCCCGCGCTGGTCTGGGCGGTCAGCTGCCCTGCCTCACACCGAGCAGCTGCTACCACGCGTGGCTCAGGTTGAACGTTTTTCATCCGCAAGGGCCCATCAGGAGCTGTCCACCATGACTAGCCGCATCGCCAGGCTTGAAGTAATACCCGTCTATTCACCTGCCACATCCGCCAATGATCTTGACGGTACGGCAGATACCGTGATCGTCAAGGTCCATGACGAGGACGGCTGCTATGGCTTCGGTGAGGCCGATGCGCCGCCCAGTGCCGTCAAGGCCTTCATCGAAATGCCCACCGCGCATCTGTGGAGCCGTAACGCTAGTGAGATCCTTGTCGGAGAAGATCCCATTGAGATCGCGGGACTGTGGCAGAAGCTTTATGATGGAACTTTCTGGCCGGGCCGGCGCGGGCTCGGCATTCATGCGCTTTCGGCGATCGACATTGCGCTCCATGACCTGGCGGGCAAGCAGCTCGGCCTTCCCGCCTACAAACTGATGGGTGGCGCGCGTCGTGCGAAGCTGAAGCCCTACTGCACCATCTATCCAGGCCTCTCCCAGGGCCGCAGTATCAGCGATCTCATGAAGGAAATTGGGCGCCAATTCGACGCCGCGCTTGCAGCGGGCTTTCGCGCCTTGAAAATGGAAGTGCTGTTCTATGATCTTGTGACCGATCGCGAGCTTGCCCGCCTCATTGGCGAAGGCCGCCGTATGTTGGGCGACGACATCCTGATGGCAGTGGACTTCGGCTATCGCTGGCACAACTGGCACGATGCCCTATTCGTGCTGGAACGGGTCACCGAACATGACATCTTTTTTGCAGAAGCCACGCTGCAACATGATGATATCGAAGGCCATGCTCGTCTTGCGGAGAAGAGTTCCATTCGCATCTGCGGCGCGGAGGCCGCAACAACCCGGTTCGAGGTGCGGGAGTGGATCACGCGCGGCAAGGTGGGCGTGGTGCAGCCCAACATCGGGCGGGGCGGCGGCCTCACCGAAATCCGCCGTATCGCGGACTATTGCGAGTTGATGGGCGCCGAAGTGGTGCCACATGGCTGGAAGACCGGTATCACGTCGGCTGCAGGGCGTCACTTCCAGACAGCTTGCCCTGCCGCGCCCATTTTCGAATACGTCTCGCCGCATGTCTTCGACAGCCCGATGCGGCGCGAACTGGTTTCTCCCGAGCCGGAGGTAATCGATGGCTTCATGACACTTCCAGAGGGGCCCGGCCTTGGGATTGAACTTAACGAGGAACTGGTGGAGCGCTGGCGTCGGCCTTCTGCAGGCGCCTAGAACAAACCCTGTTCCACGACGCACAAATTGCGCGCGCGTCAGTGTGGCAAGACAATCGTTTCGAGCGTCTACTCTCTTTGTAAAAAAAATTCAGGTCGCATCACTCGTGATTCAGTTACGATGCGACGTGATACCTAGCAAGCGCCTCCTCGTTGAGTGTGACGCCGAGGCCCGGCCCTGTTGGTAGCGGAATAAGACCGTCAATGACCGGCAGTTCGACACTACACAAGTCCCGGCGCAGTGAGGAGTCGGCTAGTTCGCGTGGCAGGAACTCAATGAATGTGCAGGTCGGCGAGACCGCAGCAAGATGTGCCGAGGCCGCGATGCCAATCGCCGACTTCCAGCAATGCGGCACCACCGCAAGGCCTCGGTCGCGCGCATGCATTGCAACGCGCTTGGCTTCCGTCAAGCCCCCGACGCGCCCAACATCCGGTTGCACCACATCGACTGCCTTGGCGTTCATGAACTCGAGAAACTCGAAACGAGTATTCTGCCACTCGCCCAGCGCTATCTTGACTGGTGAGGCATGGCAGAGCTTAGCATAACCTTCAACATCGTCCGAAGGGAGCGGTGTCTCAACGAAATATATGTCCTGGTCAGCGAACATGTCGATGGCACGCAGCGCCTGCTTCCAATCGGGCCAAGCATAGGCGACATCTACCATGAGGGTCATCTCTGTCCCCACCGCCTTGCGCACATCGCGCACCATGCGGGCGCATTCCCGGTCATCGGCAATCTGCAGCGAATTGTGTGAATAGGGCCCCTTCAGGCAAATCTCGAGCTTAGCCGCCCGAAAACCAAGTTTCTGAGCAGCTAGCGCGCGCTCCCGCAACACCCGACCATAGGTTTCGAGGTCGTCGCCTTCAGGCAACAAAGAGGCATAGGGCACGATATGGTGATTGGTGGCACCGCCCATCAGTTGCCAGCACGGCTTCCCTTCAATCTTGCCAACCAGATCCCACAGCGCCATGTCGAGAGCACCGATCGCACAGATGCCAAGGCCCCGCCGCCCGGTCATAGCAGATCCACGGTACATTTTTTCCCACAGACCTTCAACGTCGCGAGGATCCTGACCGGTCAGCATTTCAGTCAAACCAAGACCCATGATATGGGTTCCACGAGCCTCGATCATGGCGCGCGCCACCCATGGGTTGGTGTCGGTCTCGCCGATTCCGACATGGCCGTCGTCAGTATGGATCTTGACGACCAGATTGTCCTGTGCGGACGAGCAGGCGTCAGCTCGGAAGTCGGGTACCAGCAGAACAAAACACTCGACCTTTGTAATCTTCATGGCTTCTCTAATCCTCTTCTTGAAAGGCCTGATTCTCTCTCGAGCAAATCCTCAAGCGTGTGATGGCAGCGGATCGCCAGCCCATCCTGCGTTTCGCGCCATGGGGGCGGCATGGTGCCGCATATTCCTGGGATTTCTGCGACACAGCGACCAGCATAAACACAGCCAGTTCCGACATCCACCGACGTGACAGTCCTCTGCCGCGCGGGCTTACGTTTCTTGAGCGGTACCGGCACCGCTTCCAGCAAGGAATGAGTATAGGGGTGATAGGGTGGTGAAAACACTTGTTCGCGTGACCCGATTTCCATCACCTCTCCGCGGAAAAGCACGCAGACTCGGTCGGCCAGCATGCGCACAACGGCCAGATCATGCGAAATGAACAGCATCGCGATTCCAAGTTCTGACTTGAGGCGTTGTAAGAGTTCGAGGATGCTGGCCTGTACCGACACGTCGAGCGCTGATAGAACCTCGTCGCAGAGCAGCAGTTCGGGTTGGGCGATGAGAGCACGGGCAATCGCTACGCGCTGACGCTCGCCGCCAGAAAGTTGGTCCGGGTAGCGGCTAGCATAAGCCGCATCGAGGCGAACCTCCGCAAGCGCCGCCGTGATTTTCTCCATAGCACTGGCCGATCTGTCTGGAAAAAAGAAGTCAAGTTGACGGCTGAGACTGCGTCCGATTGTTGCGCGCGGATTGAGCGACGCGTCAGGATTCTGGAAGATGTACTGAATGAGGCGGCGCTGGGAGGGGCTCCGCGCTTTCACGAGAGGGGATAACTCTGCCTCAGTGAGATGTATATGACCCGCGGTTGGCGCGACCATCCCGGCAATCGCCCGTGCCAACGTTGACTTGCCGCTGCCCGACTCGCCCACGAGTGCAAAGGTCTCGCCTTTTCCAATAGTGAGAGACACGCTACCGAGAGCCGTGAAAGCCCGAACACCATGACCGTAACGAACTATCAGGCTGGCCACTGTCAGCAACGGAGGCGTTGCGCAGTGATCTGGCTCGGCTCGCAACTCTTCCACCGCCGGCGCAGCTGCCGGAGGCATTTCCGCCAGTCGCCAGCAAGCCGCCTCATGGCCGTGCCCCGCATGGCGGAGGACTTGGGCTTCATCAAAACAGCGGGTCAGCGCGAAATCACACCGTGGCGCGAATGGGCAGCCTTTGGGCAGCGCATCACGTTGCAGGAGCCCACGTAAAGGCTTGATGGTCCGACGGTCTTCGTCGAGCCGTGGTAGGGCGGCGATGAGGCCACGGGTGTAGGGATGGCGGGGCTCGGAAAACAGCTGCGCCGTCGGAGCGAGTTCAACCATGTGCCCAGCATACATTACGCCGATGCGATCTGCGATCTGGGACAGAAGGCCAAGATCATGCGTGACATAAAGCATCGACATGTCGAGCCGAGCTCGAAGGCCGACCAACAAGTCAACAATCTGTTCCTGTGTGGTTACATCAAGTCCGGTGGTTGGTTCGTCCAACACCACAAAACTTGGCTCACAAGCAAGCGCCATTGCGATACAAACACGTTGCTGCTGCCCACCTGAGAGCTGGTGCGGATAACGGCGCAGAAACGCTGCGTCGTCAGGCAAGCCAACGAGCCCGAACAACTCCCGCGCACGATCTCCGGTAGGCAGGTCATGGGCGACGAGTATTTCATCAATTTGCTCACCGATACGCATCCCGGGACTAAGGGCTGTAGTCGGATTCTGCGGCACGAAGCTCACCTTCGCGCCACGCACGCGGTCGAGGCCAACACGATCAAGCGTCAATACGTCGATGCCATCGAGCACAATCTTGCCAGTGTCGGTGCGGAGACCGCCATGACGGAAGCCAAGAAGCTGGAGAGCCACAGTGGACTTGCCGCATCCGGACTCGCCGACCAACCCCAGCACCTCGCCGCGTCGTACTGAAAAACTCACATCCTCGACAACCTGCCGCCAGCCAAGGCCCTGGCGGTAGGACACCGAGAGTCCAGAGACCTCGAGAGCGAGCATGGTCATTGCGTTCCCAGCTTCACTGTCCGGCCGAGTACCCTAGCCAATCCCTCAGTGAATAGGTTCAGTCCTACGACCAGGGATGCGAGTGCGAGACCGGGACCAAGAACTGTCGAGGGACATACAATCAGCAAGGCACGATTTTCGCTGATCATGAGACCCCATTCCGGCGTCGGTGGCCGCAATCCGAAACCCAGGAAGCCGAGCGAGCCGATGAGCACCGGCGCATAACCGGCGCGCAAGGCGAACTCGACAAGCAGAACGCCGGTCGCGTTAGGCAACAGTTCCCAACACATGACCGACCACGCTTTCTCGCCCCTGAGCCGCGCCACCGTCACGTAATCGCGAGTGGTGATATCGATGGCGGCGGTCCTCGCCATGCGAGCGATGCGGGGTGCATAGACAAGCGCAACCACCAGCACAAGAAGCACAGGATTTCCGGAGTACTCCGGGCCCGCAGCTGCAATAGCAATCAGAGCGAGGACAAGAAATGGAATGCTAATCAAGGCTTCCAGAACCCGTTGAACGATCTCGTCGATCCATCCGCCCACATAGCCTGACAGAAGCCCGACGATAGCGCCAATCAGCATACCCAGCAGGGTGCCTGCGAGTGAAAGAGAGATGACAATCCAGCTGCCGCGGACCACCCTGCTGAAGACGTCACGGCCCAATTGGTCAACGCCGAAAGGATGGGCGAGGCTCATGCCTGAGAGTGGAGGCCCGGCGCCCATTTGGGAATAGCCGTAAGGCGCCCAGAAGGGCCCGGTGACAGCCACCAGCAAGTGGACAACAAGAATGAGACTGCCGATGCGGAAGCTGAGGGGCATCTGCCTCCAAAGCATCAGCCAGTTTCGTCTCATCTGAGACGGGGCAATCAACTCTATGTTGGCTTCACTCATATCTCAAGCCGTCCTGAGCCGTGGATTAAGTAGAATCGCTGCGATATCCGCCAACAGATTGGCCGAAACATAAACCAATGCGGCGATCATCACTGTGGCTTCAATGACCGGCAGATCACGCAACTGCAGCGAGTCGACGAGCAATGTGCCAAAACCCGGATAGGAGAACACTCTCTCCACCACCACGACCCCACCAATGAGATAGGCGAGGTTCAGCGCCGTAACGTTGAGGGTAGGGACTAGCGCATTCGGCAGCGCATGCCGCAGCAGCACACGCCCGCGCGACAGACCTTTAAGTTCTGCCATGCGGACATAATCTGAATCGAGTACCTCGATCAAATTATCCCGCAGCATGCGCACCGCATATACAGCCATGACGATGGCCAACGTCGCAGCTGGTAGCGTCATGGCCCGCAGATATTCGACGTAACTTGAGGTCTCATCGACAAGCGAAATTGCTGGTAGCACCGGTATCCAGAGCACGAAGGCGAGTAGCAGGATAGTGGCCAATAGGAAGTCTGGCATCGAGAGAAGTACGAGGGTTACCACCGACAGCGCATGGTCAACCGCCATGTCACGTTTCAGCGCCTGCACAACCGCCGGGATCACGGTCAACGGCAGGTAGAGGAGGAATGCATAGACTGACAGTGCTAGTGTGTTGAAAATGCGAGGCGCTAGAATTTCGGAAACGGCGCGGCTGGAGACGAGCGACCGGCCCAGATCGCCAGTCAACAACCCACCAAGCCAATGAATATAGCGGATCATGGACGATTGATTGAGGCCCAGTTGTTCCCGCAGCACCAGAAGCGCTTCCGGGGTCGCATCGCGGCCGAGAATGCGAGTGGCGACGTCACCCGGCAGAACTTCAAGCACGGAGAAAACAAAAGCCGAGACAAGCAGCAGGGTAACTGCAGACAGCACGATACGGCGCACGATCAGTAGCCAGATTTGCAAATGACCCCCTTATGACTACAGGGCGAGGCTCGCCTCGCCCTGCATTTACTTTTCAATTTCGCCGTTGCGGCGTTATTTGCAGCTCAGGTTCTCGAAGTTGAGGTTGAAGTTCTGCGCCAGGGGCGCATAGCCGTCACAGCCTTTGCGCAGGGCCAGAACCTGATGAACGAACATCGGTAGAATCACGCCTCCCTCCGTTGCGAGCAGCTGCCCTGTTTGTTGGAACAGCTTATTGCGTTCGGCTTCGTCGGCGGTTGTGTTGGCCTTGAGCAGCAGCGCATCATAGTCAGGCCTCTCCCAATGTGTTTCCTTCCACTTGGCGTTCTGCGTATATGCCACAGCGAGACCTTCGCCCGGCGGACGCATTGACCAAGCTGATGTTACGATCGGCTTCTTCAGCCAGACATCGTCCCAAAAGCTTTCGGCCGGCGTCACGATGACATTAATCTCGATGCCGGCGGCTTTGGCCATCTCGGCGTAGACCTGCGCCATACGCACCATGCCGGGCACACCTTCAGCAGTATAGAGATCGAATTTGAGTCCATCCTTGTAGCCTGCTTCCGCAAGTAGGGCCTTCGCCTTATCTATATCCTGCTTCGGCGCCTCCTTGACATACGAGGCAGGGTTGCTCACCGGAACAGGATTATCGGCTGCAGTCTCGCCGAAGCCGAGAAGAACGGTGTCAACCATGGCCTGCCGGTCAACCACCAGCTTGAGCGCCTCCCGTACCTTGGGGTTGTCGAAGGGCGCTGTGTCCACCCACATGGAGATGGTCATCGAGTTCGATGCACCGGTCTCGAGTAACTGCACGTTCGGGTCGTCCTTCACGGAGCCAATTACTGACGGATCGACGTTCAGCATCAGATCGACCTGCCCCGCCTTCATGGCAGCGATGGCCGAAACGGCTTCCTGCGCCACCGTGATCTTCAGGCATTCGGCCTTGGGCTTTCCGGCATCCCAATAGTTGGGATTCTTCCGAAGGATACGCACCGGCGCATTGGGCGTAAATTGCTCCTGCATGAAGGGGCCCGTGCCGTCTTCCTTGAGCCTGAGATCCGCCGCCTTAGCGCCGTCAGGCACGATATTGGTGAACTTGTTGGTGATGAGCACAGGGAGTTCCACCACCGGCTTCGGAGTGGTGAAGGTGACGGTCATCGGGTCTGGCGCCTTGATGCCTTCCGGATCCAGGAAGGCCAGAACGGCGCGCGCGCCCGAGCCGGTCTTCTCGTCAAGCAGGCGCTTGAAGGAGTAGACCACATCGGCCGACGTGAAGTCTTTGCCAGAATGGAACTTCACTCCGGGGCGGAGCTTGAAGGTCCAGGTGAGGCCGTCGCCCGAAACCGACCATTCGGTTGCCAGCTCTGGCTTGAGGTTGAAGTTGTCGTCTACATCGACGAGCCGGTTGTAGACCGCGAAGGTATGATAGGCATCATCGCCTGAGTGCATGTCGGCGGGATCCATCGATTGCTTCTCGCCGCTCGATTCATACCCCAAAATCTTCACGCATTCATCGCCGGCGGCCGCCCATACGGGCGAAGCGGCGGAAAGTCCAATCGCGGCGGAAGCCGCTCCCAACAACCATCTGTTCATTCTCATGGGCATTATCCTCCAGCGTTTTTGTAGCAGACATGCAATTCCGAAATGCCGGACGACTGTACGTCTTGCCAGACAGACCTTGTACTGCAATAAGTTATCAGTCAAGAGAACGGGAGGCGCGCTTGGCAAAAATCAAGCTCAAGGGCATGACGTGGGATCACCGGCGAGCGGTCGATCCGCTGATTGCGGCGCAAGAGGTCTTCCGCCAGCGCCATCCGGACATTGACATCACCTGGTATAGTCGTCCGCTCAGCGGTTTCGAGTTCACGCCTGTCGAAGTGCTCGCCAAAACCTACGATCTCATCATTCTTGACCATCCTTTCATGGGGCAGGTGGAGCAAAGCGGCTGCCTGATGCCGCTCGGGACCAGCCTCGAGCTTCACGACGGCGATTTCGTCGGCCCGTCACTCGCCACCTACCGCATGGCTGGGGAAATTTGGTCGGTTCCCGTGGATGCGGCTTGCCAGGTTGCGGTGTCACGGCCTGACCTCATGGCGCGCATCGGCGTTGAAATTCCACTCGATTGGCAGCAACTTCTCGGCCTCGGACATCTGGCGCGGCAGCGCGGCCTCTGGCTCGCAATCGGGCTTAAGGGCGTGCACAGCCTGATGACCTTTTTTACACTTATGGCCAATCTCGGGACGCCATGCGCCACAAACCCGGAAGAGCCACTGTTCGAAATTCAGGCGGCACGGCAAGTGCTGAACCTGATGCGATCGCTTCTCGCCTTTTGTCCTCCAGAAGCGCTGGATTGGAACAGCATCGTGCTGCACGAACAGATGGCCTCACGCGACGATCTCGTGTTCTGCCCGGCGGTCTATTGCTATGCGACTTATGCCGAGGCTGACAACAACCGTCCGCTGCGTTTTCACGACTTTCCGGGGCCCCAGGGCCCCCGCGGCTCGACCATTGGCGGCACCGGGCTTGGCCTGTCGGCAAGTTGCGCCCATCCGGAAGCCGCACTCGCCTATGCACGCTTCGCAGCCGAACAGAATACGCAGCTGCTGTTCGCGCGCCACCATGGCCAGCCTGCCCACCACGCTGCGTGGGAAGATCAAGCTATCAACGATCACTTCGGCTGCTGCTACAGGGATACCCGTACCACCATGGATCAATGCTGGATCAGGCCGCGCTACGACGGCTACCTTCGCTTTCAGGAAGCCGCGGGTGAAGTGATAGAAGCCCATCTCAGGGGCAAAACCAGCGAGACAGCCATGCTCGACCGGCTTCAGCACTTGCACGGAGCGACCTAACCCAGGCGGCGTGACAGCTTCTCCGCGGCATTCATGACACTGGCAATCAGACGTTTGCGAGTGACCTTGTTGAACCGTTGCTCTGGAATTACGACACTGATCGCCGCGAAGCAGCGTCCGGCCGAATCGAGAATTGGCGCTGAGATACAACCCGCATGTTCATTGGCTTCGTTGAGTTCCGTGGCATAGCCGAGGCGTCGGAACTTCCTGATCTGCGCGATAATCTTTTCCACGTTCATTGTGGCGTTGCTGGTCGGCGACTGGCGAATGGTCATTTTTAGAAGGCTTTTCAGTTCGGCATCGGAATAGTCCGAAACCAGGAGTCTTCCGGCCGCCGCCCAGTTCACCGGCACGCGGGTGCCGACGTTACTGATGATCCGCAGATGGCCGCGACCCTCCTCCTTGACTAGAACCATCATCAACCCGTTATCCAAGACCGAAAGTTGAACGGTTTCTCCTGTTTCGTCGCGCAACTCTTCTGCTATCTGCGCGCCGTCGCGCAGGAGATCCACGTGGCTGCGATAGGCCATGCCCAGTTCATAAAGCTTACGGCCAATAAAAAAACCAGTGCCCTTGCTGGCGGGCGCCACATAGTCGGCCTCGATGAGCGTTCGCACGAGTTCATAGGCAGTCGACTTCGGAATCTTCAGTTCGGCGATGACCTGGGCGACCGTTATAGGCCCACCGCGCGCCAGCATCAGCCCTAGGATGTCGATCGCCCGCCTGACGCTGCGCGAGCCTTCGCCGCTCTCTTCAGCAGCTGGCATTGCAGATGTTCGCTCCTTGTGGCTCTTGCGACCTATTGTGTCCTTGCTCATTTCCGGTATTCTAGACCTTAGTCCGGCATATTGAAACGGGAAGTTTTAACCGGTGGCGGTTTGGGAAGCTCATGAAGATAAGCGATATTGAAGTTGTCGAGTTGCGGGTGCCCGGCTGGACGGGAGAAACGTTCGATGGTTCCTATGACAATTGCCTTGTTCTTGTCCATACAGACGAGGGCGTAACCGGGATCGCCGAAGTCGACAGCGTTCCTTCCGTTATCCGCGCCATTGTCGACGCGCCGCGTTCGCACACTCATGCCATGGGCCTGAAGCAGGTACTGCTGGGTGCAGACCCGTCCGACGTCGAAGGACTGTGGGAGCGGATGTATGATCTGACCAGCTACTACGGCCGGCGGGGCGTCGTCATCCATGCCATTTCGGCCGTCGACATCGCCCTCTGGGACTTGCGCGGCAAAGTGCTGAACGAAAGTGTCGGCAAACTGCTGGGTACGCCGCAGCGCGACAGCGTTCTCGCCTATGGTACTGTATACCCACTTGGCACTGAGCCTGACGACGTCAGGCACAACATTGACCGCGGGCTGAAACTCGGCCTCAAGGCCATCAAGATCGTCGCCGATCCGTTCTGGCGCGACAACCTGGACAAGACCGCTCTTTTGATCCGCACCGCGCGTGAACATGTAGGCAATGACATATGCCTGATGGTCGATGCCGCGACCGCCTGGTCTACCGTCGATGAGGGGCTGCCACTGATGCCCATTTTCCGGGAGAACGGATTCGTCTGGGTAGAAGCACCATTACCTATTGACGACCTCGATGGCCATGCGCGCTTCCAGGGTTTTGGTATCCCGATCGGCGGCGGCGATCTCGGGCTCACCACGCACTTCGAATATGAGGAGGCATTTCGACGCGGACAAATCGACATCGCGCAGCCGGACGTTACCATGGCTGGCGGCTTGACGGAGTTAATGCGAATCTCGACGTTGGCCCGGCAACTCGGGCGCCGCGTAGTTACCCATGGCTACAAATCGAATATTACAATCGCCGCGAACTTGGCCTTCCTTTCACAGCACTGGATGGATGAGCCGCTCGAGTATTCGACGAGCGATTCTCCCTTGCGCTGGAAGCTCACCAACGAGGAGTTTCCAATCGGCATAGACGGCCGGGTAAAGGTGCCAAACCGACCCGGCCTCGGAGTGTCGCTCAACCCCGAAACGGTCGACTCCTATCGTACGCGGTCATGAAATAGAGCATGAAGTCAATGCCATGCAACACTCGGTGCCCGTCGTAGCTCTTTCGAGCTCCGCCGAAAGCGGCATCTGCTGTCCGTCGTCAGATAATTTGAGAACTTTGGGCGCGTGATCGAAGAGAGGATCTGGCGCATCTGAGTTTGATGTTGTGCAGCCTTGCGGCAGTTGTGCAGGCGTCGAGTTTTAGCGGTGCCGCGCTCAGACGCAGGGCTTCCGCGCAGGGAGAGCTTAGGGGAGGCCTTAGCCTTTTGCACCGCCCTCAAGCCTGCTTTTTCCGCCTCATCCGGTGCCGCTGCTTCAACCACTCATCCCCCTGCCCCCGCCTCTCCGCCTGACGCCACGCAGCCTCTTCCTCTGGCGGCATCCTCTTCGAGACGTACTGCCACGCCAGCGGCAGGAGCGCCTTGCCCAGCCGTGACACGAACTCGATCCAGAAGGAGGGCCGCTGCGCCACGAGGGGTGTACCTGCACCAGGGTCTATGATGGCGGCGATGGCGTCATGTTGCCGTCACTTTCGGTGGTTAGATCACGTCCATCAGCCGATCTTATCGGCTCGGGCGGAGAGCGATCTCGGATGTACAGACGCGCCGCCCGACTTCCGGCGTATCGGAGTTTTTTTGAGCCACGGTCTGCCGCTGGTGGCTCAAGGCTTTCTTTCTTCTTAAGCCGCTGCTTTCTCAACCACTCATCCCCCTGCCCCCGCCTCTCGGCCTGACGCCATGCAGCCTCCTCCTCCGGCAGCATCCTCCTGGAGACATAGCGCCACGCCAGCAGCAGCATCGCCATGCCCAGCCGAGACCCGAACTCGATCCAGAAGGAGGGTCGCTGCGCCACGAGGAACGCCCCGGCCCCAAGGCCGAGAAGCACAACCGTAACCGCAACGCCCTCCTGCCAGCTCATGATCAGGTCGCGCAAGAT
>Ga0114971_10001603_pt1 | contig 15381 bp, 14 predicted proteins | sample M_140625_MF_Meta_FD_87320 | JGI IMG/M metagenome (GOLD analysis project Ga0114971, IMG submission 87320) | Freshwater microbial communities from Lake Montjoie, Canada to study carbon cycling - M_140625_MF_MetaG | ecosystem: Environmental > Aquatic > Freshwater > Lake | place: Lake Montjoie... | reverse complement strand
GTTCTGAAAAAGGGAACAGCTGTTCGCTCAGAGGGAACACGTGTTCTGAAAAAGGGAACAGCTGTTCACTCGGAGGGAACACGAGTTTGCATTGGGTTATACACCTAGGGATAGCCTGTCAGAAAGTTTGTGTTTGGGTCAAAAACTGAAAGGTCAAAAACTGAGGACGGACCTGTCCGAATTTTTGTATTCGTCTGCAAACTTGAGTCCTGCTTTTTATAACCCCATCAAAAATTTTGCAAAATTTGGTTTAACGCGCGGCAATGCGGCGCCAAAGCATAGCAAAAACTTCGCCCGAGATCATATAGTCCAAGATTTCTTCAAAAATCGGAATGTATCGGCACACCATGCCTCCCATGATCAATTTTCGCACTCTGCGTAGCTGAATCGCTTTGTTGTCCGTCGTAAGTGTGCGGTTGGCGTGGTGAATAATAATGCCTTTTTGCGGCGGAAACCCATGTGAACGAGCATAATAAGTTTTTGGTAACAAGCCCCACTTTTTTCCGAAATCTGGAACTCGGAGGAGTTGATTGATTGCAACCTGGTCATTTTGGGATGAGCTTTTTGAACATATGGCAATAGCATCTTGCAGAAGATTAATTACATAGGGAGTGCTTCGGGCGATGTAGAATCCCGTATTGACCTCTCGAGAATCCGTCCGCAGAACCTCACGCTGGAACAAAACATCAACACCCGCCTGCTTGAAATCTTTTAAAGAATCCTCGATTTTAAAAGTCGGAAAAAACTGAATGTCTATATCACTCAAAATAAAAACCTCACCGGCATGCCCTTTTGCATAAGCAAGAACGACCTCCAGTTTGCTCACGACACCGGTCTGCCAATCTTTGGAAAGGTATGCACCATTCCCGTTCATATCAAGTCGATGTTCAATAACAGAAACTCCTTGAGGCAGCGTTTTTAAAAAGTGCTCCTGATACAAAAACTCATGCGATGGGCTTACAACGACTAAAACATTCATTGATGCAATTTTTTTTGGACTTGTTTTTTTACAGCAACATAAAAATGAGAAATCCATTCATAATGAGAGCTTTTTAGTCCAAATTAGTCGGACTTGTTGCTTTCAAGGCATCGACCAAGTTTTGAATGCAATTCCAGACCTCATCAACGGTAATTTTTTCCATTAAGGCTTCACCCTGTCTTTCATTTCCTTCGATCTGGTGAATAGGCCGGAAATGAGAGGGGTCTTGATGATGCAAAATGCGAGCGAATTTTCCGCTTGGTATCCACATGGGGAGCTGTCCTGGACCGAAAAGTGCGATGAGCGGCACCCCAAGAGCATCAGCCAAGTGCATGGGACCGCTATCCAGAGCAACAATCAAGTCAATTTCCGAAAGAGACTTGACCCATGATTTTGCCGTAGTGCACTCCGTAATTTCTTCGATGCCCAGCACTTCTCGGGTTTGCTGCTTTTGTTTTGGACCGCAGATGCCTTGAACGACAAATCCCTGACCGCGAACTAAGGAAAGAAGTTTATGCCACCTCTCGTTTGGCCAGAGGCGACCTCGCCAAGGTGCGACCGGCAAAAAAGCGATTTTTTTAACCGGGCGCGGCTTGCATTTTTTATTTTGAATAGATGGCGGTGTCGCGCAAGATTTCCCATATCCAGCAGCGGCAACCAAATCACAGGCAATGCGCCAACGCGGTTGGTGCTGATTTATTTTTTTCGTTTGAGCGGCCCACTTTGGAATTTTTGCGTCCGTTCCAAGATACTGATCCAGAGTGTAGACTTTGTAGCAGCCTATCAAGTAGAGAAATACGATACTTCTAATGTCACCACGAGGATCGAATCCGATTGCGCCTTTTGCAAGAAGTTTTAAATTAGAAAGTAGCGATGGCCATGGCGTGTTTACCCAGTTATCAAGTCGATACTTTTCCACCATAGAGTAGCTCGACCATGGAAGATTTATACCAAAAACGCTTGCTTTTGGTATTTCTTGAAAAATGGGTGCCCATTGCGTTTTCGTAATGACATCCACACTATCAAAAGATTCGCACAAGTCATTCACCATCGGTAAAAGAGAAATAGCATCTCCCATTCCAAATGGCTCGATAACAATGGCCTTTGATTCACATTTTCGGCCTGCTAAAACGAACCGAAGAAACGCTGCCAAAAGGCTAAGCGAGAAGAGCAAAAACTTCCGCTTAAAAGAAACCTGAATTGGGTAATAAATTGATGGCATGAGCAGTTTTAAAAATCACTGACTCGGCCAGAGGCCTGAAACGCTTCCTTTCAGAGATTTGTAGCCAGTAGAAGTGTGGATTTTTGCATTCATTTCGAAACTCTGATAGGCGCCAGCCAGCAATCGTCGGAAGCGGTTATGAATGACAACGAGCGGCTTGAGCACTCGCGGAGGCCGTCGCGTTTCCGCCCACCATTGCTCCAGTTCATTGCAGTTTTTGTCCGCGCTAAGATTTTGCCCGGTGAAGGCATAGGCTGCCAGAGGCAATCGGCAGGCGTGGATGTTTTTTCGATTTACCAAAAAATGTTCCATCAAGACTGCATCACTTATAACCTTCCAGCGAGGATTCAGTGGCGGACTTGGTAGGGCCGATTTTTTAAAGAACATAGCGCAACTCAGTGAGTGCAGATGGGCTAAGCGCGTATGCCAAAGACTAGGAAGCATAATTCTCCTATAGCAAATGGGCTCCAAGGAGGAATTAAGCAAAATTGCATCACCAAGCAAAACATGCAACTTTGTTTGCTGCTGAAAGATCTCCGCCACTTTGGAAAGGGTCTCGGGCAGATATTGCTCGTCGGAGTTAAGCCATGCACAAATCTCCCCAGCAGATCGCGCAAGACCACGATTGATGGCATCATACATTCCGGCATCCTTCTCGCTGAAGATTTTTAGGGAGTAATGAGCTTGGGCCTCATTGGTGAGCTTTGACTGCTGCTGGCTTGTCTCTCGTTCCTCGTCTCTCGCCTCTTTCTGCTCACTAAATAATAGCTTGCCATCAAGATAAAACTCCGCACCAAGTTCTCGGGCCAAGTCTCCGATAGCCGGCGTGCCGGCGTCTTGAATGATGTGCTCTATGGATAGGGTCGAGGGCAGGGCTTGATCCCGCACGCTGGCGATGCACAACCTGAGCCAATCGAGTTGGCGGAAGGTAGGTGTAACAATGCTAAATTCAGGATTCAAGAGAAATTATGGCAGAATAATTGTGGGCAAAATCATGGAAAACAAAATTATTGGGGTGAGGGCCGACCGATGCCTATTCGACATTTGGGGCAGCAGTCTCGGCTGCCTTGATGTGCTCCACTCCCGCAGGCCTATAGCTTGGAAAATCTTACGGCCCGGAGAGCTCTAAACACCCATTCTACGCCACTCAAGATGGCAGCAGCAGGTCGTAGCACCCGTGGGAAAGGAAATGGATGTAGTGAGATCAAAATTTGTTTACGCCCATCGCATTCCATATTTTCGTAGAAATTGAGCTAATGGCCGAGGAATTTGATCCAAAATTTCATTACGAATCTTAGACGGCATACCAAATCGTAAAAATAAGATACCTCCAACCAATCCAGAGAAGAGAATGTTAATAGTAAGGCGAGACGAATCATTCAGGCTTGAAAAACAAAACCAAACAAAACATAAAAGAGGGGCAAATAATAAACTAAATAAAAACATATTTTTAAACCATTCAAAAGTAATTATTCTTAATGGCAAATCGAAGTAAGTGCTGACTCTCCAAACTAAATACGATCCGCTAAATAAGAGCCCGCACATGATAGAACAACCCAGCATTCCTGAGATACCCCAACGCTTAACGGCAAAAACTGAAGAAAGGACAAAAGCGGCTCCCTCGATGAAATAGATATATCGTAAGAAGCCGATATTTTTTGTGACTGCAATCAATTTGCTATGCCTGCCAGTAATGCATAGCAAGACCATCCACGCACCAAGTAGGAGATCATACCCTGTTGGCCAGTAAATTTTTCCATTTGTCCAAATGGAAATAAAAAGGCTGTTTCCACTTGCAAAGGAGAATGCAAGCCAAGCAGCGAGAGAAAAAGTGACAATAGCCAAGTTAGCATACCGGTCTTTTAACCATGACATTTCGCCAAGAGAAATCATTTCGGCAAAAACAGGTTCCGTGATGTCGGTAATGCGCCCAAGTGCTTGGGTTAAAAGTTGGAAAACCCGCAGTCCTATACCCCACATTGCAGCGGCATCGAGTCCCATGAATCGTGCTATTATAATGCTCTGGCTGGCCATGACAACTTGCATCCCAAGCGAAACAAGGAAGAGGTCTCTGCCTAAGCTGAAAAGCTCGCGGAAATGCCTCCAACTCATTTTGCCCCAATGTCCAGCACTCGGAAACACTCCAACACCTATACAATTCCAAAATTGAATGGGTATTACGAATAGAGCAGCGGCTAGGGTTCCAAGGGAAAGAGAAAGAACGCCAAAACCGTGGTAAAAAAACAACCACTGCGATAAAAAATTGACAATGAGTCCGATAAGACCAGCGTAATTTACCAAGTATACTCTCTGGTGTGAGAGAAGAAGCAGCATAAATATCCGAGCCATACAACCAATAGCGATAATTCCACTCTGTAGATTAAAGAGTTGAATAAAATCACCACATAATTCGGTTGGAATTATCAGCAAAACAGCAAGATATGGTCCCAAAAAAAATCCAATCAGAACAATTAAAAACCCTTGCACTGCAGATACGGCAAGGCATGACTTAATAAGTCCCCCATATTCAGACCTGTCCTTACTCGATTTGTGGTCTACAAAAAGCCGACACCCTGCGCTTGTCATTCCCAAGTCGATTAAGGTGAGGTAAGTCGACAAGGTGCCCATGACAACCCACAGGCCAAATTGGGACTTATTTAAAAAGTGTAATGCTAATGGAACGGATCCTATAGAGTATAATGCTGTTGCCGCAAGCAATACATAGCTTGATAGCATACCATGTGCGAAACGCTTAAAACGAGACATTATTCAAGAAGGTATTTTTCAAAATTTGATGCACTGCTACGACTAAAAGAGAACTAAATTTTTTAAAACATAAAACAAAAAGAGCGTCATTAATTTATAGCATTTATTAGATGCCAAAAACATCCATATACTTTCTTGTAAGATTTTTCCATGAATAGAGATCTGCAGTTTTTTGAATGCGCTCAGCTAACTCAATGCTCTCTGTTTCGCTAATGTTAGCCATTTCATCCAAAACTTTTGCTAAATCCGCTGGGTTTTCTGGCGTATAAAGTTTTCCTGTTTTATTTGAATTAATGAAATCGGCCAAGTGCCCAGTATTTGCAGCAACTACTGGTTTTCCATATTTGCAGGCTTGAAGTAAGACAGAGGAACCTTTTTTATACCCTTTGGCGTATGGTAAAATGACCAAGTCGGCGGCGTCGAAAATCTTGGCGGCTTCGGAATCCAGAAAAAAGTGGTCCCATGATAAGGCGCTTGAATAACCAGACGCCTTGATTAAAGCACTTGGATCGTTTCCAGAAATAAGCGGACCAGCGAAGAGGAGAAAGGGGCGAGAGCTTGCCAACTTTGCGGCTTCGATCGCAGTTTGGTAATCTTTTCCCATTCTATGCGTGCCGAAAAACAGGCAAATAAAAGCATCCGCTGGTAAACCGAGCGCCCTTCGAGCTGCTGCCTTGTTTAAAACTGGTTGCTCGCGAACTGATACCGCAACAGGAATATAAAATACATGTTCACCCGCAAAAGGCACCCAGTCTTTTTGAACGGATTTAGTTTCTACAATAAATTTTATTCGACCAGTAGAGAAGGATTGGGTGTAGAGAGATCCAAATTTTTTTTGCACATCTAAACTTGGAGAACCAACACAAAGTGATGAGAAACTTGTTTCCGAGCGCAAAATTGTGTTAAATAGGACTCTGTGCCTTGATTCAATGCAATGGATGTGGCAGTCGCTCGTTGTTGAAAGGGCCCGTCTGAGAGATGCCAAAAATTCTAGGTTTCGTAGTAAGCCCTCGAAGCGAGTATCCCACATTTTGTCACGTTTCTCGGGAGATCCGAGGTATCGGGACCATCTGCAGCAAGAAACCCAGTGAATTAGAGAATTCCGTATTGAGTTAGGGTCTCGCGGTGGAAAAGAGGCGAAAACAGTTACATTTATACCATTGTTAGACAATGCTTTAGCTAATTGAATAGTGTATGGCCAATAGTGGCCAGACAGGTGTGTATAGGGTGATACTATTCTTATGCTCCGTAAGGAAGTCATAAATTAACAAAGGAAACTAACGATAAATGCCTATTAATTACTGTATCTTCTTATAAATTTCGTCACAAGCTATCCGCATTTTTAACTCATAGCCGTAATTGTGCAAATAGCATGAAATCTCATCGCCATGGTAGTTATTTTCAACACAAATAACATCGATACAAACTTTTAAAAAATCAATAGATTTAAGGATATCCATTTCAGCACCTTCGACATCGATTAATAACAAATCAATATGTGTGCGACCTTTCATGAGAAGATATTCTGTCAGCACAACGGAATTGATTAGAATTTTTTTGACAAACGGACGGTCCTCCGGTTTAAGTGAAACTTCAATTCGTTTAAGATGTTCATTAGTCATAAACTCTTCAATTCCGCCAAGCATTGAAATAGAGTCTGGGAGGAGAATGAACTTACACTTTCCTGCTTGTGATGAAATGCACGCATTTTCGCAACTACAGGCCCGATTTTCTTGACACTGTTGGAAGAGAATTGGATTTGGCTCGAAGCACACGCCATCCCATCCGAGTTTTTTTTCAAAAATAACACTATTACTTCCCGTTACTCCGTCGTGTGCGCCTATGTCCACAAAAAATCCCTTTTTACTTATATCCACATATTGCATTAGTGCATCATCCTGACCAAATTGGCTCGTTTGGCTCACGGCACCGAGATGAGGGATGTAGTGGCTTTGTATTCTCATTCTCTGCCTGCGATATACAGGCTGAATACCGTATTTTAGTATACATTTAAGTGAGCGGATGGCTTTACTTATCTTCATTAATGATTTTGTGAAATAATTCGTAGTAGGATTTTGAAACACGTTGAATGCTAACATTGCTTGCCGCATCTCGGCAAAGACTGCTCCATCTTTCCAAATCCGAGGCTTCTCGAATTCCATCTGTTATAGCTATCGCGAGACCAGAAATATTGCTCTTATCAACAATGTAGCCAGTTTTCCCGTCCACTACAAATTCTGGCATTGGGCCGAAATCATAGGTTATTACTGGAGTGCCTGCAGCCAATGACTCAACGATGACAACAGGCATGCCCTCGTATTTAGCAACGCTCGGCATCACAAGAGCGATGGCGGCTTCATGAAGCTTGGCGATATCTTGCGATTGCATTGGTCCCTTGAATTCGACCTGGCAAGGGCTTAAAAGTTTCTGCGCTGCATCTTTGCATTTCGCCAGATAAGCCTGCCCGTTTGGTCCTGAAGCACCTCCTACGACCACGAGTTTTGGAAAAATTGATTTACACTCCTGCAGTGTAAGAGCATGAATAATATCAAGCAGGCCTTTCTCTGGACAAATTCTTCCAACATAGAGAAGATGCTTCGGCAACCTTTTCTGGACGGTGTAGAATACATCTGCAGCCACATTTGGGATTGATGCAATATATCCTTTTGCCCCGATTCGTAACAAGTTATTTTTCACATGATTACTTATCGAAACAAGGTTTCTTGCATTGAGTATAACCCAGCGCTCCACTTGACGAGCAATCCAGAACGACCAGCGCACGTGAGGCAAACAATCGATTCCGCTTAAAAATTCTTCTATTGTGACCAGGTGAGGCCGACCAGAGAAAACGGCCATGAAGCCATATCCTTCGAGGTTTCGCATGCCATGAACAATGTCTGGATTAATTTTATCGAGTAACTTACGGACTTTTAGTGCTCGCGGAATCCATCCTACAACCATCCCAGTAAGTTTCACTGCTGGGAGCAAGTGAATCGTAAGTCCAGCATGCGGATTTGCAGTTTGTTCAGTTGAAACAAATGAGCTGAAACTGATCACATGGATGTCCAATCCTCCGTGATCGATAAATCCCTTGAGAAAAGCCCCCTCGATCGTAGAGAATGCACCCCCTCGGATATTTTCTTGCGCTTTCTGCCTATCAAATTCGAACCCATATCGAGCAAAGTCGCACTCCGGAAGGTGAGCTAAGTAAGCTAAACAAATATTATTACTCATTTGCTGAATGCATTATCCTATTTGAATAGCTTTACAAACTAGAATTTTTAGCTAGCAAGATTGCAGAGTCTACGACCGAAATATTTGTAAGGGCTACACAGAAAATCAAGATGACGATGTTGTAAACCCCTCCTCCGCCCAGGATATAGGCTGGAATCATCGAGATTGAAAAAAGAACAGTGACAAAAATTAGTTCATAACTGATATTTTTAGAATTTTTAGCAAGGTTGAGTGCATTTATGATTAACGCTATAAAGCTGCAGAATAGAATTATATATAAAATACTTCCAACAAGACCAATAGTTAGTAATAAATCAGTGATTATATTGTGCGTTGTGGCACGGCGTAAGTTAATGTCCATAACACCAAAGTAGCCCTCCAGTTTGCCTACGGCTATGTCTCTATCTGTAAATGCATGAACACCGCGACCGATGAAAAACTTTCTTGAATTTGACTTCCATTCATCGAGTGCTTTCATTGCCAACATCCAGCGCCACTCGCTTGAGGCGTCGATATCACCTTTGGCCTCAGGCATATCCATTCCTGGAATCATCGCCAGACTTCGCTGTAATCCGAACGGAATATAGTCCCTATCGGTTTCATAGGCAATTCGCGCACCAACGACCAGAAATACGAAAAGCAAACCAATCATTGCAACGGCAGCAATTTTTTTTCTAATCAGTAAGCAGAGAATTACCAATAGCGCAGTAATTACCATGGTCGCTCGCCCCATACTTAAGACAGAACCGATGATTCCAAGAGCAAGTAACAACACCCATAAAATTTTTTGACCTCCAGCAGTTAAACTCTTATTGCGTGAGGTCAACATGGCAATACCGAAAAGTGCAACTAATGGGGATAATCCACGCAGGGCAAAGATGTTGTCTGTGAGATTCAAGACAGGAATGTAGAGAACTGAAGGGGAAATGATTTCTCCTGTTACTAAATCTTTTTCTCCAACGCCGACTATAAATGACGAATATGCTCGCAAAACAATATTAAAAGCAACACCTAAAAATAAAATAATACCAATCAAAGTAGGGGTCTTTTTGACAGAAGGTATAAAGCGGATGAAGCGGACAGTTATCCAGAGAATCGCAAATGGTGCCCAGAAGTAAAAATATTGCTTTGCAAGATTTCCAAAAGCTACAACAATTTCTGGTGAAGGAAGGTAATAAGTTATATACGCATGAATGCACAGAAATATTGTAAAAATAATAAATGTTATATTAAATGATTGAAAAGCATTTAAAATAGTTGCTTCGCCATTAAGCGCATGTGTTTTTTTCCAAAAGTTGGAAAAAATAAACCCTGCACCCAGCAAAACGCTCAGGTGCTCTGGATCTAGCGCTGGTCCCAGAGGCTGAATTCTAAAGCCTAATACTGAGATGAGCAAAGCTATCAAAACCCAGAATTTATTTAGAAATATGGTGTAGAATAAAAAAAGAATTATTGCTACTCCTATTCCGAGTTTGAAATAGTTTGCTTCAGCCAAAAGTGAACCAACGTATAATGAGCCAAGTAGAGCAATAAAAATAATGCAAGAAATTATTATTTTTGTAATTGAATTATTCATATAATAATTAAAATGCAATTTAAATGTTATAAAGTAATTTATAAAAAACAACACACTAAATTTTATTTTCTTATTGCAATATAAGATTTTGGAATAATAAAAAACATTCTTTCAATAAAAATTTTGCAGTCAGGAAATAAATTTTTAAACTCTTTGAAAGAAAGAAGTCGTGTTGTCTCTACCATATTATCTACTTCTACGCTTGTCGGCCGGTCGAGGAAGCCTCTAACTGTAAAATTTCGAATTAATTTTTTTTGCCACTTTGTAGGAAGCCAGTGAATAAATGGCGCCAGATAATGAGGTTCTATAAAGCACTCATATGCAGGAGTCTGAATCCAAAGTTTTTTTCCAACTCGTCGGGCTTCACTAGCAAAAGCTTTCTGATTTTCATATGAACCGACATGTTCAATAACGCTATTTGAAAAAACTATTTCATAAGCATTATTTGGTAAATCCAACTTACACCCATCACCAATTATTGCTCGCATGTTATAACGAGAACAATCTGCTTTAGCTAATTTGATAGGATGAATATTCAATATATCTAACGATTTTACTATAGGCTTATACTGAGTCCAACTGCTTGGACATCCTCCTACATCAAGTAATGACATCTCAGCTGTTGGTGATATTTTATTCAAAAAAACTACAAATCTTTTTCTTCGCCAAACTTTAAAGATTTTAGCATATAATTGATTTATATTTAGATTCATTTAAATATTTTATACGTGCATCGGGCCTGCGAAAAGGAAAAGGAGATTAGTTTCGGGTTCTGGCTAATTCACGGGCAACGGATTTTTGGTGTTCTTCTTCGGTGAGATGGGGATTCGCTCGACGGCTTGCTGCCAGGCGGGCATCGCGGGCCATGAGCCACAACCCTTGGGCAACAGCCCATTTTTCAGCGAAGGTCATTTCGCGGAATCTCTGAATCTGAATGGGATGGAGTGGCTCGAGTTGCATGAGGGCGGGTGGGGCTTTTTAGACAGGATGACAGGATGTGCAGTAGAGACAGGAGGGATTTTTTAGATCTGCCTGCGCGCTCAGTTGCTAAGGCGTGACAAGTCCGCCTATATATTATGCTACGTGATTCCGGCATGACTATTGATGGCGGGCCTTGTAAGCTGCGGTCTATGATCATCGGGGTTGGGAGCGGCTTTCGAATGTCACAGACGCGCCGCTACAGGCATGGGCGTTGGAATGTGGACCATACGTCTGTGCGCCCGTGGGTTGCTCAAAAGCTCATCCTTTGTCGGATCAGGGCTCAAACGACATCACCCGCCGCATGAAGCCAGCGAAAAGAGGAACTGTAAAATCAATGTCTCCGTGTGCGGGACTGTAAGTCATCCCCTTGCGAATCAATGAACTTCTCACTGGCGCTACCGATTGCACTGGTGCTTTCAAGACGGCCGCCAAATCTCCCGAACGGTGCGGTCCATCTCCGAGTTCAGCCATTGCTCGCAGGTATTTCTTCTCGGAAGGCGTCAAGCGATCGAAGCGGACGCGGAAGAAATTCTCGTCCAATTTGCGAATGATTCCCGGTGTCGCCGTCTCCACATCCGCCTCGGTGATAGGGCTTGATTCTGCAAAATTCCATAGCTCATAGCCCCACTCTTGAAGGAAATACGGATATCCCCGTGTGAGCTCGAAAATCAAACGCAGCGCCCCTTCCGTAAATTCCACATTTTGTGTTTTCACTGGCCTCTGCAGGGCATCTGTCGCCTCCGCAAGCCCCAGCGGACCCACTGCTGGAAAAAGGAACAACCTTTCGGCATAAGACTTTGCTTTTCCTGCCAGTCCGACCAATTGCGGCAATCCCGCACCAAACACGACCAACGGCAATTGCTTTTGACCCACCGCATGCAAGGCGGTGATCAGCGCACGGAATTCATGCTCCCGTAAATACTGCAGCTCATCTAAAATCAAAACCAATGCCGTTCCTCGGGCCTTGGCCGCCTCTGCGACCGCTAAAAACAGCGCCGAAAGATCCGCTTGCAAATTGCCGCTATCCCCAGTGCCAAATTCGGGATCGATCTCCATCGAGATATGTTCATTCCCGACCTTGATCGTTCCTAAAAAACTCCGGAAAACCCTCAGCGCCCGCTTCACCTTTTCATTCAGCCCCGCCATCGCATCCAGGCGCAGCAAAGCCTCCCGCAGTGGCGGTGCTAACAGCTCGGGCAAGCTCTGATCTTCAGGTGTTTCGATGAAAATCACCTGACATCTCAATTCCTCCGCCGTATCGGCGATCGTTCTGAGGAGCACTGTCTTGCCCACACCGCGCAGCCCTACCAGCAAGAGACTTTTCTCTGAACGCAAGGCCCGCACGCGCTCCACTGCGACTCGCGCCTTTTCCAAAAGCTCCTGCCGACCGACCAAAGCCGGCGGAGGAGTCCCCGCTCCCGGGGAAAAGGGATTCAATACGATGTTCATTTTCGAAGTATAAAGAGTTTAGTGTGTTTCTTCATAACTCGGCAAACATTTTTATACTTTTTACGCGGCGCTGCTTTTTCTAAATCTGAAATTTTGTTATTCAACGGACATGGTGGTTTTTAGACAGGAGGATAGGGGGCGAGTGGCGAGTGGCGAGTGGCTGGTTTTTGTAGCGGCGGTCTGTGACCGCCGGGGTTGGGGCGATTTCAGACATCCTGATCGGCTGGGAAAACGATCGCCGATATTTCAACTATCAAAGTTGTCCGGATGCAATGGCATCGCAAAATTCCAGTGCCTCGTCCAAGGATGCCGCCCGAATGTTGTTTTCCAGCGGATATCCATGGCCTCTTGGCTTTACCACCAACAATTTGTGCAAGCCAAGATCGTTCTGCGCGATGGAAAGAGACTTCGTCATTTTTGGGGCATCCGCCACCTTAAACTCAAACCCGATCTTTTTGCCATTCGACTGAATCAATAAATCCAACTCCGCCCCTCCCTGCGTGCCCCAGAACCATGCATCCATTTTCGGCAGCCGGGCAAGAATTTGCTCCAGCGCAAACCCCTCCCAACTCGCCCCGATTTTTGGATGACCCAGCAAGGACTCATGGTTCCCAATCCCGAGCAGGGAATGAAACAACCCACTATCCCTCACATAGAGCTTTGGGCTTTTTACCAACCGCTTGCCAATATTTTCAAACCAAGGTCTGAGAAGACGAATCATAAACGCCCCCTCCAAAAGCTCCAAATGCCGCTGCACGGTTTTATAAGATTCCCCCAGTGCGCGCCCGATCTCCGAGGCATTCAATGTCTGGCCATGATAGTGGGCTGCCATCTGCCAAAGCCTGCCAAGGCTTGAGGGAGTGGCTCCGAGCCCAAGCGTTGAGAAATCTTTTTCGATAAAAGTGCGGATAAAATCCCGCCGCCAGCCATGGCTGGAATTTTCATCCTCCGCGAGAAAAGACCTCGGGAAGCCGCCTCTTGCCCATAATCGGGAAAGATCGGCCACTCCCACTTCATCCAACGAGAAACCCTGTAAATCAATAAAAGCCACCCTGCCAGCCAGGGACTCCGTGACACTCCGCACTAAAAACGGTGAGGCACTGCCGAGTAAAAGAAATTTTGCCGGGGCCGACTCCCGATCCATCAAGACCCGCAAAACGGGAAAAAGTTCCGGCCGTCGCTGCACCTCATCCAAAACCACCAAGCCCCTCAAACTCTCCAGTGCTAACATGGGATTTTCCAGAGCGGCAGCATCATCTGGATTTTCCAAATCAAAGATTCTCGCACCCGCTCCAGCGGCTACTTGCCGCGCCAAAGTTGTCTTGCCGCACTGGCGAGGCCCCAAAAGAGCAACCGCAGGATGGCGCGCGAGCCCTTGAACGATAGACTGTTGTATTCTGGCCCGCGAAATCATTCAAGTAAATTAGACATATTGAGTCTATTTTTCAATAACAAAATGCCGTTTCCAGTGGGCTCCTCCGAATTCCGGATGACCAAGAGTATCAATTGGGGCGAGAGGCGGTGGCGAGTAACTTGGTGGCTGGTTTTTGTAGCGGCGATCTGTGCCCGCCGAGGCGCGTGAAGGATAGAGGGACTTAAAAGCCGCAGGCAGTCGGGAGGGGTTTTTTAGACAAAATTAACAAAATTAACGAAATTGGGGGAGAGAGAAAGGCAGTAGCGAGAGGCGAGAGGCGAGAGGCGAGACTGCTGGGGGTTGGCTAAATTTTTAATGGAACTTAAATCGGTAAAATCCTGACTTTCTTTTTATCCGAGGCAAGGGTAACTATAGCTCCTTCGATAAGAGGTGTTTGAAATTGCTCAAGCAGCTGCACAACTAAAAGGCCAATCGCGTCTGGACTGGGATCTTGAACTCTGGCTTGAATCACGCTCGGGCTCTTCGATTTTGTCTGCGCAAGCAAAGTTCCAAAATCCAGATCATGAGTAAATATAATAAACTTGTTATCATGAGCATAGGAAAAAATGACGGAGTCGTCCCCATGACACTCGCCGATCGTTGTCCAATGGATGGATTCAATTCCACGAGTCCCAAAAAATGGAACCCAGCCTGGCGATAATCAAACATCAATCAAGATTTTCATGCTGGCAGCAGCTCGGCATCAAAAGCTTCTGACAACCAACAGGCGTAGGAGAGGGCGGCTGAGATATCCTCCATTTCAAGATAAGGATAGAGATGGAGAATTTCCTCACGGGATCGCCCCTTGGCAACGAGACCTGCTATGGTTCCCACAGTGATTCTCATCCCTCGGATGCAGGGTTTACCGCCCATGACCAGAGGATTTCTGGTAATTCTATCCATCGTATCCATAAATTAAATTCTTGAAAGTTCCTGAGTGAAGCTATGTTTTGATCTCGCTGTCATAAATTGGAAGCCTGTAAAATGCGTTTTGATCGTAGTCGAGACGCCTTTCTTATGATATTGTGGTTTTGCAATACGGCAATTAATTTTTAGACAAAATTAACGGACTCCACCTACGGGGAGGAGAGGTAACTGGTGGCGGTCTTTGTAGCGGCAGTCTATGACCGCCGGGTTGGGGCTGGGCGACTTTCGGCGGTCATAGACGCGCCGCTACAGGGGTGGAGGCTGGTTTTCTCGAGACGACCTCTAACAAGCCCATTATCGTTCGGCGTATTCCTCTTTGATTCTCTCGCTGAGCCAGACCTTGATGATGGACTGTCGCGTAACTTCAATGAGATTGGCTTGGCGATCCAGTCTCTGGATCATCCAAGTTGGTAAATCCACATTGACCCGCTTTTGATTCAAGTTGGGATGCCGCAGCGTGGACATGTCGAGGTAAGGCAGAATGTCTTCCTTTCCGTCATCAAATATTTTATCCAGTTCTTCTGCTTTCATAATAAATTTGTTACAGAAGTTTTTTAGACAGGATGACAGGATTTGCAGGAGCAACAAGAGGGGGGGTTAGACAAAACAAAATTGACGAAATTGGGGGAGGGTGCGGAAGCCGTAACTGGCGACGGGTTTGTAGCGGCGGTCTATCCGTCGATCAGCGGTATTTTCGGCGCTCACAGAGTGCTGCTATAGGCTCGCAGCGAAGGCTTCGAGGTCTGTGCAACGGGCGGCGCTGGCCAGAAGTTGGGTGAGTCTGGGAAGGTCGTTGATATTTTCGATGGCTTCTATCAGGCCTTCGGGCACTT
>Ga0114971_10001602_pt1 | contig 15382 bp, 19 predicted proteins | sample M_140625_MF_Meta_FD_87320 | JGI IMG/M metagenome (GOLD analysis project Ga0114971, IMG submission 87320) | Freshwater microbial communities from Lake Montjoie, Canada to study carbon cycling - M_140625_MF_MetaG | ecosystem: Environmental > Aquatic > Freshwater > Lake | place: Lake Montjoie... | reverse complement strand
GGTTCTCCTTCTAATAGTTTTTCCACGTCCACGGCGGTCCGAGAAACACGTTTCGGAGGTTCTCCTTCTAATAGTTTTTCCACTTCCACGGCGGTCCGAGAAACACGTTGACCCATTTACTAGTATAGACTAACAAATATGAGGGGCTACGCAAGTTCCGCCGCACCCGCCAGAGTCGCCGTCAATCTGTATAAGAATTCCTACAGAATCTCCCCCACAATTGCGTAATCCCCAAAAAGCGCCGGCGTTGGATGCTCTGAATGTTGTGATTGTACGCAGATTCGTAGAACGCCGTGATACGGATTTCTACGACCGCAGCGATGCGTACGAGAAAACAGATGCACTCAACCACTCACCAGCGGAAACTCCCACTCGCCTTCAGCGACCGTGGAGGGAGCAAGCAATTCTTGTAAGTAGTTCAAAGAAGATTCGTAGTCAGTAAGGAGAGTAGAATCGACAGGAATGCGTCGTTTATCTGCCGTTGTGCATAACCCAGAAATAAAATATATCTGTAATTGTCTATCAAATTCCACGTATCGGTCGGAAAAGTGCGGCTTCGTTGGAATCCATTGAATCCCGCTTGCTCGTTCCAACGCAGGACGAATGCGATGTTCCGTATAGGAAAGGATGTGACGAATCACTACATCAGCCTCACACTTTGAAAACTCGTAGGCCAGCACGGCGTCCATGCATTGAAAGAAGGCACTCGGTGATACTAGCGGAGAAGGCAAAAACTTCCATTGAGGAGTAGGAGCATCATAGGGTGTTTGCGGATTTTTGTCGCGCAAGGAACGTATTCCGCACAGATCAATGTATACATGGGCGACATCCTCTTCCAAGTGGTAGCCGAGACGACCCCCACGTCGTTCTTCGAACGTTTTGACTTCGTTGAAATCGATAATCTTCACATAGGCGTTGTCGCATTCTCCGTTGAACACGTATTCTATGTCGCGTGGAATAAATCCCTTGTCCACTATCACAAAAAAGGACAAGACCATCGCCTTCATTAGTTCCAGAGCGACCCCCTCAACGAGGCAATATGTATAGGAATCGTTTGGAAACAAAACGACATGGGTACCGTTCACCATATCGAGGGAGACATGACCTGTTATAGATTGCAGTGTGCCCAATTGTAAATAAGGTGGGATTGTTGTGGCTGCTATGCGAATCGTGGGTTTTATAAATTTATAGAGTTTTTGGATGACGCAACGTGGTGCTCTTCGAAGCCCTGGCACGCGTTCCATAGTATAAAAACACGACGAAGCAGCCGTCGCGGTTGGAAGAGAAATCATATGGCCAGCGTCATCGCGTTTACCATACGAAAATACATAAGGCTTCGTTATACTGACTCCTAGGCGTTTACATTCCGCGTTACACGATCGAAAAACATTCTGCTGTATATTAAATTCGTGAGACCACTTTTCACACAGATCATCTGAATCGGGAGCTGAGATTCGATGTTCTTTTAACGCAACCCGAGTTCCCTTTATTTCATACACGCTTCCGTAACTTCCACTCCCCAAATATTGGAGATTTGTATACTTGTTCTTGAGTGTCGTATTGTTGGAAATCGTTTTGCGTTTTCTTGTCATGCTGCGTAAAAGCGTCGTCATGTTCGCTAGTTTAGAACAATATAATCACGGAAATCCACAGATCCCTCAAAAAGCGCCGGCGTTGGATGCTCTGATTGTTGTGATGACAAGCGAATTTCGTATGATTCTATGAAATGGAATTGTACGAAAGTAGCGAATGCTACGGGAGGACAGATGTGGGCAACGAATGCGATTGATGCGATTGATGCGATTGATGCGGGCCACCTTGGAGTGAATCCAAAATGTAACACAGAAACAAAAAATTGAGGCACTCCCACACGATGTACCAAATGCCATGGAGTATTCAACAAAATCACGCAGCGAACTTCTTGCGATCTGTAAGGAGTTGAACCTCAAAGGATGTAGCGGAAAGAAGAAGGAAGATCTTCGCACCCTTATCGCAGAGAAAACAGGAGTAGGTGTGCCCACAAATACCGTGGCGTATCACACAACGACGGCGGAGCCGGCTGTAGCAACGACTGCTCCCCTAGCTCCGTTGCGGCAGGAAATCCTACAAGGCGACGTGATGTCCTTCTTGCCTTCCATGGAGGCCAACTCTGCCCAAATTGTCATTGCAGATCCACCTTACAACATCGGCAAGGATTTCGGAAACGATAGCGACAAGCAACCAATGGAAGACTATCTGAAGTGGTGCGATGTCTGGATAAAGGAATGTCTGCGTGTTCTGAAACCCAACGGAACCATGTTCGTCTATGGGTTCAGTGAAATCCTCGCTCTCATTCTCACACGCATTCCGCATACTATTCATCGTCGCTGGATCATCTGGCATTACACAAACAAGAACGTGGCTTCCCTACAGTTCTGGCAGCGATCACATGAAAGTATTCTCGTCCTCTGGAAGGATGACAAGGTATTCAATCGCGATGCTGTAAGAGAGCCCTATACCGAGGGATTCTTGAATGGAGCAGCGGGCAAAGAAAGAACCGCGACTGCCGGTCGCTTCTCCAAGGGTGACAAGAAGACGACCTATACCGCACATCCTGGAGGTGCGTTGCCGCGGGATGTTCTAAAAGTCCCTGCTCTCGCGGGAGGAGCAGGTATGAACGAGCGAGTCAATCACCCGACACAAAAACCATTAGCCCTGTGCGATAAACTCATTAAATCGTGTAAGCAGGCTGATGGATACGTCCTAGTGCCCTTTGCGGGATCCGGCAGCGAATGCTTGGCGGCTAAACGCAATGGACTGCCTTTCGTAGGCGTTGAGTTGAATCCCGACTACGTCAAGATTATACGGGAGCGACTGGATCCTGAGGTGCCGAAGATTTCCACGACTTCTTAGACCCTGGAACATTCAAACGCTTGAAACGGATTTTTTTATGGTATATGCGGTCGCTATTGAAGAAAAGGGTCTACCTGCAGTTTTACGGAATAGCCATAAAGATCCGACTCTTGGGACAATTTCTGTCTCGTATGGGTCGTCCAGTACCGTATCCCCCAGAATACACTGTACGAACTTCATATGTATCCCCTGTTGAAGGGTCTGTAAAACTGACCGTGTAGTACACGGTAGCTCCGGTCTGATAGGTTGATCGGGCAATCCCCAGTTCGGTAAACAACCCCGCTCCGTATTCTACTACCGTTTGACCCTCCCCTGACGTTTTTGTAATTGTGATAGAATTGTTCAATATATTTGGATTTGGATGACGGAACGAATACCGTTGCCCCACCACGAGTTCTTCATGGGTCGCAAAACGTGTATCTTGAACGGAAGCAGACGCAGAAGCAGCAGACATTTGATAGAAAGGAAGAAGGGGTGTAGATACCTTGTGTCAAACGATCAAGTGTTCAATTTTTTTAGACCGCTTGATCTGGTTTGTACGGGTCTACATACCAAAAAAATACTACGGTTAGTTTTTTTTAGTATTTGTGTTTTGTTTGATGTATTTAGTATTTTATGTAGTGTATTACTCTGGGAATTTGTCGTACAAGGCGAGGTAAGAGAGTTTGGGCTTGTTGCTGACAGTACACGAGCCGACGATGTGGCTGCGGAGCTCAGGCGTGATACTGAGATGCATCCACAGCTGAGACGACATACTGTAGGTGATGTCCATCCGGGAACCCTCCAAGACATTCGTCTCCCAGCCCACGACGTCGCCCTTCTTCGCACCCTGCTTCCCAAGCTTATGCTTCCATTCGTAGGAAGAGGGAGTCAATGCTGGGTGATCCGAAGGAATCAGATACCAATCGTACTCAAGAGATCCGTCTTTCTCACTATAGACAATTACCGAGTAATACTGGAAATCCTTCTTGCTGTTGATGGAGGCAACGATTGCCTCGGGTGTTCCGTGGCCTGTGGGCGAACAGACGGTCGTGAGCCGATACGAACTTATATCTATTTTTGTCTTTGCGGCGTCGTACTTGGCCGATTTGTTAGAAAGGCCACCAATGGAACACGTAATATCGCTACCGGGCTTATGCGATCCGCTGCTCTTAGCAGTCACACTACATCCCGCGGCCCCCAGAATTTCTGCGTTAATGTTCTCCCACGGCGATTCCTTAATCGGCTCCGCACTAACGATATGATACCCCTTTACACATTTGACGAAGAGATCGCTGAGTTTCGCCCGCAACTCGGGCGTAAGAGAAGGTGCTCCCGCTCCTCCGACCGCAGGACCAACCACAGGAACAACAACGGGACTGACCGCTACGGAAGACATTTGGAAGGAAGCAAGAAAGGAAACAGGAACGGAAGAAAGCCTTGGAAATATACCCACCTGTATACCCCACAAAACGGAAGGAGAAAACGTATGTTTCAATTTTTTACGAAACGTATGGATTCCTTGACTTCCCTACATTGTTCCTCTCCTCTTATAGGTGTGATGAACAACGACCGATTTATATAAGTGCTATCTGATAGAATGAAACTCAAACTCCTCTTAATCATTTGTGGTGTTCTACTGGCCACCTTCCTGGTTCGCCAAGCCTATCTCTACGCAACCGACTCCCCCTATCGTATCTCTTCGCAGGAGGCCAAGCGTCGCATCCAGCAGAAGGAGATTGATGTAATCCTCGATGTCCGCACAGACATTGAACGTGCGACCCTCGGATTTTATCCAGGATCGGTTCACATTCCCAGTGGAGATCTGAAGGCTCGGTTGCCCTCGCTGTATCCCAACAAACAGACACGCATCCTCGCCTACTGTAACACAGGCCATCGGGCCCGCAGGGCGGCCGATACGCTCCACGCCCTTGGATACAACAACGCCGTCTACATCTCTTCTACCTATACGAGTCTTCAGTGAAGGGACCCCGATAAGGGACCCCCGAAATAACCTTAAAGACGCAAGGATCTACTGTAGGTAATGCGTGGATGGAACTCGTGGTGCTTCCCTACACGGCTGTCTCCTTCTCTGTTGTGGCTCGGTTCATCTTCATGTATCTCTTGTACACCAAGAGAAGCACGAATGTGTATTCGTTAACCTTTTGTATTCTCAGCGTCCTCTCATCTTCCATTTGGATTCCTTACGGAATTCTGGTAAACGATACACCCATTATTGTGCGAAGCGGCGTTGAGATCTTTCTGTTGTCGTTGTCAGGAGTGTATATTGTCAGGAATCGGTGTAGGGGTGCGGAACTGGACCCGGGCCCGGACCCACAAAATCCGTAGTAGCACTTTCTTTGCCCTAAGTAGATGAACGTCTACCGCAGCGAGCAAGTTCATTATGTCTCAAATCCCAAACGAGGCAAACCCTACGGGGTTCGGAACACCGTGGTGATTGAGGGAGGCCGTGCGTACAAAGAACATGCCGATCTGAACAAACAAGGGAAGGTCACGCACACGAAGAAACATCGGCTAACAAAGGAAGAGCAACAGTCCATTCTGGGAAGAACCTTTGTTCCGACGCTGTGGCACTGCTGTAATAAGACGCGAAAGCGGTCTCGGCGACAGCTGTGATCCTAATTTCGCACGATTTGGTAAGATGGATCCATCGAATTGGTTTGGTCTGGCTTTCTCTTGTGCCTCTCTAGAACTGAATAAATCCCTCTTTGTTCATGAAATAGTACGCGATAAAGCTGGCAGCAATCAGATTGAGGATTGCGTGAGAACGCATGGAGGGCACCGTTAGCATATACATGTGCGACAAAAATATGATGCTGATGCCGATGTAGTAAAGAATAAGATGAATGTTCATCTATATTCTATACTGACAAATAAAAAAACAGGGTTTTGTTGTTTTGTTGTTTTGTATTCTAGAAGGTATATGGAAGAAGATACTTACAAGTGTCCTTATCGTCGTAATCCTTCATACATTGCTTGTACTCGGCGGACTGTGCAGGAATGGCAGGAATGGCAGGAATGGCAGGAATGGCAGGAACAGCCGAAACGGCAGTGGGTTTGGGGAAACTGGCATTCATGAGCGTAGTGACCATTGCGTTTCCAAGACCCCATCCAAATCCTTGTTTAACCGAATTTGTAAGAGAGGATGGCTCGGCTTTGCTGAGAATCAGAGCCGATGGCTCGGCTTTGCTAAGCCTCGGTACAGTTGTTGTAGTGCGTCGTTTCATACTTCTATTCTCTTCTTCCAAGTTTTTAAGATCCAGGAGAGGCTTTGACAGCTGTGGCAGCTGTGGCAGGCTACACGTTCCGCAGTGGTCTGTATTGGCCCAGTCGACCTTGATCGCATTGGTAGAAGAATCCGTACGAGTCCAACGACCCAGTAGAACAGGAGTGAATTGAAAGAGTCTACGAAGCATGGTGAACGGAGACGAACGGTCGCGGGTCACTTCAATTTTTGTGAGAGAACAATGCCTCCTTCGGAATGTACTGAAGAGCCGATTCGTGCGTGGCGTCCAGAAAAACCGGTGGAGCCTTTCCCGCGTTATACGCTTCGAGCCACCGACCCGCACAAAGACACCACTTATCGCCCGGTTTAACTACACTGGACAAGTCGTTGCCTTTGGATTTTGTGAACTCTAAGAACTCGGTCGTCATCTTCGCACAGACGACGTGGGTGCCTTGGTCTTCTGATCCCGTTCGGCAATAGCCGTCACGATAGAAGCCCGTGACGGGCGAGGTACAACAGGACTTCAGTCGGCTTCCCAACACGTTTCTCTCCTTGCTTTGTTGCCTCTTGTGTCTTGTTCCGCCTCGTTGTTTCCGTTTTCGGGTGCGTCTCATCCTAAGAAGGGTGACGGTTTCCAGACACAGGGTCCTCTACAGTACGTGAACACTATGGAGGCCCTCCTACGCAATGCGAACCTCCACCGTCCCGTCAAGTACAAACTCATCCTTCGCGAAGGTTTTGGTGTTCCCAGTGGCTTCCAACACTATCTCGTATCTGTCTGCGTTGGCTGCGTTAATTCCGTGGCGGGCACAGTACTCCGTGATATCAATCTGTAGATCGACCCGCGAGATTTCGCAGCGAGAGCAGTGGCGTTTCGCACGATTCAGGCCGAGCCAGACGACTAGGCCCGCGAACTGCGTCGCCTTGTCAATCGGGGAACCCTTTGGTGCGATGTACGCTTTGATCGCCACCGTTTCCTGCGGAATCGGAATGCTGAGGAGATTGATGTAGGAGGAGACGGCGATAGTTGAGCTGGGAATCGGGATGGATGCGTACGTGTAGGGAAACTTACCAAGGGCCAGCGTGTCGTTGAGTATCTGATAGGAACCGGTGCCGTTTGTCCATCCGTAGCCGTAGGAGGCGGGGTCCGTGGCCAGCATCGCGGTTTCCGTGGGGAAAAAGGGAGCGTGACTCGCCGCCCTCGTTGTGTCCTGAATCGTCACGAAAGGCTTTGTGAATCCGTCGGTTTGAATAGACATCCAGTTGTAGTAGAAGCGATCCATGTTGCAGTGGTGAAGCCAGAAGAGAGGGTCAAAGGCGGAGATGGTAATGTCCGACATGTTTCCGCCGTTGCCTCCAATCACGTCGTGACACGTATTGTGTGGTGTCTCCAGTGGCGTGCCGATGAAATCGGAACCAGGAGTGCCTGGCAAAATAACCGGCTTGGAACTGAACTCCTCGTACGTCTTGGAAAACTGCGTATTGAAGAGCTGCTTCCGTACGGTATTTAGCGTCAGCCGCTGCTCCTCCGTTGTCGGCGTAAGGTATCCCTTGCGTTCAACAGGGACACAGTTGCCTGAGATGTCGATGGAACGGGTGGAGTGGGCTGCGAGGGGATTCGCGATCGTGTGCTCCTTTCCGTCAAAGAGAATCGTGATTCGGTGGGCGTTGAGAAACGTAAGATCCTGCGAAAAATCTGTAAGATCCAGATACGGCAGGGCGATGTAGGCCTTGTTCTCGCTGGGATTGTACTTGTTCAGCATCAGTTCAAACTGGTATATGTAGGGAACGTGCCAGGCGATGAATGGATAGACGCTGTGCTTACAGTACACGGGCTCGCCTGTTGCGGCGACGACTTCAACCACCGCGGGATCCGTGGGACAGAGGACGCCGGCGTCGGCGGGCTTGAAGGTGTTGCCGTGGATGCCGCAGATGCGGAACCAGTCGTCGGATTCCTCAAGGGCCTTGAGGGCCATGAGGAAGCGGCCGAACTCGGCGGGGTGGTGAAGATGGAGCTCCACGATGTTGCGGCGAAGGTGCTTGTGTGTGGCTTCCATAGTATGTGAACAATGATGAGACGGGTTTAGATCCGTTTCAACACGATCGGAAGGCTGCCGTTGAGTTTCCCTACATGTTCTCTTCTCTCTTGTTGTAGCATACGTCTGCTTCGCATTCGGGATTGTCGCAGGGAGGTTCCTCTCTTGCTTCGCGGCACTCGCCGCAGAATTGTGTTTGAAGCCCCTCGCAAAACTCCCAATTTTCCGAGGTGATTCTATCGTCGTCGTTCGTTGCCTCTCCGCATTTGTCGCATACGACGCCCATTGCTATCCACGCTTCATTTGTAGAAGACCATACGTAAGGGACGCCCCACTCGTCAAACCCCTCAAATCCGTCGGGAAGAGCTTGTTCGCACGCACCACAGTAGGCGTTTCGGATTCCCTCGTACCCCGCGGGTTCAAAGATATCGCCGCATTCCTCACAGGGTTTTTGTATTTTGTTAGCCATGCTTGTTTTGCTGTGTTTGCTGAGAGGTTCAATTTTACGTTGAGCCTACTCATCCATGCCATTCATCCATGCCATTCATCCATGCCATTCATAGCCGCGTATAAAGTTACCAAGAGAACCCGCATTTCCTCTTCGCTAAGTTCTTCTGCTGCTGTTGATGCTGCTGCTGCTGCCTCTTCTGTTGCTTCCACTGCTTCGGCGATTTTAACGGTATTGTAGGAACCACCGCATGGAGCCTCTTTTGCTCGGCACTTGAGTCGCAGGATGTGAAACGGCGTTATACTTTCTTGGCGGCATTCGTTACAGCGAACAATCACACGCTTTTTTCTGTATTCCGTAGGCATCGGCGTCATTGCGATCTCACGATCTAACGCACGTATTTCGTATTGTTTCTGTTCATCGCTGTGTACGGATTTCTTACACAGAGGGCATGTGGACTGACCCGATTCAAGGAACGAACGGAGGCAAGGAGCGTGGAGTCCGTGTCCGCATGGCAAGAACTGCGTTGATTCCCGCGACGTGTGAAGCGACTCAAGACAGACCGAGCAATCTGTGAGAGCCGCGTTGCTTACGCAGATGTGATCGGTTGCGTTCTTTACACAGAATCCACATTTGTCGCAATGGGCGTGCTTATCTTTGCCGCCCGTGCGACAGATGCCGCATTTGTCGCAGTGATACTGTCCCTTGTCTTCGTCGTCAAAAAGAACGCAGATAGAGCACCAGTAGTTGCCAAGCGTAATGCCGCAACTCTTACAGATTGGTTGAGCGTCTTGTACGGTATCGCATCGCATACACTGGACTGTCTTTACTGCTTTGCGGTCCATCGCATGGGCTGTTTTGGGATCCAGGTTTCCCTCGTACTTTGCGGCATCATGACAAAAACGACATCCAAAATATTCGTTACAACAGGGTGCAAGAAGTTTGGCCTTGCGTTTGTAGTGAGCACATCCTTCGTACGACATATCTACACGAATAGTATAGGAAAGGTTTAGACCTTGTAAGCCGATTCAAAATAGGCCCCCTTGGGGGCTCCTGTGGCTAGGAATGGATTGTTGGAAGGCATGGGTGTTTCTTTGGGTGTATGTGCTTGCCTCTCAATCTGTACGTGAGGAGCTTCGTCAATACATCCACAGCATTGGAAGACGCGATACCAACAACATCCCTGCCCCAGGCAGCTACACGCAATTAAAAGGAGGGATTCCATTGACGATGTAAGGAAGGCCTGCGGAAATTTCAATTTTTCAACGCTGCTCTGAAAAAAACGTTTTTTTGCTTTTTGTTTTTACATTTTTTTGCTTTTTGTTTTTACGTTTTTTTGCTTTTTGTGTTTTTGTGACCCATGGACTAGTGCCGGTAGCATTCCTCTTGTCGGACCGCGTCAATGAACTTGTTGTACTTTTCCGAGACAACCTCCATAGCCTGCTCAATATCTGGGAAGCCTTTTGCTTGGCCAAGGCACCGTGCGATGGCCTCTGTAACCGCATTTCGTAAGTTCGGGTAATAGGCCATCATCCGTGTAGAGGTCATCATGGCCTCAAAGCCAGAGATGGAGGCCGTGACACGCTGATGCGAGAGGCCTGTATCGGGCATCGGAGACGTATTACACAGAATGACGAACTGTTGAGCAGAGGCACAGTATTGGCTTATTTCATCTGGCGTAGGGCGATGATCTTCTGCGGAGGAAACACTCATTTTGCTGGAAAGAACGATGGAAGAACGACGGAAAGGAAGAAGGCAGGACGGAAGAACACTGTGGCAATAGACCCTCCTGTCTACCCCACTCAATGGAAACACAAAAACGGATGCTTCAATTTTTTACGAAATTGCGGAATTGCGGAATCGCAAAGCACTTTGAAAAATTGAAGTTTCCGTTCGTGGATGACAACGGTTGGGATATACAGAAGGGTATATCACAACGTTTGTCTTTCTTTTCTTTCTTTTCTTTCTTTCCTTCTTACTTTCCTTTTCTTTCTTACTTTCTTTCAAGCAAATGCCCGCCCTTAGCAAATGGAATGAATCTCGTGTCTGGTCTGGCGATTGGGAGCCTACCTACGGACGTAACGATATCTTCAAATCAACCCTACACTCTGACAACAAGGGACTTCAATTGGTGTGGGAAGACGGCCACTTTGCCCATCTGCGAGAGGGCAGTACGTTTACCCTTCCCACTGAAGGGGAAGAGAAGCTCGTTCGCTTCAAACGCATGACGAGCTACAAAGACATGTTTCCTTCGTACCCGACGGGGTTCTTAGTTAACGAGTGGGTAAAGGGAGCGTGGAGCCGCGACTTCTTTGTCGCCGTCTGGCCGACTCCTTCGCCCCATTGGCTCATCCAAATGGAAATGGCGAATCTTACGTTATGTTCAAATCCTGACGGAAGCCCTAGCCCCGCTTGGGATTCGCCGATTGTTTCGTGCAAGAGGCCCTGCTGTGCTCCGGAATTGTATGAATGGTACACTGATTGCGAATGTAGCGAATGAATCCAAAAAAAACGTAAAAACATAAAACATAAAACGTAAAGACATAAAACCCATAAAAACACAAAAAACGTATATTTTTTATTTTCGTAAAAAAATTGAATCTTACGTTTGTGTTCCCAATGGCTGTGGTCTATTCAACGTCCTTCCTACAATTTCCTTTCTTCCTTCCTTTCTTCCTTCCCTCCTAAAGGTTCCCTTCCGTATAGCAGTAAAGATGTCTACAACAGTTACTTCCACGGTTGTTTCGGCAGTGGCAGTCGCTAAGAAAAGAGCGTGCTCTACTTGTGGGTGCGTCGGACATTTCAAGAAGGCTTGTACAGCAGAACCCATCCTTAAAATAAAAACAAAAAACGCCACGACTGCTGCGAACGGCAATAAAGCCGAAGCCCTCCTCTGTACGCAACCCAATGTCAAGGTCGCCTTGGAGACCTATTTCAAGAAACCCATTGTGTCCATTAGACAAATACCCGGCCGAAAGAAGGCCGACAATCGCATTTCCTTTGCCGACGGAACCGAGGTCCTTGTTCAAAACAAGAACGGAAAGGTTGAGGGTCGCGGCCACAGCGTAGATCGCCGCAAAGCGACGCTTCTCACGGATCACGCGGAACTCCATACATTGCTTACGGGCGTCTGTAAAAAGAAGGAAGGCGATGAGAAAGTAACAGTGACTGGATCCGTGCGGCTAGGCAAGGCCATCAGCGAAGAGTGCGTGAATCTGTGCCTCCTCGGCACCGATGCCGCCACTAGACCCGCGTATTTCCTACATACTAATCTTGATCTCTCTGGTTCTGTCATTACCCATCTTGCTATCGTGGGGACTACGGATTTCATGGGGGCCGTGGTTGCCAATCTGTTTCCCGAAATGGATGTGAAAAGGACGTGCGTCCACATGAGCCCTCATCTTTACTTTCAACGCAAGGGAGGTGGGAAGGCTGATCACGCACCCGACGACATCCAATTGAAGATGCGATTGAGTCCTGGGGCTTCCAAGGCCATTCCGCATCCCGTTGATCTGTTCGCACTCTTTGCTACACTACCGCTGGCTTAAAAAAACACAAAAAAAGACAATACGGTTAGTTTTTTCTACGGGGCAAACCACGCTTCCACGGCCGGCACAAGTGCCCGTGGAACATCCACTACGATACTGTTCCCAAGATAGAAGAGGCAATCTTCAGGACTGGTGTCGGGAAACGCGTAGGTCTCTGGGAAGCCGAACATCTTGAGAGTTTCCTTTACGGAGAGGCGTCGGATCGCATCTCCCACCTTGTACAGACCCGTCTTCGCACCGGGTCCGCCGGAACTCGCACAGACTGTAATGCCTACTGCGTCCACACTATATACACGTTCTCCTTGACGGCCGCCCTTTGGTTCTTCGTCTTCTGTTGTCTCTTTTTTGGCTGCGATTGCCGCCTTCTTCTTCTCTGAATAAATCGGAAACAGATCGTACAAGATGTGTGGCTTCCCTGGTTTCACGACCTTCTCTCCCTTTTCCACGACGGTGTACTTGGCTCGGTTCAGTTCGTCCTTTGTAATTGTAGGATCCAGAATTGTTCTCACCGCATTGATCGTTCCTGTGCCCTCTGGGATCGTAAAGGGCTTTTCTCCTTTCGTCGCGACAATGAAGATTCGGTGTCTTGCTTGTGGCGAACCGTACTCAGAGGCATTGATGACCTTGGCAGTTACACGATACGCACGCTTCTCTAGTTCAGCAACGATGGTCTTGTACGTGTTGCCCTTGTCGTGAGTCTTGAGATTCTTGACGTTTTCCAAGATACACATGGGTGGATTCTTCTTGTCAAGGATGTTGAGGATGTCGTAGAATAGATTGCCCTTCACGGTGTCCTTGAATCCCTCACCGTTTCCCGCAATAGAAAAGGGCTGGCAAGGAAATCCCGCACACAGAATGTCTATCTCAGGCATCTTCTCCAGATCTAAGGTCCGAATGTCTCCATGGGGCTCCAAGCCGTAATTGGTTTTGTATATGCGACGGGCTCCCTCGTCAATGTCGCATGCTGCGACGCACTTGAACTTGTCGCTACTGAAGGCGGTGTGAAACGCCCCGAGTCCGCAGAACAGGTCGGCGTATCGTATAGGGACTGTGGTTTCCTTGGTTTCCTTGGTTTCCTTGGATGAAGAAGGCGTCCGTGCAGTTTCCAACATCTTGATCACTTCCTCCTTCTTCTTTCCGCTGTAGCCCTTGAGACCCGCGGCTTTACACGCTGTAATCAGGGCCGCCAGGGTTGTGGTGCCCATATCAACCGTGTTTACTGGGACCGCAGTCGTAGACATTGTATACATGGGGTTTCGTAGTGGAAGGGACTTCATTTTTTGCCACCTAGACGCGTACGAGTCTAAATAGATGGGTGCCCTTTACTTTACAATGGCGGGTATTGTTCAGTTGGTTCACTCTCGACTTCGTGTACAACGGGGTGACGACTGGGATGAATTGCCAAATTACACACACTTTCTTATAGGCGATCGCGTTACGCTTCGCGATGGAGTCTATCATCTTTCGGAACGAAGACGGCAATCGTTGATTGCCGTCGTTAAATTTTCAGACTCCCTCTACTTCCCACAGGCTCCTTGGTTCTCTCCTGTTTTTTCCACGACAGAACGGTTCGGCACAAAGGTTCTCGTTGAGTGTCTTGAAGACGGTACCTTTCGCTATACGTGGAATTTGTCGGAGTTGACTCTTCTCTGTCGTGCGTACGAAGAGGCCGCGGGTATCCGTGACGCCCCCGCTCTACTGGCTCCTCAAGCACCCCTCTATACGCGTGCTGACGTGGTGGACCACTGCGATCTTGACACCTTTACGGTGGATCCCGCGACTTCCGTGGATTTTGACGACGCGATCAGTGTCGTTGGGAACACCGTCTATGTTCACATTGTGGATATTGCTTCCACGACGTTGGCGGAAGAGGAAGAGATGCGGCTTCGTTCTTATTGTCAGACGCTCTATCTTGCAAATGAACGAACGTGCCACTTGTTGAACAAGGAGACCGCGAGCCATCGGCTGAGTCTTGTGGTGGGGGAGCCACGCCACGTGATCACCGTTGCGATGGAAACGGATCCTGTGGCGGGTTCTATTACTTCATCGGCTGTCTATCGTTCTACGATCGTCGTCAAGAGACGATACAATTATGAGGAAGTTGCGGAACTCTTTCGTGTGGGGATCGCCACGGATGCCTTCCATACAATTCACGCTCTGACTGAGCTGCGATCTCGTACGATAGACTACCGCCTTGCTCTACCGTCGGTGCGATTCACCGTCCGAGAAGACGGCGGTCTCCGTGAGGTTGTTTCGGAAGATACGAACGACGAGGCTCATTCACTCGTCGCGACAGCAATGATCATGGCCAATCTCACCGTCAGTCTACTGTTGAAGGAACGAGGCGTCGATCTCCCCAACCGTTTTCACGCGGCGATTCAGGGATTCCTTCCACCCATTGTAGCGGAAGCAACTACAGGACACAGAGGCGTGGATTCTTACATTCGTGTTAAACGCTACGCACGAGCCTCCTACGCTGTGGATGAGCGGGGACATTTCGGCCTGGGACTCACGGATTACGTTCACTTCACGTCGCCCATGCGACGGTATGCGGACGTGGTTGTTCATCGGCTTCTGGCGGGAGTTCGCTACGCCGACTTGGAAGCCGAAGTGACCGCGATGAATCAGCGGGCTGCCGTAAACCGCGGACTCCAAGACTTGTACAGGACGTGGCATCTTGTGCGGCACATGGCTTCTCTAGGGGATCAGGATCATATTGTCTATGTTGTAGGAATCAAACCCCGCGGCGGAGTCTATTGGTTCCTCCCCGCGCTTTCTCTGAACGGGTTTGCCCACATCAGCACTCTGCTTCCACCGCAGTATTGGGCTTCGTCAAACGATGAGAAGCTAGTGGGAGCAACCACAACGATTCGGGTTGGCGAGGCCTTTTACGCAACCTTGGATTCTGTGGATTCTGTTACGTGCCGTGTGGCGATGCGGATTCATGCGGATCGGCGGGTTGACAGTTGAGGAGTTGTTGTTTTGTTGTTTTGTTGTTTTGTTGTTTTGTTGTATTTTTTTACGAAAACGTATACATTTTTGTAAAAAATTGAAGTTTCCGTTTCCCTTTACGTTTTCTGCTGCCCCTTCGGGGTCCTTCGGGGCCCTTCGGGGCCCAGAGGGCGCAGATTGTAATGCGTCCATAGGTCTCTCTTTAGCTTCGGCTGATAGGAGAGACGAAAGCCCTAACCCGGTTTACTCGCATCGAGGTGCGTATTCCTCGCGTACGTTT
>Ga0114971_10001597_pt1 | contig 15418 bp, 14 predicted proteins | sample M_140625_MF_Meta_FD_87320 | JGI IMG/M metagenome (GOLD analysis project Ga0114971, IMG submission 87320) | Freshwater microbial communities from Lake Montjoie, Canada to study carbon cycling - M_140625_MF_MetaG | ecosystem: Environmental > Aquatic > Freshwater > Lake | place: Lake Montjoie... | reverse complement strand
TTGGTATTTATACTGCAATTTTTGAGGGGAAAAGTCTAAGGGAAATTTAGGATTTTATGTCTGAGAATTGGGTAGCACTATACACTTGCCAAATATTTTTAGATTCAAGACAACTTAAGCTTGATTAAAAACGCCGATTTATCTGAATAAATCAAAGCCTCAAAATAAAAATAAATATGACACAAGTGTTAAATTTATTTGTAAAAATAACATTATACCAATTCCCACTAGTAATTATACCATTTCCCACTAATAACTTTACATTTAGGCAAAATAATTTAGAGGATGAAATTTTAAAGAAAAATCAGTCGTATCAGGCGATGCGGATGATTTTTATTTGAAGTTTTATCCTCAAAAATATTTTGCCTAAAGTGAGTGTTTTGAGGTTAAAATAACATTACTCAATTTGCGCAATCGCTGATAAAATCCACTTGCCTTGCGAGCCATATCTGGCAAAGGTCCACGCCTCTGACGTTATTACCATAATTTTTTCGTTTCCTTCGGCAATATAATCACCGTCACTTGGCTTTTTATTTAAATTTACCATATAATCAAAAGCCGACCATTCTAAAATTGCGGTTGCATATTCCATCTCATCTTCCCTCCAAGACTCATTTACATGAAGCGAAATTAGTTCGACATTTTCAACTTTATTCGCAATATCTTGACTAATATTTTGCCGTAAAGAATCGGAAAAATATTTCAACATTTCTGGCGTTGTTAATTTTTTTAATTGCTCAAGATCTTGATTCGACCAAGCATTTTGCACCTCAACTAAAATTTCTGCAAATTTTTTATTTTCTGATTCCGGCAATTGAATTTCCGAAATTGCTGCGCGATTTTCTTGCGAATGCCCCGCATTATTTTGCGTTTGCGATGACATGCCCCTGGTTAAATAACGCACCAACATTACGACGGCAAAAAATCCAAGTGCCATCAATAATAAATTGACCAACAATCCCCCGCCCGCACCAGCAGTGCCCGCAGCGTCAGAAGCAACATCGCCCGCCGCATTCATGCCAGACGCATAACTATGATGATTGCCAAAAATCATGCTGCCCAACCAAGACGCCGCAAGCACCGTACCAAATGTTGAAAGCATTGGATTGCGCTGAAAAAAAGACGCCGCACGATTTGGCTGCTGATAATTTTGCCCCGCATTTTGCGCCGCACCCTGCGCTGAATTTTGTCCAGCATTTTGCCCTGCCCCGCGCCCTTGTCCTGCGCCATTTGCCGACCCTTGACCTGTCGTCGAAGTTTTTTGCATCGGCGCATAATTTTTTCCGCCACTTCCCCCGCCTTCAAAAGTACGACTTCCGCGCGACCCCTGATTAAAATAAGACGTCGACGATCTTCCTCCACCAAAAGACGACCTGCCTCCAGCCCTTGCAAATGCTGGCTCGCACACAGTAGTTATCAAAAAAGAACAAGTAAAAATAAAAAGAGAAACTTTTTTAAACATAATTTAATAAAAATAAACTTGAAAACGAATTAAATAATTTTTTGCCAATAACTTTGTATTTATAAGAAATAACCTTAAGAATAAAATTTTAAAGAAAAGCCAGTCTCATCAAGCAATACGGATGGTTTTTATTTGAAATTTTAGACCTAAATTATGAAGCATAAATTTATAATTATTAGTGGAAAATGCCATTATGCTTTAAAATTTTTTAAGATTATCTTCAAATTTAATCTTAAAAGAATTGCGCTTTAAAATGCGACGGTTAGAAAATATTATACCACTTCCCACTAATAATTATACATTTAGGCAAAATAATTTAGAGGATGAAATTTTAAAGAAAAATCATTCGTATCAGGCGATACGGATGATTTTTATTTGAAATTTTAGACAAAAATTATGAAGCATAAATTTATAATTATTAGTGGGAAATGGTATTGCAGCATAACAATTTTTTTTAAACATGTCAAAATCTTTAGCACTTCCCGAAATTGAATCCTTGCAAAACGACATTCGCTCTATGCCAGAAAGGTCTCTGCGACTTTTAATGCGCCAAAATGCAAAATTATGGAAAATAATCAAAAATTATAAATCAGGAAAACCTAATTTCTTAATTCTCTCTTCCAGATCTCTTATAAAATTAACTCCCGCCTTTAAACTGTCATTATTTGATTTTTGAACAAAATCATTATATAATTTTTTATCTGAATCGCTAAATCCATTTTCAATATCTTCCCTTATATCGGGCAAGCATTCAGATAGCATAATTCCAAACTGCGAAACTTTTTCAATGGATTTTGCTGATAGATTCAATGTTTTTTGAAGTAAATTTTCGTTTATTTCTTCATGATATTTCAAACATTCATCCATTTTTTTATTTAGCTGAATAACGTCACCCAGTCCTTTCAATTGCAATTCTAAATATTCAGAATGTCTATCTAATGCATATTTAGCATTATTATTAATATTATCTATTTCCATTTTATCTAATATCATTTCCTGTAATGATTTTTGATAGTAAGAACTACATAAAGTAATTTTTTTTATCAAGTCAACCCTAGCAACTAAACTGAGTTTTTGTATGCCACTTATTAAATTAACATCTGAACCAATTGCCTTTAAATCAATTTGTGTTATATTTGCTAGAATTAACATCATTTTTGAAAAACTTTCAGAAGCCTCAAAATAAATTGATTTTTTCATTTCCACAGATCTTGTAATCTTATTTTCATGCGAACTGTGATAAAGACCTTTTATGACTGCAAAATATGAGATCACTCCTCCTAATAAAACTCCAGCTAAACCAAAAAAATATTCTGTAGAGAGATTTTTATATAAAATAAGCACTGATATACAAACAATGAATCCCTTAAGAATATTTTTTAAAAAATTATAAATTTTTAATTTCATTTTAAAGGCTGGATATTTAAAGAAGTGGTTGGGACGGAAGGATTCGAACCTGCGCATGACGGGATCAAAACCCGTTGCCTTACCACTTGGCTACGTCCCAGTGAATAAATGAAGACCGATATTTTCAAACTTTTTCTTTGCGAAGTCAAGCATGTAATCAAAAATTTGACATCAAAATAAACCGCCGCTAACATTATTTTTTAAAAAACAACGTAATGCAAAATAAAATATGAGCAAAATTCAAGAAATAATTGAACTTTCCGATCAAATAAATCGCGACACCGAACTTTTGGTCAATAAAATTGCCGAAGTCAGCGCCACATCTGCTTTTGGCGGCGGCGTTGATCCGTTTATTTTCGGGCTAACAATCTTTATTCTTGCCTGCTTTGTTGGCTATTTCATAGTCTGGCGCGTCACGCCAGCACTGCATACGCCGCTTATGTCGGTAACAAATGCCATCTCTGGCGTAATTCTTGTTGGCGCAATTATCGCACTTGGGTCAACAAAATCTTTCTCGATCATCTCGGTTCTAAGCTTCATGGCAATCGTAATTTCAAGCATCAACATTGTTGGCGGATTTTTCGTAACTTGGCGCATGCTTGAAATGTTCAAGCGCTAGCGCTGCTATTAAAGCAAAATATGTCGCGACTATTATCAAAACTTGCGCAAGCAAAACCAAATATCGCCGTCAATAATTTATTTGGCGCAAGTTTTATAACCCGTCTTGCAAGCAGAAATTTTTCTTCAAAAACCGCCACAGTCACAATACCAAAAGCGGTGCAACACCAATATTTATCATTGGCCAGCAATCCCGCAACAATTCACCGCTTTCCAATTTTTGACCAAGAAACCCTCGCCCGCGGGTCGCTTGAATTAAAATCTTTACTCTCAAGACAAGCCCGACTTGAAGGATGCAAAGATTCAGACCTAATAATAAAGGCCCTAGAGGGCTTTGCCAGCACAGAATATAACAGCATTTATTTTACCAACTCTGTTCCTGCACACGAATTGCGCGCGCCAAACTTAAGAATCAATTTATCAAGAAACGTCGCAACCGACGCCAAACCAACCCCCAATTCTATTGACCCCAAAGAACTTATCACCGAAAATTTCCCTAATTTTCTTTTCTTAGCGCATTGCCTAGCCATTTGCGGCCTTAGGGCCCACGATTCAATTTCATCCACCAAAGTCAGCCCATTTACCATCGTTAGCCAATCGCACAATCAAGCGGCACATTGCGACGGAGTAAGCTCGCTATACGGCGTTGACGCCATTTCACTTAGCGCAATTTCATCAAAAGGCGAAACAGCAACATTCATAATCGACCTAGAATATATTCTAAGCAAACTAAGCCCCGACGCCATCAAAACGCTATCAACCACAATCTTTCGCGCACAAGGGCAATTAGGAGAAGGCTTTAGCGCCTCAAAAGACATCCGCATTTTAGAACAAGACTCTGAAGGAAAAATGACAATTCACTACAGCCAATCACTTGAATGCACAACGCCGTCCACAAAGGTTTCTCAAGCTTTATCTGAATTGCACAGCGCAATTTCAAGCAATTTCGAAGAACGCCTGACAAAATTTTATCTAAAAACCGGGGAAAATTTGATATTTGACAACAAACGCTTAGTCCACGGCAGAGTAAATCCCCCACTCGAAACAGGCGGCGCTCCTAGCGCAAAATCAGAGCGCACTATTGGAATTTCGGTTTACACAAAAAGCCCGCAGCAAGAAATATAACGCTATTTTTCTAGTTCATAACCTTGATTTATCAGGATAAATCAGCACTTTTAAGTAAATAACATGTTTAAAATAAACAAAGAAAATTGTGGGATTAAAAAGTTACTCTATTGGCCTAAAGAGCTGTTTCAAAAATTACGCAAACGGCTTCAAGATATAAAAGAACACCCTAATTATTACGGCCTTTTAGCTCTTAAGTGGCCTCTTGCAATTCTTTTTTCAACGGCAATTTTTTTTATTTTACAAGATATAATTTCTAAAAATTTAATCTTCAAATTAGAGCCAATTATCACTCATTACTGCGGTTCAATTGGCTGCAATTCAATCTCAATAGAGCAATTTAATTCAGCAAATGGATTAATGTATTTAGCCTATTTTATAATATTGCTATTTGCGGCTTTGCTTTCTGTCAAAATTTTATGGCAACAATTTTTAAATCAACCTTTGTTCTGGGCTTCATTTCTTATTATTGCGGGAATTATCGATTATATTTTCTATGATAAAATTTCTATATACCTCCTGATAATCCCTCCAATATTACTAATCCGCCATTTTTGCAAATCTAAACAAAAATTACGCTTTGCCCATGGCGTTTGCGACGAAGATAAATTGGAATTTTCTAATAACGTAGAAGATCAAGCAAAAACCATCGCAAATAATTTAAAGCAGAATGTAACCGTTTTTTCAATCGAAGGAGAGCTTGGCAGCGGCAAATCTTCTTATTTAAAAATGATTGTTGAAAAGTTAGATAAAACTAAAAAAATCTTATACACCCATATTTCTCTAAGCGAAACCAATGGCAGCAAAAATTTTGTTAAATTATTTTCACAAAGATTTTACGAAACTTTAAACAATAAATATCCAACTTTAGCCAGCTTAGATTTTTTTGATGAAGATTTTTCTTACATCACCAAAGATTACAAAGAAGCTGGTTTTTTGATGAGTTTTCTAAAAATAATTAAAAAAATAAATTTTGCAATATTTGGCACGCAAAGCCATGACAGTAAAGGCTTTGTGAATAATGAAATTTCTAAAGTTTTTAATTATATTCCAAAAATTACAGAAGATTTTTGGATTATTGCCATTGAAGAAATGGAAAGAAACGAGTTTGATGAAATTTTACGAATTATTGAAATTATCGAAAATTTTAAAAATGAAGCGCGCGAAAAATTTCCAGTAAAAATTGTATTTATTTTATCGCTTGATAGGAATGAAATTGATAAGAGAATTAATCTTGCCCGTAACAATGAAAAGGCGCAAATAATTGATAGTTTTTTAAAAAACAAACTTATTGAAAATCCAATATTTTTACCAAAAAACGCAGAAAAATTTAATCAATTTGCGCAAAACAGTATTAACGAGACAATCAAGAAGTTTAGTCTTGGAGAAATTTCAGTAAGAGGGGCTAGCAAAAAAGATGACATTGAAAATATTAAAAACGAATATCAGTCAGCAAAAGATTTGCAAGCAAAGAGAAGTGCAATCATTAAGTTGGCGAATTATCAAAACTCGGAAGATTTTAATTTTTTAAGCAAAGAAACTCCAAGAATTATTGTGCTATTAAAAAATAATCTTAATTATTTTCTTTCAAGAATTGAGGTGCAATATTTTCTTTCAAGAATTGAGGTGCAATTAGCAAAGCAAGCAGAGCCGTCTGTTAAAGATTTTGTTAAAGATTTTTTGCATGTAAAAATTGAAGATGTAATTTTTTTACAATTTATAAAGACTAAAGATCCACAATTTTATGGGTTTTTGAATGACAATATCGATAGAGCTGTAAAAGACTCGATCCCATTAATTAAAAAAGATAAGAGTCAAGAAAGCGGGCTTGCATATGAATATAAAAATTGCGATCCAGAAATTTTAAGTTATATAGAAAAATATTACAACAGAGTCGCCCCAGACCAAATTTCACATTTGAGTAATTTAAGATTTTTATTGAGTTTAGATGGGGATAGATCTGACGACATTATTCTAAAAATAAAGAAAATTTGTAATATGGATGAGGGTGACTATAGACAAGCGGTGAAAGATTTTTTAGATGACGTAATTTTAATTGCCCCAAGAGAGGGTTTGGAAGAAATTATCGTTGGAGATACTTTTTCTGAATATTGTGATTTATTTAATCGCTTTTGTAGCGCAGACTATAAAATTATTTTAATCGACACAATTATTGCAAGGCTTACTGATTTAAAAAAATCTTCAGAAGCAAAAATTAAAGACCTTGATCATTTTGGTTTTTCAAGCACAATGTCCCTGCTTTTAAACGACCCTTTGGTTATTGATCAAATTAAGCTGAATGGCATTAATAAGAAAATTCAAGAAATTAATCACTTGCTAGACAAGCAGCAACTCTTTAAAACAACACACAAAACTCTTGCTCAAATTGACGAAATCAATAAATCAAAAGATGAATCAATAACTTTTATTAAAGAAAAAGGCCTAGATGAATTTTTTAAACAATTTCTAAACCATGATGCCCACAGCACAAACTACGCCACAATTTTATTACTAATTGATAGTGAAATATTGTCCGCAATGATAGAAAAAGGCTGGGTAGGAAATATTTTTGAACGCAAAATTTCATTCTCCAGAGCACTATATAGAGAAAATGTTTTAAATCGAATTAATGAAGAAAAATTGCTAGATAAGCTGTTCTTAGAAACTCAAAAATCCTAAACAAAAAAAGCCTCGTTTTGATAATGTTAAAATTTCTTAATTTTTTTAAAATTAACAATGCGCATCTAAATATACCAAACTTCCAGCTTTGTCATTGCGAGCGCTAGCGTGGCAATCCATGGTGCGGCAAGATAGATTGCCACGCTAGCGCTCGCAATGACAAAGTGTTTTTTAATTTCGGTGTTTTGAATCAAGTTCGGTAATAATACCATCTCCAATCTTAAATGAGTGGCATGAATTTTAGGGCAAAAGCCTATTAGATATGGATGCACAAATGCAAGACCAGCGAAATTCGTATTCATCATTTAAGAGCGGAAATGACACAACACTACTTCCTCACACCAATCCTTTTCAAACAAAACTTCAAATCAGACAAAACATCCTCAAACTTTGCGGCGGAGATTTCTTTTTTGGCAATCACAACATAATCGTGAGAACGCTTCGCATATTGTGCAATAACTTCGCGCACAGCTTCGCGCAATCTTCTTTTAGCGCGATTTCTTACCACCGCGTTGCCAACAGTTTTACTGACAGTAAAACCAACTCGCACAAAATTATCAGCGTTTTTTCCTATTAATTTATTTTGGAAATAAAATTCAGAAGTGGGTTTTTCAAGCAGTAACAATGTTTTGGCATGAAATTTTTGCCCTTTTTTGCTAATTTCTTGAAAATCAGATGATTTGGTAACAGAAAGGATTTTAAGCATTTTACTTTATTTTTAAAAAAACTTAAAATCCGAAATCAGGTTGATTGATAGCTTTTAGAAACTATTGAACGACGCTAGCACTAAATTTAGGGATAAATTATAGCGTTAGCACAACATTTAAGCACTTAAAACTGCGCGACCTTTTAAGCGACGACGTGCAAGCACTTTTCTGCCACCAACCGTTGCCATTCTAGCTCTGAAGCCATGTCTTCTTTTGCGTACCAATTTACTTGGCTGCCAAGTTCTTTTCATATAAACACCAAATTAAAGCCATTTAAAGGCCATATTAAAACTAAGGTCGGGCATTCTAACCTAAACAAAGTTAAGTTGCAATCCCTTTTTTAAAGTCTTTACCTCAAGAAAGATTTACATTTAAAAAAACAATCGCTAGAATAGCGCAATTACTGCCACGCAAGCCAAGATCAGCTTTAATAATCAGCCAAAATGTCAACAGATTTCGACGTAATTGTAATAGGCGCCGGACACGCCGGACTTGAAGCAGCCTGCGCCGCAGCAAGAATTGGTGCGTCAACTTTATTGATAACAAAAAAAATCGAAAACCTTGGAGAAATGTCATGCAACCCCGCAATTGGCGGAGTCGCAAAGGGCACTATTGTTCGCGAAATTGACGCGCTTGACGGAATAATGGGTCGCGCAATCGACATTGCTGGCATTCATTTTCGAATATTAAACGCGTCGAAGGGCGCGGCAGTTCACTCGCCGCGAGCGCAGGCAGATCGAGCGCTTTATCGGCAAGCCATAAAGCGAATTTTAACAAAAGATTACGGCGTTAAATTTGACGATGAAAAGGCAAATCTTGAAAATAAAACTTTGCCAAATGGCGGAAAATTGCAAATTATTTTCGCCTCTGTTACCGATATTGAAATTGCTGACAAAATTGCGCGCGGCATAGAACTTGACGATGGGAAAAAATTTTCTTGCTCGTCGCTTGTTTTAACCGCAGGAACTTTTCTGAATGGCGTAATTCACATTGGCGATCAGAAAACACCAGCTGGGCGCATGAAAGAGCTGCCTTCTTACGGAATTTCCGAACGGTTAGCAAAATATAATTTCTCGCTTTCGCGCTTAAAAACTGGCACTCCGCCGCGCATTTTCAAAAACTCGATTGATTTTTCTAAGCTTGAAGAGCAAGCCGGCGACGAAGTTGCGCAACCATTTTCATATTTGAACGAAACGGTCGAAGCGCCACAAACCTCTTGCTTCATAACATATACCAACAAAAAAACGCACGATATTATTGCGCAAAATTTACAAAAATCGGCAATGTATGGCGGGCATATTTCGTCAAGCGGGCCGCGCTATTGCCCATCAATCGAAGATAAAATTCATCGCTTTTTTGAAAAAGAAAGACATCAGATTTTCTTAGAGCCAGAAGGGCTTGAAAGCGAATTAATTTATCCAAACGGCATCTCGACATCATTGCCGCTTGACGTGCAAGTTGAGTTTTTAAAAACGATTGCGGGCCTAGAAAACTGCAAGATTGCGCAAGCAGGATATGCAATTGAATACGACTTTATCGACCCTCGCGAATTATTGCCAACGCTTGAAACAAAAAAAATCGGCAATTTATTTTTTGCCGGCCAAATTAATGGCACAACCGGATACGAAGAAGCCGCGGGGCAAGGCCTTGTAGCTGGGGTTAATGCCGCACTATCCGCACTAAAAACTGGCGCAAGCAAGCAAGAATTTATTTTAGATCGCGCTTCAAGCTATATTGGCGTAATGATCTCAGACCTTACCACTCTAGGCGTTACCGAACCTTATCGCATGCTGACTTCTCGCGCGGAATATCGTTTAAATTTGCGCGCTGATAATGCCGATTTTAGGCTTACCGAATTTGGCGTCAAAGCTGGCTGCATTAGTTATGAGCGAGAAAAATTCTTTGCTGAAAAAAAATTAAAAATTACATCCGCAACAAATTTATTAGAAAATTTAAAAATTTCACCAACAAAACTTGCCGAACTAAAAATTACGATGAAGCAAGACGGAGTAGTTCGCTCGGCTTTTCAACTTTTGTCATTTCCTGAAATTAATTTTGCGACTCTTGCAAAAATTTGGCCCGAAGAAATTTCGCAAATTGATGAAAAAACGAAAAGCCAAATTGCGATTGACGCCCTCTACAAGCCCTATTTAAAGCGCCAAGATCAAGATATCGCAATTTTGCGCCAAGATGAAAATATAAAAATTCCACTAGATTTGGATTACAACAAAATTAAAAGCCTGTCAAATGAAACGCGAGAAAAATTAAACAAAGCTCGCCCAAGCAACATTGGCGCGGCTTTGCGCATTCAAGGAATTACTCCTGCAGCGGCAATGGCGGTGATTATTTATATTAAACACTATGAAACACCTAGTGCAGCAACTTCATATTGAAATCAAAATAATAAATAATGCAAAGTTATTAGTGAGAAGCGGTATTATACCATTTCCCACTAATAATTATAAATTTATGCTTCATAATTTAGGTCTAAAATTTCAAATAAAAATCATCCGTATCGCCTGATGCGACTGATTTTTCTTTAAAATTTCATCCTCTAAACTATTTTGCCTAAATGTATAATTATTAGTGGGAAATGGTATTATTATTTTCCAGCAAATCGTGATCAGACTTAGTTTTAGACTTTATTAATTTATCAACAAACTTTGGACGCACCTTAGAATAAAAAATTGCAAAATCAATTGGATTAGCCAACTTTTTTCTTTTTAGTTTGGTTTTTAGTTTATAAAAACTATTTAAAAAATAAGAATTAGCGGCAATGTTTAAATCTTTTTTTGTAAATAGATGCAAAAAACCATTTGAATAAAAATTTAAAGAATATTTTTTAGCGATAATTTCAAAAGATTTTTTAGTATAAAACCCAATATGCTGCCCTGAAGGAAACGAATAATACCACCATTTTTCAGGATCTGGAAAAGAGTGATCTTCAACTATCTCTGTTGTAAACAAAATATTGTCAGAAAATTTAAGCATTTTTTCAATTTCTGCCAAAGGATCAGTAAAATGTTCGAACGTTTCAAATGATGTAACAAGTTCGGTTTTTTTAGTTAATGAATTAAGCTCGAAACCGCGGGCTACAAGATTTTCACAATATTCATCAAGCCAATAAAAATCAAATCCAACATCGCGCATCATGCGTACAAAAATTCCATAGCCACCACCATAATCCAAGAACTTTGCCTTCGTATCAAAAAAAGCAGCAATTACTGGCGAAGCTTTTTTTACCAAAAGCTGGTTTCTTAGCATAATTCCAGTATCTTGCAATGTTATAACATTGGCGTAAGCCTCTTCAAGCCAATATGGATTTTCGGTTTGAATAAATCCGCAATTTTCACATTTAAAATATTTTACATTGTATTTTTTTAGAACATCGTGACTAAAAATATGGCTAGAATTAGAGCTGCATATTTTGCAATTCATATAATGTTTTATTTAATAAATATTTAAATTTTTCGCCATCAAGATAAATTCTTGCAAATCCATGACTTTCTGGCCGTCTTCGCCTAGTTTTCTAACTGCAACAGAATTTTTCTCTGATTCTTGTCGCCCTACCGCCAGAATAAACGGCACTTTTTTCAACGAATGCTCACGAATTTTTGCATTGATTTTTTCAGCGGCTAGATCTTCGCCCACTCTGAAGCCAGCGGCCTTTAATTCGGCAATAACTTTGCGCGCATAATCGTCGGAATCGTTGGTAATTGTGGCGATAACAATTTGCACTGGCGCAAGCCAAAATGGTAATTTTCCTGCATAATTTTCGATGAGGATGCCGATAAATCTTTCAAGGCTGCCTAAAATTGCGCGATGCAGCATAACGGGGCGATGCTTAGAGCCGTCAACTCCAATGTAAGATGCGTCTAGGCGCTCTGGTAAGATAAAATCGGCTTGCAAAGTGCCGCATTGCCATTCGCGGCCAATGGCGTCAACTAGCGTGAATTCTAGCTTGGGGCCATAAAATGCACCTTCTCCGGGGTTGATTTCGCAATCAAGGCTGGCAATTTTTACGGCGTCACTAAGTGCGGCTTCGGCCTTGTCCCACGTGGCGTCAGAGCCTGCGCGTTTCTCTGGTCGCGTCGAGAATTTTACTTTTACTTTGTCGAATCCAAAATCGGCGTAGACCTCTTTTAGCAAGGCGCAGAAGGCGACGGTCTCGGCGTTAACTTGCGATTCTTCGCAAAAAATATGAGCATCATCTTGAGTGAAAGACCTTACGCGCATAATGCCATGAAGCGATCCCGAAGATTCGTTGCGATGACAGCAGCCAAATTCTGCCATGCGCAATGGCAATTGGCGATAAGATTTTAGCGATTGATTAAAAATTTGCACATGGCCGGGGCAGTTCATCGGCTTGACCGCAAGCGTTCTTTCTTCGCTTTCTGACACAAACATATTTTCGCGAAATTTTTCCCAATGACCCGATTTTTCCCACAAAATTTTGTCAATTAATTGCGGAGTTTTAACCTCGACATAGCCATGTTTTTCAAGCTTGGCGCGAATATAATTTTCAATTTCGCGATAAATTATATAGCCGTTAGGGTGCCAAAACACTGATCCGGCGGCTTCTTCTTGCATGTGAAATAAATCAAGTTCACGCCCCAACTTGCGGTGGTCGCGCTTTGCGGCCTCTTCAAGCATGTGCAAATAATTATCGAGCGATTCTTTGCTTTCCCAAGCGGTGCCATAAATTCGTTGCAACATTTCATTTTTAGAATCACCTCGCCAATAGGCACCTGCTAGCTTCATCAATTTAAAATGCTTGATGTGTGAAGTTGATGGGGCGTGCGGCCCGCGGCACAAATCGATAAAATTACCTTGGCGATAAAGCGAAATATCTTCATTTGATGGAATTGAGGCGATAATTTCTGCTTTATATTTTTCGCCAATAGAAGTAAAAAACTGCACGGCATCATCACGCTTCCAGACTTCTCTTACCAATGCTTCGTCGCGCCTTACAATTTCGCGCATTCTGTTTTCAATTTTTTCCAAATCGCTTAAAGCAAACGGCGCAGAGCGCGCAAAGTCATAAAAAAAACCATTTTCAATAGCTGGTCCAATTGTAACTTGCGTTTCAGGAAATAATTCTTTAACTGCTTCAGCCATAATATGAGCAGCGTCATGACGAATTATTTCAAGCGCATCAGCACCAGATTTTGCTGTGATAATTTCAATTGCAGAATCCGCTTCAATAATACGCGAAAGGTCGCGCAACTCGCCATTTACCTTGATTGCCAATGCCGATTTGGCAAGACTAATTGAAATCGCTTTAGCAATTTCAGTCCCAGAAATTCCTCGTTCAAAATTTTTTACAGCACCATCTGGAAAGGTAATTTTTATTTCTGCCGACATTTTTTTAAAAATTAAGATTAAATATGCCACGATTGTAGTAACAGCAAGTAATTTATCAATTATGATTTTTAAAACCGTCTAATTGTTGCAAGAAAAGAAAATTAAACTACAATTGGCGCAAACACCTTTAAAAAAACATCAAAAAACTACAAAGGGGCTATAGCGCAGTTGGTAGCGCGCTTGCATGGCATGCAAGAGGTCCGGAGTTCGAATCTCCGTAGCTCCACCATTTCCCCTCAAGGGTTCATGGAATTTTCTAAAATTTAGTTTTTATTTGGTGTCCGTCTGGTGTCCGTTATTATCTCTACAATCAAATCTGAACTTCGTCATCAAATTCTTTAGTTTTTCTAAGTCAGAAAATTTGATTGATCTTTAATTGTTTTGGTAAGAGTTCTTTGATACATGAAATAATCCGTTCATTATGGAATTGAATTCCAATATAAACGGAGATTTTTCTCGTTTAGGGGGACTGGAATTTGGGGATCAGGTCAAATTCTTGTACAGCGGCTTTAATTAAATTATAACACTTATTTTTGAAAAAAACTCCACGAACATCAAAATCATTTTGATTAAAACCATTCCACGTTTCATAAAGATGCAAAGAATAATAAAAATTATTTAATATTTCTTTAAATAGTTCTTTAGATTTTTTTTTAATCGCTGCAGGCATATTCTAAAATATTAAAAATATTTCATAAAAATTTAAACAATAAAAAAGGGTGACCATTTCTGGCCACCCTTTTTAAAAATATTTTGTATCAGGAAAATTTTGTTTTCATAAAAAGGCAAAAGTAAAGGCGATAGCCGCAGACTAAAAGTTTTTATACTTGGAAAGTTGGTCCGAAGACGCTTTCTTTCTTTAAAGGAGGTAATCCAGCTGCAGGTTCCCCTACTGCTACCTTGTTACGACTTAACCCCAGTCACTCCTCCTACCGTGTAGACCTGCCTCCTTGCGGTTAGCTCAGCCTATTCGGGTAGAAACAGCTTCCATGGCTTGACGGGCAGTGTGTACAAGACCCGAGAACGTATTCACCGTAGCGTGCTGATCTACGATTACTAGCAATTCCAACTTCATGAGGGCGAGTTGCAGCCCTCAATCTGAACTGAGATGGCTTTTTAGGATTTGCTCCAGATTACTCTTTCGCTTCCTGCTGTAACCACCATTGTAGCATGTGTGTAGCCCACCCCATAAGGGCCATGATGACTTGACATCGTCCCCACCTTCCTCCAACTTGTCGTTGGCAGTTTCCTTATAGTTCCCGGCATAACCCGATGGCAAATAAGGATGAGGGTTGCGCTCGTTGAAGGACTTAACCTAACATCTCACGACACGAGCTGACGACAGCCATGCAACACCTGTCTCCACTGTGGATTGCTCCAAAGGTACATTTCTGCACCGGTCAATGGGATTCAAGAGGTGGTAAGGTTTTTCGCGTAGCATCGAATTAAACCACATGCTCCACTGCTTGTGCGGGTCCCCGTCAATTCCTTTGAGTTTTAGTCTTGCGACCGTAGTCCCCAGGCGGAGTACTTAACGCGTTAGCTTCGCCACCGAACTCTAAGAGCCCAACAACTAGTACTCATCGTTTACTGCGTGGACTACCAGGGTATCTAATCCTGTTTGCTCCCCACGCTTTCGTATCTCAGCGTCAATGTTGGTGTAGATAGTCGCTTTCGCCACCGGTGTTCCTCTTAATATCTACGGATTTCACCCCTACACTAAGAATTCCACTATCCCCCACCAAATTCAAGCCAGATAGTTTCAGCTGCAATTCCCAAGTTGAGCTTGGGGCTTTCACAACTGACTTATCAAACCGCCTACATACGCTTTACGCCCAATAATTCCGAACAACGCTAGCACCCTTCGTATTACCGCGGCTGCTGGCACGAAGTTAGCCGGTGCTTTTTCTGTGAGTACCGTCATTATCTTCCTCACTAAAAGAGCTTTACAATCCGAAGACCTTCATCACTCACGCGGTATTGCTGGATCAGGCTTGCGCCCATTGTCCAATATTCCCCACTGCTGCCTCCCGTAGGAGTCTGGACCGTGTCTCAG
>Ga0114971_10001596_pt1 | contig 15419 bp, 14 predicted proteins | sample M_140625_MF_Meta_FD_87320 | JGI IMG/M metagenome (GOLD analysis project Ga0114971, IMG submission 87320) | Freshwater microbial communities from Lake Montjoie, Canada to study carbon cycling - M_140625_MF_MetaG | ecosystem: Environmental > Aquatic > Freshwater > Lake | place: Lake Montjoie... | reverse complement strand
GTTGGCGTAATCCCGTTGAGGTGGTTTTAATGCCCGCCTGATGATTGAACGTTACTCACTGCCGGAAATGCGGTCCCTTTGGACCGAGAAGAGAAAATTGGAAATTTGGCTCGAGATCGAAACTCTCGCCTGCGAAGCGATGGCCGAGTTGGGCACGATCCCGAAAGACGATGCCGCCGAGATCCGCGCGAAGGGGGCCTTCGATATCGACAAGGTTCGGGAAATTGAAAAACGCACGAACCATGATGTGATCGCTTTTATCGAGGACGTCGCCTCCCGCGTCGGCCCAGCCGCTCGTTGGATTCACCAAGGACTCACCTCCTCCGACCTTCTCGACACGACACTGGCCGTACAAATGCTGGAGTCACTGAACCTGCTGGAAAAGGATCTGCTCGCCCTCCGAGAGGCTGTTGCCGTTCGTGCGAAGGAACATAAATTCACCCCCATGATTGGCCGCAGCCATGGCATCCATGCGGAACCCATCAGCTTCGGGCTCAAAATGGCTCTGATGTATGATGAGTTCACTCGCTCCTTGGAGCGTCTGCGCGAAACTCGCGAGCGCATCCGTGTTGGCAAAATCAGCGGAGCCGTAGGAACCCACGCGCACTTGGATCCGAAGGTGGAAAAAAGCGTCTGCGAAAGCCTTGGCCTCAAGGCCGCCGCTCTTTCGACTCAAATCATCCAGCGCGATCGCCACGCCGAATTCATGACCACCCTGGCTCTCATTGCCTCAAGCGTGGATCGTTGGGCGACGGAGTTCCGCCACCTACAACGCACTGAAGTTCTCGAGGTGGAAGAATATTTTAGCGAGGGGCAAAAAGGCAGCAGCGCTATGCCCCACAAGCGCAACCCGATCACTGGCGAACGCCTGAGCGGGCTCGCTCGCGTGATTCGCGGTAATGCCATGGCCGCACTCGAAAACGTTGCCCTCTGGCACGAGCGCGACATCAGCCACAGTTCGGTCGAGCGCATCATCCTGCCAGATAGCTGCACGTTGCTCGACTACATGCTCGTCACTCTTACGAAGCTTGTCGCCCAACTGATTGTTTATCCCGAGAACATGAAGCGAAACATGGAACTCACCGGCGGCCTCTATGCCAGCCAAGCCGCCCTCCTCATGCTCACGGAAAAAGGGATGGAGCGCAAAGACGCCTATGAAGCCGTCCAGCGTGCCGCGATGAAAACCTGGCGCGAAGGCGGCGGGCTTGCCAAAAACCTCGCTGAGGAGCCCACCGTCGCGTCCCACCTCGCTGCCGCTGACATCGAAAACGCCTGCGCCCCTGAACGTCACTTCCGACACGTGGAAGAAAAATTCCTTGCCGTCGGTATTGTTTAATAATCCGACTCAACACCCCCAGATAACTCGGAACCACGATAAACATTTCAGAGAACAAGGGGGCTTATTTGAAGCCCCCTTGTTCAGTGAAAACCCTGTTAAAAATCAAAGCCGTGTGAACATACGTCTCTAGGTCTAGAGTCACTTAATTGGATAGTGCCATCGGAGCAAACTACCCCACCAAGTCGCTTGATCCGGAGACGCTTGAACGCTAGCTTGCGAGCATCACATGAAACCGGTCACGATTTACGACACGACACTCAGAGATGGAACACAGGGAACGGGAATATCTTTTTCGGTTCTCGATAAGATCCGCGTAGCCCAAAAATTGGATGGATTCGGCGTCGATTTTATTGAAGGTGGTTGGCCTGGATCGAACCCGCGGGATGCCGCTTTCTTTGCGGAAGCCGCGAAACTCGAGTGGAAGAATGCCCGCATCACCGCCTTTGGCAGCACTCGCCGTGGCGGCGTCGCGGTGGAGTCTGACGCCCAAGTGAGGGTTCTCCTCGAAGCTCAGACCCCCGTCGTCACCATCGTAGGCAAGACTTGGCTGCTCCATGTCGTCGAAGTTCTGAATGTCACCGCCGAAGAAAATATCCGTATGATTGCGGATACCGTGGCGTTTTTAAAAAAGAACGAACGCGAAGTTTATTACGATGCCGAGCATTTTTTCGACAGCTACAAGGACAACCCTGAATACTCTCTTCAGACCCTGCGTGCCGCTCGCGATGCTGGCGCTGACGTTCTCGTGCTTTGCGATACCAATGGGGGTTCACTCCCAGAGGAAATCGGTCGTATCACCGGCGAGGTGATCGCCGATCTGAAGTGTCCGGTTGGTATTCATACGCACAATGATTGCGGGCTCGGCGTTGCCAACGCTCTTGCTGCCATCCGTGCTGGAGCCTGCCAAGTGCAAGGAACAATGAATGGCTACGGAGAGCGTGTTGGAAACTGCAACCTCACGACCATCATCCCGACATTACAGGTCAAAATGGGTCTCCCTTGCGTACCTGATCTCACCCAACTTCGCGAGATCTCCCGATTCATCGATGAGCTTGCGAACGTGCCGCAGGATATCCGGGCTCCCTATGTCGGCCAAGCTGCCTTCACTCATAAAGGCGGTCTGCACGTTCATGCAGTGCAAAAAATCTCCCACAGCTACGAACACATGAGTCCGGGCTTGGTGGGCAACTCGCAGACCATTCTTGTTTCCGACATGGCGGGCCAGAGTAACATTCTCTCAAAAGCGACAGAGTTGGGCTTCGCCCTTCAAAAAGGGGCGCCAGAGGTAGCCGCGATTCTGAAAAAAGTGAAAGAATCCGAATCGATCGGTTACGAATTTGAGGCTGCCGATGCCTCATTCGACCTTCTCATCCGCCGCACGATCGGGCAGCACAAACCTCTCTTCGATCTGAAGGAATACCACTGCTCCTACCGCCAATCTGTCGACCACCAATTCACCACCTGCGAGGCCACAGTAAAACTTCAAGTTTCAGAGGTCGCTGAATACACGGTGGAGGAAGGAGACGGGCCAGTGAATGCGCTGGATGCCGCTCTGCGCAAGGCGTTGCGACCATTCTATGCTTGGATCGACTCTGTGCGTCTCACCGATTACAAAGTGCGAATCATTGACGGCACCCGAGGCACCGCTGCCCGCACGCGCGTGCTCATCGTCTCGACAGATGGCCAAAGCAGCTGGGGAACGGTGGGCGTGTCGGACAACATCATTGAGGCCAGCTGGCTCGCCCTTGTGGACAGCTACGAGTTCTACCGTCTTCGCGCCGAAGCCTGATTTTCTGCTCCAAGAAACAATCTTCCTTCGTCGGTGTTGAGTGATCGCATTGATCAGCGCGCCAGCATTCCCGCCCTCGCTGCCTCGAGGACTTTTTGCTGGGTTTCGGCCATTTGTAGGGCATCGGCGGGCTCAATGTCATCGAGACCTGAGAGGTGCAAAAGCCCGTGAATGACGTAGAGGGCAATCTCAATGGTCGGCGTGTTACCGAATTCGCGCGCCCGTTCCTCAGCGATGGATGCGCAAACGAGTATTTCTCCGTAAGGAAAAGTGATCACATCCGTCGCTCCGGGAATCCCCAAAAAATCGCGATGCACGCGGGCCATGGCCCGGGGACCGAGGATCGAGATCTCCACGGAACTCAATGCCGCAAGGGGAGCTTTTGCTTTTTGAGCGATCTGAAGGCAGGCAGGCAGAGAGGCACAAGCGATCTGCTGCACTAAATGCTTGTCGTAGTCGATTGCGCGTTGGCGATGTGCGAAATGGAGATCGGGCAGTGACGATTTCTCCATAGCCGATGAGCCCTAAGCTGCGGATTTTTCCTCACGCTTCGAATTCGCCGCCGTTCCGCTTTCTGGTCGCTTCGGGTAGGCGATACGGGCGTGAAGCATGTTCACGAGTGAAAAACGGAAACTTTCAGCCGCGCGCCAGATCTCGGCAATCGTAAGCGGAGCCTCGTCGAGTTGACCTTGGGCCAAGCGATCTTTGATAATCTGCCGAACCAAGTCATCGATTCTCTGAGGTGTCGGCCGATCTAGACTGCGCGAAGCACTTTCGATCGAATCCGCGAGGGATACCAGCGCCGCTTCTTTTGTTTGAGGACGTGGACCAGGATAGCGGAAACTCTCCTCACTGACATCGGGAATATCATCCTCGCGCATGTTCATGATTTTCCCTCCGAGGCGAGCATCTTGTTGTTGTTGGAGGGCGCGCTGGTGGAAATAGGAAACCACTGATGTGCCATGGTGTTGGCGAATCACATCTACGATCTCGCTGTTAAGTTGGTTTTTGAGTGCCAGATCCACCCCTTCTTTCACGTGAGCAACGATGATGAGTGCGCTCATGGTCGGCGTGAGATCATCGTGGGGGTTGTGATCGTGATGGGTGTTTTCTGTGAAATACTGGGGCTTGATGAGCTTGCCGATGTCGTGAAAATACGAAGAGACGCGGCAGATCGTCGGATTGGCATCCACGACCTCCGCGGCAGCCTCCGCCAGATTGGCCACAGCAAGGCTATGGTGATAGGTGCCAGGCGCTTCTAGACTCAATCGCTTGAGAATCGGATGATTCAGGTCGCTCATCTCCAGCCAAGAAATCTCGGTGGTGATTTTGAAAAGATGCTCAAGGATGGGCAGAATGCCACTCACAACGATGGCGGTGCCAATGCCCATGGAAATCGCGGAGACGCTCTGCCAAGCAATCATCCGCCAATCGGTTTGAGAAGGCATTTCCCATACGATCGGGCCGATCTGTCCAAAGGTGGCCGCCAAGACCCAAGTGGCTAATCCGACATAGATACCAGCGCGCACTAAACGACTGCGACGACGAACTTGGTGGGTCACAAAAACGGCGATAAAACCCGTAATGAGCGAAATAACCAGAAACACCGGATCGATTCTCCCAGCGAGGAGCGAACCCCAGAGACTCGCAAATACAGCCGCGTAGATCCCGTGGTTGCGTCCGAGCAGGACAGATAAAATCAGCGGCGCAAAGGCATAGGGCACCAGCAACGGAGCGAGTTGGAGGTCGATATTGCCTGAAGCCGCTTGTGTGAGAATGATCTTGATGACGGCGAGTTGCGCGAAAAGAACCCCCAAAAGCATACATAGCTTCGAATTGGCGCGCATCGTGTGGGGATGGTTGATCCAGAGTTGAGCGATGGCTGTGATGAAAATAAGGACGCAGAGGAGGAACTTTTTGGCGGGCTCTTCCTGCTGACCCGAGAAAATTAATCCCGCTAGCCCGACCACGAATGCCAGCAAGAGGATCGAACGAACGGTCCAACCGGATTGCAGCGCTTGCAGAAAATCACTCTCCTCGATAGTGCGGCGGCGTTTACCGCAGTCCAATCCCTTTCCTACAAGTCGCCAACGTCTAAAAAGTCCAAACATATCAAATTCTGCTTTCGCGAGATCCTCGGTGATCCTTATAGGCAAGGATGATCGCCTGTACGAGCGGGTGGCGGACGACATCCTTCTCAGTGAAGAAATGCATGCCGATGCCAGAAATATCACGCAGGGCACCGACCGCTTCGACTAGCCCACTCAATTTATTGCGGGGAAGATCGATTTGAGTGACATCCCCCGTCACCACACAGCGCGAGCCCATGCCGATACGGGTAAGAAACATAAACATCTGCTCGGCGGTTGTGTTCTGTGCCTCATCGAGGATCACAAATGAATTGCTCAGCGTACGGCCGCGCATATAGGCCAGCGGAGCAATTTCGATAATGTTGCGATCCATTAATTTTTGCAACTCGTCGGCATCCAGAAGGTCATTTAGGGCGTCATAGAGCGGTCGCAAATAAGGAAGAATCTTGTCCTCAAGATCACCGGGCAGAAAGCCAAGCGCCTCTCCCGCTTCAACAGCAGGGCGAGTGAGAATGATGCGGTTGATTTTTTCCTGCTTGAGAGCGGCAACGGCCGATGCAACGGCAAGGTAGGTTTTTCCTGTGCCAGCCGGACCAATTCCAAAAGTGATATCGTGACTATTGATCGCCTGCACGTAGGACTTCTGTCCAGCCGTACGAGGAACGACCGGTGGCTTGCGAGGGGAGCAATGGATACGCGTATCGATGAGGCTTTGCAGCGATTCCGCGGCGCCATCGCTTGCGACCGACTCAAGCGCATGATGGAACTCATGGCGATGGATAGAAATGCCACTCTTCACGGCGGAGTGCAGTTGATTGAAAACGGCCCGCGCGCGCGCTAGGGACGCGGCATCCCCTTCGATGCGGATCCACCCGTCCCGCGAAGTGACGTGAACTTGCAGTCGAGCCTCAAGGTCATGAAGGAGACGCGGATCGTTGCCGTGGAGGGCTTGGGCCGTCCGGGCATTTTCGAATTCCAAGGTTATTGATTCCATTTCCAATGATCGCGGAACTACTTGTAGGCGTAAACCAAAGCCCAACCAGTACGTTCTTGGGGAGATTTAACAACGGTAACGATGGCAAAATAGGAACCGGTTTTTGGAGGAACGACACGTACGGCGGAAAGTCGTCCGGTGCGACTGGTCTCCACATTCACCAATTTTCCCTTTGAATCGTAGACATTAACAGTGAGAACCGCACCTTTAACGTCCGTGCCGAGGCAAAACCAATATTCGTTGCCCTTGAAAAGTTGAGCCTGCATGGCCTGCTGTTCCTTCACGCCGAGATCACCACCCCAAGCGTCCTCACGAACAGAGAACTCCTTTTTGACATAAGGAAGAGAGGCCTCTTGGGCGAATGAAAGCGCATCATCCACATAGGCCAAGGCACTGGTGAGAGCGAGCGTGAGTAAAATAACGGGCAGGCTTTTCTTCACAAAAAAATTCAAGACTCCTGCGATGTGATACTCACAACAATGTCGCGGGTTAGTTGGTGTATTTTTTTCACATTTTCGGCAGGAATTGGCGCGCCATCTTCATCACCGATAAGCGGTCGTATGCTGGTCAGCATTTTTCTAATTCGGATCACCAGGTCATTATCGGCCAGTCGCCGGTTCGACATGGATTCCAGTTTTTTGGAAAAAAAGCTCACGAGAGCGGGTTGGTGCAATAATTCGGCACCATCAGTGGTGTAGCTTTTGCGCACAATAGAGGTGAGCACCTCCGTTCCGCGGATCCACCCTCCCACGCTTACAAGCTGAGCCAAGTCTCCATCACCCAACTCGATCATGGCTCCCCTGACGTCTTGGAGCGCCCCATCGAACTCCTTGCGCACCGCTTTCCAATCCTTCAAATCAGCCTTGTCTATGATGCTTTTACTGCGCTCCAATACGGCTTTTTCAACATTGATGGCTTTTGAAAGGGATAGAACGCGCCGACCGATATCTTTTACTTTTTCAGGATCTTCCGCCTCGACGGCAACAAAGCCCTCGGCGATGACGGTTCCTAGAAGCAAGGCCGTTTGCGCCCGATTACCAGTTTGGCGACCGAGGGATTCGCGCATTTCTCCCCGCCAGTTGGGATTCCCGAGCTTGTCGAGAACGAGGAAAACTTCGCTTGGCACGGGAACGACGACGTCATCAATCGCCTTGGCAGGAAAAGAAGATAGGTCAACCGCATCAGGTGTCGATTCGGCATTCAATCCAGAAGCGGCCGCAAATAGGATCGCGACGGCCACAGGTTTCAGGATATTCGGCATTTTCAAAATTTGAGCTTTGTTGTGCGGGCGAGCTCAGGTTAGAACTCGCCTACAACTTGGAATGAAACCCGACAGATTACAACATCTTCTTAGCGTGGCGGGCGACCGCCGCTTACTTGTGGTTGGCGATGTGATGCTGGACGAGTTTGTCTGGGGCACAGTATCTCGCATCTCACCCGAGGCCCCGGTGCCTGTGGTCGAGGTGGTCAAAGAATCCTCCTACCCAGGTGGTGCCGCCAATGTGGCACGTAATCTTAGGCCATTCTGTGCTGGGGTTCATCTCTGTGGACTTGTCGGAACGGATTCTCACGCGGGGAGATTGCGAGACCTTCTCGGGGTGGAACGAATCGCAACCGATGCACTGGTGGAGGATCCAGAGCGCCCGACTATTGTTAAAACCCGCATCGTCGCCCGCCAACAACAGGTCGTTCGCGTGGATCGAGAGCAACGCGGCGTGGTCAGCGAGGCGATCATCGACCAAGCCTGCGAGGTCGTCACGGCCCTACTCCCCTCTGTCGATGCGATTATTTTTGAGGATTACGGAAAGGGCTTTCTCACTCAGCGCCTAAAAGATCGCGTCACAGCCGTCGCCAGAGAGTCAGGCAAATTCATCTCGGCTGATCCGAATCCCTTGAACCCGCTGAATTGGACTGGGGTTGATCTTCTGAAACCTAACCGGCTGGAGGCATTCGCCATGGCTGGACTCCGCGATCCCGGAGCCACTTCAGAGCCACTTTCTGATAAGGCCCTCCAAATGGTCGGCGATCAGCTTTTACAAAAATGGAACCTTCCGGGCTTGCTGATCACATTGGGTGAACACGGAATGATCCTCTTTCAAGCGAAAGCCGCTCCCTATCATACGCCGACGCGCGCAAGGGAGGTTTTTGATGTATCTGGCGCAGGAGACACGGCAATAGCTCTTTATACACTAGCGATTTGTGCTGGAGCAACTCCCGCCGAAGCCGCAGAGATATCCAACCACGCCAGCGGTGTGGTCGTTGCCAAACTTGGCACAGCCACCCTCACCGCCCACGAACTCCAAAACGCGTTTCGTAAAAATGCCTAACCGACCGGCTGTTTTCTTCGACCGAGATGGAACCCTCATGGAAGAGGTGGATTACTGCAATGATCCTGCCGACGTGCGAGCCATCGCGGGTACCGCTGCTGGACTCGCCCGCCTGCGTGCCGCAGGTTGGTTGACTATTATCATCACCAATCAGAGCGGGCTTTCTTCGGGAAAAATAACCCAAGTCCAATATGAGGCAGTGAATGCCGAACTGGGGCGACAATTGGATGGCTTGATCGACGCGGTCTACTTTTGCCCAGATGCCCCGGCAAATCCGACTCACCGCCGCAAACCGGGCACAGGAATGCTCGACGAGGCCACAATCGACCACGGCATCGATCTGGCGAGATCATGGATGGTCGGGGATAAAGATATCGATATCCTTTGCGGATACAAAGCAGGTTGCCGAACGATCCTTGTGGAAACAGGCTACGGGAAAAACCACTTATCCGCAGGCGCCGACTTCATTGCCCCCGATGCCACAGCCGCGATCGAGATTGTTCTGGGTCAGATGACCCATTAAGATTGCGAGAAAGTCGCGCGTTTCAGAGAAACGCATCGCAGCCGAGTCGGGATGCGCGCCTCCCCCCCAGTCGACGCTTCACCCCGAACATTCGGTTGAGGGCGTGTTACCTCGCGTGTTGTACACGCACGCGACGGACTTGCCCGTTTTCGCGTATCACGACACGACCGCTCTCTAGCAGGTCAACCATCGCAGCTATTGTTTCACGGCTATTCTTCGCGCAGGAACCGACTATCGAGATCAGCTCACCGAGCGAGTATTTGGTGCTATTGATTTTTTTGTAGTAGTTTTTCATGGCTTCGCTTTCTGTAAGAATTGACAGCATCAACAGTGCCAATGTTCAAAAAGAACAAACCATAAGGCGAAATCCGTGGGTTTTACACACCGCCCCCGAGCGCAGGCGTAAAAAGTGGAGGTACATATTCCACCCACGGATTCCTACTACCGATACGAATGCGGCAGAATCTGACAGAGATTCTCGGCAAAAACGACCACAAGACCGATGGCGAAGCGTCTTCAATGGGCAAGCAAAGCTTGCCGCATCACTGCAAGTGGAGCTGGACGGTTGAACCAGATCTCAAATGCGAGTGCTCCTTGGTGGAGAAGCATTCCCAGCCCATTCGCCCCACGCGCCCCGACGGCGGCGGCATCATCAATCAATCTGGATCCACCGCGCGTGTAGACCGTATCGTATACCAACAAGTTCGAATGAAGGTGCGAAGCTGGAACGACTGGCCCATCGGAGCGATTCATTCCGAGGGAGGTAGCATTGATGAGGATATCGGCATTTTCCAACTCCCGTCGAAGGTCTCCATCCTCGAACGTGATTGCACACACACGATCGAGAGACCCTGAAGTCGGCTCCGAGAGAAAGTAGGGAGCAAGTTCGGTTGCCAACAGTTGAGCCTTTTCGAGAGTGCGATTCACCAAGACGAGACGGGCGCACTTCTCCATCGCGCATTGCACGGCAATCGCGCGACCGGCCCCACCCCCGGCGCCGAGGAGAACAACACGAAGATCACGAAGATCACATGAAAACTCCTCGCGAATCGCCCTTGAAATCCCGGGGCCGTCCGTATTGAAGCCATGGAGCTTTTCACCGCTGACGACGATCGTATTCACGCTGCCAGAGGCCCTCGCATAAGCATCCGCCACATCCACCCCAGCCAGAGCCGAAGCCTTGTGTGGGATCGTGACGTTTGCTCCCAGGAAGCCAGCGCCAGGAAGGGCGCGAAGCACCTCAGTGAACCGCGATGGCGGGACATGAAGGCGTGTGTAGGCAGCCCCAATGCCGCAAACATCGAGTGCCGCATTTTGAAATGCGGGCGACCTTGAATGGGCAATAGGATCACCGATCACGGCTAGACGCACTGGAGGCTCGAAGCTCGCAAACAAGGCCGGCGTTGTGAGCAGGTCTTCTGCCGAAAATATGTCCGGTATTGCCATTCTGCGATCTACGAAACCACCCCCCTGCAACGCTGGCAAGGCCGATTGCGTGGAAAGGGGAGATCACTTCAGACCTCCCTCACTCTAAAATAGAAAAGTTTCAATACACTCGCAAAAGGAGTCCCATCCTTAAACCGAGTGCCAATAGACTATTTGACGGCGTAAAGTTTGAAATCCCACCTCTCTTTATAGGTCTACCATGAGCCCCGTCCACTAGCCTATTCCCACTCGATCGTGGCCGGCGGCTTGCTGGAGATATCGTAGCAAACTCGGTTTACACCTTTCACCTCATTGATGACTCGTGCGGAAATCCGCGCGAGAAGCTCGTGCGGCATCCGAACCCAGTCGGCCGTCATGCCATCATGGCTGCTGACGATGCGAAGAGCGATCGTGTAATCATAGGTGCGCTCATCGCCCATCACTCCTACGGAACGAACAGGCAGAAGGACAGCGAAGGATTGCCAGACTTTGTAATACCAGCCCGAAGCTTTCATTTCATCGATAACAATGGCATCGGCTTCGCGTACGATTCGGAGACGCTCCACATCGATCGCGCCAAGAATTCGAACGGCGAGACCGGGCCCAGGAAATGGTTGGCGATGGACTATTTCTTTCGAGAGTCCCAATTCTTCTCCGACGCGACGGACTTCGTCTTTGAAAAGTTGGCGAAGGGGCTCGACAAGTTCAAACTTCATGCGCTCGGGAAGGCCGCCCACATTGTGATGGCTCTTGATCAAGGCAGCAGGATTTCCGGAAATCGAGACGCTCTCGATCACATCGGGATAGAGAGTTCCCTGTGCGAGAAAGCGGTAGTGTCCAGGATTTGATTTCTTGAGATCACGTGCGGCGGCTTCAAAAACTTTAATGAACTCGGCGCCGATGATCTTGCGCTTTTTTTCGGGATCGGTGACGCCTTTGAGTTTTTTGAGAAACTGATCGGAAGCATCAACCGTGCGCATCCGAATACGAAATTCCCCAGCAAAGAGTTTTTCCACGGCGGCAGCCTCATTGGCTCGGAGAAGACCATTATTAACGAAGATGCAGGTCAACTTGTCGCCAATGGCCTTGTGGATGAGGGCGGCTGCAACGGAAGAATCGACCCCACCACTCAATCCCAAGATGACTTGTCCATCGCCCACTTGTTCGCGAATCTCGCGACAGGTCCGGTCAATGAAGGACTCCATCGTCCAATTCGATTTACACCCACAAATACGGTGAACAAAATTTGCGATAATCTCGCTTCCGCGCGGCGTGTGGACAACCTCTGGATGAAATTGTAGCCCGTAGATATTGCGTTCGGTGTCGCCAATGACGGCGTGGGGCGAGTTTTCGGTTCGACCAAGAGGACGAAATCCAACAGGCATTTGGGTGATCTTATCGCCGTGACTGTTCCAGACATCCAGCGTGGCAGGGAGCTTGTGGAATAGCGCGCACTTCGGATCCCCCTTCAGTTTGCCTGGCCCGTATTCACGCTCTGTGGAACGTTCCACCTTGCCGCCAAGCCCGTGAGCAATGAGCTGCATGCCATAGCAAATACCAAGCACGGGAATGCCGAGCTTGTAAATGGCGCGATCGACCTGCGGCGCCTTCGGTGCATAAACACTCGCGGGACCGCCGGAAAGGATGATTCCTGCCGGCTTGAGCTTCGCGATGGCCGCAGCCTTCGTCGTGTAAGGAATGATTTCGGAATAGACTTGGCACTCACGCACTCGGCGGGCGATCACCTGAGTGTATTGCGATCCAAAATCGAGAATGAGGATTTTATCCCCGGCAGGTTTCGTAGCCATGAAAAGATTTAACGGAACTCGGGGCCGAAAGTATCTGTTGTGGCACTGTGAGGAATGATGGTGCCCCGCCCTTGAATACCCTCTTGGAATTTTTCACCCACTTCCCCGACGCTCTGCTCGGAAACAGCGCAGGATGTTAAAAAAAAGGGCGCTAGAAGCATTAAAAAAAAGATCACACTTTTCATAGCTTCCTAGCATAATCATTCACTCCGCCATGGCAAACATGATTCCACCCGAAATGCTTCTGGATTTCTATCGTGAAGGGATTTTTCCCATGGCGATGGACGATGAAATCCGGCTCTACGATCCCGATCCTCGCGGCGTCCTCCCGCTTGAGGAGTTCCGGATTCCCCATGGCACCAAAAAAACGCTTCGCGACCCGCTTTGGGAAGTGCGCTTGGATACGGAATTCGAGGAAGTGATGATCGCGTGTGCGAATCGCGAAGAAACATGGATCGACGAGTGCATTTTTCAAAGCTATGTGGAGCTGTATCGAACTGGTCACGCCCATTCTGTTGAAATCTGGAGGGAGGGCCAACTCGCTGGCGGACTTTATGGGGTGAGCATCGGCGCGGCCTTCTTCGGAGAATCCATGTTCCACCGTGTGGGCGGCGCTTCGAAAGTCGCACTTTGCTACCTAGTCGAGATGATGCAAAAAGGTGGCTTCTCCCTTCTTGATCTCCAATGGGTGACTCCCCATTTGGCCACATTTGGAGCAAGAGATATCCCTCGTCTGGAATACAAACGCCAACTTAAGAAAGCCCTCGAGCGTGAGGGTAAACTCGAATTACAACCCTTCCCCTTGGGAAGCTAGTGAAGCGAGCGTTATTTCCTGCACCGGCGCAAGCGTGTTAATCCCTGCGACGATATCAAAAATCTCCACGAAATCCGCATTCCGACTTATTTGTTGAGGACAATAAGCCAGCGAGACAAAAAAACCGACCGTCACACAAGAGAATGCCAGAGCGCCGATCCACCGAAGTAAAAAGTCGGGCAGGAAAGCAGAACGACTGGCTGACTGCCTCGTTGCACGCAAAACGTTCCTAGCAAAAAAAGGTGACACTGCAGGGCGTGTCGCCTCGCCCAACGCCCTCCATAGGGCGTCATTTTCATTCGATTCTAATTTCACAATGAATCAAACCTCGGATTAGCTCAAAAGTTGCGAAAAAAATCACACCTCGTGGGCATCAAGGAAACCTTCCAACTGGCGGATGCGGGTTGGATGCCTCATCTTGCGAAGCGCCTTGGCCTCAATTTGGCGGATACGCTCACGAGTAACTTTAAATTGGCGACCCACTTCTTCCAGCGTGCGGCTGTAGCCGTCTACTAAACCGAAGCGTTGTTCCAAGACCTGGCGCTCACGCTCGGTGAGACTGTCGAGGACGTCTTTGATTTTATCCTTCAGCAAAACGATCGCTGCCATATCGGCAGGATTGTCTGCACCTTTGTCCTCGATGAAATCACCGAAGCTGGTGTCGTCGCTATCACCCACTGGTGCTTGAAGAGAGATGGGTTGCTGGGCCATCTTGAGAACGGCACGCACGCGCTCTACCGGCAACTGAATTTCGTCCGAGATTTCCTCTGGCGAGGGCTCGCGTCCGTATTCCTGAACGAGTTGTTTTTGTACGCGGATAAGCTTGTTGATCGTTTCGATCATGTGCACCGGAATACGAATGGTGCGGGCTTGGTCGGCAATCGAACGAGTGATCGCTTGGCGGATCCACCATGTCGCGTAGGTGGAAAATTTGTATCCTCTGCGGTATTCGAACTTCTCGACCGCTTTCATCAGACCCATGTTGCCTTCTTGAATCAAATCAAGGAAGGAGAGCCCTCGGTTGGTGTATTTTTTTGCGATCGAAATCACGAGCCGAAGGTTAGCCTCGACCATTTCTGTCTTTGCCTTCAATGCTCGGCGGTGCCAAACATTGAGTTGGTCATGGTTGGCAGTCAACTCCGTGGGAGAAAGCCAGAAACGCTTCTGCATCTCTTTTACCTCCGCTGTATGCTGGCGACGAAGTTTTGGGTTGGGATCTTTTGCGTGTTTGGCGAGTTCCTTCTGCACATTTTGAAGCGCACGATGGTTGTCATCCACCAACTGAACGAAATCCTCGATGATCTTTTGTTTGTAGAAAAATTTGGGGTAGAGATTTTGGAGAGTATGAAGAGACCGCTCAAATTTTTTGCGTTTCTCCAGAGCAGGTCCACTGACAAGCATGAGGTCGGAGTAAATACGGGAAACGGCATCCGTCTGACGCTTCACCTGCTGGCAAAGACGGGGAAGCAACTTCATGTATCTTTCGCGACTCTCGATTTTTTTATCGAGAATGACTCGGTCGAAGCGTTCGCGCTGGTCCATGAGTTTCTGGGCGAGATCGATGTGGGCGCGAGCTACAAAACCAAAACCATATAGCAACTCCTGAACTTTGAGCTCCGCATCTTCGATGCGTTTGGAGATTTCTACCTCCTGCTCACGGGTCAAAAGGGGAACTTGTCCCATCTGCTTGAGATACATTCGTACCGGATCGTCGAGAATATCAAGTTTGGAGTCGGCTTTTTCTTCTTTTTCTTCTTCCTCTTCGTTGTCTTTACGAACTTCTTTGACGCGATCGACATCCGAAGAATCGATAATCTCAATCTCGACGCCACGGAGTTGGGTGATAATGGCATCAATATGGTCGGGATTATTAACCCCTTCTGGTAGATGCTCATCCAGATCTTCAAAAGTGACGTAACCTTGCTCTTTTGCGAGCTTAATCAATTCGCGGACTTTATCCTGAATCAGCTTGGGAATATCAAGTGGCCCAGACGAAGGGGATGCAAAAAGCAAAGCCTTCGCTGCCTTGGTTTCCTTGGCGAGTTGCTTGCTGGTGAGTGTCGGCTTTTTATTGAAACCGTGTTCTTCAGGAGGCTTTCCAACTTTCGGCGCAGGCTTATCGGCGGCTTTCGTCGCAGGCTTGGCGGCGGCTTTCGTCGCAGGCTTGGCGGCGGCTTTCGGCGCGGGCTTGGCGGCGGCTTTCGGCGCGGGCTTAGCGGCGGCTTTCGGCGCAGGCTTAGCGGCGGCTTTCGGCGCAGGCTTAGCGGCGGCTTTCGGCGCGGGCTTGGCGGCGGCTTTCGGCGCGGGCTT
>Ga0114971_10001595_pt1 | contig 15420 bp, 16 predicted proteins | sample M_140625_MF_Meta_FD_87320 | JGI IMG/M metagenome (GOLD analysis project Ga0114971, IMG submission 87320) | Freshwater microbial communities from Lake Montjoie, Canada to study carbon cycling - M_140625_MF_MetaG | ecosystem: Environmental > Aquatic > Freshwater > Lake | place: Lake Montjoie... | reverse complement strand
GCTTTTTAGTAGGTGCAACAGTTTTTACCGGTGTTCTCGTATGCACAACAGCTTTTGTCGGCTTTTTTGCGGGCATCATAACGATCGTATGTTTTTTCGTAGGCATTACGACGGCTACACGCGTTCTAGTAGACGCAACGACTTTTACAGGCTTTTTAGTAGGCACAACGGCTTTTACTGGCTTTTTAGTAGGTGCAACGACTTTTACTGGCGTTCTAGTAGGGGCGACAGCTTTTACTGGCGTTCTAGTAGCCACAACAGCTTTTACTGGCGTTCTAGTAGCCACAACGGCTTTTACTGGCTTTTTAGTAGGCGCAACGACTTTTACTGGCGTTCTCGTAGGCGCAACGACTTTTACTGACTTTCTAGTAGGCACAACAGCTTTTACTGGCTTTCTAGTAGGTGCAACAGCTTTTACTGGCGTTCTCGTAGGCATCATAACGATCGTATGTTTTTTCGTAGGCATTACGACAGCTACACGCGTTCTAGTAGGCACAACAGTCTTTTGTTTTTGCATAGGCAAAGATTGACATGTATTGCGTTCCTTCTCAATTTGACTTTTCAATTGCGTAAAAAGTTTAAGGATTTGCTTTGACATCAACACGCCTTGCTCCGCGTTTTCCACATCATTTTCAAATCGGTTTTTAAAATCGACGAAAAAAGATTTGGACTTTGTCAAATCCATGCCTTTATTTGTTTGTTGCAAATCATCAAAAATCTTTTGTGCTTGCTTTGACAACACAAGAGTTTGCTTGGCATTGAAAACGTCTTGTTTGGCTTCGTAGAACTGACTTAATGCAACGTCTTTTAATTTAGACGTGACAGTATTTGTCTGTTGGACAATATCAGAATAAGAAGGTTTTGCCATCACACCCAATGGCGACGTAAGAATCGTAAATATACCGAGCACCCAGTATAACACTCCCATTTTATTAAAGAATTTAAATTTTAAATTGTATATAAAAACGATTATTTTGGCTTTTTTTCAATTAGGGATTGATATGCTTGTTTGATATGCAAAAACAGTTATTTCTAGAATTGGCCTACAAGGTACGTTCCAAGCTTTTGAGACAAATGGACGCCTTGAAAGAAAAACTTAAAGACCTTACGCCAAATGTGAAACTTAAAGCCATGGATAAGCAGGTTGAAAACAGTATCAGGCAGAAAGCGCTTGAACATAATTCAATTTTAGAAAAAGTCACTAGCCGTTACGGGATCAAAATGAGTGAGTGGCGGGGGTTACATATTTTAAGAAGGGTTGCACCTTGTTAAAATTGGGTATATTTATTCTATAAAACTGATTTATCATTATCATTATCATTATCATCTTTACGATAAAGGGTCTCATGGAACGTGTTTCGTCCAAATTTTCTTGGAACGATATTACAATAGGTCCACACGAGTATTCGCAGTATCGAATCCTTTCTCAATTTTTAAAGACCAAAAATCGCATATTTTACATTGCATCGCACCCAGAATTTGGAGACAATGTCGTGATTAAACAGTTTCCACAAGAAAAGTTGCTTGATATGGTATCAGCAATACGCTATTTGTACATTTTTAATGGAATGCCACATTCCATTCATGTACATGACATGTGGGGCAATAATATCGCCATGGAACGATTGGACGGAATGATGGAGTCACTGGTCGATACGTTTGTTACCGATGAAACGTTTGACATTTCGATAGATGATATTGAAACACGGGATGCTATTGTGTTTGACTGTTTTTTGCAACTTTTACGTGCCATTCGAGACTTTCATTTAAATAAAATTGCATTGTTTAATATTAGTGCAAAAACGATAGGATGGGTTGTAAACAAAAACGGTGATCGTGTATACAAGTTTTTTGACTATACAACAGCCAAATCTTTTAGTCTGGTAAAATACAACCCAATTGAAGACGTGATTGCCCTAGGGCGCATATTTGAAAAATGCAAAAATCCTGTTATTAAAGCCATTGTAAAGAAGTGTGTGTCGGGGCGATTTACATCGGCTCAAATGGTCCAAAAAGCACTCCTGATGGCCATCGAACTAACAAGCCATTCTGGCCTTTTTTTGGCATAAAATCGATTTTTCTGGGTAAAAAGTGCCAAAAATTGATTATCCCAAAGCCCTGTTGTCCTGTTTTTGGCATAAAATCGATTTTTCTGGGTAAAAAATGTCAAAAATTGATCCACCCACACGAGATATGGACGCAAGCACTTTCGTTGAGCCTTTTGCCATCACCCCCAAAGACTTTGAGGAGTGCATCTCGGGGGGCATTTGCGATTTTCGCCGGATGCAATATTTCAACTTTTTTTCCCCCTTGCACTTTCAGGCAAATGCCGACGGCAGTATCGACTTTTCGGAATGCGATCCGGTTTCCGTCTTTATTTTTTTAGAGTACAAAAATTGCGCCGACCCGTCGGCCAACCTTTTCCCAAAGATGTTGCCCATCATCCTAAACGCCATTGAAGAGGGCAATTACGACGCCTTGCGTCAATTGGCGAGCTGGGTGGATTATGACAACTTTCCGCCCTTGGACGCGTCTGCAAATCTGGCAATTCTCCCATTTTTACAATCGGATAATGATCAGCACGTCATGTGCGCCTACCGGGTCATTTCAAGGTTGAAAAATTTCGAGTCGGACGTTTACATCCCTATTGCAGTGTCTCATTTGCAAACGCGTAGCTTGTGCCAGTCTTTTGTGGCGTCTTTTCTGAAAAAAAAGACGCGTGAAAATGTGGGCGAATATCTCCCTCTTCTTCAACAGGCGCTTTCAGACAAAAAAATAACCTTTAAAACCAGGGACGTGTTGCGCCATTTTTTATAAAATCGATTTTTTCCGGAAAAAAATACAAACAAACAGATCGATCGCAAGCATGAAATTTACTCTTGAAGCAGGAAACTATTACATTGGGTGCCCGTCACGCGTGACGGAGTCGAAGCGGTGCAAGAACGTAAAAACGTCCATCAAACGTGGAAACTTTCTTGGATCGGATGGTACAAAGTTTCATGTGCTTTCGGGAAAGATTTGTTTCATTCCTTATGAGAAGTTGTACGTGTACAAGGAAGACGCGTCCGATTTTGGATTGGTGCATCGATTCAACAAGAAGGTCGAGATCACTTCCGATGATGGGAAAATTTCAATTGTTTCTGGAAAATACACGCTTGAGGTCGACACGACGGTTGAAAACGAGGACGACACATTTACATTTGAGTCGTATGACGACGAGTACGAGTACGACGAGGAAGACGAGGACGAGGATGAGGATGAGGATGAGGATGAGGATGAGGATGAGGAAGACGACGAGGATGAGGAAGACGAGGATAAATAAAAACAGGTAACATTTATTTTAAGAAGGTTTATCCTTCATAAAATTGACTTTTTTACATTAAAAATTAAGAGAGAGAGAGAGAGAGAGAGACAAATGGACAATCTTACGCCCGAGCAGTGCGGTGTAGCAGCTTGGTTTGCGCCCCTGAAAACCGTACGCATCGTATTTGAAGGCTTGTATGGGCCAACAATCGTTTGCAAATGTGTGTCCACTTCCAAATTGGACACTTTTGAAAAAACGCAACAATTGGCAAGACAAGCCCTCGTCGAGGCGTTTAGGCCGGAAAAGGTATCCAACGGATCTGACGACCCCATCGAAATCACTGTCAAGACACGCGGGTACGGCGATCGTTACAAGTGCCATTTTACAACCGAGTTGTACACAAACGTCGAGTGTGTGTGCGTGATATACACGCCGGATAACTGGGATGGTTTAAACGACCTTGACAAGACGCTTAAATGGGCGTGCGACTTTGACGAATGCATCAATGACGTCATTTTAAAAAACAAGGTGCAACTGCCCCAGTGAGCGAGCGAGCGAGGGTGTTTTTGGTATTATTTTACGAGGGTTAGCCCTCTTAAAATCGAATTTTGCCATTTAAATATAAAGTGTGTTAGGTTTTCCAAGAGATAGATGTCGGAGATGTCCTTGATGAAAGTTGATGCCTTGCTCACAAAATTGGCTAAAATGCAGGCCAAAATTTTGCATGCCGAAGATCCAAACCCTGATGTGGTTTTTTCAAAGGCGTGTCGTTTATACCCTGATGTGGTTTGCAAAAAGTTGGTACGCAATTTGCTTGATTGGAAAGAAGAGTTGGGGATTTCAGACGATGCCGTTTTTTTGGAATTCCAGCATTCTATTGCTGAAAAAATCTTGTCATTTTGAACACGATGATTGGACATGAGAATATGTCAAGAGTGATAAAGGAGAGGCTTACAAAAGACCTTCAGACTTCATTGATCGAGATATTTAAGTCTCTGCGAGACGAGTGAGACTTTTCAAAGACAACAAAAAATTTTAAAAGGGTTACCCCTCTTAAAATAATATTAGACAAAGCCTATAAAATCGATTTTTAACATTTAAAATTACAGTGTATCAGTTTGTTAGCTGTGAGAGCCCAAAAATGAGTCAATCAGCTTTTCCGTCTTTGCCATCCTTGCCATCCTTGCCATCCTTGTCAGCGTTGCCACCTGCGTTTCCGCCGGCGCTTCCTGCGCTTTCTTTCACCTTCTCTGACGGTGGTGTATACCAGCCCTCGGAACAAAAACGACACGAAATTGTACTGTCGAAACACCAGCTTGCGCAACAGTCTTTGGTGGACAGTGTCATTCCGGCGTGCGAAACGCTTCCCAACACCGTTTTGCAAATCATCACGTTCAACAGCCGTGCGCAGTTGCTGCCAAATCCCAAAGATTTTGCCCGTGTATACGCCGATTTGGGCACCAATTTTGAAAGCGCTTTCAAGTGTCTTGCCGAGACCGAATCTGCGTTAAAGCCCGGAACACGTCACGTCAAACTTTTGCTGACAGACGGCTACGATTCGTCCCCAAAAAAACGAGAAGAATTAATGGCCACCGATGAACATGTTGGCATTTTTGACGGCATTATGGGCATTGGCCCCGATGTCGATCTTGCGTTTTTGAAACACCTGTCGTCGAAAAACCCGGATACGTTCACGCACGCGTGTGATCCCGTCACCCTTCAAAACGCGATCAAAGCATTGTGTTTTGGTGGCGCAAATGCCATTGCTAGGGACGTTTCGGTCGTGTTTTGGATTGAAAATCGAAACGTTTACATCCCCACCGATCCGTCCATCACGGTGGAAACCGTCGACATGATGGATACGCCGGACCCGTCGGTGCCTGTGTCCAACCTGTTTGCGTGCGACTATTGCCCCGAAAAAAACGTGTTTATCTTTTCGGTAGCGCAATCTAGTGCGAGTGCTAGCGCTAGCGCAGAGGCCGTTCAGACGGTAGTCACGCTTCTAGTCGACATCAGTGGCTCGATGAATGACGGCGTCAGGCAAACAAGATCGCGTCCTATATACGCGTCGTCGAAAAACGAAGGCTGCGGATTTCTTAAAGTGACGGTCAAATTGCGAATGCTTGACGACGTGTACAAATTTTTAGGCAAGGGCAACCCCCGTTTGGTTGAAGTCCGGTACACGGGCCGAAATGGCGAAGTTTGCCGCGAAATTGTGAGCGGAAGCACGGTAGTGGAGGAAGAGCCGGCAAAGACGTTTGGGGCGTGTGAAACGATGCTTGGCATTATGCGCGGGCTTGAATCGTCGTCAACTGACATCAATGTGCTTTACCGATCAAAACTGGCTTGCCGAGCAAGTATCTTGCAAGACCCGTCCATTTCCGACTATATGAAAAAACTGTTTTCATTTGTGTGGGACCGGCTTCGCAATGCGTACAAGATGACATTGTCAGCCTACGACCGCTTTCTTGAACGCGGGCAAGGACCCACCGAAAGCCCTTGTATGATGCAACTTGTGCACACACTGAGCGCGGGTGCTTCTGACACGACGGCATCGTCTGCATCGTCGTCGGTGGCGTCTACATCTTCGGATGAGGAGCAATCAAAATGCAGCATCTGTTTTGACGCCGAGTCGACGATTTTGTGCTTGCCGTGCAAACACATTGGGTCGTGCGAGCCTTGCTTTAAGAAAACGTTCGAGTCGGCATCAGCATCGGCATCTTGCCCTCCGTGTCCGTTCTGCAAGACGCCGGTTGAAGAAGTACGTCAAATCACGTCGATAAAGTGCCCGTGTTGCGACAGTCCCGCCACGCGTGTTGGCGTGTGCCGGCATCCATTGGCATGTGGAAAAGCGGCTTGTCGCATTGGCGACCCGTCTGTTACGACAGCGGCTTGTCGCATTGGCGACCCGTCTGTTACAGCACCGGCGTCGGGTGACACCTTGTACTGCCATACGTGCAAGGAACATGTGGGGTCTTTTCATGTGTGGCACCAGTGATATGTGGCACAAGTTGGAACGTCTAAAATCGATTTATAAAAATTAAATCCATAAAATGACAAACAAGAATGTCTGGTGCTACATCTGAATTTGTGCAAAAACTGATGACGCTTATCGCCAAAACGGGCACAGGTCAGGTTCATTCTGACGCTCTGGCTAAACTTATCAATGGATTTGTAAGGTCGATTGACGTTGAAAAAAAAGCAGAAAAAAAAGCAAAGAAAGAAGCAAATAAAAACGGAAAGAAAAACATGAAAGAAAAGTCCGACATGGACAAGCCCCTCAATGCCTACATGCTTTATTGCATCAAGAAACGCCCATCTATTGTTGAGGTGCCTGAAAATAAAGGAAAGCCTCCAAAAGAAATCACGTCCATTCTTGCACGAGAATGGCGAAAAGAGCGTGACCAAAAGTCGCAATTTGTCGAGATGCTTCAACAAGAAGCGGATGAAGCGTCTTTAAAATACAAACAGGCAAAGGAAAAGGCAAACGAGACAAAAGAAAAAGACCCCTCAACTCCACTCAAAAAAGAAAAAGGGGAAAAAAAAGAAAAAGCGCCAAATGCGCCTAAAAAGAAAAAGGCTGAGAAAGCGCCTAAAAAGGCAAAGAAATCCGGAACCGGAGCAGCACTTGACTTTTCCGGGCAATAAACAACTTGTATTTTAAGAGGGATTTCCCTCATAAAATCGATTTTTTACACTTAAAATTGGGTAAAATCAGTTATTTGCCACTATGAACCCGAACGCGACCACGACCACGACCACTTTCCCTTCTCTTGCCCCTCCCGCCCCTCTGGGCGCGGGGGCTGTTGGAGACGACACTCCCCCACCTTTTCCTCCTCAAGGATTGTTGCCATTTGTAGTAACGTATCCATTGACTATGCTTAACCCGTTTGGCGTTGATCACATCCCAGCACCGATGCCCACTGTCGGTGTATTTGGCGATGGGACGGGCCACGTTGAGTTTGGCTGGCACGACGCAAGTGTGGCTGAGGAAGAATCGGAATCAGATTCCGATGATGAAGAAGAACATATGATTCCTTACATTTCTCTTGTGACCTGTCTGAATGACATCAACGCCATGGGAGACTTTCAGAAAAAAAAACAGTTTCTCAAAACGTTTTTGGGGCCAGGCAATCCTCTCGGATTTACCTTTACGGGGTCTTGTCCAATTGACGTGCAACATGAACGTTCATACGGGACGTACACACGAGGCATTTGCCTCTTTTACACCCGACACATTTCAAAAGGTCCTCACAACTGCGACGATTGCGATGTGTTTTGCATCAAAATGACCACCTACCTCAAGCTTTTGATCAAATACAAAACTCCACGCAAAACCGAGTTTTCGAAAGAAGACTACACGCAGTTGGACAATTTTTTTACACGGCTCTTTAATGCCATGCGTCTTGTAACATCGGATCCACGGTCGATCACCAAGCTTCAGGAGTACTTTGAGCGTGTGCCAAACTGGTTTGAAACGTTTCAAACCAAATTTGCAAGTGCAACGTTTGAACGTGACGCCGAGGACGACGAGGCCCAAGCCCAGGAAGAGAACGAAGAGGAAGAAGAGGACGAAAAACAGGCGTTTGCGACCGTCTTGACAATGGTTGGAAAAGACGTGGAAAAATCCGGAAAACCAATGCCATCCAAAAACTGCAAACACTTTGTTCTCAAGTCCTTTCAAACACTGTTGTGCATGACGGCCATTCCCAGCATCCTTCTTGCCATCCCACAAGGATGTGTCAATCCGTACGCGCAATACATTGAAAGTTTTGTCAAGAGCGTTGACGTCTACAAGATGTTGTACGCGTGTAAAGCTGGTATTCCGCAGATCGGTAACGAGTCTTCATCCTCTGCCGCCGCGGCGTCTGCATCCGCCTCATTGGACGACGAAGACGACGAGTCTTTTATGGGCACGTTTGACAAAGACGAAGACAACAACAACATCTTTTGTCTTGCTGCACGCCGTTGCAGTATGGCGGGAGAGACGGTAAACGTTGACGGTGTTGAAAAACCCTTTGAAGAGGTCGCAAGCGACCCCCAGTCCAAGAAAGAAGTGATGAAAGCGGTCTTGCAAATGTTTTTCGATGAAAGCATTGCTATGCACGTTGACCGACTCAACGATCTGACTGGCTACGAGGACATGTTTACGGGCGAAAAAGTCATCTTTACACCCGACATGTTCAAAGACTTGTTTGATGTTTACGTTGACCTGAAAGTGTCATCTTCCCCAAACTTTACACTTGTCGACGATAAATGCCTCGTCAAATTGGCATATCTGGCCGAATGCATTGGCGACAGAAAAATGGCCTTTCAGATCATTGGGTACTTTCTTTCTTACCGTTTTGAGTACATGGCTAAAGCGTGGAAGATTGAAATGCCAAAGCTCGATGAGGATCTTCAGATGCCGGTTCATTTTCTAACGGCCGAACAATGGCGCAAAAAATGGATGCCAGATGAACCCGCGCCCGCACCTGCACCCCAATAAGCGTGACGCGTGAGAGAGAAAAAAGAAAGAAAAAAAGAGAAAGAAAAAGAGAAAGAGAAAAGAGAAAGAAAAAAAGAGAAAGAAAAAAAGAAAGAAAAAAAAAGAGAAAATTTTAAGGAGGTTACCCTCTCTTAAAATTGATTAAAAAAAACTAAAAGAAGGAAAAGATGAGAAGAAGGAAAAGATGAAAAGCAGTATTTGCATCACGACCACCCCGTTGTCCGACGCCTCAAGTCGCGTTCGCACATTTGCAACCAATTGGTCGTCCTTTACGGTTGTTTACTCTCACAAAGACAACGACGTTTACACAAAATACGACTTTTCGGAATCAGTCTCGGTTTACGATATTGTCGACAAATTTGCAAACGAGTTGTGTTCTTTTTGTTTGTTTGAAGAAGGCACATACAATATGTGGACGGCAACGTTTGACGTGTCGGGCATTATCGCCCCTCCTGTCCATCGCCATATGAAGGATGGCGATAGTATCGTCTTTGCCAACACCGTCATTGAATATGTGTAATCCAGCCTTAGATCCTTGGATTCTTGGATTTGTTTTTGGTACCTCTTTTTGTGAAAAAGCTGTGTAAAATCGATTTTTATAGATTAAAATCTAAAAAAATCAGTAAGTTTGCCCGGTACCCAAATATGAGCACTTTCGTCAAGACCGTCACCGCCGAAGTCCTTGCTACCACACGGGGCATCTCTGCTATTCCAACCATCTCCTTGATGAAGGTTGCCCAGATTTTTCAAGAGTCATCTGTCGGCAACGAATTTGGCAACCCGTCGTCTGGAGGTGTTGATGTCCCAGCAGACGTATTGACACAAACATACAGCGCAACCGTATCAAGCGACGATGTCGTTGACGACATTGAAACACGCTGGCAAGGATGGACCGTCTCGCGATCTGACAACCCTTCTGTCAAACTGTGTCTTTGCACGGATTTCAAAGCTGAATGGGTTCACCCGATGGAACAGGGAGAAGTCGAGTTTAAAAACTCTGACGGATCGACTGTGTACGCACCCGCATTTGTGACGGAATCTCCGCCAGACTTTTTTCCAGGCACTGGCGAGGCCGTGCACACCTACCACGTGTACCGGTCAAGCACGGTGTTTACATTGTATTACAACAATGGCGCAATGATGCAATTCATCAAGCCAAACAAAGGTGTGGACATTGTTGGACCGAAAAACACGGGCATTTACACACAGTTGTTTGACGAGATTGACAATGGGCAAAAATTGGATTACCTCGATCCGGGCTACATTGTGATCCCGTGTTTCAAAGTACCGGAACAAAAGGTGTCGTTGCTTGACCGTCTTTCAAAATTTCCGTCGTTGTTCAACCGAGACGGGTCGTTTTTGCGAAAGATTTTGACCGACCCAAAGTCCGCGGCGCACCTTGAGAGATTTGATCTGACCACATCACTCACAGTGGACGAAAAGGGGACGCAATTTTCGTCGATGATGGAGGCGGATGTCGATATTGAGCGAGGGGGGTCGTGCAAAGTCGACTTTATCCTCGATAGCGCTTTTCTGTGGCGCATTGTGCATACAAGCAGAGCCGACCGAACCAATACCGTTCTTGTGAGCGGAATTGTCACGGATTTGGATTGAGAGAAAGGAGAAAAAAGGAGAAAAGACAAAAGGAGAACAAAGAAAGGAGAAAAAAGGAGAGAAAGACAAAAGGAGAACAAAGAAAGAGAAAAGTAGAGAAAAAAAAATTTTATAGGCGCAAGCCTGATAAAATTGAATTTAAAAATTGAAATTTGAAATAATAATAAAACTAAAATGGCAGGCTCGTTGTATCTTTGCATCAACGCGGTAGAGACCAAAAGCTTAATGTTTCAGTTTCCTCTGTCCATCATGAACACCGAGCGCGACGCATACATCGAGACGTTTCCAGAAAAAGACGTGGACTCCGAAATGTTGCGCCGTTTACAAGTGCGGATCATCGAAGCCGTGTTGCGTATTGTAAATGCGGACGATTGCGAAATGGTAACCCTTTATCCACGCAATTACTACATTATTGGTTCTAGAGGCGTTGAAACCGAAAACGGAACCTCGCCCGATTGCATCCCCATTTGCGATGCCAAACTGTACACGACCAATCACGTGCCTACACAGGTTCAGATTTATTTTACGCACATTCAGCCCCTAAAAATTGAATCGGCGTGGAAAAAAATAAGGGTAGAGTTGGGCAATGAATTCATTCAAAACGCACTTGAATTGTATATGGCAGACCATTTGGAACGTGGCGCCCAGTTTTGATAAAAATTCCAATAAAATTGATTTTAAAAGCTGAAATAATAATAAAACTAAAATGGCCTCGTCTTCACCATCGTCTACTTACCCCCCGTGTTTGTCTCGACGTTCGTGGAAGTTTGCGCATGTCGTGCCACGCAGTCGTGTTGAGCTTGAAAACATCGCACAAAGGATGCCCGACTCGGAGAAAGACAAGCGCAAGCAAAAGCTGTTTGAATACGTCGAAGACATCTATACACATTTTCTGTGCCGAATTGAATCGGGCAATGGAAAAACGCTTGAATACATGTTTTCATCGTTTGCCGATGCAAGCTATTTTGTGGATGTCGAAGCCGAGCTGAAAAAGTTGTTTCCAGACTGCGACGTAACATTATATACCAAAAATATCGAGCTTGACGATGATACGGAAACGCGGGTAAGTTTCTTTATACGTATTTCATTGTGAGAACGCGTTGTGAAACCGCGTTGTGAGAACGCTTTGTGAAACCGCGTTGTGAAACCGCGTTGTGAAACCACTTGAAATCGATTTTTTTTCAATAAAGAAAGAAAAGACTAAACATGTCGGCGAAAAACAAGTGCTTTTCTTGCAAAAAAAAGACGGGCTTGCTTGGCATTGAGTGCAAGTGCAAGCAGACTTTTTGCACATCATGTCGATACCCAGAGAAACATGGCTGTTCTTACGACTATTACACCGCCGAGCGTGAACTACTGCGCCTTCAAAACCCCAAAATATGTGCTGAAAAAATTGTAAAAGTTTAGGCTCAGGCACGGTCTAAAATTGATTTTATAGCTTTAAAAGCTACAAAATGATAAAAAGCCTGTCAGTATGCCCAACATTCCCTTTTACATACAATCAGGCACAAAGTACGTGGATTACTTTCCAGTTTACTTTGCAGGGCATCACATGCCAGGTACTGGCCCGGAACAGTGCATGCAATGCACCGAGAATGGATGCATTGACGGCATTTTCGTGGGATACTGTCTCAATTGTGCATTTAAATACAAGGGGTACCGTGGGATTGGGTTTTCTGGTGAAAATATGCTTGACGATTATACGACAAATAAAAACTTTTTTACGCACAAAATCATGTTTGTTCCACCTGACACTATTGCCACGTCGGTGAAAAGATTGAAAATGTTGAAAACATTGAAACTTTGGAAAGTATTGGGGGTACTGGGCATTCTTGGTATATTTGTGGGATGGCTGTGGTGGTGCAAGTGATGAGCGACGCCTAGAATTTTGGGCATTTAAAATCGATTTTTTGGTATTAAACCTACCAAAAAACAAGTTGTTGATTTGGCAAGAAAATGGAAGACGATTTGATTGTATGCGACATTTCCGACACGTCCGCGAAAAAAAACAATTCGTTTCTTGTACAAATGATTTCGTATCTTTTTGAGAAATGCCCCGATCTCCACCAGCTCAATGGTGAAAAGTCGCGCACCATCCGCGAAATGTTTAGTAGCCTCAAAGGCCGGTACTTGACCGTTAAAGGTCACATTCAAAGCGGAAAAACCAACTTTATGATTTGCGCCAGTACCCTATTTTTGCTATCGGGGTACTCGGTTGTCATTGTTCTTCGCAACAACAAGGCCGACCAAGAACAAATCCACGAACGGCTGATTTTATTTGAAAAAGAAATGAACAAGGCCATGTCGACATCGACACGTGCCTTTAAGGTGTGTCGCACGTCGTCTCAAGCCGTGACAGTTGAACAAAACAAGCCACGCATTTACCTAACACTTGGTAACGGTAGTTCTACACTGAAAATGTTAAAGGGCCTGACCGAACACACTGATACGGGAAAAGGCATTGCTCTCTTTATCGACGAAGTGGATTTTGTCGATTCATGCGATGGCACGCGCAAAAGCGAGGTCATTCCTCTTTTGAAACAGCATTCACATTGCATCTTTGGCGTCTCTGCCACCATCATGGATCCGCTTGGCAAAGAAAACGTGTATCCGGACGACATTATTTTGTTATCCATCTCGTCCCATTACAAAGGCATCCCGTCCATCCAAGTTGTCGAGATTGACACGTCTGATGTAAGCGCTGTTTATACTGGAAAAACGACCGATAATTTGTTTGAAACCGACGAAGGCTTGATGGACTTTGCAAAGATGTTTTCCAGCCAGAAACCGTTTACGTTTGCAAATGGCGTTGTTCATCCTCATATCTGTCTTGTCAATATTTGTCGCACAAAAGGTCCAACTGTTGAAGCACAAGCCAGACTTGCACGAAAGTTTCCAGATATGGTGGTGGTTGTTTACAACGGTGACGGCATCACGTACGCCTACAAAAAAGAAACGCTTGAATACAAGGGGACCATCTCGTCCATGTTGCAAATGATGAAGGACACGTTTGAAAAAGCCGTCCCAAACATTCTCATTTTTTCGGGCGATTTGGCGGGACGTGGCATCTCGTTTACAAGTTCGGATTTTAAATGGCATCTCACCAGTATGCGTTTGCTGGTTGCAAACCAGTGTGATGAGCCTGAACTTATCCAACGCGTTCGTTTGTGCGGTGTTTACCACGACGACGTGCCACTTACGCTGTATAGCACATCGGCGATTTTGTGCGATATCAAAAAAGCTTATTTTCGTCAAGAAGAAATCATCTGCAATTTGAAAAAAAAGAAAGAGAAAAAGCAGACGGACGAGACTGAGAAACAGTTGTGCAAAGACTTTATCGAGTCAATGTCTATTACCAAAGACAAATTTACGCGACGAAGTCCTGTTAAGGACAAAGAAGGCACAGAATTTCATTTTAAAAAGGTTGATAAAGAAGTCGGGTGGGATCTTGATGTCTATCATTCGCGCCAGTTGCCTCCCGATCAGGCATACAGATTGTACGGCATTGACGAGCCATCGACAACGGAGCGCAAAGCATTTGAAGACCAATTTGAGTCGGAAGAGGAAGAGGAAGAGGAGGAGGAAGATGAAGATGAAGTTTTCATCATTGTCAAAAATGACATTGTAAACCCCAAATATATCGGTATCTATAATGCCATCGTTGAATGCTTGAAAAAAGGTGGAAAAAGCAAATGGGTGTCTCGTGGAAGCATTCGCGAGGCGTGCAGAAATACGATTCAAGATGCACGCGAGATGGGTCAGTTACAGGGGAGGTATTCTGACGTGTACGAGGGAGAAGAGACGAGTGAAAGCAATGGCGTGATTTGGAAAAAAACTGGACGTGAATACGAATACAAGTTGATTTAACACGTTTTCACAAAATAGAAGCCATGAAATTTAAATTATTAATTAAATAATAAATGTCAAGTTTATTATTTAAACGAACCGCTAAACAAAGCCCTGGACGAACCGGTAAACAAAGCCCTGGACGAACCGGTAAACAAAGCCCCAAACGAACCGGTAAACAAAGCCCTAAACGAAGCACCAAACAAAGCCCTAAACGAAGCACCAAACAAAGCCCTAAGCGAAGCACCAAACAAAGCCCTAAAAGAAACGTTAAAAGAAACGTTAAAAAAAGCCCAGGGATCGATATAAATTCTGTTTTTGATAAAGTATACATTATCTCATTAGAGGATAAACATGAAAACTTTTTGAAAGTATCAAATCAACTTTCTCGTCTCCATATTAATCACTCTAAATTTCCTGCAATTGATGGAAGATGTCCTAAAAATACACCAGAAACGCAACAATGCATTGAAAATAAAACAAAACAGTTTGAAAAAGACTACAAGGTCGTCATTAATAAAAAACTGCCTTTATCAGCTGCATCTTTAACGATTGGAACAATCCTTATACTTCGAGAAATGATCGAAAAAGGTTGGAACAATATATTAATTTTAGAAGACGATGTTGTTCTTGATAAAAAATTTATTGAATTATTTCAACAGGGCATGTCCGAAATCAAAAAACAAAATTTTAAATGGGACATGTTATACCTTGGATGTGGCGGAGAATGCGGAATTAAAGGTGTTAGCTGGGATAAAACAAAAACTAATAAATACAAATCCACATGGGAGTATGAGAAATCTTCACCTATGGAACTATATGTGAGACATCCTTATGATTTACGAATACCATGTGAAGACAAAAAATGCAAGGCATTCAGTAAACATATAACACATGCAAATAAAGCGGGTGGCACATGGGGGTATGCTTACAGCATTGATGGTGCTAAAAAATTTTTGAAAACACTTTACAGCAAAAATAAAGGACTAACAAAAGTCGACGATCATATCGATCAATTATTAATGAAAACACATCAAGCTCACGGATTGTCTGTACTTGCATTTGATGAACCCATTATATGGCATGAATTTGGAATTGCTCAACGAGAAAAATTTAGTACAATTGATTGGTAGAATGATAGAATGATAGAATGATAGAATGATAGAAT
>Ga0114971_10001593_pt1 | contig 15433 bp, 13 predicted proteins | sample M_140625_MF_Meta_FD_87320 | JGI IMG/M metagenome (GOLD analysis project Ga0114971, IMG submission 87320) | Freshwater microbial communities from Lake Montjoie, Canada to study carbon cycling - M_140625_MF_MetaG | ecosystem: Environmental > Aquatic > Freshwater > Lake | place: Lake Montjoie... | reverse complement strand
GGCCTGCGCCCGGGTGAGAAGCTGTACGAGGAGCTGTTCCACGGCCAGGAGCCGCCGCGCCCGACCCGCTTCGAGGGGCTGCTGGTGGCCACGCCGCGTACCGCCGATCCGGCGCTGGTGGGCCGGGCGATCGATGAGATCGCCGCCGCCTGCCGCAGCGGCATTCCGCGCGCCGCGCTGACCCAACTCGGGCGGTTGGTGCCGGAGTTCGACCACAATACCGACGGTCAAATCCTTTGACCGCTGGTATCATCCCGCGTCAGCCGCGCCGGCGCAGCAGCCCGACCGCGCCGACGGCGCCAAGCCCGCCGGCCAGCATCCAGGCGCCGGTGGCGATGCCGCTGCCGTTCTCGCTGGCCGCCGAGAGGATGCTGGCCAGCGCGCCCGCGCCCATCTGGGAGGCGCCGATCAGCCCGGAGGCGGTGCCGGCCAAAGCCGGGCGGACGCTGATGGCGGAGGCAATGGCGCTGGGCTGCGTCATTCCATTGCCCACCGCGATCACCACCATCGGCAGGAAGAACAGCACGATCTGCGGCGGCCAGAGGCTCGGCAGCAGCAGGCCGAGCGTGGCCCCGGTCAGCGCCACCAGCGTGCCGATGCGGATCATCCGCTGCGTGCCGAGCCGGGTGGAGAGCCGCGCCGCGGTGAAGGTGCCCGTCGCCCAGCCGACCGAGATCAGCATCATCGCCACGGCATAGTCGGTGGGCGAATGGCCCAGGCGCTCCACGATGACGAAGGGACCGCCGGCCGAGAAGGCGAAGAACATGGAGGTGGCGCAGGCGCCGATCAGGCAATAGGCGCGGAAGGCCGGCTGGCGCAGCAGCGTCGCATAGGCGCCGAGAATCCCGCCAATCCCGGGCAAGGGCTGGCTTTCGCGCAGCGTCTCCGGCAGGCGGAGCTGGACCAGCACCAGCAACGGCAGGCCGAATACCAGGCAGGCGAGGAAGCTGGCGCGCCAGCCGAAATGCGCCTGCAGCACCGCCGCGATCACCGGGGAGAGCATCGGCGCCACCGACATCGCCGTGCTGACATAGCCAAGCACGCTCGCCGCCCGCTCCCGCGGATAGGCGTCGCGGACCATCGCGCGGCCGAGCACGAGCCCGGCACAGGCACCGAGCGCTTGCAGCACCCGGGCAACGATCAACCAAAAGGCCGAAGGTGCCAGGACCGCCGCGAGGCTGCCGGCGAGATAGAGCCAGAGGCCGATCAGCAACAGCGGCTTGCGGCCGTAGCGATCCGACAGGGGCCCGTAGATGAGCTGGCCGATCGCCACGGCCGCCAAATATAGCGTGAGGGTGAGCTGAATGGTCCCGTAGGAGACCGCCATGGCCACGGCCAGCGCCGGCAGGCTCGGGATCAGCATCTGCTGCGTGAAGGGGCCGAGGCCGGTCATCGCGACCAGCAGGGCGATGGAAGGCCGCGGTCCCGCCGGTGCCGCGCCTTGCGCCAAAGCCGGATTGGGTCGGTTCGGCGGCTCGGGCTGGGCGGGTGACGTCACCCGTCGCGTCTAGCCCGGACCTCGGCGGCGACGCCAGGGCTCGGCCCGCATGAAAGCCTTGTGCCACTGGGATCAGCCGAAGGCCGCCGCCAGCGCCCGTGCCGCGCGGTGCAGCGCCGCTGGCGCATGGCCGGAAAAGCCCAGCATCAGCGCCTGGCGCGGTGGCGCCGTGAGATACATGGGCGAGACTGGCCGCACGATCACGCCCGCCTGTGCCGCCGCTTCGGCCAGCGCGACATCCGAAAGCCCGGGCGCCAGCCCGGCCAGCAACTTCATCCCCTGTTCCGGCACTTCGGCCGTCAGCCGGCCTGGCAGATGCGCCGCCAAGGCTGCCGCCAGGGCATCCCGCGCCACCCGGTATTGCATTCGCATCCGCCGCAAATGCTGGGTGAAATGCCCTTCGGCCAGGAAATCCGTCACCACCCCTTCGGCCAGCGTCGCCGGGTGCCAATCGGTCCGCAGCCGGGCCGCCAGCACGGGCTCCAGCAGCGCCGGCGGCAGCACCGCGTAGCCCAGCCGCAGCCCGGGGAAGAGCACCTTGGAAAAGGTGCCGACATAGATCACCCGGCCGGCGCCATCGATGCCTTGCAGGGATGCCAGGGGGCGACCGGCGTAGCGGAACTCGCTGTCGTAATCGTCTTCCAGCACATAGGCCTCGGTCCGCCGGGCCCAGGCCAGCAATTCCAGCCGGCGCGGCATCGTCAGCACCGCACCGGTCGGGTACTGTGCCGAGGGCGTGACATAGGCCAGCCGGGCCGGCTCCAGCCCGGGGGATAGCCGAAGCCCCTGGGCGTCTACCGGCACCGGCACCAGCCGCGCGCCATTGGCTTCCAGCGCGGCGCGGACGGCGGGGTAGCACGGGTCTTCCACCCAGGCAGCGTCACCCGGCCGCAGCAGCACCCGCAGCACGAGGTCGATCGCCTGCTGCGCGCCGGCGGTCACCACGACCTGATCGGGATCGCAGCGCACCGCGCGCGCCGCCCGCAAATAGGCGGCGATCGCCTCCCGCAAGCCACGCGCGCCGCGCGGGTCGGCATAGCCGAACATCGCCTGGTCCGGGGTGGAGAGCCGGCGCAGCATCAGCGCGCGCCAGATCCGCTGGGTGCGCTCGTCCCAGCCGGTCCGGCCGGTATTGAAGGGCTCGCTGCCGTAATGCTGCGCGACGGGGGTGGCAGCCGGCGGCGCGGGCATCGGGGCGGGCAATTCGGGGATGGCCGGCAGGTCGCGCGGCACGCGGGTGCCGGCCCCGACCCGGCCTTCCGCCAGCCCCTCGGCCACCAGCTGCTCATAGGCCGCGACCACCGTGTTGCGGGCGACGCCCAGCCGCGCCGCCAGCCCGCGGCTGGGCGGCAGCCGCCCGGCCGGCGGCACGGCGCCCGAGAGGATGGCCTGGCGCAACTGCAGGTAAAGCTGGCGCAACACCGGCACGGGGCTGCCCCGGTCCAGGCCGATGAGCAGCAGCTCGGACAGGTCGGGCCGTGCATCCATGGGAATTGGACCAGTGGGTTCGGCCTGAATTGGCCCTCGCGCCGGACCAATCCTGGCGCTTCATTGCACTCCGACGCAACCCTTCTGAGGCTCACCATGCCCGCCACCGGCAGCTACCCCGTCACCGAACGCAACAAGGTCCGCCGCCTGCACGAGCGCGGCCGGCATGACCGTGCCAGCGTCTACGCCATCCTCGACGCGGCAATGCTCTGCCACATTGCCTATGTCATTGACGGCCAGCCGTACTGCACGCCGACCGCCTTCTGGCGCGAGGGCGATCACCTTTACTGGCATGGGTCCTCGGCCAGCCGGATGCTGCGGACCCAGAAGCCGGGCGTGCCGGTCTGCCTGACCGTGACGCATCTGGACAGCCTCGTGCTCGCGCGGTGCGGCTTCAACCACTCCGTCGACTACCGCAGCGCCATGTGCTTCGGTAAGGCCCACATCATCGATGACGCGGCCGAGAAGACCCGTGCGCTGGATGCCATGATCGACCGCTTCTACCCCGATCGGAACGCCACGCTCCGCCCCAGTACGGCGCAGGAGCTGAAAGCGACGATGCTGATCGGTATGGCGATTGAGGAAGCCAGCGGGAAGGTCCGCAACAAGGGCGTCGGCGATGAGGAAGAAGACTATGCCCTGCCGATCTACGCCGCCCGCTTCCCCGTCGTACAAACGCTCGGCCCGGTCGAGCCTTGCCCGCGCCTGCCGGCGGGCGTGCCTTATCCCGCCGGTCTTGCCGGCTTCACCCCGGGGCGCCGGCTCGATGAGCTGATGGTCGAGAACCAGAAGAGGCTTTATGGCGACGACTGACCTCGCGACCGCCACCGCGACTGATCTGGCGGCGCTGATCGCCAAGCGTGGCGCCTCTCCGGTGGAGGTGATCGAAGCGGTGCTGGCGCGCATCGCCCGCTGCGAGCCGCAGCTCAATGCCTTCGTCGCCCTGGATGCGGAGCGGGCCCGGGCGGCCGCGCGCGCCGCGGAAGCCGCGCTCACGGCCGGACAGCTGCTCGGACCGCTGCACGGCGTGCCGGTCACCATCAAGGACATGCAGGCGGTCGAAGGCCTGCCGACGCGGCGGGGCTCGCGCCTTTCCGATCCGGCCCCGGCCAAGGCCGACGCGCCGCTGGTCGCCAGGCTGCGGGCCGCGGGCGCCATCATCCTCGGCAAGACGACGACGACGGAGATGGGCTGGACAGCGGTCAGCCACAACCCGCTGACCGGTGCGACGCACAACCCCTGGGTCCATGGCACGACCTCGGGTGGCTCCTCCTCGGGCGCGGCGGCGCTTTGCGGCGCCGGCTGCGGACCGCTGCATCTCGGCACCGATGGCGCGGGTTCGATCCGCCTGCCGGCGCATTTCTGCGGCGTGGTCGGGTTCAAGCCGACCTATGGGCGGGTGCCCTACGCGCCGCATCCGAACAACGGCAACCTGTCCCATGCCGGGCCGCTGACCCGCACCGTCGCCGATGCGGCGCTGATGCTCTCGGTCATGGCCGGCGCGCATCCGGCGGACCACACAACGCTGGAGGGCAACCTGCCGGCCACGGTGGCCCCGGCCGAGCTGAAGTCGCTGCGCATCGCCTTCAGCCCCGATCTTGGCCACGCGAAGGTGGACCCGGAGGTGGCGGCGATCGTCACCGGCGCCGTGGCGAGGCTGGCGGCGCTGGGCGCGGGCGTCGAACAGGTGACGCCGCCTTGGGGTCCTGTGGGGCCGGAATTGGAACGTTGGATCTGGGGGCTTGCCATGCGCGCCAGCTTGCCGCGCGACGCGGCCATGGCGGCCGAGATGGACCCTGGCCTCGTCGCTTGCACGCGGGCCTATGAGGGGTTGAGCTTCATGGAGGCGCACACGACGACCGGGCGTCGCTTCGCCTATGCGGCAGCGGTCAATGGTTGGTTCGGTGAGACCGGCTTCGATCTGCTGGCGACGCCCGCCGCCTCCGTCGCCGCCTTCCCGGTCGGCCGGCAACGCCCCGCCCATTGGGAGCAGCATGACTGGGACTGGCTGACCTGGGCGGAGTTTTCCTACCCGTTCAACCTCTCACACGGGCCGGCGATCAGCATCCCGGTGGGTTTCACCGCCGCCGGACTGCCGGTTGGGCTGCAATTGGCCGGGCCGCGGCTGGCCGATGTCGCGGTGCTGCGGGCTGCCGCGGCCTACCTTGCCGCCCATCCGCAGACACGGAGTTTTGCGCCGCTTCCTGGCGCCTGAGCGACACCTGCGGTCAAGTTCTTGACCGCAAGTATCGGCTTTTTCGCCCCCCTCAAGCGCCGGCTGGAAACCTGTGGTTTCCCCCTCAACGCAGCCTGCTGGTGGCGCGCGGCACGAGCCAGGGCCTCGTGCCGTTGGCATTATCCCCGCTCAGGCCGCGGCCAGGATTGCTTCCACCACCTCTTGCACCTCCAGCGCCTCGCGCAGCGTCGCCAGCGGATGCGCCTCGCCGCGGGTCATCGCGGCGACACCGGCCAGTTGGCGCTTGAGAACCAGCGGTCGCATGCGCTCATTCGGCATGGCGTCCGGAGCTTCGGCCCATACGCCATCGGGGCCGCGACGCTCGGCGATCGACCAGTCCCGCAGGCGGATGGCGTCGTTCAGCGTCCACCGATTGCTGTCCTCCGCCGCGGTGGTGCCGACGCCGCCGCGCAGCGTGACCGGCACGCCGCTGGCGGTCAGGCGCGCGGCAATGGCGGTCTCGGTCCCGCCGCCATCGGGGTAGGTGACGCTGGCCGCCTGCACCACGAGCGGGCCAAGCCGGCGCCGGGTGAGAAACAGGAAGTGCGAGACCACCTCGCGGGTGAAGCCGCCCTCGGCACGGCGGGCCAGCCAGCTTGCCGCATCCTGCTGCCAGCCGCGCGGCCAGGTGGCGAAATCGGTCTCGATCACCAGGGCCTGCGGCGCCAGCGCCGCCTGCCAAGCCGCAAGCTGCCGGACGGCCGGCGAAGACGCCATCGGGAAGTTCACCGCGGCGCGGGCGCCGCTCGCCTCGGCGTCCGCGACGAAGGCCCGCGCCGCGGCAAGGTCGGTCGCCAGCGGCTTTTCCAGGAACACCGCGCGGCCAGCGGCCAGCGCCTGTCGCGCCAGTGGGATATGTGCGGCCGGCGGGGCGGCAATGTAGAGGCAGTCACAGGCGGCAATGACCGCCTCGGCCGAGGCCCGCATCGGCACCGGCGCAATGCTGGAAAGCCTGGCCGCGGCGGCCGGCGAAGGGTCCCAGACCCCGACTGGCGTGACGGATTCGGCAGCATGCGCCAGGGCGGCGCGCAGCAGCCGCTCACCCATGATGCCGAAGCCGATGATGCCGAGGGCGATGGGGGCGGGCATGGCGGGCTCTCCGACGTATCGTGCGACCTCTACCGCCGGCCTGGCGGGGATTCCAGCGGGCCATTGGGCGCAACGCGCCGGCCCCGGGGGATTTGACAGGCCGGCGGGCGCGGCGCGGAATACGCACCATGCCGCTCTTCGACCCCGCCGATTTCCGGCTTCCCCAAGGCCTGTCGCATGTCTGCGCCGGCGGCGAGACCGCCTTCCTGCGCCGCCACGACGCCGCCTTCGCCCGTTATGCCGAGGACAAATCGGCCGGCGCCGCCGGGCGCGATCGCCAGGATGCCGAAATGGAGCGCGCCCGCGCCCTGGTCGCCGCCGCCTGGGCCGCCGCCCCAGGCGATATCGGCTTCGTCGCCTCGGTGGCGGAGGGCATGTCGATGCTGGTCGAAAGCCTCGACTGGCAGCCCGGCGATGTCGTGCTGGTCGACCCCGACGAGTATCTCTCGGTGGTCGCGCCGGTCGCGCTGCGCCACCGCGCCGAGCTGCGCTTTGTCCCGATGGCGGAGCCGGAGGCAGTGGCGCGGGCCTGCACCGGGCGGGTGCGCATGCTCGCGGTCAGCCATGTCTCCTACCTTACCGGCCGGCGCTTCGACCTTGCCGCGCTGCGCCGCATCGCCGATGCGCATGGCGCGCTACTGGTGGTCGATCACACCCAGGCCGCAGGCTATCTGCCGATCGATGCGCCGCTGGCCGATTTCGCCTTCAGCGCCTGCTACAAGTGGCTGCTGGGGATGACCGGGACGGCGATCGCCTATTGGAACCGGGCGCGCCAGCCGGCTTGGGCACCGGCGACGGCGGGCTGGTTCAGCGTCGCCTCCATGGCCCGGCCGGATTACGCCGCCGGCCTGCAACTGCGTCCTGACGCGTTGCGCTTCACCCGCGGCAATCCGTCCCATGCCGGGCTCTATGTGCTGGCCTCCGCGCTGGACTACCTCGCGGGCTTTCCGAACATCGCGGCCCATGTGCAGGGGCTGACCACGGCGCTGCACGCGCGGCTGGCCGCGGCCGGCATCGCCTCCACCACCCCGGCCGATCCCCGGCTGCATGGCGCCAGCGTCTGCATCGCGCATCCGGAAGCCGGGCGGCTCTGCGATGCGCTGGCCGAACGCGGCGTGCTCGCCTGGAATGGCCGCGGACGCGTGCGCTTCAGCTTCCACGGCTACAACGACCGCGGTGATGTCGAACGCCTCGCTGGGGCGCTGCGCGGGCTGCTCGGCTGAAACGCATTCAGGCCGGTTGCAGCCGCACCTTGCGGGCCAGCGGCGGGAAGGTCAGGGCGATCGCCACAGCACCCAGCCCGACGAGGGCGGAGCCGATATACATCCCGGCATAATCGCCGAAGCGGTCGAAGATCCAGCCGCCAATCGCCGGCCCGGCGGCCATGCCGAGCGAGGAGACCATGGTCGCCGCGCCGAATACCGCGCCCATGATCCGGGCGCCAAAATACTCCCGCGCCAGCACGGCATAGAGCGGCATCACCCCGCCATAGGCGAGACCGAAGATGGTGGCCACGGCGTAAAGCTCGCCCAGGCTGCGGGCGCCGATGAAGGCGCCGATGGCGGCCGCCTGCAGCAACAGCCCGCCGGTCAGCACGAGCTTGGCGCCGAAGCGATCCGCCAGCAACGCGAAGATCACCCGCCCGCCGAGCCCGCCCAAGCCCTGCATCGAATAGACACTGACCGCGGTCATGGCCGGCACGCCGCAGGCCAGCGCATAGCTCACGGCATGAAAGATCGGCCCAGAATGCGCGATGCAGCACACCAGGAAGGTCGTCGCCAGCACCAGGAACGGCCGGCTTGCCAGGGCCCGGCGCAGTTGTCCCGGCGCCTGCGGCAGCGCGGCGGCGCCGGTGGGGATCGGCGGGCGGCGCAGCAGCAGGGCCAGCGGCAGCGTCAGCGCCAGAGCGGCCGCGGCCATCAGCGCCTGTGCCTCGCGCCAGGGATACCCCGACAGCAGCCATTGCCCGAAGGGCGCGACCACCATCGGCGCCATGCCGAGCCCGGCCGAGACGAGCGAGACGGCGAGCGCGCGATGCCGCTCGAACCAGCCGCTGGCGGTGGCCATCATCGGCGCGAAGAAGGCCCCCGCGGCCGCGCCGATGGCCAAGCCGTAGGCGAGTTGAAATTCCAGCAGGGTCTGCGCCCGGCTGGCGAGCAGCAAGCCCACCGAGAGCAACACGGCGCCAGCCAAGCCGATGACGCGCGGCCCGTAGCGGTCGCTGATCGCGCCCCAGACGAAGGAGCCGACCCCCATCGCCAGAAAGCCCACGGTCATGGCGGCCGAGACGCCCGCCTTGGACCACCCGGTATCGGCGATGATGGGATCGAGGAAGACGGCGAGCGAAAAGAGCGAACCCATGCCAACGCAGCCCAGCAGCGCACCGGCTGCCACGACCACCCACCCGTAATGGCGCTGCATGCGCTTCCCCTTGCCGGGCACATCATGGCCCTTCCCGGCATCCTGCACCCGGAAGGGGGGGAGAGGGCAAGGAGCGCAGGTTCTGACCGTCACGAAGGGGGGCGGTTTCAGTCAAGCACGATCGGCTTTAGGCTAGCCCGATGTCGGAGAAAATCGCCCCGGGCCGCCGGCCCCTGTTGTGCGCCGCACTCGGCGCGCTCGCCCTGCCGGGCCTCGCCCGCGCGGGCGCCTGGCCAGACAAGCCGATCCGCCTGATCGTCCCCTTCGGTGGCGGCGGGCAGACCGATATCGTCAGCCGGGTGACGGCGGAGGCGCTGAGCCTCCGCCTGGGCCAGCCGGTGCTGGCCGATAACCGCCCGGGCGGCAATGGCAATCTGGCGGCGGAGACCGTCGCCCGCGCCGCGCCGGATGGCTACACCGTGCTGGTCGCCGGCGCCGGCACCAATAGCGGGCTGAACGCGCTGCTCTATCGCAATGTCGGCTACGATGCCGGCCGCGACTTCCTGCCGGTTGGGATGTTCTGTACCACCGCCAACATGCTGCTGGTGCACAACTCCATCCCCGGCAACAGCTTCGCCGAGGTGATCGGCTGGATCCGCGCCAATCCGGGCCGGTTCACCTATGCCTCGGCCAGCGTCGGCGCCATCACCCACCTGATCATGGAGGATATCGGCGCCATCCTCGGCCTCGACATGGTCCATGTGCCGTATCGGCAGAGCACCCAGGCGATGGCCGATATGCTGGCCGGGCGCGTGCACGCCCGCTGCCTCGGCATCCCGGAAGGCGAAGCGGTGCGCGGCGCGCCGAGCGTGCGGCCGGTGGCGCTGACCACGCCGCGCCGCCGCCCGGAATGGCCGGACGTGCCGGCGATGGCCGAGACGATCCCGGGCTATGAGGCGAATGCCTATTTCGGCCTTGCCCTGCCGGCGAAATCGCCGCCCGAGGCGGTGGCGCGGCTGAATGCGGCGATGTGCGACGCCCTGCAGGACGATAAGGTGCGCTCCGCCTATGCCAAGGTCGGCGCCGATCCGGCGCAGCCCAATACCCCGGCCGAGTTCACCGCCCGCACCCGCAAGGATGCCGAACGCTGGGGCGCGCTGATCAAGAAGCTCAACCTCTCCGCCGAATAGGAATGACGATGTCCGAGACGCTTTCGCCCGAGCTGGCCGCCTGGGTCGGCCGCACCCGCGTGGTGGAGGAGGATGTCGGCCTTGGCCAGGTGCGGCGCATCGCCGGCATGCTGGACCTGGACCCGGCAGGATTCAAGGTGGGCGACCGGCTGCCGCCGCACTGGTTTACGCTGTTCTTCGCCGATGTCTCGCGCCAGGGCGATATCGGCCCGGATGGCCACCCGCAGCCCGGCGTCTTCCTGCCGCCCATCCCGCTGCCGCGCCGCATGGGCGCCGGGCGGCGGGTGCAGATCCTGGATCAGTTGATTGTCGGCGAGACCGCAAGCAAGACGGCGGAGGTTGCCGCCATCCTGCCGAAGCAGGCGCGCACCGGCTTCATCACCGTGCTGACCATGCGCCACACCATCCGCCGCGGCAGCCGGGTGATCGCGGTGGATGAGTTCGATGCGATCTATCGGGAAGCGGTGAAGCCGGGCGAGAAGAGCGGCACCAGCACGCCCACCCCCGCGCCCGCCGGCGCCGCCTGGTCGGTGGTGAAGCACCTCTCCTCGCCGCTGGTCTTCCGCTATTCCGCCGTGACCTGGAACGCCCATCGCATCCACTACGATGCCGATTATTCGCGCGACGTCGAAGGCTATCCGAACACGGTGCAGAATGGCGGCCTGACCATGCAGCTGCTGCTGGATGCGGTGGTGGCGCATACGCCCGGCATGCTGCGCGGCTTCACCGCCCGGCTGACCCGGCCGATCCATGTCGGGGAGACCATCACCCTGGCAGGCTCCGCGCCGGAGGCCGGGCGCGTGCGCGCCTGGGTCGCCAATGCCGAAGGATATGAATGCGCCCAGCTTGACTGCGAGTTCGCGTAATGGCGGGCGGACCGCTGGAGGGCGTGAACGTCGTCGACCTGACCACCGTGGTGGTCGGGCCGATCTGCACCCGTACCTTGGGCGATCAGGGGGCGAGCGTGATCAAGGTGGAAGCGCCGGGCGGGGATATCCTGCGGTATTTGGCCGCCGGCAGCCGCACCAAGGCGATGTCGGGCAAGTTCATCAACTTCAACCGCAACAAGCGCAGCATCGTGCTGGACATCAAGCAGGCCGAGGGGCTCGCGGCGCTGAAACGGCTGATCGCCACAGCCGATGTCTTCGTCTCCAATGTCCGCCCGGCGGCGCTGGCCCGCGCCGGGCTCGATGCCGCCGCGCTGCACCAGCTGAACGGGCGGCTGATCCATTGCGGCATCGTCGCCTTCGGCGCCGGCGGCCGCTATGCCGGCCGCCCGGCTTACGACCCCATCATCCAATCGCTCTCCGGCGTCGCCGGCACGTTTGAGCGGGCGATCGGCGAGCCGCGCTTCGTACCAATGGTCATGACCGACCACATCGCCGGCCTCGTCGCCGCCCAGGCCATCGGCTTCGCGCTGTTCCGGCGGGAGAAGACCGGCCGCGGCGAGAGCATCGAGGTACCGATGTTCGAGACCATGGCCAGCTTCGTCGCCAGCGAGCATCTGGGGGCGGCGACCTTCGAGCCGCCGGAAGGACCAAGCGGCGATGCCCGGCTGCTCTCCAAGGACTACCGGCCGCTGCCGACCAAGGATGGCTTCATCACCGTCCGCCCGAACGATAACCGGCAAGCCTTCGCCTTCTTCGACGCCATCGGCCGGCCAGAGCTGAAGACCGACCCCCGCTTCACCGACCCGCTGACCCGCACCCGCAACGCCGCCGACTATTTCGATGTGCAGGTGCAGGCGCTGGGCGAACGCACCACTGCCGATTGGCTGGAGATCTTCGCCAAGGCCGATGTCCCCGCGGCTGGATACAATCGCATCGACGATCTGCTGGAGGACCCGCATCTTGGCGATGTCGGCTTCTGGCTGCAGGACGACCACCCGACCGAAGGGCGTATCCGCCGCACCCGCACGCCGGTGACCTTCGGCGGCGGCATGCGCGACGCAACGCTGCCCGCGCCCCAGCTCGGCGCCCAGACCCGCGAGGTGTTGGCCGAGGCCGGCTACGCCGCCGAGGAGATTGCCCGCATGCTGGCCGACGGCGCCGCCGCCTGAGGAGAGAGACGATGACCATGCCCCCCTGGCGTTCCCTGCTGTTTGTCCCCGCAACCGCCGAACGCTTCGTCGCCCGCGCCCATACCCGCGGGGCGGATGCGATCATCCTTGATCTGGAGGACAGCATCCCGCCGGCCGAGAAGGCCGCCGCCCGCGCCGCGCTGCCCGCCGCCGCCGCCGCCATCAACGGCCATGGCACGGAAGTGGCCGTCCGCATCAACCGCGCGCTCGAACTCGCGGTCCCCGATATCGAGGCGGCGATCCGGCCGGAAGTCACGGCGCTGATGCTGCCCAAGATCATGGGCCCGGAACATGTGAAGCTGCTGTCAGAGACGGTGGCGGCGCGCGAGGCGGCGCTCGGCCTCCCCCTCGGCCGCACCCGCTTCATCGCGATCGTCGAGACGCCGCAGGCGGTGCCCAATCTGCACGCCATCGCCGCGGCCGATCCGCGCATGGCGGCGCTCGGCGTCGGCAGCGAGGATCTCTCGACCGAGCTGGAAGCGACGCCGGGCGGCGACCTGCTCTATCACTTCGGCATGCAGGTGGTGACGGCTGCGCGGGCGGCCGGCATCCTGCCGCTCGGCTCGGTCGGCGCCTTCGCTGATTTCAACGACCTCGAAGGCTACCGCGCGGCGCTGCGCCGTTCCCGCCGGCTCGGCTTCGCCTGCACCGCCTGCATCCACCCGCTGCACGTGCCGATCATCAACGAGGAATATGGCGTGACGGCCGAGGAGGCAGACCGCGCCCGGCGGTTGATCGCCGCCTTCGACGACGCCCTGGCCCGCGGCGAGGGCGCGGTTGCCTTCGAAGGCGCGATGATCGACCTGCCGGTGGTGGAACGCGCGCGCCGGCTGCTGGCCCGGGCCCGCTAGAACACGCTGCGTGCACCTGAGTTCACGCCGCATGCTCTAGAATTTTGTTTTCGGAGCATCTTCACGCGCCCAGACGACGCCGTCTGAACGTGATCTGCCCCAGGGAGAACGACAATGGACGCAACGCATGATCCGAAGCTGACGAGCTGGGTAGCCTCGGCCAACGGGCACCCGGATTTTCCGATCCAGAACCTGCCGCACGGCGTCTTCAGCCCACCCGGCGGGGGCAAGCGCGGGGGCGTTGCGATCGGCAACTCCATCCTCGATCTCGGCGCCGCGCTGCCGCTGCTCCCGGCGGTGCTGCGCCCTGTGGCGGAGGCCGCGGCGCAGCCGACGTTGAATGATTTCTTCGCCCTGGGCGCCGAGCCTCGCCAGGCGCTGCGCGCTGACCTCTCGGCGCTGCTCGCCGCCGGCAATCGTGCCCCGCCTGCGGCCCTCGCGGGGCTGCTGCACGAAGCCGCAGCCTGCACCATGCATGTGCCATGCGCGATTGGGGACTACACGGATTTCTATGCGGGCATCCATCACGCCCGCAACGGCGGCAAGCTGTTCCGGCCGGAAAATCCGCTGCTGCCCAACTATAAATATGTCCCCGTCGCCTATCACGGCCGCGCTTCCTCCGTGCGGGTCTCCGGCACGCCGGTGATCCGCCCGAACGGCCAGCGCAAGCCGGGCAACGAGACGGTGCCAAGCTTCGGTCCCTGCCGGTTGCTGGACTACGAAATGGAATTCGGCGTCTGGATCGGCCCGGGGAATGCGCCAGGCGCGCCCATCCCGATCGGTCAGGCAGCGTCCCACATCGCCGGCTACTGCCTGCTGAACGACTGGTCGGCGCGGGATATCCAGGGCTGGGAATCGCAGCCGCTCGGCCCGTTCCTGGCGAAGAATTTCCATACCTCCATCAGCCCCTGGGTGGTGACGCCGGAAGCGCTGGAGCCCTTCCGTATCGCCCAGGAAGCTCGGCCCGAAGGCGATCCGCCGCCGCTCGATTATCTGCTCGATGCCCGGGATCAGGCGCAGGGGGCGCTGAACCTGGATGTGGAGGTGCTGCTGCAGACGTCGCAAGGCGGGCCCTTCCGCCTGTCGCTGTCCAATACCCGCCATCTTTACTGGACCTTCGCGCAGATGGTCGCGCACCACGGCTCGGGCGGCTGCAACCTCAATCCGGGGGATCTTTTTGGCAGCGGCACCATCTCCTCGCCCACCGAGGACGGCTTCGGCGCGCTGCTCGAAATCACCTATGGTGGGCGCCAACCGATAACCCTGCCGAATGGCGAGGAACGGCGCTTTCTGGAAGACGGCGATACCGTGATCTTCAACGCCCGCGCAGCGCTGCCCGGCTGGGTCTCCATCGGCTTCGGCGAATGCCGCGGCACCGTCCGCCCGGCCCCGATCTAGGCCGCATGTTCGCCTATGTCGGCAGCTTCACCACGGCGCGGCGCGAAGCGCGTGGCGAGGGAATCGGCGTCTTCCACGTCGACCCGGACAGCGGCGCCTTCACCCTGCTGCAGACGCTGCCGGCCGGGGCGAACCCCAGCTTCCTCGCGCTGCGCGCTGATGCTCGCGTGCTCTGGGCCGTCCATGGCGACGCGGACTACGCGACAAGCAATGCCATTGACCCGTCGAGCGGCCTGCTCAGCCCGCTGAACCGCGCTGATTGCGGCGGCAGCAATGGCGTACGCCAGGCGCTGGATGCGACCGGGCGGTGGATGGTGGTGGCGAATTACGCTTCAGGCACCGTCGCGGTGCTACCGGTGCGCGCCGATGGCAGCCTGGGCGACCAGCACCAGCTTTTGGTCTTAGAAGGGCCGCACGGGCCGCACCCGGCCCAACAGACCAGTTCGCATCTACACGATGTGGTCATCGATGCGACGGGCACCTGCTGCGTGGTCCCGGATAAGGGGCTGGACCGGAGTTTTGCCTTCCGGCTCGATGCCACCACCGGGCAGTTGGCGCCGACCGGGGTTCTGGTGGCCGCCGCCGGGGCTGGGCCACGCCACATGGCCTTCCATCCGCAAGCCCCGATCGCTTGGGTCCTGAACGAATTGGACAGCACGATCACCACCTGCCGCTGGGACCCGGCCACGGCGACCCTCGCGGCCATTGCAACCTGCTCGACCCTGCCGGCGCATTTTGCCGGCACCTCGACCACGGCCGAGATCGCGGTCTCGGGCGATGGTCGCTTCGTGCTGTGTTCCAACCGCGGGCATGACAGCGTGACGCGCTTTGCCGTCGCGCCGGATGGATGTCTGCGGCCGCTGGGCTGGACCAAGGTTGGCCGCAAGCCGCGCTTCATCGGCTTCACGCCGCGTCAGCGCCTGCTGTGCGCTGCCGCGGAGCAGGGCGATAGCATCGATGTCTTCCGCTTCGATGCCGCGACCGGCGCGCTCGACTTCACCGGCGCCAGCATCCCTTGGCGCAGCCCGGCCTGCATCGTCTTCTCAGGGGAAGACACCTAGAGCGCGATGCGTTGAGGCGGAATCGCCGAAGGCGCTGAATCACGCGATCCAAAAAATACTAGAGCATTTTCACGCTGACTGGAATCGCGGGGGCTTCCGAAACGGGGTCGGTCTGTGATTCGTATGTGTCCGACCTTGGTTGGGGGATCGGGATGCTGTGGCAGCGAGGGAAGTTCTATTC
>Ga0114971_10001588_pt1 | contig 15469 bp, 5 predicted proteins | sample M_140625_MF_Meta_FD_87320 | JGI IMG/M metagenome (GOLD analysis project Ga0114971, IMG submission 87320) | Freshwater microbial communities from Lake Montjoie, Canada to study carbon cycling - M_140625_MF_MetaG | ecosystem: Environmental > Aquatic > Freshwater > Lake | place: Lake Montjoie... | reverse complement strand
GACTCTCGCAAAAGCCTGTTCCGGCAAGTTCATCTCCCTCGCTGACGACGCGGACCATCTTGACCGCTGTGCCGCGAGTGCTACCGTGGTGGCTCCCTCCGCTCGCCGAGGGGTTCCCTGGGGTTTTGTCATGGCCACGTCCATCCAGCAGATTACCGGTTTTCTTGACGCCGCGGAGCTCAAGTATCGAATCGACGACGACCTCGTCCGCACCGGCTTCAACACGAACACCTACCGCGACACCGACGGCGAGCCTGGCATCTCTTTGGTCATCGCGGTCGAAGAGGATGGTGAGTTCCTCAAGATCGTGGCCCCGAGCGTCTACAAGTATCTCGACGGCTCCCACAAGGCAGCGCTTTTCCAGGTGCTTCTGATGGTGAGCTGGGATACCAAGATGGTTCAGTTCGAGTACGACATGCGCGACGGCGAAGTGCGGGCGATCATCGAGTTTCCACTCGAAGATGCCCAACTCACCCAGAACCAACTTCTCAGATGCATTCACTCCATTGCCGCGATCGTCGATGAGAATCACGAACGGATCACTGCCGCGATGACCAAGGGAGAACTGCCGAAGCCGGAGAGTAAAGAGGATATGGCGGCATTGTGGCAGGAGTTTCAGTCATTCCTCGAACAGAAGCGTCGCGATGAAGGCAGCCACGGCCTTCCTGGGTAGGCTGAACGGACGATTCAAGCCCCAAAGGATCGTCGCCCATGCCTCGTTACGACCGCTATGCCCCTGACGCGATCGCCCTCCTGCGGGAGACCCAGCGCAGGGCAGCCCTGACGCCCTCCCTGGAGATGACCCCGGACTTGCTCCTCGAGGCACTCCTCGCGGGAGCGACGCCCCTCGCTCGAGCGATCCTCGCGACCAACTCGCTCGAGCCGCGGCCCGTGCCCAAGCCTGAGGCGGGAGGCCCTGCACCAGATTCGTCGAAGGTGACGCTCTCGGCAGCTCTGCGCAGGGATCTGGACGAGGCGGAAGCGGCCACGACCGACACCATCACCGCCTGGCACGTGGTGTCGGCGATGTGGCCCGAGGTACAACCACGGCTCGCCGAGCTCGTCACGGCCATCGATGGACGGCCGCTCGAGGGCGCCTTCCTGATGCCCCCGTTCACGCCTTCCGCATCGACTTCGGCGGCGTCAAAGCCCAAAATCCCGCGGCCACCCCTCGGCGGCATTCTCGGCGCCCTTGGGCGTGAGCTGGTCGCCGACGAGGCGGCTCATCCCATCATCGGTCGCGACCGCGAGATAAACGAGCTGCTCGCGATCCTCCTCAAGTATTTCAAGCCCAACGCGGTGTTGATTGGCGACGCAGGCGTGGGCAAGACCGCAATCGTCGAAGGGCTCGCCCAACGCATTGCCAGCGGCGAGGTGCCAGATGCGCTGCGCGGCAAGCGCATCGTCGAACTCCCCATGGGCTCGCTTGTGGCCGGCACCTCCGTGCATGGCGCTTTCGAGGCGCGGCTCAAGGAACTCATCGAACAGGCCGAGGCTGACGACAGCGTGATCCTGTTCATCGACGAGCTGCACCTGATTGTAGGCGCGAGTGGCCGCCCCGGAGCGCACGGCGACGCCTCCGACATTCTCAAGCCCGCTCTTGCTCGCGGCCGGATTCGTGTCATCGGCGCCACCACATGGCCCGAGTATTACGGCAGCATCGAGAGTGACCTGGCCCTCAAGCGAAGATTCGAGCAGGTGTGCGTCGATGAGCCGCCAGAGGCAGCGGTGGCTTCGATCGTTGCGGGCGTGATGCCCACGATCCTCGCGCATCACGGCCTCGAGGCGGACCCAGACATCACGCCACTGGTGATCTCGCTGTGCCGCTCCGAGCTGCCCTCGCGGCGCTTTCCAGACAAGGCCCTCGACGTGCTTGATCGCGCCTGCGCGAATGCCGCCCTCGCCGGGGCGACGCGGCTGGAGGCGCCCCACGTTCGCGGAGTGATCGCCGCGCTCGCGGGAATCGCCTTCACAACCGATAGCCCCGAATTCAACGACCGGCTCGCATCGCTCGAGGACCGGCTCAAGAAGGACGTGCTGCGGCAGGACGATGCCGTCCGCACGGTGGCCGACGTGGTTCGCCTCTGCAAGCGGCGGCTCGACATGCGCACCCATCGCCCCGACGGCGTGTTTTTGTTTGTTGGCAAGAGTGGCGTGGGCAAGACCGCGCTGGCGACGGCCCTGGCGGAGACGCTACTCGGCTCCGACAAAGCCGTGATTCGGCTCGACATGACCGGTTTCACGGAGCCGCACTCCGTGAGCACCCTCCTCGGCTCTCCACCCGGCTACGTCAACAGCGACGAGGAGCCGGCGTGGCTGGAGCAGCTTCGGCAGACCCCCTCGGCAGTCCTCCTGCTCGATGAGTTGGAGAAGGCGCACCCGGAGGTCACAAAAGTGTTTCTGCGGGCATTCGACGAGGGGAAGCTCGCCGACGCCCGGGGCAACGAATACTCGCTCGCCAATGTCACCGTGATCGCCACGTCCAACGCCGAGGTCGACCTGGAGACCGGTGGCTTCGGATTTCAAGCCAGTCCCCAGAACGAGCATCGGCGGTGGATCGCCGGGCTTCAGGGCTACTTCGCGCCGGAGTTCCTGAACCGCTTTGATGAGATCGTGCCCTTCGAACCGCTCACCGTGGGCGACCTGGGCATCATCGTCCGTGACAAGATCGTCCCTCTGGCCGACCGCAAGCTGCGAGCCGACTTCAATGTCTGCCTGACGGTGACCGATGCGGGCATTCGCCGGCTCGCCGAGTTGGCCGATTCGAAGGCCTTTGGAGCCCGTGAGCTCGAGCGTGTGTTTCGCAAGGAGGTGTTGATGCCGGCCGTCGACGCCGTGCACGCGGCCCGCGCTTCGAATCCCACTTCCGGCGGTGTCGTCGTGGTCGACCGTGACGCAGAAGGCCGCCTCACGGTGGCCCTGCAGCACCCGCCTGGCTGACGCCGGACCGGGGCGACCCAGTGATGCGTTGTTGGTGCGCACGAATCGACGAGCCCGCGTTACTCACCACCAAACGCCACGAGCCGCGCCGTGGCCGATTGCCCCCGGCTCGTGGTATCATTCCCCCCGCTGAAGACTCACTGCCTAGAGGCACCTGGCGGGTTACGTCGCCTCGCGCGACATGCCTCACGCTGGCAAGCCTGAATCGCGACCCGGCCCCGATCGTGAGTGAACCACCCGTGCACTACGTTGCCTTCATCAGTTACAGCCACGCCGATTCATCGGTCGCAAAGCGACTTCACGCCTGGCTCGAGTCGTATCGAATTCCCGAACGCTTGGTCGGCCGGGAGTCGCCGCTTGGCCGCGTACCGCGGCGACTGCGCCCCATTTTCCGCGATCGCGAAGAGTTACCGACGTCCGCCGACCTAGGCGAACAGATCGGTGCCGCTCTGCAGGCGTCGCAGTGCCTGATCGTCATCTGTTCGCCGCGGGCAGCGCAGTCGCGATGGGTGAACGAAGAGATCCTCGCATTCAAGCGGCTCGGTCGAGCAGGACGGATCGTCTGCCTGATCGTGGACGGTGAACCGAACGCCAGCGAGAGGCCGGAGAACGCCGCGGCGGAGTGTTTTCCGCCCGCCCTCAGGTTTCACATCGCTGCCGACGGGTCGCTCTCTACGACCCCCGCCGAACCGATCGCCGCCGACATGCGTCCGGGCAAGGATGGGAAGCGCGACGCCTGGCTGAAGCTCGCCGCCGGCATCGCGGGCGTGGGATTCGACGAACTCAAGCAGCGGGAGTTGCAGCGGCAGCTGCGCAGGGCGCTGGCCTTCTCCGCTGCATCAACAGCGCTGTTGGTCACGATGGCAGCACTGGCTCTCATGGCCTTCCTTGCCCGCCAAGACGCCGTGCGGCAACGCGCCCTGGCCACCCAGGAGCGCGACCGCGCCGAGGAGAACTTCCGCGATGCCCGAGCAGCTGTTGATCGCTTCTACACGAAGGTGAGCGAAGAGCAGCTTCTCAAGGCGGAGGGCCTGCAACCGCTTCGCGCCGAACTCCTTGGGGAGGCCCTCGAGTACTACCGTCGCTTTCTCTTGCAACGGAAGGATGATCCCGAGTTTGCCTTGGAGGCAGCCATCGTCCAAGGCAACGTTGGCGGCATCCTCTCCGACGTCGGGGATCCGGAAGAAGCGCTGGCGGCCGCCCGTGCGGCGACGTCGGCGCTCGAGCACCTTCATCGCTCTCTCCCCGACGACCCCAAAGTAACGAACGCCTTGTCGGAAAGTCTCGGCAACGAGGCGGTCAACCTCGACCGCCTCGGCCGCGCAGAGGAAGCGCTCGCAGCCCACACGCGAGCGATCGAGTTGTACAACCAGCTGCCTGCCGACTCGCCGGATCGCACAACCGTGGAACTCCAGCGTCTCTTGAGCACCAAGGGGGCTTTCGAGGCCGCGCTTGGCCGATTCACCGATGCGGCCGACTCGTACGAGCGCAGTCTCGCGGCAGCGGACTCCGCCGAGAAAGAGTTGGCCCCGCTGGGCATCGGCCTTGGGCCTGCGGCCGGAGGCCTCGTGGTGGTTTCCGTTCAGCCCCATTCGCCGGCCGATGCCGCCGGCCTTCGGGCCGGCGACACGATCACGAGTATCGCCGACGTGTCCCTCGACGATCTTGCCCGCATGGCCGACGTGCGGACTCGCATGAAAGCCGACGACGCCATGGACGTACGGCTCGTGCGCGATGGAAAGCCGATGCAGGTCGCCCTCACTCCGGTGCACCTCGGTAACTTCCTCGTTGCCTCGACCAAGTACAACCTCGGCTATCTCTACCTCCAGCGCCTTCGACAGCCGGAGAAGGCCAAGCCATGGCTCGTCGAGTCGGTGGAAGAGTATCACCGCGCGCTCCTACGGGAGACGTCGGCAGCCCCGCACATGCGGGAGGGGCTCGCGTATGCGGCGGGCGTGCTCGGCACGTGCGGATATCAGCTTGGCGACGCCGAACTGCAGGAGCGTGGCATGCGCGAGGGTGTGGCGGCCTCGGAGGAAAACGTCCGCGCCAACCCGCGGGTGCCCCGCTACCGCACCACGCTTGCGATCAATCTCTCCAATCTCTCGACGCTGATGCAGCGCAATGGCTCTCTCGAAGAGGCCGCCGAGTGCTCCCGCGAGGCCGCTGAGCATCTTCAGGTCGCCCTCGACAGAGGCGGCAATCTCCCGAGCGATCGGTTCCAGTTGTTCCAGGTCCTCTTGAATCTGGCCAGCATCACGAGCGAGCTGAGCGGCCCGGAGTCGGCCCTCCCCATATACGACGCCGCATTACGGACGGCGGAGCCTTTGCGTGATCGTACCGATCTCCCGCATCCGATCGAGATTCCCCTTGCGCAACTCCATCGCAACCATGCCTCCAGCCTACGAGAGACCGGCCGCGACAAGGATGCGCTGGAGGCTTACGAAAGGTCATCACGGCTCTATCAGAAAGCCATTTCCGAGGCTCCCTCGGCACCCGTGTGGTTGCTTGAGCAGGCCGCCACGCTCGAATGCTGGAGGGCCTCGCTGCTGTGCGGACTGGACGGCGAACAGGCCACAACGCGCGCGATCGATGCCTTCGAGGCGCGCTGCGACGCGCTCGCGGCCCTCCCCGACGGAGCCTCAGCAGCCCTCCGCGCACGAGCGGCGGCCGTCGAGGCGTTCGCCGACGCGGCGACAAGGCTTCTGCCGGCAAACCGCCCGGGGGGCGACGCGGCCCTCGGCCTAGCGGACATACAGTTGAAGAAAGTTGAAGCTGCCGGCCTGGCCGCGGCAGACGATCCAGCCGTGAGCCAACTCGTCGAAGAGACTCGCATGCTGGTGCGCGGAAGCCGCCTGAGAGCCGGCCTCTGCTCGGACGATCCCGCGTCGGCGTGGCGGGTATTCGAGGATTGCCTGGATGCTGAATGCCTTTCCAAGCTGCCGCTCGAAGTGCGCCTGCATCTTGCCGCAAGCCTGCTCACGGCGAACGAGCAGGCTGCTCTCGACCGCGTTGTGGCGTCCGTCGGACAAGATGCCGAGCATGATGAAGGAGTCCTGCCGCGCGCCAGCAAACTGCTCGATGCCGTACGGCGTTGCGGCGTGCCAGGCGAGGTGCTTGACCAACTCGATAGGATGCTGCAGTCGCTTCCCCGGCCCCGCGAAGACCGCTAACGTCCGACGGAAGCATCGCCACAAAGCTCCCCGACACATCCGGCTTTCAGCTCTCAGAGCGATTGAATGTCAGCCGCCCAGGCCGGGCAATGACTTACCGCCCTGCAACGCCTGAGTCCGAGCGAGCCTGTCGCTCACGCCGGTCTCGCTTGGCATGCCAGGCCATACCGGCACGATACCACTCCGTATCGGTCAGTCGGGGCTCACTTACCCGCGTGCCCGCAAAGGCAAGTCGCTCGGAGAGCCTCTTGCGGAGGCAGTCGAAAACCTGAAGGCGACCAAGCCGATGCCTGTAGGAGAGCGCGGCGCCTCCGACTGCGGCAGCCCAGACAGCGACCAACAGAAGAGGGGTTGGCACGCAATCCCCGGTCGTTTTCCTCATGGATGGGAGCATGGTGAGGCCGAGTCCGCCTGCTGTAGCGAAGAGCACCCAGAGGTAGCCGCCTCTTGTGGTGCGTCCGCAGGCAGGCACCGCGGCGACGACGAAGATGCACGCGACTCCCAGAAAAATTGAAGGGGACTGCACCCACGGCTCTGGATTCGATTGGTACACCCCATATCCCGCGAGCAACGCCGCGAGCGGCACCATTAGCCACCCTCGCATCGAACGAATGGAACCGGTCACCGCCAGAAGGGTGGACGTGATAAGCGCAGCCGGTAGGTACACGGTGAGATGGTGCAGCACGTGCGTCGATGGCAGCTGAACTCCGGCCAACACGCAAGCACATAACACCGCAGCAAAAGCCGGAGGCTTCATCTTCGGCGAGATCAGGTCGGCCGTCGGCATCAGCATACGAGCATAAGAAGCACGGCACACGCTGACTCCCGCACCATGAGCGGCCATTGCTCGCTCGGCAGCTGACCGGAGACCACTCTGAGCAGCACATCCAGAATAACCGCCACGATCGCGAACAGCGGGCCCAGCACGACCGTCGTCGCCGAGGGCCGTCGGCCGTACAAACCCAGGCAGACGGCGGGCACCACCGCAGCCGTCATGAACGCGGCGAGAAGCGCGAGGGCGTTACCAAGCTCACCACGGCTGTCGCCGCCTTGGAACACATGTTGCGTCAACGCCACGCACACCATGACCGCCGCGCCCACCAGCGCAAACCAGGTGACGAGATCGAACCGATTCATTATCTGCTCGGACTTCGTCGAGGCGGTCTCCGCCGCGCGAAGAAGGCTTTGGTTCGCCATGCGACAACGGTGAGCCACGCCTCGAATCTCGTTCTCCGCGGCCACCCAGCGATCCTCACGGGCGCAGCGATCCAAAACCCTGCGCAAATCGGCTAACTCCTCGCGAAACTGCAATGCCGTCGCCTTCAACTCACCCAGCCCCGGGTGATCGGAAATCACCATCTGAAGCTTAGCGAGGTCGTCTTCCACCGCCTCGGGGCCGACGTGCTCGATGAGCGCGAGAACCCTGGTCCGCGCACGCTCGAATGCGTCGAGTTTCTTCGCGAGCGCTGGCTTGAGTTGAGCAAGATCGCGAAGTGGCACATTCTTCATCTCGCGGGCTTCGATCAGCTCCTTGATGGCGTGCCACCGATGCTGTTGCACGAGCAAGTCGACCGCCTCACCATCCGCCACTGGCCGCGGCGGCGAGGCCTCGGCGACCCGGCCGCCCGGCGCAGCCCCGTACCCGCGTCGGCCCATCAACAAATCGAATGACTGCACCACCGTCTTCAGGCACCGATCGTAGAGCGACGGCGCCACCGCAATGGGCTCCGCATGGTGGAGCAGGTGCTCGACGCTGCTGACGACGGTCCTGAGCGCATGCTTGGTGAACGGCCTGGCGTCAAGCCACTGGCTGCGACTTAGCTCGAGCCTGAGGGCGGCACCGGGCTCCACGGCCGCAATGCGCACGACCACGATCGGCATTTGGCGAGAGAATGCCTGATGCACCTCGGCGGGAATCACGTGCGACTTGTTGACGTGCCCCGAAAACACGAGCACCATGACCTTGCTCGCGTCGATTGCATTGATGATTTCCTGCGACCAAGTGGATCCCGGCTTGATCTCTCGCCGATCGATCCAGCACTCGATCTGCTTGCTTTGCAGCGCTCGATGGATCGCGTCAGCAACGCGTTCGTCTTTGCGCGAATAGCTGATGAAAACTTCGTGACTGGCGGACTGACTGGCGGCGGACATCGGTCTCGCGCAATCCTTCAAGAGCAACACCTGGACGCGTCGGACCGACGCAACAAACAGGATGAGGGGGATACTGTAGCCACTTTGGGGCGACCCTGCATTGGGGGGATAACAGGCTCCGGGAGCGTTGGGGCGCCCCTCGGTAGTCGATGCGGTGGGCTGCACGGGATCTACGCACCGTTGGCCCCGCGGCGGCCTGGCATGCCAAGCACACCCGTCGTCGACGCGGCAATCGTCCGGACCGACACACGGCCGACTCCGCACCTCCGGAGCCCCGAGTCGGTTTGACAGTCTCCCCCCTGTTGGTACCTTATATTCCCACTGCCACTGGTGAGGGGTTGTTTACGGCCTTTCTTTGGATCTCGACCCGGTATGAACGTGGTTCACAGCCCCCCGTCACCGCGCAGGATGCTGGCTGTGCTGCTCGCCATCCTTGGGCTGATACCTCCCTTCAGTGCCTTGAGCGCTCCGTTGGGTGAAGTTCGTCTCGCGCTCGTCAAGCAGCCGCCGCCGCCGCCCGAAAAGCAGGGGCCGCGAGTGGCCCTGTTTCTGATCGACTGCAGTTGCTCGATGCACAGCGGCATCCAGTCAGCCGATGCCGGCCCGGGAAATCCCCGGAGGTGGGACGAGGTCCGCAAGGGGCTGCGACTGGTGCTCGAGCAACTGCAGCAGGCGTCGCCGGGAATTGAGGTACGGCTACGGTTCTTCGCGACGTCGCTCGACTGCCTCCCGCCGGCACGGGTCCGACTGAACGTGCCGTCCGACGTCGATGCGTTGATGCACGATGTGCCGTTGGCTCCGCCGGAGAAGGGTGTGACCGCTCTCTGGGACTCCGTGGTCACGTGCATCCGCGAACTGCGACGAGAGAACAAGGCAAGCCCGCTCGACTACTGGCTCTTCGGAGTATTTGGCGACGGTGAGAACAGCCCGAGCGGCGGCACGATGGTCTCTGATCGTGAACGTGACGCCCAGTTGGCCGACATGCAAAAGGAGGGAGCCAAGCCGCCTCTCGTGTTGATCGTTGGGCCGGAAGCCGCCGCCGCCGCCAAGCGGGGCATGTTCGGCCCGATGGTCGTGGTCGACATCGGAAAGCTCCTGCCCGAACCTCCCAAGAAGCCTAAGGATCGATACGCGCTCGCCCTTGCGGATGGCCAGCCGCCTGGAATGTATCTCGACGTGCCCGCAAAGGCCGGCAGACACAGCCTTTCGGTCGTCGTCAACGGCCCACCCGATTCGCTCAGGCTCAAGCCCACGGTCTCCGGCAATCCGCCCTGCACCATCTCACCATCGACGCTCAAGGTCACCAGCGGCTCGCCCGCATCGCTGGAACTCGATTTTGGCAAGAGTGTCGATGCCGCGGCGAATGCGTCGGTTCGGCTCGACTTTGCCGCTGAACCTATGCAACCCGACTCGTTGGACATTGACGGCGCCACCTCGGTCACATTCACGTTCAAGGCGGACGGCACGCTTCCACCCGAGAAATGGACGCTGGTGCACGATCCTGCCGTCAAGCGCGGCGGCCGTACATCGTTTACAGCGATTCCAGGCTCGGCAACGTCACAGCAGTGGGTTTTTCGCGGGCCGAACGGGGTCACGGAAGTAGAAAATGTCCCGGCGAACCAACCGGTCGTCAGCCACACGTTCAGCGTTCCCGGCATGTGGCAATGCGAGTTCACCTGCGTCTCGGAAGCGGGCGACAAACGATCCCGCAAGGCGGAGCCGATCGAGTGTGTCGACGCCGACTTCACCATGGATCCCCCGGAAGCATCGGTGGGACTCGGCGAGGAGATCGGATTCACGATCAAGCCCACGTCGGAAGCTACCGCCAACTACGCCTGCTTCCTCGACGCCATGCCGCTTGTGACCGCGGGCGATGGAACGAGGGTCGTTGTCCCGAAAGGCATGCTCGATCAGTCGGGCCGTCACGTGCTCGCAGTCGTCGCCCGCAGCAAACTCGGCGGCTTCGAATGGCGCCACGAAGTCCCGATTAAGGCCCTTGCCAAGCCCCAGATCGGCGTGATACCAACGGATTTCGTCGAAGGACGGGTGGACATCCCCTTCACCATCAAGGTGGCTGGTGACGTCGGGGAGTCGGTGGACGTGTTCGCCAACGGAAAGCACATCGACAAGTATCCGGTCGTCTACGCAGACGAGAAGTCAGACAAGTCGTTCGAGGCCCGGATACCAGCAGCCGATATCTCTGACCCCCAGGTTTCGGTCGAGGTCCGTCCCGCCAAGGAAGGTTCGTGCAGGCCCGGCATTGCAATCCTTAAGGGGCGGCCCGCCAGCATCCACGCCGCCCTGAAGAGCCCGCCTCCGGGAAAACCAGTGAGAGCGGGCACCGCCATCGTCCTCGAACCCGTTGGCGACCATGCCGGTGACGTGGGGGACGTGCAGTTCGCCGTCGCATTTGCTGCGCCGGGCACGCCCCCGGAGAGCGACTCGGCCCTAGTGGCATCCAAAGCGGGCAACTGGACCATCGCGATGCCGCCGTTCCCGCGACTCGGGCCGGTGGACGTGTACGCGAAGCCTCAAGGCGGACGCCTCCAGCCAGAAGTGTTCCCGGAAGGAAAAGATTGGGAGAAGATTAATAGCTACCGCGTCGTGGCGGCCCCGAGGCCCGTCGCATACGTGTTGTCCGTTTTGGGGCTCCTCGGCGCTCTTGGCCTGCTCTGGACATTTCTCTCCGGCAACGAGGGCCGCACCTGGAGGCTCGAGACCTCCTTCACCGACCCCAAGTCGCCGACGAACGACATGGACGGCGGCTTCATCCCGGTTGGAAAGCGGAAAAAGCGGCCCTCGTCGCTGACGGCCGATGGCGGTTTCGTGCCCTACCAGGGCTGGAACTGGTGGCCCCGATTCCTCGGTGGCAAGCATGCGGCGATACCGATGTGGGTGATCGCCGACCGAAACGCAGACGATCCCCGTGCCGCATGGCTCACCCAGGCCACCCTCAAGTCGCCCAACCACGTCATCAAGATCATCGGCGAAAGCCCTGACGACCCCTTCCTGCAACTGCCGACCTCTGACTGGGGCTGGATCGACCCCACGTCGCCTTACGATCCGGTCCATGCGGGCCGCGAGTCGTTCAGCCGCACATGGAAGTTGACCATGCCCACCACATCCGCAAGGCCCGGTGGCTCACTCTGGCTACGGATGCGGCAGCGGCCGCTCGGCCACCCCAACGAACTCTGGATCTTTTGGGGGACGGCCGCGTGCGCCCTCGCCCTCGCTATCTATCTCCTCAAGCATTTCCACATCTTCTCGTCCCTCTGAACTGGAGACCTGCCATGTCGACTGATGCGACTGTTGCCGCCCCCGAATCCCGGCTCCTCGTGGGCATGGGCGGATCGGGAATCAAAACACTCGCCAAGTTCGCCTCGGTGCTTGCACAGCACCGCGAGGAAGCAGCTAGTTCAGAACTTTTCATGGCTTACCTGCTCGTCGACACCGACGGTGGAGACCTGCGCCAGTATGAGCGGCAGATCCGCGAGACCTACTCCTACGTGCACCGCACGCCGATCATCCACACGGTTCACCTGAGCGCCGACATCACCGACTTCTCCGCTTTCGTGGCTTCCCGCATGCACAAGGCGGGGCATCACGAGCGACTCAAGGAGGCCTGGTGGTACCGCACGGATCGCGAGAACGCACCGTTCACGGCGACGAACCTTAACGACTCCCCAACGAGGGGCGCGGGGCAATGCCCGCTTGTATCGACGTTTCTGGCATGGCACCAGATGCCCGAAATCGAGCGGTCGATCGAGCGACTGCTCGACGAATTGAAGGGTAAGGCGACGAAGGGTGCCAACGTCCAAAACTGGACGCTCGACGTCGCCGTGATCGCCGGCCTCGCCGGCGGCACGGGCCGCGGATGCTGGCACCTCGTTGCCTCAAAGGTGCGCGAGGCGCTGCGGAACCTGAATCGGCGGCCGAAGCCCGTGGGATACTTCTTCGACGCCACCACCTATCAGCGCGACGTGATGAACGGCAGCGTGGTTCAGGCCACGAAGATGCGCGTCAACTCGATCACGGGAGTTTCGGAACTGGTCGGCTGGATGCGGAACGAGTTCGAGCGCAACGACGACGTGCCCCGGGTAGGATTCCGGCTGCCGAGCCTCGAACGACCCGACGATGAAACCGCCGACTGCATCGACGCGGCGAGAATGACGAGTAACGTCCGCGGCGAAGAGCTTTCCGACGTCACCGGCTTCGCGCCCATCAGCAAGGCGTTTCTGATTTTCGCGTCCGGCAAACAGGGCACGCTAGGCGACTCCACCGCCTACCACCAGGCCGTGGCCAACGCGCTCTATGCGCGGATGTTCAGCACGATTGGTGGCCAAGATATCAACGAGTCCAGCGGCCTAGGTGGACTTGGTGCTGCCACCGTCAGCGTGCCAATCGCGGGCATAAAGCGTTACGTTCACGAATACGTGCGAGAGTTCCTGCCGCGTCAATACGCGCAGTCGGCAGACAGGGCCGAGATCAAGCTGATCGTGGACAGCGCCGTGGGCTGGCTCGACGTACCCGAAGTCGTACCCAAGAAGGCGGACGTCGCCGCCGACAATGTGGTCCAGCGGATCTATTACGCCGTCCGGAGCCGGCTGTCAGCGCAGATGAAGAATCTCGCCGAGCATCTCACAGAGCGGGAGTACGAAGACGCGGAGTCGGCCTGCAAGCAATTGTCTGCATGGGCCGACTCGCCGGACGGTACGTCGCACGTCGTCGCTTCTGCCATGCAGGAAGTGATCGAGCGGCTCTGGGGACATCAGGCCAGCCCGGATGTCAGCACGAGCGACGGCCTGCTGCGAAACATGGGCGTCGTCGATCGCCTCGACCACGACGACTTCTTCCAGATCTTCGGCGGGAACTCGAAGGTAGCCAAGATCAATCCACTCGCGGAGGGGCTCCGCCGGCTGCTCCAGCGGCCGGAACTCACTCTCAAGGTCGGCCCGAAAGATGCCGAGCAGATTCAGCGAGTGGCGCTCGATGGCTATGGCACGAAGCAGGCCGTTGCGGCTGCGCTGGTGCTGCGGCTGCGTGACATTGCAGACAATCTCTCCGCACGCGTCTCTGACTCGGTAGCGCAGGGGCAGTCAGGCTCGGAATCTCCAGTCGCCGTGCTCGAGCGGGCTCGGCAGGGGCTGTTCAGCGGCGCCGTCACCGAGAAGGAAGCGCGAGACATTCTCATGGCCACAGAGGCCTGGGTGCTCGTCAAGGCGACCAAGCATGTGCGGGATTCGTTGCGACGGACGCTGCTGGAGGCAGCAGAGGCCGTGCAGTCACTTGCCCTTTCGTATAAGGCGGCCGTCGACTCGCTGGCGGAGATCGCTGACTCCCGGAAAGCGGACTTGCTGCGGAGCCGTGACAATCACTTCTGGAACGAGAACGACTTCAGCGCCCTGCTGGACCCGCGGTGTTCCGTGTTCGACAAAAAGATCCTGTCGGCTCAGGAACTGCAGGCCGTTGCGAGCGATGACACTCTCGAGGAAGAACTCCGCAAGCAGATGAACGACCATGCGATCGTCGGCTTCGAAGAAGCCCGCCGGGCCTTCGAGGCATCACTGCGTAGCTGGGTCGACGCCCGCAGCCAAGCGGCCGACTCCATCGAGGGCCGGTCCGACAGGCTCAAGGACCTGATCAACGACGGCGTGGAGCAGATGGCGGATCAGTTCATGCTCCCTCCCGATTTCTACGAGCGGCACTTTGGTTTCTTCGAGACCGTCCGGGGGCTCATCGCTTCGTGGGGCGCAAAAATGCTTGAACGGGCGGGCTCCCCACAAGACATCGCGAAGCTTCGCCAAGCGTTCGATATCCAGTTCGGTCTTCCCTATCCGGATTCGATGGGCGGCCAGCCGAAGCAAATGACTGAAGACGAACTGAGAAAATTCGCTGAGGAGGCCTGCACACAGATCGCCGTTCGACTCGGCGGGCGTTGCGACCCCCTCTTCGAGCAGCGTTTCGACGAGGGCGAGCGGCCGCGATTCGACCGTGCCATCGTGGTTTTGCCAACCGAGGAGATCTTCGACGAACGATTCGCGGAGAAGGTGGATGCCGCCGCGACCGAAAACCAGCAGTTCGCAGTCGGCGGCGTGTTCAAGGCGTGCCCCACCTACAAGCGCTTCGACACGGGCAACCCCTACATGATGATCGGATATGCGACACAGTATTTCGCCGACTGGGTACGGGACGACGGCATGAATCGCATCGCCTCGCTCGGATACTTTCAGGATGCCGACACCATGCGTTGGCTCAAGGCCTGCGAGGACCCGAACGGGGCTTCCGTGTTCCTGGACGTCAAGAATTTTGAACTGCCGCACGTCGATAAGATGGCCGGGCTCGGCTTCATCTCGCCGATGTTCGTCCGCGACCCACACCTCAGAGAGCGTCGCTGGAGCCCGTGGGACGACTCGAAGGCCCGGTCCGCGGACAGGAAGAACGAACGCCTCGACCTGTTGGCCTACGCGCTCCTGGACGAGCCACCGATCGACAAGGCGAAACACATGCTCGCCGTGCACCAGAAGGCGGAGTGGAGCATGCCACTGATGTCGCTTGGCGACGATGCGGCGGAAGGCTCCGCACCCGCGTGGCACTTCACTCGACCCGCCGTCCGGAAGTGCACGGAGGTGACGGCCACCAAGGACCGCGAGGCGAACCATCCAGCGTTCGGTGCCGGTCAGGGATACCAGTCGATCAGGAAGTGCTTTGACGAACTCATGGACAATGAAGGCCTGGCTGCTGCGATCGCCGGCGAGGCCGACATCTATATGACCGAGGTTCTCTCCAACGATCAGTTCGCTGACGACTTCGTGCCCGAGGCCGACATCCGGCTTCTGTTCAAGTATTTGATCGAGAGATTGGGCAACGCGAGGAAGCAAGCGACGGGGCCTGCCGCCACGAGAATGCAGGCGCTCATCGACGAACTCATCGAGCGGGTCCAGGCGTTGCAGGGCATGAAGCTCGCCGATCTCTGCAAGCGATTCCGAAGCTTGAAGACGAACTGCGAGTTGCACAGCCGTGCATGATGGCCAGTCCGCCGTTCTGATAGCGGATGCCGCCACGATCGAGCGACTACGGTCGGAAGGTGGCCTGCGCTCGTCTTTCCTCAGGGTTTTTCATTCGACGTCGGTGCTCGACACGGCATCGCCGGGCGGCGATGCCGCGACCAACGAGCTGGATGACCTGATGGAATCGTGCCGCCTCGT
>Ga0114971_10001586_pt1 | contig 15480 bp, 7 predicted proteins | sample M_140625_MF_Meta_FD_87320 | JGI IMG/M metagenome (GOLD analysis project Ga0114971, IMG submission 87320) | Freshwater microbial communities from Lake Montjoie, Canada to study carbon cycling - M_140625_MF_MetaG | ecosystem: Environmental > Aquatic > Freshwater > Lake | place: Lake Montjoie... | reverse complement strand
TATTCCTTGACTATTGAATCCGAGAAACGAAAGGAACTTTATGGATTTACTGCTGATGAGAAGTTTACATTCTTCAAGCTTTCCGTTTGCAGTATGAAGGACTTCCGTAGCCTGAAGAAACTATTCTTGAATGACCACCAGGAGCCTATATTCTCACTCAGTAAGACTTCCGCCCCTCTTCCTGTGTATGAATCTGGCCTAGACCCCCTACTCAGATTCTTCCACTTACGTGATATCGCCCCTTGTGGCTGGGTAACCGTTGATCCTAAAGATGATGACATGGATGACGATGATAACAGAGTACTTACATGCTCATGGACAGAGATTTCTCCAGAAAAGGCACCACCCAAGCCCTCTGCGCCATTCAAGGCACTTTTCTGGGATATTGAGTGTTACTCTCAATCCGGCGACTTTCCAGTGGCAAGGCCTGCGAGAGGTGCGAAAGGTAATGGCGATCCCATTATTCAGATTGGCTGTGTGCTGAAGGATTCCGATGGCACTATTCGCAAGGATATCTTCGTACTTGACACCTGCGATGAAGTTCCTGGTGCTAATGTACACTCTTTCAAGAATGAGCGGCAAATGCTTGAAGGCTGGTTCCTTTGGCTAAATGATGTAAATCCAGATGTTTGGGTTGGCTACAATATCTTTGGTTTTGATGAGAAATATGTGTGGCACAGGGCAGAAGTTCTCAGGATCGCAGATACATTTACTCCTATTCAGAAAATGAGCAGGCTCTTTGGACACGGTGGGCGTGTAAAGCTTGAAGAGAAACGCTTGGCATCCTCTGCGCTTGGTGACAATTTCATGCACACCCTATCTCTTCAGGGTCGCCTTCAGATTGACCTGTTCCATGTTATCAAGCGTGGCTACCAGCTTCCCTCTTACAAGCTGGATGAGGTGACAAAGTACTTCATGTCTGGTAAACTAAAGACAGTTACGAAAAACGAGGACGACACTTGGACAATCAAGACAAGTGCTACTGGGAATGCGAAAGTTGGTCGTGCTATGGTTCTACTTGATGAGACTGATGACGAGCTAACTGAGAAGCTTCTCATAGTTGAGGTAGATTCTGGCTATATTAAGGTCAAGCCTTCTGAAGCAGACTTGGAACTCGATACTGACTTAGCAGTCAAGTGGGTTATTGTAAAGGATGATGTAAGCCCTGCGGATATCTTCAGGCTCCACAGGGGTTCCTCGGCTGACAGGGCTACCATTGCAGCTTACTGTATTCAGGATTGTGACTTGACCATGGAACTGTATAATAAGCTGGAGACTTTCAATAACGCAATGTGTATGGCAAATGTCTGTACTGTTCCTGTCACTATGATCTTTACAAGAGGCCAGGGTGTTAAGATTGAGTCTCTGATCTTCAAGTTCTGTAACAGCGTGAATATGACCATCATTACACAGTCTTCTCCACCCTTCAACTATGTGGCTCCAGAAGGTTCGGATGAGGTTGTACAGGACTCCTATGAGGGTGCTATTGTTCTAGACCCTACTCCAGGCTTCTATACCAAGTCACCAATTGGTGTCTGTGACTTCGCATCTCTTTACCCTTCAACCATTGAGTCAGAGAACATTAGTTATGACTCCTTGCTCTGGTCAAAGGATTACAACCTTGACGGTAAGGAAATCAGTACTTCCTCTTATGGTGACATTGTAAAGTACAAGGAAAAGGGGGATGCCATGGGTTGCCACTGGATTGACATTTCCTTTGATATTCTAAAGCCAGATCCCCAGGATTTCCGTAAGAATCCTAAGAAAATCAAGATGGGTACCAGAGTTTGCAGGTACGCTCAGTACCCTGGCACAAGAAAGGCAGTGTTACCTATGATTGTTCAGAACCTGCTAGCAGCTAGGGCGGCAAAGCGAGCAGAGATTAAGAAGGAGTCAGATCCCTTCAGGAAGGCCCTTTTGGACGCAGAGCAGCTAGCCTATAAGCTGACGGCTAACTCTCTGTATGGTCAGCTTGGTTCAGGTGTGTTCAAGGTCAGGCTCCAAAATCTGGCAGCTTCAGTTACTTCGTATGGCAGAAAGCAAATCATGTTTGCAAAGGCAGCCATTGAGAAGTTTTATGGTCCTGAGGCCAAAGACCCTCGCTGTTCAGCAATTGTAGTGTATGGTGATACGGATTCTCTGTTTGTTGAGATTAACCCACGCAACCCTGAAACTGGCGAAAGGCTAGAAGGTCAGGAAGCCATTCAGGCTACTATTGACATTACAACCGAGGCAGGCGAATTCATTACAAAAGCTTTAAAGAGACCCCATGACTTTGAGTTTGACAAGGCATTCTACCCTTTCATTATCTTCAGTAAGAAGCGCTACGTTGGTAATATGTACGAAGAAAACGCCACAGATTACTATCAGAAGTCCATGGGTATCGCGACAAAGAGACGTGACTATGCTCCCATTGTTAAAACAATTTATGGTGGCGCTATTAAGATTCTCCTGTCAAACAAGGATGTTGGAGCCGCGGCAGCCTTTGTGAAGAAGTGGATCAATGATATGATGGATAACAAGGTGAGCTTGAGTCAACTCATGCTTACAAAAAGCCTGAGATCTGAATACAAATCCATGACACCTCCTGCTCATAAGGCTCTTGCTGACCGAATTGCCAAGAGAGATCCAGGGAATGCCCCTGCCTCAGGGGATCGCATGTCCTTCATCTATTTCAAGCAACCACCTGGATTTAGAGGTACCCAAGGTGATCGTGTTGAGACTCCGGCCTTTATGAAGGCAAACAATTTGAAGCCTGATCCAGAGTACTATATTGAACATCAACTTGAAAATCCTATTGGACAGCTATTCAGTATTCTAGTTGATCAGCTACCAGGAGTAAGACCTCCAGTCCAGGGCTGGAATTCTGACCCTCAAATGCAGGCAGCCGAGCGTGAACTCTATGCACGTGATTACTTGTTCAAACCTGCCAAGAGTAAGAATACAAATACTCTCATGAAAGCCTGGGGGTTAACAGACGTGGTAGTAAGAGCGCCTCCAGCCACTTCCATGGTAACTAGATCAAAGGCAAAAGCTCCAGCAGTATCGAGGGCCGAACAGCTATTTATGGATAAGATGCTCGTTGACGCAGCTAGGAGAAAACCTAAGAAGTAAATAAGATGATAACAGTTCAGACAATTAGTCCAAAAGATGCACCTGAAATTATAAAGAGCTGGGATCAGGAGGATTTTTATTATTCAGGTATGAAAAAATCCATAGCAGGTACTCTAAATATAGCTGCTAGAGGTACTCCATATCTTCAGACGAGCGAGGGTTCACCTGGAACCCAGCAAGTAAACTTTGATTTACCTCTACAGGGTCCTATTCAACTGGTTTACCTTGACGGCAGATCAGACGCAGGTCTACCTCATACCCGTGGTAAGAAAGGTATTGCCATGCCAGTCTTCTTGTTATGGCACCCTAGTGAAAAGACATTAAGACATGAATTAGTTCATTTATCTCAAAAACAATACAAAGCAAGATGGCTAGACTGGTACTCTAGATTTTGGGATTTTCGACCTGCGAATGAGGATGAATTCATGAATATCCCATTGAAATGGAGAGAAAGGCGTCGTATAAACCCTGATACTCTTGGCACACCATATTTTGTATGGAAAGAACGATATATACCATTATCGGTCTTTATAAGTGAAGATAAACCTGACTTGCGTTATTGTAAAAGAGGATTCTGGGATATTAAGATGTCGCAGTGGACATGGGAAGAACCTCCGGATTGGCTAGAGACATTTGGCTCAGGCTTTAATGATGAACACCCAAATGAAATCGCTGCACACTGGATTGATGGGTCTGCGGGTAAGGAAAAGGCTTCTTTTTTTCGTCTAAATCCTATTTAGTAGGATGTCATATGATATATTTGACAACATGAATATTCATCGTTCAACTGATACATGGGAAAAATGTTTCAAAATCTTAAAGTTTTGTGAATCGCCTGAATTCTCAATCGCAGGGGTTTCTATAGCAGAATCGGATGTATATAATGGAAAATTTACTTTAGTAAAGCCCGATAAGTCAATTGTTAAGGATGATCTTAATGATATAGAGGCAATAAGTTTTATTTTACTTGCCAGGTACAAATTAGTCTTAACTACTATATTGAAAAGGACTTTTCCAACTGCCATGGATTTTTTCAATGAATTAGAGGCAAACCGAGAATATCATGCAAGGCAACTCTTAGCAGTAAATACAATCAATAATGATGAATTCAATCAGGTTCTTGCTTTAACAAGGTACTCAGTTACCGATTTAGAACACTTGGACTTATTGATATGTAAATACAGTGATAAACTAAGTCTTGACAGACAATGGCTGGTAAACGCTCTAATGGTTCATATGGCTTCAAGGGAAATTAGTGAATTTAGGGAACTTTTTAAGGAAGATTATATTACTGCGGTTATTTCTTCAAATGACATGCCTTCCCATCTACGAGTTTTATCTAGAATAATTGATAAAAAGAAAGAAATGGTTCTAGATAAATATCCTGAATCTTTATTGATAAACTATAGCAATTTCTATCCTGATTATCTATATCACACTGGAAAACAACCTTTAGCGACTAAGAATATGAAATAAGACTTTCTAATAGATACTAACATCAACAATAAATGTATGATGCTAGGGAAATAGGTCTAAACTGGAAAGGGTCCCTTGAAAGCCTTTTTAGTGTTCCAGGAGCAAGATGCTCATCGTTGACGTCTGATAATAAACTAAAAGACCATACCGGCAACGATAGGTGTATTCTTGTGGTTGAAGAAACTTTAGCAGATCATACATTCGGTAAACTTGTCTGGGCAACACGTTCGTCAGCAGATGTTTTAGTAAAAATACCTATATCACAAGGTCATGCTAAACAGGAAGCTGTTATTCAATGGTTAGTTCAAAAAACTCTCAGTGCAAATGGCCTAGGGGACCACTGCCCTAAAGTATATGATATCTTCTCTTTTTCAAACAAATTATGGTTCTCAATGGAACCGGTCTACTCTGCTCCAATGCTTGATACATATTTAAAGTCCTTGCCCAATTGGACAAGACCTGCTCCTGAAAATGGAATTATTCTAATAAAAATCCTAGCACAAATTGCCATGTCCTGCTTTGTTTTGGAACAAACTATAGGGTTTAATCATAGAGATTTGAAACCAGATAATATACTGGTGAAAGTTGATTCTTTCAAGCCTCATGTTCTAAAATGGAAAGATGAGCTGGAAATAAAAATAGAAGCTTCACATACCGCTATCCTAGTAGACTTTGGATTTTCATGCCTTGGACCAGGTACTAGTCCCTGGATACAATCTGGAGATGGAGTTTTACCACCCTTTGACGCATGTCCAAAGGTAGGACGTGATATCTTCATGATTCTAGTCTTTCTTCTATGGAGAAAAGATGTAAGGAATAGTTTAACAGAAAAACATCTTGAATTTTTCAAATCGTCTCTCCATCTTACTTCGGGGAGGCTATATGAAATGATGAATTCAAGTCCTTCTGAGTGGATATATAAACTCATTACGGAAAGAGGATTCAAGTGTCCTGCTCTTGATCCTCTTGTATGGTTGAGACTATGTGCAAATCATTTTCCAGATATCGTTAGTGTGAAAGGTTAACAGAAGGTGTATAATAGACATTCTTCAGACCGTATTCTTTCATACACTTCTCAAGAAAGACCTTACATTGTGCACATGGTTTAGATCCAATAAAGGGGTAATCCTTTGTATGATCCGTTGCTCTTGATATACGTACTACGTACATTTCTGCTCCCTTAAGTTCATGAATATTACCAACTTCTTTTACCACATTCCGCTCAGCATGAATACTATTGGCACAATATCCAGATCCCCTGCTACGAGAACCATAACCATTGGTTGCCTCTGCTATTATCTTGCCTCGTTTCACTAAAAGAGCTACGTGAATACTCGCGAAGTGAGCATATTTTAAACCAATAAACCTTTGATTGCTAAGGATATGTTCTAGCAGATGTGTTTCCATTACCCTCCAACTATTAATTACTAATATCAATTTTTTATACCCTAATTAGCTATTTAGCCACAGGTTCAGCCACAGGCTCAGCCACAGGCTCAGCCATAGGCTCAGTTTAGCCATAGGCTCAGTTTAGCCATAGGCTTACTTCATGCTTTAATCTAAGCTTGTAAGAATTCCACCAGTCCATAATTGATTTATGATATTGAATCAATTGTTTCTTTTCCGTAGATAAATGTTCAATCATATGATGTACCTCCATCCATGATTCTGTCTTAATAAATGGGGTTCTTAAATCTGCTAGTATATGAGGCAACTCAATAAACACTGGAATACACCCGCATTCTAAGGCCTCATAGAAACGATAGGTTTCTACGTTATTCCCTCGAGGGCATGGAACAAAGACAGTGTTAGATAAGAGTTCTAAGTAATCCTTTTTATTCAGTTGTAAAGAATCATTCCAATTCTTATACCATTCTACCTTATTAGGTGTAATACTTAGAAGAGGTTCAAGTTGATTTGAACGATTTGCCCAATTAGTACCTGTAAACGACCAGGTGTAGGTTCTTTGTTCTAATGGCTTAGCCAATGGCTTAGCCAATGGCAGAGTCCAATGATATCCAAGAGGTATTGTAAGAACCTTGTCATTTATTATATCCTTTCTTTTATAGAAACGCATAACTCCGTTTACACATGGCATATCATACAATGACACTGGGTCAATCATAAATTCATCCGAGAAATGAAGAATTTTGAATTTCTTTCCTAATCTAGAGATATTTTCTAGCCATTCAATCTGTTCAGCCCATTTATCTCTTATAATGCATACCACAAAATTATCAAAAGGGATTGAATAATCTTTTGAAACTTTTTTTATGGAAAAATATGTAGATCCAAATAACTCTTGAAGCCATTCGGTTTCATACAAGGTCTTATCTGAAAATCCACATGTATCTAATGCTAAAAACTGCACACTTCGTCTATAAGCATCATTGACTGAGTGAATAATATCTAAAGTATTACTCTTTTGTAGACAGTCATCTATCTCGTCAATAGAAAAACGCTCATCATTATTCCAAAGGTCACTATCAAACTTATCAATACGACTGAAGTCATTGAAATCTGAGTTTATATAAGCAGGGTCATCATCTTGAGACGCCCCTGCTACAAGTGGGTCAAGTACGTATACATGTTCCTTATTAAGAGAATTAAATAGCACGTGGTCTGCGCTAGTCCAAATACCACCATTTGACTGAATAGCAGAAAGAATCTTTTTTACACCAGCTCTTGATAAAACATAAGCGTACGCGCAGAAATGAAATTGTCTTACTGGTACTGATTGTCCAAAGAAGGTGTTAGGGGCAATACGACTCAACCCTTCAACAACTGGCTCCAGGACTTTTTTGAATCCCTCCTTATTAGGAGGCAAGACACCACCTAGGTAGACACATTCCCAGTCATCTGGAATCTTAGAATACACCTTTGCCCACGCCTCTTTCCAGCCTGCCTGTAATCTACCATCGTCCTCCATGATCAAGTATGACTTGATCTCTGGAGATTCGGAATATAACATTGTCCATAACTTCAAATGACTCAATGCACAACCTGAAACAGCCTTTTTCCAGAAGAAATCATTAGGTTTTAAAAGGCCTGCCAGCTTGGGTGTTAGGCTCAATGATCGTCCATCTACTGCCTGATGTCTTCTGGCTACACCCTTAAAATATGGGTGATGGTTCTTAAAACTTTCTAATCTATCCTGTCTTCTATTTAAGTTGATAACGTAGGCATCATCTATTCCTTCTATAACTGCTACATGCGTCTTGTAATCACCCCTGTGAACATAGACAGATTGTCCGTTATAATAAGTTGACCTCGCTGATACATCATTGTAAACTTTTATCATTGGAAATCTATAGATACCTTGTCTATTACTTATAATACTCATAATACTTTGATCATGCCTATGACCACGAGAGTGACCGTCTATAGCTCTTCCTGACCAACTCTCTCCTACAATTATCTTGCGATTACATCCCAGCCTATACACTTCAGAAAAAAATCTACTTGCCTTTTCCGTTCCTGCTATAAAACATACGAGCCCCCCTAGAATCTGATGTGCCTCTTTTTCTTCATTAGATACATTTAATATATTACAGAATTCGTCGTGACACCAATATTTATTTATTTGATTATGATCTTCCAATAAACTAACATCGTTATCTATGGCAGCCTGAATCCATTCTGTAGGCCATCTTATTAGTACAGAACCACAGTCGGTGTATAGTATAGTAGAACCCTTAATCGTAACATCATTTACAAGTTCATTATATACCCATGTCTTCCATGCATAATGCTTGGGATTCCAGAAGTCCTTGAAATCTCCTGGAGATTTACTAGGAAATCTTATAAATGTAGCGAAATCGTATTCTTTTACTGCAGCATTTAGTAAACTATCTTCTACGTCTGCTCCCACGTATACTCTGGCTCTAAGATTTGTTATTGATCGTATATGAATTCGTACTGTGTTTAACCATCTTATCAATGATGGCCAGAAATTAGAAGTTGCACTTGTTACTGCCAACGTACAATTGAGTGTCCGTTTTACCATTTCATTCAGAGTTTTTAGAACTTCTACTCTTTTCTCATTAGTTAGAGCAGGTATGGAGGCCATTTCACGTAACAAGTCAGGATTCTCTTCAAGTTCTTTTACTCTTTCTAGGAGGTCTCCAGGAGAGCCTGTTAGATTTATAAATCCTCTAGTATCGAAATCCTTTGTAACTAAGGGGTCACCCCAGTAGATTGGAACACACCCCGCAGCCTTAGCATGTAGGAGTTTCTCAGTTGTATACCCATCTGAAGACTGGTTTTCGTACGCTAAACAAAACCGATAGTCTTTCAGGAACTCGTGTTTTTTGAGTTCTCCCCCTCCACCCCCTAGACCTGCTGCTAAAATAGGACCAACGTTATTAAATAATTTACCAGCAGAATCAACTGGTTTATAAGCGTTGAGTGTATTAAATGCATCATTTCTGATTTCATTACATGGATTTGATACAATGAATGCACAGAATTTTGACCTTTCCTCCTTATAGCAGGAGGTCAAGCAGGCTTCAACTGGCATAGGTAAGGGATTCTGTATTTTTGTTAAATCACAGTTGAACCAGTCTATGCTTAACATCCATAGGGGTAGGCGTAAATAAGATGGATTATCGGAATACTGGTATCCAAGGTTTAATTTAACAGATGGGTCTAGGATAGGTCCTGTATTTTCTCCTGTATAATGAACCTTTGGTCCCTTAATCTGTTTCCATTGGGAACCAAAGGGTCCAAAGATATGAATATCTGGCTTTACACTTATATCACTTGTACCTATTACGTTTACATTTTCCATATAATTAGAAAAAGCTAGAGTAAACATATTATGTTCAGGATTAAACTGGTCCCACATGTCTGTAAATAAAATAGTGTACGTTTTCACCTCTTCTTTCAAGCATACAGTAGTAGTCTTAAGATTCCTTAGCCACTCCTTTGCCCTTGCTTCAGGAGAGAATCTGTATAAGATTTTTCTACGGATTTCTGTTAACTTATCTAAATCAGTCAAGTATGGTATGGATTCATGAGAATCAATTATTTTGTCTAGCTTAGCTCTTGCTTCTACTAGATTATTACCTTCATAATACGTTAATTCAAGACCACATTCAAAATCTCTTAGAATTGGGTTATTGTGCACAATAGGAATACCAACCCAAGCAGCTTCTAAATTTGCCTGCTTTAATAAAATAAATCTAGAATGTGCTAAGATAACTGAGTTTGGCTCATGAGACCAGTCAATCATTCTCTGGCGGCCTACTAAGCTATAATTAGTAAGCTGGCTATTAGATATTATATTATTTTTAAAGAATTCACTCTTCTCAAGATGCTGAGTGTTATGAATGTGAATCTTCTCTATTTCAGATTTCCCCTGGATTGCTAGCATTGGTATCGTACATGAAGAGGTACTAGACGCATTTGACTCTGAAATATGTAATGACCAACCTAAATCTTTGTCAGTATGTTCCTTCACTTGTATCCATACTGGACTACTCATTGATTTTCGGTGAGTCTCTACAATAGTAGGTGTCCATATCCAGGGGACTGTCTTTACAGGTATTGTTGGATACAAAAGATTCAAATACTCAATATCATCCTTTTTATTGTACAAGTCGGCTACCCATATTTCACTCAAGCCTTCTAGGTCACGACCTTCAGGCTTACATCCATATATAGTTGATTCAATGTCTGTAAAAGTAGCCTCCTTTCTACAGTACCAGATACTCTTAGGAAACTTCTTTCTTTGTAAGGGTGTTAAGAAATATCCAATCTCTATAACAATGTCTAAATCATCTACTTCATCTATATTTACACAGACCGCTTCTATTTCATTCACATCGTCCCACCATTTTCTAGATGGATCCTTCTTTAAGAAAATCACCTCATGGCTTTCTGTCTGGAAAACTTCTGCCACTGCGATACAAGAATTTGGATGTCCCGCACTAAACATTGAGTGTCGGATATCCACTGTTATTCCTACTCTCATTTACAATGAAATACAAGAAACCTTTTAGACCTGTTCTATTAACTCTTTCCAGGCCTTTTGTACCTCTGGGTTATAAGGACTGTGTCTCCACTGTAGCGCAGCTGCCCCTGCAGTATACTGCTCTATGGTACTTGAATGGTATTCTAAAGCTTTCTCTAAGGCCTTAGAACCCTTTTCAACACTAGAGTTATAGTAATAATAACCTGCGTCTGACCAGTCTGGGGCATTATGAATAATAGGAAACCCAGATACTAAATACTCAAGAGTCATATAGTTATATTGATTGTTGATTTGATGGCTTATCGCAATAGCTGACGGGTAGTCGCTCATGATTGACGTGATTGAATGGCGACCACTGAACACTAATTTATTATCTCGATGAAGTGTCAGGGTTGGTAATATAGTCTTAGTAAAAAAAGGATTACCCTGGAACTTTTCTGAGTTTCCTAAGAGTACCTTGAAATCCTGACCAGTCTTTCTATACAAGTGTTCCACGATGAGTAGGGGAATTAGAGCGCATTTCTGAAAACTTATATTAGGTTCTAGAATAACGATTACTTGTTGCTCACCTTGAGCCACAGGTCGCCACTTGAAATATCTGGTACCTCCTAACGTAAGGATAGCAGGATCCCAAACATAGGGTGCTATTTTAGCTGGCCCCATCTTATTAATTAAGCCTGCGTACTCATAATGCTGCTTATAATGAGGAGATACCCATATTTCATCTAATTCACCAGATACATGATGTGCAAAGTTAACACCTGGATAAAACACAGGTGTCTCAATATCAATGTTCAATATATTTCCGAGATAAAGTTTAACAGTTTTACAACCAGTTTTACGAAGAGTTGATCTTGAATCAGGATCAATACTCATCGCAATTTCAATATTCATATGGACCTGTATAGAATTTCTTGCTACATCATCTGCTGTAATCATTCTTACATTCCTCAAGACAATAGGTACCTTTTGAATATCAGAAGGCTTCTCATTTACTAAAAGAATCGGCGCATATCCCATGGAGTCCAGCATTTTGTACAAGATAAATACATTTTGAAATAAACCATTTACAAATAAAGAATCATTGTGGATTGTCGCAGTGGCGAGTAAAATAATCTTTCTTTGCCATAATGGTAATAATTCTTTTTTAATAGCACGACACGAATCTGAAGGACCCTTTGCACATGTATCCATTTACCTAATTAGTGAGATTAACTCTTAGGCCTTGGCTTCAAGTCTTGCTTCCAGTGTACTTACACGACAATGAAGTTCTCTAAGGCCTTCTAGTAATACAGGGACAAACCGAGAATAAGCTAGTGAATTACCCTCAGTCAAGCAAGGCCATGATGTCTGGACATCCTGTGCTATGAAACCCATATCTTTATCTTTTGAATCTTTCCACTCAAATGTACAGGGTTTCAACTTGAGTATATCGTCCAAACACGTGGTAAATGGTTGAATATTCGTTTTTTTAGATTCATCGGATGTCTGATACAGATTCTTCACGTAAGCATTTTCAGAAACATAAAGAAATCCATTTACCTCTATACCTGTACTTAAGTACGTAGGGGAACTTGTATATTTTAGATTACCAGATGGCATTATTTGAAGAACTGGATTCCCGGCAGATACAAATGATATTGTGCTAGCAGTACCAGTAATATACGAGTTATTGGAACCAAGACTTGTGAATTGTATAGTGGAATTGTTCCCTCCTAACGAAGCTAACGAGCCATTTTGATACAAGGAAGCGCTACTCAAGTTTATATTATCAGTAATTTCAATAGTTCCGCCTGGAGTGAAACTTGTAATGTAGTCAGCTGAAATAGTATGAGTATTGTAATCAACCATCGTTTGAATATTTGCTACCGTTGCCTGTAGCGTTGTAATTTGCCCTGCTGTATCTGAAGAACTAGTAATTCCCGTGGCTATACCTTGTAAAGGCACGATATTTACTACATATGGGTTTGCGTTAGTAGCCATCTCTGTTTACCATGGGTATATTGTTTATATGAGATTATAACCTCCCTTTAAGGGATTAGGGCCGAAGTCCCATATAAACCCGGAATCTCTGACTATAGTCAAACCACTTCATACTGTAGACATGGACAAGAAGGATCCCCCAAAAATTAAAGACTACGAATCAGACAATTCAAGCGTTGGTTCAGATGAGTCACTAGAGAACATAGGAGGTCCCAATTTCGCAGATTTTGCAAAGCGTCTTACATACGATAATACTGATCAATATGGCAATAATACATACTTTTTTCCTTTTGAGGCAAAAGCAAAGGAGGTTAAGAAGCCTGAATATGATTACATGTTTCCTAGTACAATAACAACAAAGCAAGAACCACCAAAAACAACTGATGTAACTACCTTATTTTTAATCGATAGTATCAATCGTGATAAGAAAGCATTCCCACAGCCTACTACGTTTACTCTACGCCTACCTCGTGTCTATAAGAATGTCAAATCCGTTTCTATGACGCAAGTTAAGCTTCTTTGTAGTTTTTACTATTTTAGTACTGCTAAGAGTAATATATATTTGCCAATTATTGAAAAGGGTCGTGAATCAATTGCCACATTCAATGGAAAACCTCTAACAAAGGTAATTACTATACGTCAGGGAACATATGGTATAAATGATTTGTTAAATGAAATTCAGACACAGTTAAACTATACTCCTCTTTTCTATGATTTTCCAAATGGGTTTACTGATTTCATAAAACTCTTCACCGTAAATGGAGACTTTTCTATAAATTTTAATCAGCCAGGTGATTCTTATTACGATGCACTCAATTCAAAATACATACAGAATCCTACACTTGCTACTATTATTTCTTATTACTGGGGTAATCGCTACGCAGGCCTTCTCAGCTATACAATTGATCAACTCAAGGTAGCATATTATTATCCGGTGCTTTATGAAGTCTTTCTTGATAAAAATGATACCGTAGTTAAACCTAAATTAAATCTCAATGTACCTGCCACACTTCTTAGAACAAATGAGACTGTATATTCCCATCTCATATTTAATATGTCTGGAATTGGCGACAAGGTCGCACTCTATCTCATTAACCAGAATATAACGATTCTTGATACATATCGTTCAAATAAGACATTCCGTTATAGTTTAGTTAATCGTTATCAGGTTGCATATGATAGTCAGTCCCTGAATGTCTATATAACAACTAGTGCACTCAATACTTCTCTAGTAAACCTTATTAATAACACAGGGGCATCTGCCTTAACAAGTATCTTAAATAATTACAATTTAACTACTGCCGCTTTTGCAACACTTCAGGCAAATATTAATAAGGCTACTGTTGTTTACATGGATATGTTCCAGTTTTTACAAACAACTCTGGCCAACCTGGCAGGTGTATCTTACGCAACCTATGGACCACAATTCTTCAATAATCTCAATAATGTTCTATATATTCAAAATGGCCAACAGGCTTTTGGAGTACGTACAGGATATACTCTTGATTTTTTATTATCAGGCCAACTACCAATCACATCAACTATTACAAATGTAAGTGACTCCCCTGGATACTGGCCTAACCTTACTTTAACAAATGGGTACACTGGAACTAACTTTAGTACAATTAATTCTTCTAACTCAATCATTCCATATAATGTCACTGGCAAAAATTTCCTCTTTGGAACAAAGGCAATTGATTCAACTAATTATTATTTTAATACAAATAAGTCAACAAGAAGTGTAGATGTTGTCATTGACGTAGAGCCGGCTAAGTATAATATATTTAAATTCAGATCTCCTGTAAGGCAAACTCTACAAGTAGAAACATTGCCGCTTCCTTATTATTATCGTTACAGTGATTATAATAAGAATGGTCTTTATAAGGGTGTTTTAGATCTAAGCAAGAATAATGTACCTCAGGAATTTTTTGATATATCTTATAATTTCCTCTATACATCAACCAACAGGGGTATGGATGTTACTAATTATTCAGCATTAGCAAACGTCTTATATCCATCTTTTGGAACAGATTTTCACACCGCCCTCAGCACAGTTAGTACCTTTAGAGCGAGTAGTCAGACAAATTATGGGTATTTTGAATTTATTTCTCCATACCCCCCTCCTTATGCCACTGGCTTATATGCCTATAATACAAAACTATCATTTGTTTCTATGGCAAATGTTTCAGCTAACCCTAATACAAGTACCCTTTTCCCTGATAAATTCAGTATGTTTGTATACCATGACCGAGGGGCATTTATGGCAGATATTGGAAAGATTCGTTCTGAAAATCCTGTTCACTATATTCAATCTGTTTCAACTAATACTACAAAATCAGATATGACTGTAAGCTTCAGTACATTTTCAGGGCATAAGTATTATACTATTTTTAGAAGTGATAACCTATCTTGTTCAAATACTTCCTATAAACCAGTTGTATATTATGATGATTCAAATTATGTATATATAGATATAAACAATGCTACTACCAATTTTGACCCAAATGGGAATCCGTTTGACCCATCTAATTTAACGAATTATCTATATTTAACAAATTACAATACTGATTTTACGAGACTCCCAGTACAATCTACCATACAAGGCCCAGACCCAAGCAGCTCCACTTTCAATATACTGCTACCTACAAAGGGCCCATCTATTGGTTATGATATTTCTGGTGTTTCAAATGATTTAACAGATTACATTGGATTTAATGATGGAAAATCTGGAATTGATCCTAGTACTGAAATTCGCATTGACCCTCTAAACTATTATACTTTTAGTGCTTTATCACCATATGACAATGTTAACCAGACCTACTTTAATATTAATAGTCAAAATAGTATCCTTACCCCTTTTACAGGCGATTTATATAATTTTCAAGGTGTTTCTACTTCTCAGTTAAAAATAGTACACTGGTATAATGGGTATT